>Ga0164242_10000674_pt1 | contig 41080 bp, 42 predicted proteins | sample OricomgcompostMG_FD_108783 | JGI IMG/M metagenome (GOLD analysis project Ga0164242, IMG submission 108783) | Miracle-Growth compost microbial communities from Emeryville, California, USA - Original compost - Miracle growth compost (MG) ... | reverse complement strand
TTGCGCAGGTCGCGTGAGATTGCAGCAGAAACCATCTCGTCGTCGTCGACGGTCATGATGATCGGCTTGCTCATCGCATGGTCTCCCCCGACCGGCCCGCCGGTGCCTGTCAGCGAGAGTCGGTAGCGCTGCCCGGGCCGGATGGCGTCAGCTTAGCCCGGTCGAGACTGAACTGTGGCTGGTAACCCAGTCGGGCACGGGCCCGGGTGATCGACAGCAGCGGTGCCCTGCCCGGCAGCGGTTCGGTGAGGTACGGCTCGAGGTCCGGTCGGAAGCGGTGGATGATCTGCATGGTCGGCTCGGGCAGCCGGGTGTCGCCGGCACCCAGCACGGTCGGTGCCGACGTGACGGTGGGGACCGTGGCGGCCAGCACGATGCCGGCGGCCACATCCTCCTCATGCACCCATTGGCCGAGGTCGACCGGAAAGGCTTCGGTGGGCGGCAGTCCGTCAGTGATCATCTTCTGGTAGCGCTGATCGGAGAGCACCCCGGCGAACCGGAGGTTGACCACCTCGATGCCGAATGCGCGGTGATAGGCGTGCCCGACCTCCTCGGTGAGGAACTTGGTCAGTGAGTAGGGATCTTCGGGCGTCGGTCGTTCGTCCTCGGTGAGCGGCAACTCGCGGCGGACCGGGTCGAGGCCGGAGACCCGCCAGAAGAACGTGCCGAACGCGTTGATGCTGGAGGCGTTGACGAACCGGCGGATGCCCAGGGTGCGGACCAGTTCGAGGATTCCGGTCGTGCCCATCACATTCGTCTGCATGGTGGGCATCAGGATGTTCCAGTCGCCGACCGGGATGGCGGCCAGGTGGATGACTGCATCGGCGCCGCGGGCGAAGCGTTCCAACCGGGCCGTGTCGGAGAGGTCGGCGCGCAGATAGGGGAAGTCGGTCTGCAACGGTACGCGCCGACGTCCGCCCGGCGCGGTCCCGTCGAAGATCGTTGCTTCGGCCGGGTCTGCTGCGTCGGTGAGCAGCAGTTCGTGATCATGTTCGAGGCGGGCGGTCACCTTGCGCCCGAGCCAACCTGCGGCGCCGGTGATCATGATCTTCATCGGTCAATTCTCCCAGTGGATGACGGAAGCTGGTGGAACTCCGGAGCCGGCGATCAGATCGGCGAACAGTCGATCCGCATGATCACCGATGAACTCGGCCGGTCGGATCCTGCTGAAGCCGAAGCTGTCGTCCTCGATGGCGGTGATCACGGTCGCCAGCCGCTCGCGGGTCCACCCGGATTGGAAGTGTGCGGTGATCGACCGCTGTTGCAGCCGCGTCATGCTCGCCCAGGCGTCCGGCATGCCGGGAGTGAAGCCGGAGTACACGACCTGGCCGTAGTCGGTCGGCAAGGTGTTGATCACGATGTTGAACGACTCCGGTGACTGGATGGTGTCGATGATCGCCTGCGGTGCGAAGTCGGTCACCTGCTCGACGACCGAGCTATCGCTGGCGATCGGGGCAGCGCCCGCGTCGGCGGCCACCGCCAAACGATCGTCATGTCGTCCGACGACCGCGACCTGGTAGCCCAAGCCGAGTGCGGTCAGGGCGCCGGACAGTCCGATGATGCCGTCACCGACGACGACGACGCGGCGTACCCGTGCCGGCTGGATCCGGTGCGCGGCGTTGTAGCCGACCTGGGCGGAGATGCTCAGCGACAGTTCGGGACGGGGTGGGCCGGACAAGTGGTACACGTGTTCCAGCAGGTGATTGCTGTACTCGGCGTGGCCGCCGCTCTGCGCGGTGGCGTCGGCGAAGTCGCGTGCCGTGGCGGCGAATACGGCCCGGCCGAGCCAGTCCTCGGCGCCGTTACCGGCATCGACGACATACCCGACCTTCTGGTAGCCGGGCACCAGCGGGTAGCGGGCTGATCCCCAGTCGAAGCGTCCCTGGGCGGTCCAGCGGTCGGTGCCGGTGCTGACTCCTGAGTACGCGGCCCGGATCGTGATCTCACCCGGCCGTGGATCCGCGACGGTCACCGTCGACAGTTTCGCGACGCCGGCTGCGGCAATCAGCACCGCCGGGCTCGGTCGGCTCACTAGGCACCACCCTTGGTGTGTTTCTCCTGCGTGCATTCCTACTACGGGCGCCAGCCGGTGTGCACCACGAACCTGGATACTTCTCACTGTGGGAACGTCACGACCAGCCGGCCGTTTCGGGATCGACGCGCCGTGGGTGCCGTGGCTGTGGACCGCACTGGGCGTCCTCTATGTCGTCATTGCGGTGCTCAGCGCGACCGTTTGGGGCGTGCCGCCATGGCTCACGATCATCCTCGCCGTCGTGGCCGGCTTCTTCTTCGCGGGCGCGGCGCTGTATTGGCACGCAACGCTGCGCGGCAAGTTCGCGGTGTGGAGGGAACTGCTCGCCGAGACCGGCTCGCCGCGCCGAGCGCTCGACCTGGGCTGCGGACGCGGTGCCGTGTCGATCATGACGGCTCTCCGGTTCGGCGAGGTCGAGGTCGACGGCGTCGATCTCTGGCGCAGCATCGACCAGTCGAACAATTCGGTCCAGGCGGCGGAGGAGAACGCCCGGGCGAACGGGGTTGACGACCGGGTCCGGTTCACTACCGCGGACATGACCCAGTTGCCGTTCGCCGATGCATCCTTCGACCTGATCACTGCGAGCCTGTCCATCCACAACATCGGGTCGGAATCGGGCCGGGCCAAAGCCGTCGACGAGGCGTGGCGGGTGCTCCAGCCGGGTGGGCGCCTGGTGATCTTGGATATCTCCAGGACCCGCGAGTACGAGCGTCGGCTGGCCGACCTGGGGGCCCGCGACCTGGTTGCTCGGGCTGCCGGCTGGCGGGTGTGGTGGAGCGGTCCGTGGATGGCCTCGCGAACGGTGACCGCCACGAAGCCGATGTCGTGACAGGGCGCGCCTTCTCGTCCTGGCCACGCCGGTGTACGGCCACATCAGGCCGCTGACCCAGATCGCCGCAGCCCTACGCGGCCACGACGGGCCGCCGCGACTTTGGTGATGCCGAACTTCGGGTACGTGCGACTCGAACGCCCAACCCGGGGTACTCACTAGATAATCTAGCTTCAGGGCGATCCCCGACAGGAGACGAGCAGCCGATGTCCGAGCGCCGCACCCGCATCGCCGTCTTCACGCGGGACCTGCGGGTCAATGACAATCCGGTGCTGGCCGCAGCCGCGGACGCGGACCGGACGATCCCGATCTTCATCCAGGACACGACCATCGAGGACGCGATCAGCAACGGGCACCGCCAGCGGTTCCTCGACACCGGCCTGGCTGATCTCGACCGGTCATTGCGCGAACTCGGGGGCGGGCTGGTGATCCGGCGCGGCGATCCCGTCATCGAAATCGTGCGCCTCGCCGACCGGTTCGACGTCGAGTCGGTGCACATGGCCGCCGATGTCTCGAGCTACGCCCGCTCCCGCGAGCACCGGCTCGATCGGGCGTTGGCCACCCAGCGGCGTCGACTTGTGGTTCATGAGTCGACGATCACCGTGCACCCCGTCGGCGACATCACGCCGACCGGATCGGACCATTTCAGCGTTTTCGGGCCGTACTTCCGACGCTGGCAGGAGCATCCCCGGCGCCTGCTGATCGACGTACCGGAACGGATCGAAGTCCCGGACGGCATCGGGGTCGGGCGGGTGCCACGCGGCCGGCCGGCGGACACCTGGCACGGCGGTGAGTCGGCCGCCCGGGAGCGGGCCAACGCCTGGTTCGCCGACGGACTGGGGACCTACCACGACGTTCATGACGACCTTGCCGCCGACCGGACGTCGAAACTGTCCCCTTATCTGCATCTGGGCAATCTGTCGCCGGTCGAACTGGTCACCCGAGCCGCCGAGCGACCGGGTCCGGGATCCGAGGCGTTCATCAGGCAGTTGGCCTGGCGCGACTTCCACCACCAGGTGCTCGCGGCCCGGCCCGCTGCGGCGTGGAGCGACTACCGGCATCGCGACGATCGCTGGAACGACGCCGGATCGCTGCTGGATGCCTGGCGGGCCGGCCAAACCGGATATCCGTTGGTGGATGCCGGCATGCGGCAGCTGAGTCGGACCGGCTGGATGCACAACCGGGCCAGGCTGGTGACCGGCAGCTTCCTGACCAAGACGCTGTACCTGGACTGGCGGCACGGCGCACGACACTTCCTGGCGAACCTGATCGACGGCGATCTGGCCAACAACAACCTGAACTGGCAGTGGGTCGCCGGCACCGGAACCGACACCCGGCCGAATCGGGTCCTCAACCCGCTGCGCCAGGGTGAACGCTTCGACACGGACGCGGAGTACATACGCCGGTGGGTGCCCGAGCTGTCCGGGATCGCCGGGGCGCGCGAGGCCCGAGAACCGTGGAGACTGCCCGCCGACCGGCGCAGGACCATCAGCTATCCCGAGCCGATCGTCGACCTGGCGGCGGGCCGACAACAGTTCCTCATATCCCGAGGAGGTGGGCGATGACGGCAGCCGACGAGGTGGTCCTGGTCGACCAGGACGGTCGGCCGATCGGACGCGGCGACCGGGACGCCGTCCACACCCGCGACACCCCGCGACACCTGGCATTCTCCTGCTGGATCGTCGCCGCCGACGTTTCCCTGCTGCTCACCCGCCGGGCCCTGGGCAAACGCTCCTGGCCCGGAGTCTGGACGAACTCCTGCTGCGGCCACCCGCGTCCCGGCGAGCCGGTCGAAGCGGCGGTCCGGCGCCGGATCGGGGAGGAACTCGGCGTCCGGGTGACGGATCTGCGGTGTTTGCTGGAGGACTTCAGCTATCGAGCAGTTGACGCGTCCGGAATCGTGGAGAACGAGGCCTGTCCGGTGTACCGGGCGACCTTGGCCGATCCGGATGCGCTCCGTCCCGACCCGGCCGAGGTGATGGACCAGGTGTGGACGTCGCCGCAGGCGGTCGCCGAAGCCGCCCGGTGTGCGCCCTATGCCTTCAGCCCCTGGGCGGTCGCCCAGATCGGTCTGCTCGCGCCGGCCTGGTTCGAGTGCGATCCGGCCGAGGCGGACCGATGCTGATCGACCGGCGGCGACGGCCGCAGGCAGTCACCGTGGCCCCGTCCGCTCCGCCGATCGACCCTGCCCGGGAGCCGGCATTCCATGATCATGTGGCTCGGGTCGACACGCTGCTGCGCGCGGTCGTCGACGAGACCGCCATCAGTTGGCAGGACTTCGACGATCCGGTCGGCGACGGGCCGGCCCACCCGTCCCTGGCGGACCTACCCGCACTGCTCGCCGATCTGCTGTTCTCCGGCGGCAAGCGGTTGCGTCCGATCGTCGGCCTACTCGGGTTCCAGGCCGCCGGGGGGCAACCCGACACCGTCGAGGAACAGAACCTGATCAAGGTGTCGGCGGCCCTGGAGTTGTTGCACGGTTTCGCGCTGGTGCAGGACGACGTGATGGACGCATCGGTTTCCCGGCGCGGTCGGCCGACGATCCATGTCGTCCTCGCCGAACGTCATCGTGATCATGCCGCAGCCGGTTCGGCGGCACGTTTCGGAGAAAGTCTTGCCGTTCTCGTCGGCGATCTCGCACACGCCCGGGCTGATCACCTGATCTCGGACTGCCCGGCCGAGCTCCGGCGCTGCTGGCAGCGGATGATCATGGAACTGATCAGAGGTCAGACGGCCGATCTGGTCGGCGCGGCTGTTGCGGACCGGGATCCCCGGCGTGCCATGCAGGTGGCCCGGTTGAAGTCCGGTGGTTACACGATCAAACGACCACTCGAACTCGGCGCGGTGACAGCGGGTGCCGATCATTCGACACTGGCCGTCCTCGAGAACTACGGACACCACGTCGGATCGGCCTTCGCGCTCCGGGACGACATCCTCGGTGTCTGGGGAGACCCGACGATCACCGGCAAACCGGCCGGTGACGACTTGATCGCCGGCAAGCCGACCATGATCATCGCCCTGGCCGACCGTCGACTGCCGCCGTCGGGCCGACGACTGCTGGAGCGGGCCGAACTCGACGGTCTCACGGCAGGTGAGGTAGCCACCCTGCAGAACGAGATCGCGGCCTGCGGCGTACGGGCCGAGGTGGAGGCGATGATCACCCGCCACGTCGATCTGGCGGTCTCGGCGCTCGACCCGCTGACGACCGGGGTAGGCACGACCGCGGCCGCCGCTGACCGGTTGGTCCGGCTCGCCGGACAGGTTGCCTGGAGGGACCGATGAGCAAGGTCGTCGTGGTCGGTGCCGGACTGGCCGGGCTGTCGACTGCCTGTCGGCTGCTCTGCTGGGGTCATGACGTCACCCTGCTGGAGCAGGGGCCGCAGGTCGGCGGCGCCGCGGGGTGGCTCGAGCAGGACGGCTTCGCCTTCGACACCGGGCCGACCGTGCTCACCATGCCGGAGTTGATAGACGACACACTCCGCTGCGTCGGCAGCACGCTGGCAGACCGGCTGACCCTCCGTCGACTCGAGCCCGCCTATCGGGGTCGGTTCGCCGACGGCAGCACCGTCGACGTACACGCCGATCCGGTCCTGATGCGCGCCGAGATCGAGCGCACCTGCGGCGCCGACGAAGCGACCCGCTACGAACAGTTCGCCCGCTGGGTGACCCGCTTGTACGAACTCGAGTTCGGCAATTTCATCGATGTCAACTACCGGACACCGCTGGACCTCTTCCGGTCACCGGCAGCCTTGGCCCGGCTGGTCGCATCCGGCGGCTTCGGCCGGCTCGGCCCGGCGATCAACCGCCGGATCAAGGATCCGAGATTGCAGCGGTTGCTCAGCTTCCAGGCGTTGTACGTCGGTCTGGCACCTGCGGAGGCGCTGGCCATCTACGCCGTGATCAGCTACATGGACTCCATTGCCGGCGTCTGGTTCCCCGACGGCGGCATGCACGCCGTTCCCGAGGCGCTGGCCGCAGCCTTCACCGAGGCGGGGGGCGTCCTGGCGACCGATCAACGGGTCCGTGGCTTGATCACCGACACGCTCGGGCGTGTCGCGGGCGTGCGGACTGTCGACGACGCGGTCATGGCAGATGCCGTGGTCTGCACCGGCGATCCGGCGACGATCTACCGCAACCTGATCGGGCAGCTGCGGCCGCCGCGCGCGCTGCGTACCGGCCGGTATTCGCCGTCGGCAGTGGTCTGGCATCTGGGCGTCCGCGGCGTGCCCGGCGGCCAGGTGCGACACCACAACATCCACTTCGGGCACACCTGGGAGGAAGCGTTCACCGCGTTGAACCGGGGCCGGCTGATGCCGGACCCGTCGCGGCTGGTCACCGTGCCCAGTCTGGACGACCCGCGCAGCGCGCCGGAGGGCTGTAGCACCCTGTACGTGCTGGAACCGGTGCCCAACACGGCAGCCGGCATCGACTGGCGGCAACAGCGCGGCCGGTTTCGTGAGCGGCTCGGTCGGTTCCTGCAGAACTCCGGGTATCCCGTCGAGGTGATCACCGAGAAGATGATCACGCCGCAGGACTGGACCGACCAGGGCTGGACCCGCGGCACGCCGTTCGCGCTGGCCCATAGCTTCGGACAGACCGGGCCGTTCCGAACGCCGAATCACGAACGCCGCATCCCCGGCCTGTTCTTCGCCGGCTCGGGGACGGTACCCGGTGTCGGCGTACCGATGGTGATCATCTCCGGCCGGCTGGCCGCGGAGCGGGTCGATACCTACCTGAGGCGCAGCCAGGACTCCAGGCAGACCGGGCGGACCTACCCGGCGGTGATCGGATGAACGAGTTGCTCCGCGCCGGGTATCGGGAATGCGCCCGGCTGACCCGACGGCACGGCACCACCTACTACTGGGGAGCGGCGATCCTGCCCCTCGGCCGGCGCCGCGATGTTCATGCCGTGTACGGACTGTGTCGGCTGGCTGACGACATCGTCGACGTCGCCGACCTGGCCCCGGCCGCACGGGCCGCGGAACTGGACGGCTTCCGGACCCGGTTCCTGGCGGCGGTGAACGGGACGACCACCGACCCCGTCCTGGCGGCGGTAGCCGACACTGTTCGGCGACGCGGCATCGATCTGGACTGTTTCGACCGGTTCTTCGGGGCGATGGCGATGGACCTGACCACCGCCGGCTACCCGACCTGGGACGACCTGTGCGATTACATGGAGGGATCGGCGGCCGTCATCGGGGAGATGATGTTGCCGATCCTCGAACCGACCTCGCCCGAAGCGCGCGGCCCGGCCCGGGCACTGGGCCGAGCCTTCCAACTGACGAACTTCCTGCGCGACGTCGACGAGGATCTTGATCGCGGTCGCATCTACCTGCCGCAGGAGGATCTGCACCGGTTCGGCGCCGACCCCGGACAACGTCGGGTGACGCCGGGCTGGCGCGCGCTGATGGCGTACGAGATCGGCCGCAACCGGGAACTGTATGCCGAAGCCTGGCCGGGAATCGCGATGCTGCCGCCGGCGTCGGCGCGTTGCGTCGGCACCGCGCTGGTCCTGTACTCCCGGATCCTCGACCGGATCGAAGCCCGCGACTACGACGTCTTCTCCGGGCGGGCCAGAGTGCCGACCGCGGTCAAGGCGGCCACCGCCGCCCGGGTCCTGGTCACCGGGCCTCCTACTTCGGCACGCACCTGCACGATCAGAACCGAGGAGCCCGCATGACCATCCGCCCGTTCGAACGGCTGCAACCGCACGCGACGCTCCGCCGGTCGATTGGTTCGCGCGTGCCGATCCGGCTGCGCCCGCAGCCCGGCTACGACAATCTCCGCCCGACCTGGCGGGACGCCCGGCCGGCCAGGATCGCCGAGTCGCTCCGGCTGTCCCAACAGCAGTCCGCCGGTGGCTGGTACGTGGTCGGGGAGAGCCGGGAGCTGAGCAGTTCCACCAGCTTGGTCCGGCAGATCGCCGGCCGCGAGGTGGTGCTGTGGCGGGCCGATGACGGCACGCTCCGCGCAGGTCCGGGAAGCTGCCCACATCTGGGCGCGTTGCTGGACGGCTGTCCGGTGGTCAAGGGTGACGTGGTGTGCCGGTGGCACGGCCTGGCGCTGGGGGATCGTGGCCATGGCGACTGGCAGCCCTTCGCCGCTCATGACGACGGTGCCCTGTTGTGGGCGCGGATCCCGCCACTCACCCATGACCCGGCCACCCACGATCTTGGCCCGACGGAGGATCCTGAGCCACTGTCTCCCGCGCCGATCGTCGGCGCGCGGCCGCCCCTGGACCAGTCGGTGTCGGCGGTGATCACCCGGCGCGGACGATGTGAGCCCGTCGACATCGTCGCCAACCGGCTCGATCCGTGGCACGGAGCCTGGTTCCACCCGTACTCGTTCAGCCATCTGCGGGTCGACGACGACGCCAGCACACCGGACCGGCTGTTGGTCGATGTCACCTTCCGGCTCAACCGGCGGCTCGGCGTCCCGGTACGCGCTGAGTTCGTCTGCCCCGACCGGCGCACGATCGTGATGCGGATCGTCGACGGTGAGGGTGTCGGCAGCGTGGTGGAGACCCACGCGACCCCGCTCACCGCTCCCGGGGATCCGCAGCCGGAGACCGTGATGACCGAGTTGACCGTTGCGTACTCCGACCGTCCGGGATTCGTCGCCGCCCGCCGCCTCGCCGGCGCGTTGCGGCCGGCCATGCGGCACGTCGCCCGCCGGCTCTGGGTCGACGATCTCACCTACGCCGAACGACGTTACGAGTTGCGACGGCGCGGCGAGTTCCCCGGCTGAACCAGCCGACGCAGCCGCCTCGGCCACCGGTGCCGGGAACGCCGCGGCACCGTCCACAGGTCGTGGCCCTGGATGCCCCATCCGGCAAGCAGCCGGTTCGCCGCCTGGAAACCGGTGGTCGCGGCACGCTCCATCAGCGCGACGGGTAGGTCGCAGCGGATCGCATCACCGGCCAGCACCACCCGTGGATCAGGGGTTTCCACCGTCGGCCTGGCCGACCACGGACTGGTGTCGACCAACACGCAGTCGGCGTCGATCCGCCACTCTTCGGCGACGGCCGCGGCCCCGGCGATCTCCGGGTAGAGCGTGTCCAGTTGCGAACGCAACTCCGTCTTGAGTCGGGACACCCGGGTGTGGTGGCCGGGATCGGTGTCCGACCAGCCGGATCCCGGCAATGCATAGGCGTGCAACTCCAGCACCGACCCGCCGCAGCGGTCCGCCCACCGCGCTGCGCCGGCCTCGAACCGGTGTAGCGCGCTGACGTTGTCCAGCGGCCCGTAGCCGCTGGTCGCCAGGAACATCGGCCGGTCCGACGCCACCGGCCGGTCCAACCAGAGCCGCCAGACGGCGAACGGCGGTGCGGTCCGGACCGCTCCGACCTGCCGGAGCCACGACGGATCCGCTCCCCGGATTTGGCCGACCAGGCCGACCAGCCCGCCGGGATCGAGCGCGATCACGACGCCGTCGCAGGCCAGCTCTCCGCCCTTATCTCCGGGCACCCCAGCCGACCGATGACCGACCGTGATGGGGCCACCACGCAGGTCAAGACCGGTGACGTCGGTGTCGGTCTGCAGCACTGCGCCGCGGTCGATCAGCCGGCGACCCAGTGGTGTCCAGAGGGCGGTGTCGTAATCGTCGTCCGGAACGTCGAACAGCAGTCCTTCCGATGAGCCGACGAAATAGCTGTGGAACATGGCGAGCAGCTCACCGGCGGCGAAGTCGGCCGGATCGGCGAAGAAGCTGCGCGCGAACACCTCGAGTGCCAGGTGCCGGGCCTGCGCCGGAAAATGCAGCCGGTCAAGGAATTCGGCGGCGCTGACACCATCCCAGGCGCTGAAGCTGTCGGGGAAGTCGACGTCGAGCAACGCGAGGGCATGGCCGATGTCGACCCGGGTCAGATCCCGGGCGGTGAAGCTGGAACTGCCCGCAACGAAGGCAGCGATGCTCAACGGCGGAGTTCTGGGAATCCGAGCGAAGGAGTCGGTCGGGCCGTGGGCGAGCGTGATCGGATAGTCGGGCACGGGGCGCAATCGCTCCAAACCTGGATCGGCACGGCGGAGCAGCGCGCGCAGGTTGTAGTACTGCCGGAAGAACGCATGGAAGCCGCGGCTCATGGTCAGTCGGTGCTCGCCGTGGTCGACCGGCCAGGCGCCGACCCGGCCACCGAGCCGATCCTGTCGCTCCAGCAGCGTCACCTGCACGCCGCGCTCGGACAGGGCTGTGGCGGCCGCGATTCCGGCGATGCCGCCGCCGATCACGGCGACGCTCAGCGGACGGCCGGCGCTCGGCCGCCCAGGAGTGGCCGGGATGAGCTCGGCGCGGCTGTCCCGACCGGGCGTCCAGACCCGACTCATCGGGTATCGGTGTTCCGGGTTGTGGCCCGCCCGGACCGGCTTGCGTCGATGCGTTCCCAGACGATGATCGTCAGGGTGACCAGAGAAAATCCGAATCCGAAGTCCTCGATCGGGATGTCCCATGGGAATCGCAGGCCGAGCGTCTCGGCGCGGCGATAGATCACGATCGGGTGGGACAGTTTCGTCAACCAGCCGTCGACCGGAATCTGGAACGCCCAGACGATGATCATGGTCACCCAATAGCGTACGGTCCGGAAGACTCCGGTCCGGAAGACCAGGAGCTCGGCGAGGACCACCGCAACCATGCCGATCATGGTCAGCACGGTGTACTCAGGCATCGTCCGGCCCCGGTCCGCGTCGCCGGCGGGGGAGCAACCGACCGACCGCGGAATAGGTGAGCAGGCCGCAGATCGGTATCACCACAAAGAATGCCAGCTCCTCGATCGGCAGCACACCGAAGATCATCAGACCGGTGGTCTGTGCCGGGTCGTAGCGCCAGTGATCACGGATAACACCGACAACGTCCCAGATGGAGAAGATCACCACCACCGGCAGCAGGGTGATCAGCAAGCGGCGCGGACGCCGGTAGACCCGTGCCCCGAGCAGGAACTCCAGAGGGAGCGTGATGATCACGCACAGGGTCAGGAGCAGCAGGTATTCCAGGTGTCCGGTGATCAGCGATTCACCGCCCGGTGGTTGCCGCCCTCGGGGGCTGTACGTGTACTCACATCGCCCCTTCGCCGGACGGATACCAGACCACGATCCTACTAGATAATCTAGCGTCAGCCGCAAATCGCGACAGGCGCCCGCGCCGGAGATGATCGCGGCCGGTGGGTACGATCAGACAGTGCCCGCAGCCGACGCCTATGCCATCAGTCTGGCGGTCCGTCGCTTGTTGCAGGCGGCGCGCGAGATGCAGGCGATCGCCGCGCGACAACTCGGTCTGCGGATCACCGATGTCCAGGCGATGGACCTGGTGACGGCCTGCGGCGGTGAACTCAGCCCGGCCGAGTTGGCAGATCGGCTCGGGATCCGGACGGCATCGGCCAGTGCGTTGATCGATCGACTCGTCGACGCCGGGCACCTCGAGCGATCCCGATCGGCGGCACCGGCCGGCGTCGGACGCGGCCGGACCAGGCTCAACGCCACTGAGCACGCCCGGCTGGAGATCCGCGAGACGCTGCGGGAGGTGAACGACGGTTTCCGTGAACTCGGCACCGAGCTGACCAGTGAGGAAGCAGCCGTTGTGCTCCGGTTCCTGGACCGCGCCACCGGGATCCTGCGCTCGTACGCCTCCGGTGCCGCGGATCATCAGCCGGATCACGACGGCCGGCCGGCCAGGACCTGATCGCCGAGTCTGGTCCTGATCACCGGATTTGTAGGACAGTAACCTGGCGGCTGCCGGGCTTCGCGGCAGCCGATTCCGGCGTCGGTGCAGATTGGGGGACACGGTCATGACAGGACAGTCAGCAGACGCGCAGAGTGTTCGCGAGTTCTTCGAAACGATGTCGACCGGCGAGGTGGCCGGCGGTGCAGACCTCTTCCACGACCCGTTCCTCAGTCTTGACCCGTCCTCCGTGACGGTCGTCGGACGCGAACAGTTGCGCGCCGCTTTGCCCGCTCGGGAGGGGTTGTTCTCCTCCGTCGGTGCGAGCCAACCCGAGCTGACGGATCTGCAGACCACGGTGCTCGATGATCAGCACGTCCTGGCACGGACGGTCTGGACCATGCACGTCAACAGGCCCGGGTCACCACCGCTCGCCCTCGACTCGACGTACCTGTTGCGGCGCAACGGTACGTCCTGGACGGCCGTGGTCTATCTGAACCATCAGGACGTCCGGCAGCTGCTCGCGGCGCGACAGGACCAGACGTCCTGACCGTCGACAGTTCCGTTGGCTCGCTGATGGAGGGCATGCGGGAGTACGGCATCGAGTCCGCCGGGCCGCCGCCCGATTACGACAGGGGTCGGCCCGGACGATCGAACGACACGCCGCACAGATGAGGGATTTACTGACCCCTCGGCGGTTTGTGGATGTTCAGTGGGATGCGGATTCGAACCACGGATGATGCAGGTCGTAGAAGGTCGCACCGGACATCATCGAGTCCAGCATCTCCTTGACCTCCTCGGGCGGTTGCAGTTTCTCTCCTTCCCGTGCGGATGCCTCGTCGGTGAAGGAGACCGTCTCGGTGAACGTCCCGTCCTCTTCGACCGCGAACGTTGCGCCGAGGATCTCCGGACGCATGGCGTGCAGCTGGGTGGTGTCAGCGAACAGCGCCTTGATCATCGACGGGTCGGACACCTTGCCCTGGATGACCTGGACGAAACCGGCATTGTCGGAGCCGCCGTCCATCATCAGGGTGACGTCTTCGCAGTCGTGGTAGGTGATCGGACCGTCCATGCAGGCGGCGACCTTCTCGGCCCAGGCGGTCTGTTCCGGCCGCTTGGAATTGGCCATTGCGGCTTCCCGGGACTCGAACCGGACGACGCCGATGAACATGTCGTCGTCGGTGAAGCCGTAGGTGCCGCCGAGCCAACCGGTGGCTCCGGGACTCAGCTCGTGGCCCCAGGTGTCGAGGAGCGCGCGAAGCTCGTCTTGTTTGGTGCACTTGCCCTGGATGATTTGGATGAACACGATTGGCCTCCGTACTTTCGTGGCCGCCCCCGACCGAGGGTGGTCGTGTGCTCGATCCCGACTCTAGAACGGTGTCGGCGAACCCGACAGGCGGAGGACAAGACTCACGCCGAGTCTCCGGGCCGGGTCGAAGATGATCATTGGCAGGCACGTCCGATGCGGCTGTGATCCGCGGTTACGCGGCCCGGTTGACGTGTCCCGGGTCTGCTCCACCTGCGCCGACGGGATAGTCTGGCCAGCAATCTTGACAGACAATAGTACCGACCATACGCTCGTCCCCGGGGCTCTGAGATGCATTCGCCCTGCCGTCCGTTCGTCTTGCGCCTCATGCCGGACGCTGGTGCTGACCGGCGTCGCAGGGGACGCTGTCGGGGTGGCGAGCTGTCCAGGCGAGCGGTGGAGGAGACATCCAGGTGACTGACAAGCCGGCGATCTACCAGGGGTTCCCGTACGGCGCGGTGTATTTCCGCAAGACGAATCCACCCGCGGCGGACTGGGAACGCGACTATGCGGTCGCCCGCGAGGACGGTTTCACCAGCTTCCGGCATTGGTTCATGTGGGCAGGCATCGAAGTTGCACCGGGCGAATACGAATGGGACGACTACGACCGGCAACTTGATCTTGCCGCTGCGAACGGCTTGACCACGGTCATCGCCGAACATGTGACGATCGCTCCCGAATGGCTGTTCACGACCTATCCGCACGCGCGGTACGAACGCAGCGACGGCAGCAAGATCGACTCCCAGATGCAGGTCAGTTCCAGCATCGGCGGCACCCCGGGTCTCTGCCTGGACAACGACGAGGCTCGCGAGGCCGCAGGCAGGTTCGTCTCCGAGCTGGTGACCCGCTACCGCAACCACCCGGGCACCGGCGGCTACGACGTCTGGAACGAGACCAACATCGATCCCGACGTCTGCTACTGCCCGGCCACCCAGGCACGCTTCCGTGACTGGCTGCGGAAACGGTACGGAGACGATCTGTCGGCTCTGCGCACCCGCTGGGGCCGCTACTACTCCCGGTGGGAGGACGTCCAGGCGCCGCGGTCGCTCGGTCTGTACGGGCAGAGCATCGATTGGCTGCTGTTCCGCCGCGACCGGGCACATGAGCTACTTCGCTGGCGGGTCGAGTTGATCAAGTCGCTCGACCCCGATCATCCGGTCACCGCCCACGGCGTCGCCGGCAGCCTGGGCTTCGGCATCGAGAAGGGCATCGACGACTGGATGGCCGCCGCCGAGGTCGACTCCTTCGGTTTCACCTTCGTCGCGTCCCGGCGCAGCGACCGTCGATGGAAGCAGGCCCTGGCGGTGGAACTCGTCCGGTCGGCCAGCGCCGGGAAGCCTTTCTGGCATGCGGAAATGCAGGCCGGCCCGCTGTGGCTGCAGCCCCAGGTGGTCGGCCGGCCGTTGGACGACGGCCGGGTCTCGACGCCCGACGACATCCGCTACTGGAATCTGATGAGCATGGCCGGCGGTGTGAACGGGATCTATCACCTCCGCTGGCGGCCGCTGTTGGACGGCCCGCTGTTCCAGGCCTTCGGTGCCTACGATCTGGACGGCTCGCGGACCGATCGGTCCCGGCAGGTATCGGCGATCGCCCGCTGGGCGGCCGAACCGGAGCAACGCGAACTGTGGGCGGCGCGTCCGGCGCCCTCGGGCCTCAGCATGCTCTTCGTACCGGAGTCGCAGGCCTACGGGTTGGTCGCGCGGCACAGCCGGAAACCCTACGAGCACGCCATCTCCGGCGCCTGGCGAGCGTTCTACGATCTCGCGGTCGTCCCCGACTTCCGCAAGTTGGATCAGCTGGCTGGCGCGCGGGTCGCCTATCTGCCCTATCCGACTCTGCTGCCCGACGAATGGGCCCGGGCGCTCACCGAGTGGGTCCACTCCGGCGGGACCTTGATCAGTGAGGCGACACCCGCCTGGTTCAATGATCACGCGCATGTGGCGACGAGGCGGCCAGGAGCCGGTCTGGACCTGGTCTTCGGCGCGACGGAGTTCGACGTGGAGTTCACCCCCGACATCCTCGATGACCTGCAGTTCCGTAGCGCCGGTCATCGGCCCTACGGCGGTGAGATCAAGGAACGATTGACGCCGACCACCGGAGAACCGACCGGATGGTACGACGACGGCACGGTGGCAGTTGTCGATCACGAATTCGGCGAGGGCCGGACGCGACTGATCGGCACCATGCCCGGTATCGGCTACCGCAATCACGAGGACGATGGAACGCGAGGGTTCTTCGAGGGTCTCCTCGACTGGGCGGGAATCCGACCCGTGGTCCGGCCCGATGACGAGCGGCTGACCGCCAGATTGCACCTTGGAGAGCACGCAGACTTCCTGTGGCTGATCAACTCCAGTCGCGACGACGTCGAGTCGACCGTGCGGTTTTCCGGCGAACGCACCTTCACCAAGGATCTGCGAGTGCTGTGGGGAAGTCCTGATCAGGTCGACATCTCCGAGGCCGACGCGACCCGGGTACGGGTCAATGCACGCGACGGGCTGGTGATCAGGATCGGACGGTAGCCGCGACGGTTCCAGCAGCGCAGTGATCACAGAAGGGATGGAACGTGAGAACAGCCTTCATAGGCTTGGGTGTCATGGGTCTGCCGATGGCGAGGAACCTGGTCGAGGCAGGCCACACCGTGGTCGGATTCAACAGATCACCGGAGAAGATCGAGAAATTCGTCTCCTCCGGAGGTCTCGGCGCCGGATCGATCCAGGAAGCCGTGGATGGTGCCGAGGCCGTCGTGACCATGCTGCCCGACTCACCCGACGTGCTCGCGGTCTATTCCGATGACCAAGGTGTGCTGCAGAATGCCGGCCCATCGACGCTGTTGATCGACATGAGCACGATCCGCCCGGATGTCACGGTCGAGCTGCACGAGCAGGCGACGGCCGCCGGTCTGCGGTTCCTCGACGCACCGGTCAGCGGTGGCGAACAAGGAGCCATCGACGGATCCCTGTCGGTCATGTGCGGCGGCAGCCAGGAAGCCTTCGACACCGCGCTCCCACTCCTTCAAGCGATGGGCAGGACGATCGTACGGGTCGGCGGGCCGGGCAGTGGCCAGACCGTCAAGGCGGCCAACCAGTTGTTGGTCGCCGGAACCATCCAGCTCGTCGCCGAGGCGATGGTCTTCCTCGACGCCCATGAAGTCGATCTTGGCCGGGCTCTCGAGGTCCTGAACGGCGGACTGGCCGGCAATACGATCCTCACCCGCAAAGCGGAGTCCATGATGGCGGGCGACTTCGCCCCGGGTTTCCGCGTCGACCTGCATCACAAGGATCTGGGGATCTACCGCGAGGCAGCCCGCGATCAAGGCGTCTTCTCCCCACTCGGTGCGGCGGTGACCGAACTGATGGCGGCGCTGCGACGAACGGGTGGCAGCGATCTTGACCATTCCGCGCTGCTGCGTCAGGTCGACGCCCTGTCCGGCCGGTCCCGGTGGTCCGGCCGGTCCCGGTGGTCCGGCCGGTCCCGGTGGTCCGGCCGGTCGCGGTCGTCCGGTCGATGACCGCGCGGACGGCCCGCACCCCGGGCGAACCGATCTGGCCCCTGGTTGCGAACATCTCCCTGCTGTTCTCGGAATTTCCTTTGCTGGAGCGGATCCCGGCGGCCAGGACTGCAGGCTTCGACGCCGTCGAGGCGTGGTGGCCGTTCCCGGGTCCCGGCTTCGACCAACAGGTGGAGCAGTTCCTGCACACCATCGAAGATCACCGGATGCAACTGGCCGGGCTGAACTTTTTCGCCGGTGACATGCCGGGCGGGGAGCGGGGGATTGTGTCCCGCCCGGACCGGCGGGACGAGTTCACGGAGAACGTCGACGCCATCGTCCGGATCGCCCGGCGGACCGAGGCCTCCGGCTTCAATGCGCTCTACGGCCAGCGGCAACCGGACATGGATCCCGCCGGGCAAGACCGCGTCGGTCGGGAGAACCTGGTGTACGCCACGCGCGCACTCGCCGAGGTCGGTGGGACCGTGCTGCTGGAGCCTTTGAGCCGTGGGCTGAACGGGGCGTACCCGTTGGAAACCGCGACGCAAGCTGTGAAGATCATCCAGAGGGTTCGGGAGATTACCGGTAGCGACAATATCGGGCTGCTCTTCGACACCTTCCACCTGGCCAACAACGGCGAGGATCTTGTTGCGGTGATCAATCGTTTCGGATCACTGATAGCGCATGTGCAACTGGCCGATGCCCCCGGCCGTGGTGCACCGGGAACCGGGACGGTGGACTTCGACAGCGTTCTGGCTGCGCTGGCACGAGTTGGATACGACCGTTCGATCGCGTGTGAATACGTACCGGACGGAGACACGGCGGCATCCCTGTCCTGGATCGCGAGGACCCCGTACGTGCGGCTCGGGCAGCCTGAACCGGACTGATCATCCGGCGGTGCTGGAAACAGATCTCTCGGATCGGTCCCGCACAACGCGACCATCGACTAACGTCTGGGCAATTGCCGACTTGTGGCTTCCTCCCCCCAGGAGCTTCACATGAAGAAAGTATTCGGTCTGGTCGGTGCTGCCCTCCTTCTGGTGGCGCTCGGCTGGAACGTACCCCTCGCGACGGCACGTCCGTCGACGCTGACCTGGCGTGGTTACAACTGGGTCGCCCGTTCCGTGTCGGGCAGTCCCGGTGCACCGCAGCAGTGGTCACCCAACAACGTGTCGATCGACGGTGCCGGACGGCTCCATCTGCAGGTCACCAGGGACAAGAAGGGCCGCTACACCCAGGCGGAACTGGACTCGGTGCGCAACGGCTGGGGCTACGGCACCTACCGGTGGCGCGTGGACTCCAGCGTTGCCGGCCTCGCGCCCGAGTACGTCCTCGGATTGTTCAGCTACAGCCAGGATCCGGCGTACGGACATCGCGAGATCGACATCGAGGCCTCGGGCTGGGGCTCGACGCCGATCACCTGGGACTACACGACCTGGGCCGACGGGCATTTCCCGGTCGCCCGGACGCCGGCGCCGGCCGGGGCGAGCACGCAACAGTTCGAGTGGACGCCCGGGCAGCTCACCTGGACATCCTTCGACGCAACTGGAGCAGTGATCGCCACGGCGACGGCAAACGGTGCCGATGTTCCGGTGCCCGGTGACGAGAGCATCGGAATCAACCTGTGGGTCTGCGGGTGCGAAACCGGCTGGCACAACACGCCGCCGACCGAGGTCGTGATCAGCGACTTCACCTTCACTCCGGCGCCGGCCTGATTCGGTTGATCATGCCGGCCGGGCCCGGATCAGCAGGTCGCGGAGGTGGAGATCCGGATCTTGTCGACGTGCCCCCAACCCGGCCAGTTGCCGAGGACGGAGTGATTGGGCTCCAGGCAGTCGACCCGGCCCGAGCTGTAGTGGAGGTAAGCGACATCATCGTTGCGCGAGTTGTAGACCACGTAAGCGCCGTAGGAACGCGAGCCGAGATTCTGGTAGTAGCTCGTGACGTCCTGGTAGGCAGCCGTCGGACTGCTGGACGTCCAGTTCGAGGCCGACTTGTAGAAACAGACCCGCGGCCAGCCGCAACCGTTGAAGCTCGTCGCCGACGCCTGATCGGCAGTGGCGAAGCTGATGCCACCGCCCAGGGCCAGGGCGACTCCCGCGATGGCGGCAGCCTTCTTGGTGGTGGATCGCACCGTCATTGTGCTCCCTTTCCGGTTTGGACGGACCCAACGGTTGGATCCATTGGCAGCCCACCACGCAGCGGGCTCACCGATCGTGACGTGACGTCGTTCTGAGGTTTGATTCCCGGTCGGCAACGTCCGACCGGGGTCGCAGGAATTTCGCCCGGTGACATGGTCGTCGATGGGCGTGGTGGTGTGTCACGGGACCCAGCTCGTGGTATTGATCATTCGATCCCGGCAGATGAGAGATCGAGGTCCCCGTCATGGATGAGGCTGCGTACAAGATCGGGTTGCGGGCCGATGACGTCGCTGCGGCGGCGGACTTCTATGCTGTGCTCGGCTTCGAACGGTTCGCGGAGATCCCGGGTCCGGACGGCCGGCCGGTGATGGTCATGCTGCGGCGCGGGGATCTGCAACTGTTGGTCGACGCCCTGGTCGGCATGCCGTTCGCCGACACTGAACGGGAACGCCGGACTGTGGCGGGTCCGCGCGGACTCGGTGTGGTGATCGGAATCGCCGCGGAGGATGTCGATGCAGCGGCGGCTCGGTGCGCTGCGGCCGGCGGCGAGCTGACCACTCAGCCACAGGACTCAGCGTGGGGGGAACGCTATGCCGAGTTCGTCGATCCGTACGGATATGCGTGGAAGCTCTTCCGGGCGCTGCCTGAGGAGACCGAGCCGCGCGCTGATGATTCGGTCGCCGCCACTCGCGACCAGTGGTTCCCAAGGACCAACTGACCCGCCCGGCCCGCCCGGACGGCAACCGGTCAGGAATCAAGAAGCGTCCGGGCAGCTGTGCTTCCTAGGCTCTTGTCCAAGCGATGAAACACCCCTGACAGGAGACCGATCATGTCCGTGACCACCGACACCGCAGAGCACACCGGGTTCAGTGCAGCCGAACGTGCAGCCATGAAGGCGCGCGCCGCCGAATTGCGGGCCGAGGGCAAGAAGGGGGCCAAGAAGGCGGACGGGCTGCAAGCAGTCCTCGACGCGATCGCCGCGATGGAGCCGGCCGATCGGGCGGTGGCTGAGCGGGTACACGTGACGATCACCACGAACGCGCCACGGCTCGAGCCGCGCACTTGGTACGGAATGCCGGCCTACGCGGACGAGCTCGGCAAGATCGTCGTCTGTTTCAAGCACGCCGGCAAGTTCAAGACGCGCTACTCGACCCTGGAGTTCCAGGACGCGGCCATGCTCGACGACGGGGAGATCTGGCCGGTCTCGTACGCTTTGACGACCTGGAGTCCTGCCATTGAGAAGCAGGTCGCCGAGTTGATCAGGACCGCGGCCAGCTGATACTCGAACAACCGACTGCGACGACCACTGCGACGACCGACTGCGACGACCACTGCGGTGATCGGCTGGCCAAGATCACCATCAACGATGATCTTGGTCAGCCTGCTCCCTCCTTCGGTGCAAGGTGTCGTCAACGCTGCTGGTTCTTGGCGTCGATGAGCTTCTGAACATCTCCGAGCGCTTCGGCCGGTGTCTTCTTGCCGAAGGCGACCTGGGACCACGCGTTCGCCATCTGGGTGTTGAAGTAGGCGGTGTTCGGGTTCTTCGGGTACGAGGTGCCGGCCAGCGCCGCATCCTTTGCCACGATCGGTGCCGCCTCGGCCATCGGGTTACCGGGGTACTTGTTCTTCGCCCGCAGCTTGGCCTGGTGCTTGATCAAGTAGGAGCTCCAGGGCTCCGCCAATTTCTCGGACACGTACCCGTTGGTCGTCGGTCCGAGCCGCTCACCGTGCTCCCAAACGGTGTAGCGAACGAAATCGAAGGCCAACTGCGGGTTCTTCGCGCCGCGCGGAACAGCCATCACCCAGGCGGGTGAGATCTGACCGGCCAGCTCAGCTTCCGTTCCGTGTTGCGTCGGCGGATCTGCCAGCGCCCACGTTACGTTGTAGCAGTTGTCCAGCTGCGGCCCCGCCCAGTAGCCGTCAGGCCAGAACAGCACTTTGCCACTGGGCAGATAGGCCTTGGCCGAGCAGGACCAATAGCTCGGGTCACCTGCCATGAACTTGGTGTACTTCTGCTGGCCACCATAGAGATCGAGAAGTTTCTTGTTGTAGGCGAAGTATCCCTCGACGCACGCAGCGGTCGGCTGGAACTTGTTGGTCGTGGGGTCGTAGGTGGTGGGCTTCCCGCAGTAAAGATCGATCCGGTTCAGCCCGGTGTCAACCGGGTAGCCGACCTGCTGGAGGTCACCGTTCGGTGCGAACTTGACTGCCTTTTGCGATGCGGCATACAACTCGTCGAATGTCTTCGGAACGTTCTGCGGGTCGAACCCGGCTGCCTTCAGTTTGGCCGGGATGTAGAAGAGGTTGAACGACGGGTTGCTCGCACCGGGCAGTCCGTACCAGTGGCCGTCGTAGCGCACGTAGTCGGCCAGCGGCTTGAGGAAGTCGTCGGGCTTGATGCCGGCGGCGTCGTAGTACTTGTCCAGGTTCTCGACCGCACCGCGTTGGACCAGTTGCGGGAGCTGCGCGTGGACGCCGATCAGGTCGGGCGGATTGCCGGCATTGACGCTCAGCAGGGTCTTCGTGACCTCGGCATCGTCGTCCTTGACCTGGATCTCGTTGATCTTCATGTCGGGGAATTGCTTCGCCCACAGGTCGTGGTAGACCCCGTACCAGGACGAGATGGTGTTCTTCGGGTCGAAGGACTTGGCCGTCAACCCTGACAGGATGCTCGTGTTCGTCATCACCGTCAGTTGGTTGCTGGTGGTGTCATTACCTCCCTGACTGGAGCCTGAGTTCGGCTGCTGGGATGCGCCGGGCGATCCCATCGTGCATCCGGTTACGACAGCTGCCGCCAGGATGGCAGAGGAGATACTGATCAGCGGAGTGCGCCTGTGCATGCTCGGTTGTCCTTTCGACTAACCCTTCAACCCGCTGAACCGGATCCCGGACAGCAAGGTGCGCTGAGCGAAGAAGAAGATGATGATCAAGGGCGCCACGACGAGCAGTGTGAACGCCACGATGGCACCGATGTCGGGAGCACCTCGCAGCTGTACGAACTGGAACACGGCCAGTGACAGCGTGAAGTGACCGGAATCGGTGAGGTAGATGAGTGGTCCGAAGAAGTCGTTGTAGCTGTTGATGAACAGGAACAGTCCCGCCACCACAAGAGCCGGCCTGAGCATCGGCAGGATGATGTTCCAATAGATCCGGAACTCGTTCGCTCCGTCGATCTTGGCGGCCTCCGACAACTCGCGAGGTATGCCGAGCATGAATTGCCGAAGCAGGAAGATCGTGAACGGATCCCCGAGTAGGAACGGCCAAGTGAGCGGTCGGAAGGTACCCAACCAGCCGAGCGCCTTGTAGAGCATGTACTGAGGAATCAGGGTCGCCCAGGCCGGAAGAATCATGGTTGCGAGCAATACGGCGAACAGCACACCACGGCCACGGAACGGGATTCGGGCGAACCCGTACGCCACCAGCGAGCTCGACGCCAGGCCGGCCACGACGGCGAACCCACTGATGTACAGGGTGTTCAGGGCGTACCGGGGAAGATCGACATCGGGATAGCCGGCCAGTGAATGGAAGTTGGCGAGTGTCCAGGGATGCGGCCACCAGGTCGGTGGTGTTTCCAGCAATGTCCGCCCGGGCTTGAAGGCGCCCGTCACCAGGAAATACAGCGGGAAGAAGAACGGCACGGCGACGAGGATCAACACGGCGTAGGTGCCGACGACCCGCGCCCGGGAGGCACCGGAATGTCGGTGCCGCTGGCGCTCGCGCGATGCCGCAAGCGTCCTCCGGGTCGCACGGGTCGGCAGAACACCCTCGAGATCGCTAATCATGGTAATAGACCCACCTCCGGGCAGTCCGGACCAATGCAAGAGCCAGGGCAAGAACGACCACGGTCAACAACAGGCTCATCGCCGCGCCGTATCCGACCTGGAAATTGGTGAAGATCTGGGTGTAGAGGTTCAGTGAATAGAAGAGCGTCGAGTTGAGCGGTCCACCGGGTGCCGATGCCCCCCCGAGGCTGCTCGGTGCCGCCGAAGCGACCAGCGCCTGCGTGAAGTAGCTGAAAGCGCCGATCGCGCCGAGGACGAGGTTGAAGAAGATCGCCGGCGTCAGCAGCGGCAGCGTGACGTGCCGGAGCCGTCGGAGCCGCCCTGCACCGTCGATGGAGGCGGCGTCGTACAGCTCACCGGGGATGTCCTGCAGCCCGGCCAGGAAGATGATCATCGTCGACCCGACCTGCCAGATGCTCAGGATCAACAGCGTCGGTCGGGCCCACACCGGGTCGATGAACCAGCCGGGACCATCGATCCCGACGGCGGAGAGAATCGCATTGATCGGACCGCCCGAAGGATTGAACAACCAGAGAAAGAGGATCGACCCACCGACGAACGGCACCATCGCCGGAAGATAGAAGATCGTTCGGAAGATACCGATGCCGCGGACCTTCTGGTGCAACAGCAGCGCCAGCAGGATGCCGACCACGATCGACAACGGAACACTGAAGACGACCCACCAGACGGTGACCTTCACCGACGGCCAGAATTGCGGGTCGGCGGTGAACAGATTGACGAAATTGGCCAGCCCGACGAACTTCGGAGGATTCAGGCCGTCGAAGTTGGTGAACGCGTAGAAGGTCGTGGCCAGGAAGGGATACGCCTGCAACACCACAAGACCGACCAACCAGGGGGACAGGAACAGCAAGCCGTTGCGAAGATCCCGACGGCTACCGGCCTTGCGGCGGCGGCCTGCAGCAACCGACTGTGTACCGGGGAGCCGCTCTCGTGTTCCTTTGCGTTCCGACCTGCTGTCACGATCGGCGTAGTCCCAAGCCATGCCGGACTCCTTCACTGATCATGTCCCACCGCGCCCACCGGCTGCGCCTCGTCGTCGCATTGGAGACTTCTCACACCAACTGATCCGTCGGCGTCGGATATTCGGTGTCGAATCTGATCGGCCTGCCTTCTGCGAACCGTGACTGTCGCAGCCAACTGACGTCGATCGCCGCAGGAGCGTTGGGCACATCGGAGAGATCGATCATGGTCTGTCGCTTCATGATCAAGGTCGCTGCTGCGCGGGCCAGGGCGGCATGCATCGTGATCCCGTGTCCGTTGCAGCCCAGGACGTGGATGAGGTTCGTCAGGTCGGAGTCGGCGCCGAGGATCGGGTAGCCGTCGGGAGTGCTCCCGTAGATGCAGTTCCAGCCCGGCATGAACCGCGCCGTCGGAAGCTTCCAGTGCCGGCGGATCATTCCGGCGACCAACTCCGGATAGCTGTCATCATTGGCCATGTTGACGTTGTCCGGATCGACGGTGAACGCATCGTCGGCGACGTGATGATGCTGGCCGAAGAGCAGCATGTCGCCTTCTTCGCCGCGACACCATCCGGCCTCGCCCCGGATCTTCGCCGGCCAGCCCACCAGCGGGACGTTGTGCGCGCCGTCGTCATATCCGGTGGCGACGGCGACCTGTATCCGCTGGGGAATGACGGAGACCTCGGAGCCGGCCAGGCGGGCGACTTTGGCGCCCCACGGGCCGGCGGCGTTGATCACATGGTCGACGTCCCAGAGCCCCCGACGGGTGATCAGTCGGGTGATGCTCGACTCGTCCCGCTCCACCATGAGCACAGGCGTCCCGGGATATGCCCGGAAACGACCCGTCGCGGTGGCCAATCGGCGATACAGGTCGACCAATTCGTACGGATTGATGAACCCCTGGTTCGGATAGATGGCCGCGCCCCGGACGTCGGCCGGTAGCCACGGATACCGCGCAGCCAATTGTTCAGAGCTCAAGAACCGGCGGTGGTAGATGCTCTCCGGTCCTGAGCCGTACTTCGTGGCGAATGCGGATTCGGCGGTGTCGGCTTCGTCGGAGTACAGAAGGCTCAACGCCCCGTACTGGTGGAACGCGAAGTCGTGCTCCCGCTGAAGCCACCGGATGCGTTCGTACCCGACAAGAGTCATCACTGCGTAGAGCTCACCCAGATCGTGCAGGCACATGACTCCGGCGGAGCCGCCGGTGGTGCCCGATGCGAAACCGCGACGCTCGAAGAGCGCGACGTCCACACCGGACCTGGCCAGCTCGTAGGCGCACGCCATGCCCAAAATGCCGCCACCGACGACCGCTACCTCAGCATGCTGAACTGTCACGCGTCCTCTTCTTCTTCGAGATATCGAACACATCTTCAGCTCTTCACATCGTTACATCCTGCCGAGTCCTCGTCAAGGGGTCTATCTGGCGGAAGTCTCCGGGTCGAGTGAGGAGTGGGTGGGCAGCCTGGAGGAGTGGTTGTCCAATGGGTGGGGTGGGAGTCCACTCCCATTCGTGTCCCAGTCGTGGTCGCCTAGCGGCCACGGGATACCGGCGCGAAGCCGATCAAATGTTCAGAATGCTGTACGAAATCGCCCTCACCGAAAGCAGAGGTTCTCAGGTGCTGCGCAGGCCCATGCGGCGGGCCAGAGATGTGGCGGCGTGGACCACCGAATGGATGATGTGCGCTCGATTGTCGCCCAATACCTGACGCTCGAATCCGGTGACGCCGATGGCGGCCACTGCGTAGCCGTCACCACCCAGGACGGGTGCGGCAACACACGCGATGCCTGCCTCTTCCTCCTGGTCCTCCACTGCGAAGCCCTGGTCCCGGATCTCGGTGAACACGTCCCGGAGGCGTGCTTTCGACGCCTGGCCGGCGTTCGGTCCCCGTCCCGGGGCGGCCTGGGTGATCAGTTCTTCGCGCTGTGGCTCGGGTCGGAATGCGGCGATGGCTTTACCGAGCGCGGTGACGTTGAATGCCGATACCCGCCCCGGATAGGTGTTGAACTGGACCATCGAGCTGGTTGCCGCCTTCGCCACGTAGATGATCGAGGCGCCGTCGAGGACGCCCAGATGGGCGGGCAGGTCAACGGCATCGCGCAGCTCGTTGAGGATCGGCCCGCTCTCGTTGCCGAGTTCAAGCCTGCGGAGCGTCACCATGCCGAGGCCGTAGAGTCGCAGGGTCGGCCGCCACAAATGGCTCCGGCCGACCACGGTGCGCTGCGCGTATCCGCGCGCCTCCAGGGCTGCGGCGATCGCCGAGCAGGTGGCGAGCGGGATCTCGCAGCGTCTGGCCAGCTCGGTCAGCGTGATCGGCTCGACCGAGTTGACCAGCGTTTCCAGGACCTGCAAGGTGCGGAGGCTCGGAGTGGAGCCGGCGGTTTCGGTGCCGGAGGGCAAGGCGGAACCTCTCTCGAAGATGCTTCAATATCTCGAATATATCTCACAAGCGGAACCGCGGCTGCGGGTCCTCGGTGCCGATCGGCGAGCCATTCGATCTTCAGCGGGTGGCGGGCGCCGGGACCCTTGACGAGCGTCGAGAGCCACTGCATCATGTGTACAGAGCTGAATATATATTCGTAATTTCGAACATGGGAGCTCCGTGGCCCAATTGCTGATGCGCCGCCCCGATCTTGCCGATCTTCCGCCGGCCCCGGCCGGGATCGAATCGGCAGCTGCGGCAGATGTTGCCGGGCTGGCGTCGTTGCTCGCGGCTGCGTTCGACGAACCGTGGGACGGCGACCGCGTCCGCCGGGATCTGCTGGACGACCCGACCGTCAAGCGAACGCTGATCATCCGGGACGGTGGCGCGATCGTAGCCACTGCATCCGCCCGGGTGCTGCCGTCGGACTACCCCGGGGCCGGTTACGTGCACTGGGTGGCGAGCGACCCGACACGTCGCGGTCGGGGGCTTGGATTCGCGGCGACGCTCGCGGTGCTCCATGAGTTCCTCGCCGAAGGGCTGACCGAAGCGGTGCTGGAAACCGATGATCAGCGGCTCAGCGCGATCACGGTATACCTCGGCCTCGGGTTCGTCCCCCAGTATCGCGACGAGAGCCACCACCTCCGCTGGTCGAAGATCTTCACTGCGCTGAACGACGAACGACGCCGGGCAGGCCGAAAGACTCCGCCGACCGGCGCATCCGACGAGGACACGGCGACGAGGGCCCCCAAAGGCGAACAGGTCGGTCGCGCATGAGCGTGCTGACCGGTCAGGTCGCCGTGGTGACCGGCGGGCGTGGCGACATCGGCGCAGCGATCGTCGATGCGTTGGCCGCCTCGGGAGCCGCTGTCGCCGTTGGCGACATCGCTCCGCTGCCCACAGCGCATGACATGTCCGGACCGTCGGTCGTCCACGAGATCGTCGACGTCACCGACCCGGCGGCGGTCTCGGCATGGATCGACCGGGTCGAGCGGGATATCGGACCGCCGACCATCGTGATCCCGGCGGCGGCCACTGCGACCGCAGCCACTCCGCTGTCCATGACCGCTGAGCAATGGACCGCCGAACTGTCGGCCGATCTCAACGCACCGTTCTTCGTCACCACTGAGGCTGCGCGGCGGATGATCACCGCTGGCCTGCCCGGCCGCATCGTCATGATCGGAAGTTGGGCAGGCCATGCGCCGCACGTACACGTACCGGGATATTCCGTGGCCAAGGCAGGCCTTCGGATGTTGACCAAGCTCCTGGCGATCGAACTGGCGCCGCACCAGATCCTGGTCAACGAAGTGGCGATCGGGGTGGTCGACGCCGGGGTCAGTCGGAAGACGTTCCGGACCCATCCCGAACTGCGTGCCAGGAGCGAGCAGATCGCCCCGGTCAGGCGGCTGGTCGGGATCGACGAAGTGACCAGCCAGGTGCTCAACTTGTGTGCTCCCGATCTGCACAGCATGACCGGGTCGACGATCTTGCTCGACGGTGGAATGTCGCTGCGTACCGCCTTCACCGATGCCGGCGAGGATGATCGTCCATGATCACCGGCAACGCCACCGATCCGGGTACGACCGTTCGCACCAATATCTCCGCCATCGATCCGTTCGCCTGCAGGAATCCCGGACTGCACGCCCGGATCGGCGTCGCGCGGACCATGATCACACCGGCACCGGATGCGCCGATCAACAACTGGGGCGCAGCGAAACGGACAATCGCCGCCGGACTGCAGTCGGATCTGACCGCAACGGTTCTCACGATCGCCCCGCTGGACTCGGAGACCTCGGTCTCTCCAGAACTGGTGCTGGTCGCCCTCGACCTCGGTTGGTGGCGGACCCCCTCGGCAGCGGACGCACTGCAACAACAGGTCGCGCGCAGCGTGGGCGTCGAACCGCACCGCGTTCTGGTCAGCCTCAGCCACACCCACGCCGGCCCGGCGATCGACCCGGAGGCCGTCGAGCCGACCGCGAGTGCGGCAGTCGCCGGCTATCTGCAGTCTCTCGCCGGCGCGGTCAGCAGGGCCGCAACCGATGCAGTGCGAACGGCAGAACCGGCCGTGCTGGAGTGGGGGCGAGGCAGCTGCGATCTGGCACGCGTCCGTGATCAGTGGCTGGAGCGCGAGCAACGGTACGTCTGCGGCTACGATCCCGGTGGACATCCCGATCCGACACTGCTCGTCGGTCGGATCGTGGCCGATCAGCCGGATCCCGACGGTCGCCGGCTTCGCGCACTGATCGTCAACTATGCCTGCCATCCGACGACGCTCGGACCGGAGAACTCCGAGATCTCGGCCGACTTTCCGGCTGTCGCCCGGGATCTCGTCGAGGCACGTTGTGCCGCACCGATGATCTTTCTTCAGGGCGCGTCCGGAGAACTTGCCCCGCGGAGACAATACGAGGCCGGTTCCGAGGCAGTACAGGCCAACGGTGAGCAGCTTGGCTTCTCCGTCCTGGCAACGCTCGCCGGAATGTTGCCGACACAGACCCGGCTGATCAACACTGCAGTCGTCGAATCCGGGGCACCGTTGGGGATCTGGAGTCCGCAAGCCGACACACCGAGCACACGCATCGCGTTCCGGAACCGTCAGGTCGCCGTCCCCCGCAATCCTTCGGCCGGCCGGTGGGCGAGCGCGGACGGACTCTCCGAGACCGCCAGGGCCGAACGCGAGCGGCGCAACCAACAGATCGAATCACTGTCCGGTCAAGCACAACACGCCATGCCACTGGCGGTCTGGAGACTCGGCGACGTCGGGCTGGTCGCGATCGCGGGCGAGCCGTACTCCGTCCTGCAACGTGATCTTCGTGCCTCCTTCACCGATCGCGCCATCGTTGTCCTGAACCTGACCGGTGGAGCCCATCACGGTTACCTTCCACCGGCCGTGGCGTACCGAAGCGAGCTTTACCAGGTGTGGCAGACCCCAGCCGGTCAGGGATCACTGGAGCTGGTCCGTGATGCCTCCGCGAAGTTGCTCGCCGAGTTGTTCGATGACGGCGGGGTCCGGGCCGATGACTGACGAATACCGACCGCGCCGGACTTTCCGCAGTGTCGAATGGTTTGCCGGGAACGACGAGGTGGGCCTGTTGCACCGGGCGGCGCTGAAATCCACCGGGCACCCCGTCGACGACAGCGGTCGGCGTCCGTTGATCGGAATCACCACCTCCGACACCGACCTCAATCCGTGCAACACGGTCCTGCGCGAGCGGGTCCGGGCCACTGCGGCAGCGATCGAGGAGGCAGGCGGCATCGCCCTGCCCTTTCCCACCATGTCGCTGGGTGAGGATCTGATGAAGCCGACCGCGATGTTGTATCGCAACCTGCTGGCCATCGAGGTCGAGGAATATCTGCGCAGCTACCCGCTCGACGGGATCGTGGTGACCGGCAACTGCGACAAGTCGATCCCCGGGGCGCTGATGGGTGCGCTCAGCGCCGATCTGCCGACGATCGTCATCGCCGGCGGGGCGAAATCCCCGGCGTGCCTGGCCGGGCGTGCCCTGGGCACGTCGGATGTCTGGCGGATGACCAACGAGTACGCGGCAGGACGCTTGTCCGAGGCCAGTTGGACCGAGTTCGAGAACGCGTTGGGCCGCGCGGTCGGCGCGTGCAACGTGATGGGCACTGCGTCCACGATGGCACTCCTGACCGAAGCTCTCGGCTTGATGCTGCCCGGTACGGCGGTGATCCCGGCATCGGACCCGTCCGGGGTGGAGGCCGCCGGACGGGCCGGCAGGGTGATCGTCGATCTTGTCCGACGCGGGATGCGGCCCTCGGACCTGTTGGGCCGGGCGTCGTTCCTGAACGCCGTGGCGGTGCTGGTCGCGGTCGGCGGCTCGACGAACGCCGTTGTCCATCTCCTGGCGCTCGCCGCTCGGGCCGGAGTGCCGCTGTCCCTCGACGACTTCGACGAGCTCGGGCGATCGGTGCCGGTCCTGGTCGACGTCGCACCCTGCGGCTCGGGACTGATCCAGGACCTGCACCGTGCCGGGGGCCTGCCGGCGGTGCTGGCGGTCATCTCCGATCATCTGGACCGGTCGGCCCGGACGGTCGTTGACCGAACCATCGGGCAGATAGCCGACGACGCACCGGACGCCTCCGGCGCCGTCCGCCAGGTCTCGGCTCCTGTGGTCGCCGGTCCCGGCCTTGCCGTGCTGCGCGGCACGCTGGCCCCGGACGGCGCGGTGATCAAGGTCGCCGCCGCTTCCGCCAGGCTGCTTCGCCACCAGGGACCGGCTGTGGTGTTCGACGGCTACCACGACATGCGTACCCGGATCGCCGATCCGGACCTGGTGGTGACAGCCGACAGCGTGCTGGTGATGCGCGGCTGCGGACCGGTCGGTGGACCCGGAATGCCCGAGTGGGGGATGATCCCGATCCCACCGAAGCTCGCGGCATGCGGTGTCACCGACATGGTCCGGGTCACCGACGCCCGGATGAGCGGCACCAGCTTCGGCACGGTCGTCCTGCACGCGGCACCGGAAGCAGCCGTCGGCGGCCCGCTCGACCTCGTCCGTGACGGCGACCAGATCGCCCTCGACATCGATGCTCGACGGATCGACCTGCTGGTCGACGATGCCGAGCTTGCGGCGCGGCGTCAACATCGCGAACCGCGGTGGGACGAGGACGCCCGCGGGTGGCCGGCGTTCTATCGCCACCATGTCACACAGGCCGACAGCGGATGCGATTTCGATTTTCTCACCCTCCGGCCCGGGCAACGGCCAGGGTTGGACGCCCCGGTTGTCGGTCGTTCATGATCATGTTCGGATCGGCTTCAGACCAGCTATCTAAGGTGGTGCCTTGTCCACTCCCTCTTTGATCCCCACCCCGACTCCCGCGCTGACCGGGGTGCTGCCGGTCCTGCAGATGCCGTTCCACACTGACGAGTCGGTCGATCACGATGCCCTGCGGAACGAAGCGGCGTGGTGTCTCAAACTCGGCGTACGCGGTCTCGTCATCGGCATGGTCTCCGAAGTCGTTCGACTCAGCGATGCCGAACGAACCATGATCATCGAGGCGTTGGCGCCGATCGCCCAGGACGCCGGCGCGCCGTTGGTGGCCAGTGTCGGCGCCGAAAGCACCCGGACGGCCCGCGGCCGGGCCCGGGCCGCTGCGCGGGCCGGAGCGACCGCCCTGATGGCAACGCCGCCGATGATCTTGGCCAGCGACGAGGCGGCGCTGCGCGACTACTTTCTCGCGGTGGCTGCCGAGTCCGATCTGCCACTGATCGTCCAGGACGCCAGCGGCTATGTCGGACGCCCGATGTCCATCGAGTTCCAGGTCGAGATCCTCGACGCGCTGGGAGATCGGGTCTGGTTCAAACCGGAAGCACCCCCGTTCGGGCAGCGGGTGTCCCGGCTTCGCGACGCGTCGGGCGGACGAGCCCGGGTGCTCGAAGGATCCGGGGGGATCTCCTTGGTCGACAGCTATCGGCGCGGAATCGTTGGCACCATGCCGGCTGCGGACGTGTGCTGGGCGGTGCAGGCACTGTGGAACGCCCTCGAATCCGGTGATGACGCTGCTGCCGCGCGGATCCACGGTCCGCTGTCCGCACTCATCTCGCTGCAGACGTCGCTGGATGCCTTCGTGGCGGTGGAGAAGCATCTGCTGCGCCGGCAGGGGGTGCTGCCGACCACAGTGATGCGGCAGCCGGTGGGGTACGTTCTCGATGCCGAGACGGCCCGTGAGGCCGAACGCCTCGCCGATCTTCTCGAGGCCGCGTGCCAGGAGGAGAGCGTGTTGTGACTGATACCGACAATGCCGGTCCGGCGGTCGTCGACGGCCTGCGCGGTCAGCGGGTCGTCGTCTGTGGCGCAGGGAGTGGGATCGGTCGGGCCACCGTGTACGACCTGGTGGCGCGCGGATGCTACGTCGCCTGTCTCGATGTCAACGCCGACGCCGTACGCGAACTTGCCGAGGACCCGAGCCTGGCCGCAGCGGCGACCGCGGGACCGTTGGACGTCGCCGACACCGAGTCCGTCAGCCGGGCGATTGCCTCCGCATCCGCCTCCCTCGGCGGAGTGGACGCGTTGGTCAACTGCGTCGGCATCACCGGACGGACCGGGATCACCAGCCACGAAGTTGCCATCGAGGACTTCGACCGGGTCGTGTCAGTGAACCTGCGTGGCGCGTTCCTGCTGTCGCGCGCCGTCCTCCCCGGAATGGTTGAGCAGGGGTACGGCCGAATCCTGCATGTCGCATCGATTGCCGGTAAGGAAGGCAATGCCGGAATGGTCTCCTATTCCGCATCGAAAGCCGGTCTGATCGGGATGGTGAAAGCCCAGGGCAAGGAGTACGCGACAACCGGCGTGACGATCAATGCATTGGCCCCGGCAGTGATCCGTACCCCGCTGGTCGATGCCATGCCGGCTGAGCAGGTGACGTACATGACGGAGAAGATTCCGATGAACCGGCTCGGCACATTGCCCGAAGTGACCGCACTGATCGCCTTCGCGATCTCCCCGGCGACCGCCTTCATCACCGGGTTCACCTGGGACTTCTCCGGCGGCCGGGCAACCTACTGATCAACAACATCAGCCGACGACAACAATCGACGCAGGGAAGGGATCGGAGCATGGCGGACGGCGGACTCAGAATCGGGATCGCGGGTGCGGCACGGGGCGCCGGCTTCGTCACCGGGGCCAGGGCCGCCGAGGCGCAGGGCCTCGGGCGGCTCGAGGCCGTTTACGATCCGTCGCCCGACAGCGCCGAGCGGTTCTCCCGGGATTACGCCGTACCGATCACCTGCGCAAGCTTCGGAGAACTCCTCGACCGGGTCGACGCGGTGGTGCTGTCATCCCCGCAACACCACCACACTGCCCAGGCGGTCGCCGCACTTGATGCCGGGATCCACGTGCTGTCGGAGGTCCCGGCCGCGGTCAGCATCGCCCAGGCACAGCAACTCGTCGGTGCGGTGCGACGCAGCTCGGCCGTCTACCGGATGGCGGAGAACTACTGCTACATCCGATCGAACCTGATCGTCCGCGAGATGGCGCACTCCGGAATCTTCGGCGACATCTACTACGGCGAGGGCGAGTATCTGCATGATGTTCGCGATCTGCAGCGGACTGCAGGCGGTGAACGGACCTGGCGGTCGTACTGGCAGACCGGACGGAACGGATTCACCTATCCCACGCACAGTCTCGGCCCGCTGCTGCAATGGACCGACGACCGGATCGTCTCGGTCAGTTGCGTCGGCAGCGGCCACCACGTCGAGCCGCAGTTCGAGAACGAGGACACCACCATCCTGCTGGCCAGGACGTTGAAGGGCGCCCTGCTCCGTGCCCGATTGGACATGCTGTCCCCGCGTCCGCACCTGATGGACTACTACTCTTTGCAGGGAACCACCGGTGCGTACGAGGCCGCCCGGGCAACCGGCGACACGCCCCGGGTCTACGTGACCGGTCGCAGTTCCGCCGGCGCCTGGGATCCATTGGAGACGTACGCCGGTGAGTTCCTGCCCGAGCGGTACCGGACGCCACCGTCCGGCGATGCCGGCCACTGGGGCTCCGACGCGTGGCCGATCCTGGACTTCCTGGAGACCGCAGCGACCGGGGAGACGCCGAAGGGCACGGTCCCGATCGACGTCTATGCCGCGTTGGACATGTCCCTGCCGGGAATCGTCTCCGAGGATTCGATCTTCGAGGGCGGTCGCTGGCACGCAGTACCCGACCCGCGCAAGTTCACCGCCGGAATCGCTGCGGATCCCGGACCCGAGGCGCCGTTGGCCTAGGCGGGAAGCGATCAGCCGTCGATCCGGAACACGCTACGCACGCAGCCGTCGGTCTTGTCCTTGAACATCTGGTAGCCCCGCGGGCCGTCGTCCAACGGCAGTACGTGGGTGGCCAGGTGGGACGTGCTGAGCTGCCCTGATGCCATCCGGTCCAAGATCGCCGGGATGTAGCGGTGGCCGTGCATCTGTGCACCGCGCAGCGTCAGCCCCTTGTTCATCACCGCGCCGAGCGGGAATTTGTCGACGAAGGCGGCGAAGACGCCCAGCACGAACACCGTGCCGCCCTTGCGGCACGCGTGGATCGCCTCCCGAACAGCGGTCGGCCGGTCGGTCTGCAATCGGAGCTGCTGCTTGGCCTGGTCATACAGGTACGCGGGGCCGGGACTGTGCGCTTCCATCCCGACCGCTTCGATGCAGACATCCGGGCCACGTCCGCCGGTGAGCTCGCGCAGCTCCGCCGCGACGTTGGTCTGTTCGTAGTTCAGCGTCTCGGCACCGATGTGCTCGCTGACCTGGTGCAACCGGTTCTCCAGGCGGTCGATCACGACGACCCGGTCGGCGCCCTTGGCCAGCGCGGCGGCGGCCGCCATCTGGCCGACTCCGCCGGCGCCCCACACTGCGACGACGTCGCCCGGGGCGACATTGCCGAGGTCCGCGCCGGTCCACCCGGTCGGAGCGGAGTCCGACGCGAACAGGGCAGCAAGATCGTCCACTTCATCCGGAATCGAAAAGGCGCCGTGGTCGCCGTACGGTACCCGGATGTATTCGGCGTGGCAGCCCGCGTAGCCGCCCATCGCATGGGAGTAGCCGAAGCATCCGCCGGGCGCGAACCCCCACAGCGCTTCGGTGATCGCCGGGTTGGGATTTCCGTTGTCACACAGGGAGAACAGCCCGTTCTGGCAGTACCAGCAGTTCCCGCAGGCGATGAAGGAGCAGACCACGACGCGATCGCCCACCTTGTGCTTGGTGACCGCTGGTCCCACCTCGGCGACCTCGCCCATGAATTCGTGCCCGAGCACGTCTCCTGATCGCATGAACGGGATGTAACCGCCGATCAGGTGCAGGTCGGAACCGCAGGTCGTCGACAGCCGGACCTTGACGATGATGTCGTGATCATTGAGCAGCCGCGGTTCGTCGACGTCCTCGACCGACAGCTTGTTGATTCCCGTCCAGCACAGCGCCTTCACAGCACTCCCTCCCGTCCTGCTCGGTTCGTGGCTGCAGCAATCAATGCGCCGCCCGGCGTCGGCTTCCGCCGACCGTGGGGTTGCGGATCGACGGCCAGCACTTCACCGGTCTCCAAAAGCTGTTTGGTGCGACGCAGAGCGGAGCGGATGTCCTGGGTGCGGGTCCGGCCGGCAATCCGGCTCGTGGTTCCACCCGGTCCGGTCTGACCAGGCTCGCGTTCCCGAACCGCGATCTCGGTACCCCGGTTGCCGGGTGCCTGGCGTAACTCGATCTCCACCTCGTCACCGAGGTCGGCCAATGGCTGCGGCCAGGTGTTGTGCGGCGCGATCTCGTCCTGCCGTTTGTTCACCGTAAGGACCAACCATCGGTCCTTCGGCTCCTGCAGGGACTTCGGCATCTGCCGAAGCATCCGGCGGACAGCCACCACACCTACCGTCAGACCGCCTACCAGCGCTGCCCGGGTTACACGGTTCATGATCAACTCCCTGATGCCGGCCGGGTCGCGGTGATCGTCGGCCATTTGTCGCTCAGTGCTGGGGTACCCAGGCCTGCCGCCAGCACTCAGCGCGCATACCGACACACCGGTGAGACGCCGGAACTGCCTATTCGGCCGCGATGCCCGCGTTTGACCACGGCGGTCGCGGCTACAGGCCGAATATCCGCGAGTTTCTTTTCCGTAGAGGAGTGTCGATGTTCTTCCACAAACAGGAGTTGCAGTTCTCCGCCAAGCCCGAAAAGCCGGATCCCGCGTATGCACGGAAACTGCAGGAGGTGCTGGGTGGCCAGTACGGCGAGATCACGGTTGCCATGCAGTACGGCTTCCAGTCCTGGAATTGCAAGCTGCCCGGCAAGTACAAGGATCTGTTGTACGGCATCGGAGCCGAGGAATTCGGCCACGTCGAAATGCTGGCAACCATGATCGGTCAGCTTCTTGAGGGTGCTCCGGCGACCGATGTCGAGTCTGCGGTGAACAGCGACCCGACAATGGCCGCCGTGATCGGCCAGACCGACGTCCAGCACGCCATCGTCGCCGGTGCCGGGGCGCGGCCGGTGGACAGCAACGGGAATCCCTGGCAGGGCTCGTACATCACCTGCAGCGGCAATCTGCTGGCCGACTTCTACGCCAACGCCAACGCCGAGATGCAGGGCCGGATCCAGGTCGCCCGGCTCTACCACATGACCGACGACCCGGGTGTGAAGGACCTGCTGTCGTTCCTACTGGCCAGGGACACCATGCACCAGAACCAGTGGATCGCCGCGGCCCGCGAGCTGATCGAGGAAGGCATGGAGGAGTTGCCGGTGCCCAGCAACTTCCCACAGACCAAGGAGGCCACCGAGTACTCCTACCAGTACCTCAACTTCTCCGACGGTGCGGCCGCATCCGAGGGCAGCTGGGCGTCCGGACCGACACCGGACGGCAACGGCGAGTTCAGCTATCACGACGGCCCGACCAGCAGCGTCCCCGCTCCGCCGCCGCCGAAGGTCGACCCACGGTTGTACGGAACCACCGGAAAGCCCAATCTGGTGGAGAAGGCGGAGTCCAAGCTCAAGGACGCCACCGGCAACTGATCGAAACGTACCGGCATCGACGGAAGGAGAACCGAGATGATCAAGAAGTTGCACGAGATGGGTATCAAGAGCGAGTACGCCTACATCAGCGGATTCGCGTCGATGGGACTGACCTGGATCAGTTATCTGACCAGTCGGGCGAAGAGCGACAAACCGCAGGCCGACCGGTGGGGTATCTTCATCGCGACCTGGGCGCCGACGATGTTCGCCCTGGGGACCGCATTGCGGCTGGAGGAGCTGGACGAGAAATGATCTCGTTCATCGGTGAGCCGCCGAGACTGCCGCGAGACCCGCCCGGAGATCGTTGAGGAAATACTGCGGGCATTCGAGTGACGGGAAGTGGCCGCCCGCTGGGGCCGTACGCCATCGGACGATCTGCCTGAACCGTCGCTCGGCCCAGGGCCGCGGGTACTTCTCGATGTCGCGCGGGTACTGGGTGATCGCCGACGGCACGTCGACGCGCAGATCGGGATCGAGCGAGTCGTGGCTCTCGAAGTAGATGCGCGCCGACGATGCGCCGGTCCGGGTCAGCCAGTACAGCGTCACGTCGTCGAGCAGTCGGTCCCGCGGGATCGTCTCGAAGGGGCTTTTCGCGGTGTCGCTCCACTCGGCGAATTTGTCCAGGATCCAGGCCAACAGTCCGACCGGTGAGTCGACGAGTGCATAGCCGATGGTCTGCGGGCGCGTCGCCTGTTGCTTCGCGTACGCGGCGCGTCGGGTCCAGAAATCGCGAGTCTCCTCGGTCCAGGTGCGCTCGACATCGGTCAGTCCGCAGGCCGAGAGGCCGGGCGGCGCTTGAGCGACGGTCGTGTGGATCCCAAGAACGTGTTCGGGGAACCGGCCACCGAGGATCGTGGTGATCACACCGCCCCAGTCGCCGCCGTGGGCGAGGAACCGGGGATAGCCGAGGTTGTCCATGAGCCGGACCCAGGCGCTGGCGATCTTCTCGGTTCCCCAGCCTGTGGTGGCCGGTTTGTCGCTGAACCCGAAGCCCGGCAATGACGGAACAACGACGTGGAACGCCGGCGCGCTCGCGTCCTCGGGGTCGGTCAGGTCGTCGATGAGATCCACGAACTCGGCGACACTGCCCGGCCAGCCGTGGGTCATGATCAACGGGACGGCATCGGTCCGCGCTGATCGCCGGTGCAGAAAATGAATCCCAAGTCCATCGATGGTGGTCCGGAACTGGCCGATCCGGTTGAGTCGTTGCTCGAACCGCCGCCAGTCGTAGCCGGTGCGCCAGTAGTCCACCAGGTCGATGAGATCTGCGAGAGGCACCCCCTGGTCCCAGCGCCGCGGATCATCCGCAGGCCGGGAGATCGTCTCGGCCTCGGGCAGCCGCGCCATGGCCAACCGGGTGCGGAGGCCGTCCAGTTCGGCGTCGGCGGTGTGCGTTTCGAAGTGCTGGACGTCGTCGTGAGTCGGGCGGTGCATGGGATCTCCCGGTCCGGAGGAACTGGCTTAGATGGTTCTGAACTGTCTCAGACGGTTCTAGCATCCCTCGACGGATACCGCAACCGGCTAAGCTGGTTCCATGCGTCGCGACGGCTTTCCCGACTTCCGGCTCGGCAGCGTGTTGGCGACCAGCTTCACCGGAACCTTGTCGGAGCGGCACGGCGATCCCGTGGAGCGCATTCCGACACCACAGCGACTCGCTGACTGGCTGACGGTGAGCGGGCTGGGCGTGAAATCGTGCACCGCTGCAGAGCTGGACCGCGCCCAAGAGCTGCGCGAGGCGATCCATGCCGCCGCCACGGCCGCCGCAACACAGCAGCCGCTTCCGGGCTCCGCGGTTCAGGTCATCAACGAATACAGCCTGCGCGGACGGGCCGCGCCGATGCTGACGCCGGACGGCGCGCGGCAGTGGCGCCTCGGCGAGGCCTCACCGGTGGCGGACGCGCTCGGTGTGATCGCCGCCGACGCGGTCAGCATTCTGGCCGGCGAACGCGACGGTCGGCTGGCCCTGTGTGCCTCACCGACCTGTCGGGCCGCCTTCTTCGACACCAGCCAGAGTCGGACACGCCGATGGTGCGACATGAATACCTGCGGGAACCGGCAGAAGAAGGCGCGATTCAACGCCAACCGGCGCGCAGCTCGCTGACCCGGAGTTGATCTCCCACTCCTCGCCCGGCGGCGTGGCGCTACCCGCACAAGAAGGCGTGGGTGGACAGCTACCTCGGCATCCTGATCTTGAAGCTCCGTACGCTGCCGGTCAGCCGACCGCCGACCGGCGGGCATGCTCGACGTCGAAACTGGTGATCAACTCCTGCACCTGGCCGGTCTCCGCCGAACGGTAGCCGGCCTCGATGATCTCGATCACGTGACGTGCATGGCCGGCCGTTGCCACCGACGGAATGTCATCCCGCACCCAGTCCACCAGTTGCATCACGTCCTCGTAGACGTGCGCCTCCTCCATGGTGCGATGATCACCGACGACGTGGGGGAGCGGTGAGGTGTAGCCGTACGTTTCAGCGATGTCGCGGCCGGGGTAGTCGATGATCTCGCCGTTCAGGGTGGCGCCGTTGATCATGCCTTGGGTGCCGAAGATCATCGGTCGGCCAAGACCGGGCGGGCTGCCGGCGGCGACGCCGTAGACGTAGGCGAAGAACGCGTTGCCGAAGTCGATCACCATCATGGTCTGATCATCCATATCGGTGGGCAGCAGTTCACCGCGGAACTCACGCTCGGCAATCCGTACTCCGGACAGGGCGGTCACCCGTCTGGCGGGACCGACGACGGCGGTCAGCGCATGCAAGCCGTAGACGGTCATGTCGTACAGCGGTCCACCGCCCGGCTTGCGGAAATACCAAGCAGGATTGATGTTGGTCAGCGGATCATCACCCAGCCGTACGCGGGCTTCCTCCTCGTGATACCGGCCGAAGGCTGCTCCGGTGATCGCCCAGGTCGGCTTGCCCACGGCGCCCTCGGCGATCAGCTCCTTGATCCGCTGCAACCGCGGGTTGATCAACTCCCCCGGTGAGGCCACCAGCTTGACTCCGCGCTGGTCGGCCCGGGCGATCAGATCGTCGGCCTCGGCGACCGTCGTCGTCATGGTCTTGTTGAGATGGACGTGCAGTCCGGCATCGACGGCCAGCACCGCCTGCTCGTAGTGCAGGCCGATCGGTGACGCGATGCTCACCGCATCCAGCCCGCCGGCTCTGATCATGCTCTCGAGATCCGGGTACGCAGCTGGTACTCCGAACTTGTCCGCGGCGGCCCGGGCGCGATCCAGCACCGGATCACAGACGGCAACGACGTTGACGCGGTCCTGGACGTCGTCCATCGTCAGATGGGGTAGCAGTCCCCGCAGCGAGATGCTGCCGGTGCCGACGATGCCCAGTCGAAGTGGTTCACCCATGGGAGCAGCCTTTCAGAGCCGTCGCCCGACCCGCATCCACCCTCGACCGCAGTGCCCCTCGAGCGTGCCCGTCGCGAGTGGCCCTCGCGTGTCGGCCCCTGCGCCGTGTCCCGTACTCTTCCTCGGCGGCGCACCCGCCTCTTCGCCGCGCTCGCCCCCTCCCGCCGTGTCCCGCGCCCTTTCCTCGGCGACGCACCCTTTCCTCGACCGCGCACCCTTTCCTGGTCGGCGCACCCGTTGCATCCGGTGCGAGGGCGACGTACTGGTGCGCCGTCGACGTACTGGTGCGCCGTCGACGAACTGGTGCGGCATCGGACCGCGGGACCACGTACAGGCAGGCCCTTCTTCGCGTACGGCGGCAGCGCGCCCGCCCCCTCTGCCGCGTCCCGCACCCTTTCCTCGGTCGCGCACCCTTTCCTCGGTCGCGCACCCTTTCCTCGGTCGTGCACCCTTTCCTCGGTCGCGCACCCTTTCCTGGTCGGCGCACCCTTTCCTGGGCGGCGCACCCGTTGCATCCGGTGCGAGGGCGACGTACTGGTGCGCCGTCGACGAACTGGTGCACCGTCGACGAACTGGTGCGCCGTCGGACCGCGTGATCTCGCGCC
>Ga0164242_10000673_pt1 | contig 41209 bp, 38 predicted proteins | sample OricomgcompostMG_FD_108783 | JGI IMG/M metagenome (GOLD analysis project Ga0164242, IMG submission 108783) | Miracle-Growth compost microbial communities from Emeryville, California, USA - Original compost - Miracle growth compost (MG) ... | reverse complement strand
AATTTTTGCATAATGGCGTACCATTGGCCAACCATTGAACCACCAACAATAATCAACAGGCAGATAAATAAAAAATTGACACCGATTTTCTGGAATTTAGGTTCATAACCGGTCACTGCAGGCGCAATGTATAAGCCTGTTGCCAGCCACGATGTAGCAATCCAAAAAATTGCGATCTGCACGTGCCAGGTTCTGCTTAATGAGTAGGGCATATACTCAGCTAAGGGGAACCCATAAAATGCGGTTCCTTCAACTCCATAATGCGCCGTAACCACGCCCAAAACAACCTGCAGTACAATCAGAACCGTTACGATCCAAAAATATTTGATGGTTGCCCGCATCGATGGCGTAGGGTCAATAGAAAGTAAAGGATCTTCGGTAGGAACTTCATCGGACGGATGTTCAGCTTCGCCGTTTTGCGCATTATAAAAGGCTAAAACGCCAATTCCAAGCAGTAAAATGATAATACTGAAGCCTGTCCATAACATCAGATCGCCGGTGGCCACATTTCCAACCAAATTGTCATTGGGCCAGTTGTGGGTGTAGGACACCGTTTCACCCGGCCTGTCGGTTACGCAGGCCCAGCTTGCCCAAAAGAAAAATATGCCCATTAATCGCGCTTTTGCGGGGTCTTTAATGGCATTTTTAGAAATCGCGTATTCGTCCCTTAACTTATTATAATCACTATTGTTTCCAAAAATAGCTGCATAATATTTGTTCAGGTATTCAAACGCCTGTGCCCTTACCGCTGATAGTTTTAGGGTTTTGGTATTAGCGTCATACGTGTTTTCACGGATTTCTTTTTTCAGCCTGGTTTGTAAGACCATCTGTTGCTCATCTGTGATCTTTTCATAAGAGGTTCCGTAATCTGCTTTTGCCCAAACATCTAAAATAAACAGCGATTCTCTATGCAGATAATCGGCGGTCCAGTCGGGTGCGACGTAAGCCCCATGTCCCCAAATGGAACCAACCTCCTGCCCTCCAATACTCTGCCAAACGTTTTGCCCGTTACTGATATCGTCGCCGGTAAATAAGACTTCACCGTTTGCCGAAACTGCTTTTTCCGGGATCGGTGGTGCATTTTGATAAATTTTTACACCGAAATAAAGTAAAACGACAAACGATAAGCCTATTACAATCGCAAAGGTTATCCATAACTTTTTGGGATTTTTCATAAAACCTGATTTTTAGGGAATTAATGATTGAATTTATTGATTTTAATTAAAAATCACACGAAATAGCGGATGTTTTTGCTTGTTATACAGCGAACATAGCTATCCTTGATTTTCGGCTAAAGTATTTATCAGGGTAGGAAATAATTATGAGCACACCCACCCGGAAATATGATTTAGCTCATATTTTCGAGCAGTTAATGGTTTAATCATTCCCATAAAGACAATGTAATATAAAAAGATAAAAAACTCTTTTAATATTAAAAATATGCATTACCTTTGTTGAACGATGAGCATATTTTCGAAGACATGCGAGTACGCAATGCGAGCGGTATTTTTTATCGCACACAAAACCGCCAACGGCGGCCGGGTAGGTATTAAAGAAATTGCAACGGGTATTGATTCTCCTGAACACTTTTTGGCTAAGATTCTGCAAGATCTAAGCCGGCGCGGGATTGTACAATCAATCAAAGGGCCTAATGGCGGGTTTTACCTCGATGCGGTTTCTTTAAAGCGTCCTTTAGCGAGTATCGTTGAAGCAGTAGATGGTAACGGCGTTTTCACCGGGTGCGGTTTGGGATTAAAGCAATGTTCAGAAGTTAATCCTTGTCCGCTTCATCATGAGTTTAAAGCCATCCGGAACCAAATTCATCAATTACTGGTCAACACCAGTATTGGAGAGTTCAATGAAGATCTGAATTTAGGAATCACGGCTCTTAAAAAGTAAAATTTGACCCGATAAAAGATAAAAAGATATTAATATATTATAATGAAAAAATCCCTGTTTTTTTTAATGAGTTTATTAATATTATGCCTGGTCGAGGAGATCGCGTAGATGATTGCTTCGTCTGCCGGATCAGACATACCCTCAAACCGGTAGTGTTTGTCTACCACAAATTCATCCGGATGCACCTGCAAAGCGTTCTCATGGCATTCGAGGCAATTTTCTTTCAGATTAAAATCTACGGTATAACCTTCCGACTGAAGTTTCTGGATCACTTCAGATATCGTAGTCATGGTATTCATTCGTTTTTTATTTAAATATAAGGCATTCTCATGGAAATCGGGAACGGATGTTAAATAATGACGGTGATGTTGCTATCCGACTAATCACTCATAACAAACTCCAGGGCACTATCCTAACTTGAGCGTAACTTCGCGGTTCGCCAAGCGTTAAATCAGCTATTATAATTAAACGGCCTTAACCAACACAACCTTTTTTAGTTTAACTTTACGTATGAGTATCAATCATGGTCGTTTATACTAAAACCCTTAAACTGAATCATGGTGAATAAGAAAAGAATTCTTATTATCGACGCTGATTATACAGTATGGACTTCAGCTACATCACTATTCGTTGGCGGAAATTGCTGTAGTCAACCCTGATCTCATTATTCTTGACGACTGGTTGACGCCGTGGTCGTGATTTATGCGGCTTTTTAAAGGCCAATGAAACCAACCAAACATATTCCATGGAGGATGGTCAGGGCTGACACCCAATAAAACAGCGCATCAACCGGTTCAGGAAGCCAATAGAAAAGCACCAGAAATATGCCCTGGAAAACAGTAACAAATTGGCCAGGTAGGTATGAAAACTACTGATCTTACGATAACAGATCAGCGCAAAAACATATCTGGGTGATAAAAAGGAATACTTGTACCGCTACCAGCGCTAATTCTTTTCTCAGAAATTCCGGGTTCACTAAGGTTATACCGAAGATAGCCCCCGCGATGGTCAGGTCGTCTGAAACGGATCGAGGACAGAACCGAACATGCTGGTCACCTTATTCTTGCGAGCGAGGTAAGCGTCGATCGCATCTGTAAGAAAACTCACCACCAGCAGACATTTAAATAGGATCAGCTGGTGATTGAATAACAATGTCAAAAGTACAGAAACTGCTAATAACCTGTAAAGGGTGATCGCATTGACCATATAATAGCATAAGTTTGATCTGATGCCTATCGTCACTCATTACCCTTGACATTTCCATCTTTCACCGGGGAAGCCACGTTCGTTCCGATTTCTGTATGCCTGATCTGTCCGCCTAAATAACCGGTCCTCGCTATCAGCCCGAAGCCGATTAATGATGCTGTAAGCGCGAGTAGTGCCCACGGCCTAACTAACGAAGTGTTTTTTAGTGTGACAAAAAGCCCGGCCATAGCGATCACGCCTACAACAATTAAGGCGATCAACGAAGTTAAGGCAGACTCCGCATGTTCTTCGATAACATTTTTGGATATGCCCTGTAAATGTTCGACCGTTTCTTCGGCGCTTTCGCCGGTTGCATAGGCTATACCCGCTCCTATGGCAGATATGACCAGAAGGTTATAGGCGGCCATCAAAGTAGAATTGCTTTTTGTCCATATCCCATGGATCAAAACCAATGCACCCAGCGCGGTGCCGATGATCGGCAGGTGGGTAATCAGCAGGTGGATGTGTGTCTGGTTCATGACTTTTTTTTTCGAAGATCAATATTTAACCGTATTATTTAAGTAACTGAGATCAAACGCAGTGATGATTTTCGTCATTTATTGGTTGTCCATAAACAGTCAGATTTGCAGACTAATGAATCAGCTATGAAGACTATCCTGATGCTAACCGACTTTTCAGAAAATGCAAACCACGCCGCCAAAACGGCCGCCAAACTTACCAAAAGCCTAAGGTCCGATATTTTACTTTACAACACTTACTACGACCACCCGATTCTCCCAACCTATGCCGGCGGGCCCTGGGTAGTCGAAGAATTTGTTTTCCGTAAGGAGGAAAGTATAACGCAACTCAGCCGATTGGCTATTCAGTTGAGGCACGTCATTGCCGAGGTGCCTCCGATCATGCCTGAACCGAAAATAGATTATGAGTGCGGAGAAGGTACGCTGGGTAAAAATGCAGCGGCGATGATTCAGAAAAACGATGTGGGACTGGTCGTGATTGGTAGCCGTAGTGGTAGTGCAATCGACCACCTGATCTTTGGCAGTGACACGATGGATGTCATCGATCACGCTTCCTGTCCGGTGTTGATCATTCCGCCAAAAGCGGAAATGGATGAGTTGAAAAAAGTAACCCTTGCGATTGCTTTTGAATTGACAGACATTAATGCGATCAATTATATGATCGGCTTGGGAAAACAACTCGGTTTTCAGCTCGAGATCATTCACGTTTCAATCCTGAAGGGAAATGATGACGATGTCAAACAAAATGCCATAGTGGGTCATATTCGGGCGATCAAACAGGACAATATCACCTACCGGACGATCAGTGGAAAAGATGTCATTAAGCGATTGAACAGGTTATATAAGGCAAATGGTTCAGACCTACTGGCTCTGGTTCATCATCCGGATGGCATCTTTTCTGGACTGTTCGACCGCTCGATTACAGCCGCCGCATTGGATAGCCAGATAACTTCTTTGTTGACGATTCCAGCCTGTATGAAATGATCAAGTCGTAACTATTTATCCGTTAAAGGAGCGTCAGCAATAGTTTCTGCATTGCGGCCAGGCAACAACGCCGGAATCAACAAGAGCGAAGTACGGAGCTACCGCCTATAAGGCGAACAGCAAATTGGTAAGATGGCCGCATTGGCATATTTTGGAGAAGAATCACAAAAAACGGTGACGCCCGTCATGGGATGTAAACGCTGCCCGCCGTTATTTTGATCTCAAATCATAATCCCAAAACCATGAAAAAGATCCTTGTGTTAACTGACCTGAGTGATACGGCGGCACAGGCCGCTCAGGCTGCCGTTTTCCTATGTGCGAAGATGCGGACCAATCTAATTTTGCTGCATACCTGGACGGTTCAGCCCGCCCTCGCCGAATACCCGAATAATTCATGGGGCATAGATACGCTGGTCTATGGCGAGCAAAGTAAAGAAAAATTGACATACCTGCGGGAGGAGCTGCTGGAAACGATCAGCCGGTTACCGGCAGCCGAGCACCATGCCAGCATCGACTGGCAGCAGGAGGACGGCGGCGTGGCGGACTGTGCCGAAAGCCGTTTAAAAAAAGGCGACATTGATTTGATCGTTATGGGTGCGTCAGCGGGAAGCAAGCTGGAGCACTTAATTACCGGCAGCGATGCCAATGCCGTGATCAGCCGTGTTAACCGGCCCGTACTGGTTGTGCCCGGCACCAGCACACTTGAGAAATTGAAAAAAGTAACTTTCGCTACTGACTTTAGTGCCGGGGATATTGCAGCGGTCCACTACCTGACACGATTGGGCCGCCAATTTAATTTTCAGATCGCTATTGTTCATATCGCCGTTTTCGGAGCGGACGACAGCGACGCGCTGGAACGCCAAAATTCTTTTCAGCAACATGTTGCAAAATTCAACTATAAGGACCTCAGTTATCAGAAGATACACGGGAATGATGTGACCGGGCGTCTGCAGAACCTCTGTAAAGAAAATGGCTCTGATCTGCTGGTGTTATCACACGATCACCACAGCTTCTGGCACCGGCTGTTCAAAGGTACTTACAGCCAGGATATCCTGAGAGATCAAACCCTTCCGGTGATGTTCATTCCTGCGGCACTGGGCGAAGGCGGACTTTGATCTTTTCTTAAAATGTGAGGAAGATCACATTACGGAATGTGGCACGTCATGTGCAGCGCCACAGGCTAAGCATAAATTTGCCCTAACCGACGGATGAGTTCAGCTCAATTTCGGCAGAGGCGGAGGTATCGGCCAGCAATGGACACTGCTAACCCCTTGACGGAACCGGAAAGACCGGTTCCGTTTTTCTAATAAGGTTCACGAACCTCAAATTTTAATCATCATGTTAGGTAAGCTGAATGAAACACAGATCGAAAATCTATTGAAAGAACAGGTTATCGGGCGCATCGCCTGCCACGCCGGGGGCGAGACCTATCTTGTTCCAATCCATTACGTGTACCGGAACGGCTATGTTTATGCTCATTCTGCCGAGGGCAAAAAGATCCGGATGATGCGTGAAAACCCACAGGTTTGTTTTGAAGTGGAGCATATCCACAGCGTATTTAGCTGGCAAACAGTTATCGCCAAAGGTGTCTATGAGGAGATCACGGACATCGACGAAAAGCAACAGGCGATGCAGGGTATCATCCACCGCATCATGCCGCTGGTGACCAGCGCGGAAGGGCATCCTTCGCATGGAATTACCGAGAAGGATAGTGATGTGGGAACAACCGTTGAAGTCGTCGTTTACCGTATCAAACTAAGTGAGCAGTCCGGGCGGTTTGAGCAAAGTTAATCGCTTAATTGATAGACGTTTTGCACGTCCAACTATTCTCAAAGCCAACAATCGGAGATAAAAGGAGTTATAAAAGGCTTCAGTGGCTAAACCTTAATCTTTTGCTCCATTTAACCAATTCATACCAGGCTACTGAGAGCAGGCCAATCCCTATACTAAAGCTTAATTCAAGCGGGCTCAAACGCTCAAATTTAAAAAAAGCAGCTAATGGCGGCAGGTAAATCAATCCCATTGAAATGAACGATGAGGTACAGATTACCAGGCGTACCAGGTTGTTTTTATAGTTCAGGGTGGTGAATAATGAATAATAAAATGATCTGTTCACCAGCGTAAGCAACACGTTAGCGGCTATTATGCAGGTGAAAACCATGGTGCGGGTGTGTGCTTCATTAAAGCCCCGGTTAACTGCATAGGTGTAAATGAACAACGTTCCTGCTGTGATGACCAACCCCTGCAGTACACTTGTCAACAATTCCTTCCGGTTAAAGAATGTAGTGCTGAACGGGCGTGGCTGCTGAAGCATTGTATTTTTTTCGATTGGCTCATTTTCATAAATAATCGAACAGGTAGGCCCCATGATTAATTCAAAGAAAATGACATGTATCGGCGAAAAAAGATTGGGATAGATCCAGCCTGAGACCAGCGGTACAAACACCGTCAAAATGATCGGGATATGAATGGAAATAATATATTGTATTGCTTTTTTGAGGTTCGCGTAAATCCGTCTGCCCATAGCGACCGCATCCGCCATTTTAGACAAATCATCCTGCAGGAGTATAAGCGATGCTGCCTGTTTAGCGATCTCAGTGCCTTTTTTTCCCATTGCGATGCCAATATGCGCCGCTTTTAATGCCGGGCCATCATTAACACCATCTCCGGTCATCGCTACGATCTCATGCCTCGCTTTTAAGGCATTCACGATTTTCAACTTGGCATCGGGGAACATTCTGGTAAAAATATTTACCTCCTCCACTTTTTGCTCCAGTTCTGGTTTGCTGAGCGACATCAATTCGTCTCCGCTGATACATTTTTCAAAACCACGAAAACCGATTTGCTGAGCGATAGCGGCAGTGGTTTCCGCATTATCGCCGGTTATTATCTTGACGACAATGCCGGCGCTGTAAAACTTATTCAGCACGAACCTGATATTTTCTTTGGGCGGGTCATAGAAGGAGACTAATCCCTTGAATGTAAATCTAAGTTCCTGCTGCGTGACCGGAAAGTTGTCCCCGATCAATGTGGCTTCTCCTACGCCTAATACCCGGTATCCCATTGCCGCTAATATCTTCAGGTTTTGACCGATCTTCTCTTTTTCGGGTTCTTTTAAGTCCGAAACCGCCAGGATCGCCTCGGGTGCCCCCTTCGCGGCAATAACGCGGTTTTTCATTTTATGCTCAAACACGTGAGTCATCATTGGTGGTTTACCGCCCAATGGATACTCGTGGAACATGGTGTATAACGGGCGTTCATCCGTAAAGCAGTTCTTGGAATAAGCCTGGTGCAGGGCAATTTCCATAGGATCAAAAGGGATTGGTTCGCTGGCCCACATGGCGAGGCGGACCAGGTCTTTTTCAGGCTCGCTTAAATATCCTCCAGCATCTGAAATACGATCTTCGCTTAAAGTATACACTTTGGCGAGGCTCATCCGGTTCTCGGTGATCGTTCCGGTTTTATCGGTACAGATGATCGAGGCGCTCCCCAACGTTTCCACGGTCTTCATCTGTTTTACAACGACCCCTATTTTCATCAGCCGCCAGGCACCCAATGCCATAAAAGTGGTAAATGCTACGGGTATTTCCTCTGGCAAAATGCTCATCGCCAGGGTTAGCGCTTTGATCAGGCTGTTCAAAAAAAGGGCAGATTGAACGTAGTTAACGACCCATACGATCACAAAAATAACCGCTCCGGCTACCACCATCTTTTTCACGAAATCATTGATCTGTAATTCGAGCGGTGTCTTTTCATCTGGTATCGACTCCAGGCTTTGTCCGATTTTTCCCAACCTGGTTTGATTGCCTATTTCCGTAACGGTAGCGATAGCCAGTCCGCTTGCTACCGAGGTGCCGCAAAAGACCAGGTTATCTGCGCTGGACGCATCTTTATAGACCGCCAATGACTCGCCGGTAAGTATGCTTTCATTCACCGAAAAATCATTTGCCTGAATGATCATGCCATCAGCAGTAATTGAAGCTCCCTCGGCCACCATCAGGCTATCCCCAATAACCAGTTCACTACTATTTATTTCTTCAACCCTCCCATTTCTGATCACACTGCATTTGGGTTGTGAAAAATCCTTAAGCATTTGCAATGCGTTCCGGCTGCGGGAGTCCTGAAAAATGGAAATACCTGAAACTAATACAATAGCTGCGGCAAGAAATAAGGCATCGCCGGTTTGTCCGCTTATAAAATAGATCACTGCAGCAACCAGTAAAAGAATAACCATAGGTTCTTTAGCCAATCCCCTGACCGCATTGAGCCATCCATTTTCTTTTTTAAAGTCAAGGGTATTTGTGCCGTGCTTTAACCTGGCGGCGACGACCTGGTCGGCAGACAGTCCCTGGATATTATTAATGGGATTCTCCATTTAATTTATGCTGCAAGTTAGGTTACCATTGAAATCAACGGATTTACCAATATTTTTATCCTATCCGGGTGATTCCTTATATCGCTACGCCGTAGGCTGGCGGGAATACCAACAGAGGAAGTGTAACGTGTTTGGCCAGTTTCTGGGTATGGCTACCGGAAAAAAGGTTCGTAAAAAAGCCATGCGGCCGGTGCACCATAGCCAGCATATCCACCTGTCCGTGTTCATCAATCCAGTCCAGTCCATGGTCTACATCCATGCTTTTGATATGATGGTAAGTAATCTTTGGATAACTTACCTTTTTATAAACCTCTGCCATAAACACATCGGCTTTGTATTTCTCTTCACCTCTTTCATATTTGTGATCAGAAACATGGTTGATCCGGATCCCGGCATCCATCGTTTTGGCAAGCCCTGCCAGCGTATGCAAGATATTGATGTCGCTTTTATCGAGGTCGGTCGCGAAGGCAATGGTTTTCACCGGCTGGAAAGTATAACCAGCGGGTATCAGCAATACCGGAAAGTTGGCCATAGCAATTACTGCCCTGGAGCTGCTGCCGAGAAAAAAACGCTCCAAACCGCGGGTCCCGGACATGCCCATTACGACAATGGAAGCATGGTGTTCATCCAGCACATTGCGGATCACATCCGGTACCATACCCACTTCGCTGGTATAATCAACGGACGGCTGGAAATCCTCCGGGGAAAATCCGGCCTGTTCGGCGATTTTCTCTTCCATTTTATGCGCATCACGCTTTAACTGTTCGGTCACACTGCCTTTGATAGCTTCGTAGTCTTCCAGGGGCCAGGCCACCTGGCCGGCAACAGGCGCTTCTATCGGAATCAGCATGGCATTACAAAGGGTAATACCTTTTTGCAGTTGTGTGGCCAAATGAATAGCGTATCTCGCGGCATTATGGGCCGCAGGGGAAAAATCAGTTGGTACTAAAATCTTTTTCATGATCTTGAGATTATTGTTGATGACCCAAAGTTGATCTATTAAATACGCCCCCTGAATGACCGCTATCACTCTCGAAAATGATTGTCGGCACAATGCGCCCGAGGCGACACATGCCGCATGGTCAGCGCCGGGTGTAACGGAAGTAGACGATCAGATCATCATTGACTATAATTAGTCAGGCCAAAAAGCACGGGTGTTCCGGCCTCCCATTTTTAGATAGTGCCCGCCGTCATTTTTTTACCGGGGACAGCAGTTTATTTTTGAACGTCAATTCTGTTATTCCATGATCGCGCTGAACTATAATTTTGCTCACCCATTTGAAGGCAAGGTGCTGCTGAGGAAACTCGGCGATGGAAATCCGGCAGTCAGGCACCAGCAATTCGATAGTAACGGCCGCCATGATTTCGAGATCGCATTGGATATCCGGGAAGACGGGGGTTACCAGGTCACACTGGACTGGGAATATGAAGGCCGTAATTTTTTTCACCAATCCAATATCCTGGTCCGCACGGGAAAGCTCACTGATGAATAATCTGCGGGCGGCCTATTGATCCTATGTCTATTAAAAATGCACGTCAACAAGTAAGCAACTGGCTATTGGCCGGTGTCATCATGATCATCGTGCAGATCCTGCTGGGCGGCATTACCCGCCTGACGGGTTCCGGCCTTTCCATTACAGAATGGAAGCCGCTAATGGGGGCATTTCCACCGCTGAGTAAGGCGGAGTGGAACCACAGCTTTGCACAATACCAGCAGATCGCCCAATTTAAGAAGCTGAACAACCAGTTTACACTTGCGGATTACCAGGGCCTCTTTTTTTGGGAATGGCTGCACCGGGAATGGGCAAGACTGATGGGCCTGGTCTTTGTGCTGCCTTTTTTATGGTTTTACTATAAACGAAGATTTGACCGGCGTACCCGCTGGCAGTTAGTGGGCTTGTTTATGCTGGCCGCCCTGCAGGGGCTTGCCGGCTGGCTGATGGTGCAAAGCGGCCTTAATGATACGGACGTGTCTGTCAGTCCTATCCGGCTTGCCGTGCATTTCATTTTGGCGCTGGTGCTGCTCGCTTACCTGTTTTGGATTTTTTTATCGTCCAGGATGAGGCAGCAATCGGAACTGGCATCCTACAGCATCCGACTGCTGACGGCGCTGATTGTCTTCGTGCTCAGTATACAATTGATCTATGGCGCTTTTATGGCAGGTACCCATGCGGCGCTGTATGCACCAACCTGGCCTGACATCAACGGGAAATTCCTGCCCTGTTCTCCGACAGTTGCCGGAGGGATACTCCAACGGCTGGTCAACGACCCGCTGCTGATCCAATTTGTTCACCGTTCCCTGGCCTACCTGCTAAGCGGACTGACCCTGGCCTGGTATTTCTTTGCCCGAAGATATCCGGCACATCCGATATACCGGCTAAGATGCTACCCGCTGTTGTTCTTGATCATCCAGGCCATTCTCGGTATCAGTTGCCTGTTGAATAGCGGTACCGAGCGTTACATCTGGCTGGCTATGCTCCACCAGGTCAACGGTATCCTGCTTTGGCTTTTCATGACCGGTATTTTCTGCCTGACCTACAGGTCTAAGGTACAAGCTATCGGCTAATATGGTACTGTTGAATTCCAGCCGGGAAAGCTCCCCTTTGAAATAATCGTATGCGCCGCCGGGTAACTGCCAGGCAGCCCTATACGAGGATGGAAATGACAGGTCGCCGCGGCGGATATAGTTCGTTACTTCAGTGGTCCAGCGGTAAGCATGGTAGCGGCCATTAACCGCATAATAACGGTCTTCGGTTTCAAACCTGCAAAGCAGGCCCTGCTCATTAAAATGAAAGAGGCCGCTCGCGGTCACGTCGCCGTGACGGATCGTACCTTTTACTGTAGTTTTATCGACCGTTTCCCAGGTGGTATAAGGTTGCAAGGCATATACCGGCAGGATCATGGTTTCAGCCAGGATCGTTACCAGTTCCGCCTGGTCCATTTTTCTGCCATTGTCTTCCGAAAGCGTTAGCCTTCCTAGCAGGCGGATGAGCATATTGCCCTTGCCGGTTTGGTATTTATCCCTTGCAGCAAAGCTGAACAACCCCCAAAGGCAGGTACGCATCAGTACCAGCCTGGCCGGATCCGGCACAAAATTAACCTGCAGGAATGCTGTAGACTTCCATTCGCCCTTTGGCCTGAATTTTAAAAAGGTGTTCTTCCAGCGTATCTGGCAGCAAACTACCGATTCCTTACCGGCATAGCCGCAAGCTATGAGATGGTGCCGCAGTAATGGCGGCAATTCTTTCAGGGTGCGTTCACCGCTGTGCCAGGGCAGCAGTTCATATTTTTCAGTCTCGGCGGCGAGCTCCTCTGCAAATATGATTTTTATAGAGGGTTGCCAGAAGCGGTGCTTTTGCATGGTTATGGTTTAATCTCCTTCATAAATAACCCCAGAAGTGGGTGTTTCTTTAAGTTCTATTTTATACAGCCCGGGAAGGCCTTTAGTAAATTGCTGCCAAAGCCAGCGCGCCACGTTCTCCGCTGTGGGGTTTTCTAAACCCGGGATCTCATTGAGCAGGCTATGGTCAAGCCGGTCCACCACCGGCTTGCAAACCGATTTGACCTCCCCGAAATCAATCACCCAGCCGGCATCTTCCAGGACCGGCCCCGACAGAAAAACGGTCAAATGGTAGGTATGGCCGTGCAGTGCACGGCATTTATGGCCTTCAGGAACATTAGGCAAAAAATGTGCTGCATCGAAAGTAAATTGTTTATAGATCGTCATTGGTCGGTATTGTTCGGCTTTTTAATTCACAAAAATGCGTCAAAGTGGACAGGGGAAAAATGTTGCTGGTCACACCATGCTGCTTTTTTAGCCCCGGATTCCGGCGGAGGATCATTTCCAAATATGACCGGGGTCACATTTTAGCTGCAGGTGATTGCAGAGCTTTACAGTCAATAAAAACAAATCAAATGAAAACACTTATCCTGGCCACCGACTTCTCCGAGAGCTCCAAGGATGCTGCCCGTTACGGCTATGCCTTGGCTTGTCTTATTAAAGCCAAAGTTGTAATCGTCAATGCGATTATCATTGCCGCGGAGATCCCCCAAAGCGGTTTCGTCACGTGGCCGGATGAAGAGTTCGACGGGTTGCTGAAAGATTACGAAAAAGAGATTCAAAAATTCAGGACGGAACTTGAAGCGCAATTGCCGGCAGGCGCTTACCGTCCGCAGGTCGTCTGCATTAACGAGGCAGGCCGCCTGACCGACGTTATCAAAAACGCGGACAAAGCACACCATAGTGATCTCTTAGTGATCGGCACCCATCAGGGTGGCTTGTTCAGCCGCTTGCTGATCGGTAATCATGCCGAACAACTGATGGATGTAACTACCGGCCCCTTACTGATCGTTAAACCCGGCACCGCGTTTAATCCGTTAAAAAAGATCGCATTTGCCACTGAATTTAAAAACCCCGAGCAGGATCTCGAGATCATTTTTCGACTGATCAGTTTTGCCAAGCTGCTGAATGCCGAAATATTGCTGGCCCATGTATCGGATAATTATGAAAATTCCAAAGGCTTACAAAAGACCATGGCCGAATATCTGCTGGAACTGTCCAACAAAGCCGACTATCCGAATATCTATTACCGGCTGATCAATAACCAGAAAACAGAGGCCGGGCTGTCCTGGCTTTGCGAGCATGGGCAGGTAGATATGCTGGCCATGGCCCACCGGTCGAGAAACGTGCTGGCGGAATTATTCGGTAACAGCCATACCAAGAATATGAATAAGCTGCTCACCTTACCCCTGCTGGTATTTCCCTTAAATCATCACTGATCTTTCTATTTAAAAAATATTCATCATGACAAATTTAGCACCCGACCCCGAACTGGAAAACGAGTTGCAGGAAGTTTATATGCAGGCCACGCACTGGCTGCAGGATATTTCCTTCCTGGAAACCGAAACCCATTTTTTCAGAAACATCATCAATCGGTACAACGTATCTGCAGCGGTTCCGTCCAGAAAGGCCGCGTTTGACGAAAAGATACAAGCTCAGGAAGACCGCCTGGAAGCATTAAAAACCAAGATCCCGGAGTTTCTTACTTTTTTGGAGCCCTATTTCGGTAACCTGAAAAAGGAAATGAACCTTGATTTCCTGGACCGTTACAATGCTTTAAAAAATGAACTGGATGACCTGTTCAGCGCGCTGAGGCTTACTAAAAAGGAATTGTTTATTTACACGGAATCCATTATGTCACCTGCGGGCTCGCCGGCAGCCTAACCCTAACTTCATGAAAACCATCGCCGTATTAACCGATTTTTCCAAAGGCGCCGAACATGCCACGCAGTTTGCGCTGCATATGGCCAAAAAGATGAAGGCTGATGTGCTGTTGTTCAGCACTTGCCTTGTTCCCGATGTCCACCAACCAGTTTTGGCCGGGCAGGCAGACTTACTGCAGGAAACCGAAACTGCCTTGTTTAATTATGGTGACCGGATGGCAGAGATTCTGGCCGGTCGCACCTTTCCGGGAGCCTATATGCCTGAGATCAGGATGGACCCGGATAATACGGACATGGTCGATATCATGACCTCCCTGATGGAAAACCCGGAGGTCTGCTTGATCGTTACCTCCTCCGGAAAGGAAAACGATCTGGCCAACTTTGTCCTCAGCGATACCTGCACCAGGTTGATCGACTGGGCGATAGTCCCGGTTCTGGTGGTTCCCGAAACGGCGCCGCTGCATAATTTTGAAAAGATCGCTTTTGCCGCTCAGTTGCATGAAGAGGATATCAATTCCATCGCTGAGTTGGGCACACTGCTGGAAAGTTTTGCGGCAGAACTGATGGTAGTACATTTGAATAATAAACCGGGCAATCAGGACATAAAGCAGGCGGAAGCATCACTGAACCGGGACCTTTATAAAAAACTAAATTGCGGCGGAGTGTATTTCCGGAGCATACCAGATACCGGACCGCATCAAAATTGGGATTGGCTGAAAGCCAATAAACGGACTGACTTGCTCGCCGTTGTGCAGCAGCCCCGCGAACAGATGACCAGCTTTTTTCAAAGGGGCATGAATCCTTCGGTAACCTATCACCTGACCCTGCCGGTCATGATATTACCTAAAAAACCCTGATCAGGTATCCAACCAAAAGAAAGGCGGCACTGTAAAATGCCGCCTTTCTTTTGGCTTAAATTTCAATGCGGAGCAGTTTTTCTTCAAAAACCGACAATTCGCTAAGCCAGTCCCTGACCATTTTAGCGGTCTGGCTGGTGGAACCGGAGAAAAGCGACTGGTAGTACCCGATGCCCTCTTGTAGCTGTGCCTTGAATTTACTCATCTGCTTACGCTTTTTATCAGTAAGCTCTCTTAGCTGGGATTGCAGGTCATTTTGCAGGTATTCGATATACAAGGTCAGTTCTTTGATAAACATATTCGGGCGGCTGATCTTATCCAGCAGGTCGGTAGCCCCGTAGATGTGCTTCACCATTTCTTCGAGTGTATAACTTCTGCTGAAGTAAGCCAGGTTCGGGCCCGGACAGATCGCAACGGCCTTATTTTCGCGGGGCTTCAGCATATCATATTTAAGATAAGTGGAGGCACATAGCCCCTCACAAAGACAGATCTTTTCCACGACGGTCTGGTAGGCCTGTTGATATTCGTCTTCCGGTAAGCCGGCAGCGGCCAATTGTTTTAGTTTCAGGTGCTGGTATTCCCGCGAAGCCGTACAGATCGGCTTTTCGGTAAATTCCGTATTGGTGCACAAGTATTTTTTGGTACAGGGGCTTCCGGGGCGGTTATGCTCCAGGCGTTTCAGGCGCTGGGTTTCCGCGCTGCTCTTTTTGAAGTTGTTGAATAAGATTCCGAGTGGCGAGGCGCTGCTCACGTAATAATCTTCCGCCGAGGCATCTTCAAGTTGCTGCAGGGTATCCTTGTCGACGTTGGTCACCTCCGGCACCAGCAGAAAGGGGCTGCCCCAGCCGGTGGCATCTACCTGGTAATGATCCAGCAGGAATTTGTTTTCTGATGCTGTGCCGATACCGCCCTGGACGGACAGCCGTTGTTTAGGCTCCACGTTACAAACGATGCCCTTATCGGCTAACGCCTGTTGAAAACCCTGGAACAATTCTTCGGTTATATCCCGGCGCTTTTGTTTAAACTCCTCCAGGATCGGGCCCAGCAGGAACCCTTCGGTAGCAAAAGCATGGCCGCCGCAGTTCAAGCCGGATTCCACACGGAACTCGGATACCCAGATCCCTTTCTTTGCTAAAAATTTAGCCTGGATAAAAGCAGACCGGAAATCGCTAACCTTCAGGATTACTTTTTTGGCAAACTGGCCGTTCACGTCCGGGAAAAAATCAGGAAAGGATTCCAGATAGGTATAGAGTCGCGGATTCAATCCCGCTGACATGATCACGGAGGACCTTAACGTGCTGTTCGCAAAGCCACGGAGCGCCGCGAGGGCGTCGGTATTTTGCTCGCCGGCCGGATCACCGGCGGCGTTATAGTTCATCTTATCCACTTTGGACATGATATTGACATCAACCGCGCCGGGTACCATTTCGTTTTTGAGCAATTCCCGGAAATAATCCTTCTGACTGCCTTCGGGGTATTCAAGCATCAGGTCATAACCCTGCCGGAGCCGGCTATTTTCCGGAAGCAGCTCAAAATAACGGCTAAGGTCGTTATCTGATTCGAAGGGAAGCGCTTTCAGTATTTCGAACTGTCGTTTAACCAGCCGGTCAACCAGGTCCAGGTAAAGGGTAATGCGACGGGCACGGGCGTCGTCCTCATTTTTCAAGACAGGTGTATAGGACTCACCATTCAGCTGCGCGTGATATTGGCGCATCCTTTCAATGAGGTCATCATCGACGATGGACAAAGTGGAAGAAATGCCGTAACGGGCAACCTTTAAGGGCGTATCTATAGAATATCCTAATCCCAGCACAGGGATGTGAAAGTTATGGCTCATGCTATTTAGTTTTTATTATTGAGTAATCTATTGGTTCAGGTGAGTTGGTGGCTGCTCCGGAGCTGGTGTTCGGCTTCCATCGCTCTGGGGAAAAGTATATTATTTTCGAGGTGCAGGTGTAGTAACGCATCCTCTTCGTAGGCGGCAAGCAGTTTATATAATATCGGGCAGGTGCTGGAAGAATAGGCCGGCGCGGTGTAATGGTTTGTCAATACCCTTATCTGGCGCAGTGCCGCCGAAATTTTTTCAGTTTCCGACTGCACGAAGGCGACGGGCACGGCGAGGTGTCCGAATTTTCCGGCCTTCAACTGATGTCCTCCGGTTAGCGCATCAGCTAAGGAAATGATGTACGGGAACAATTCCTTCTCCTCGTGTTCCGCAATACGCGCCAGGGTCTTACCGGTATCCGCGAAAACCTCTGCAACAGTTCTGATCTCCGGGTTGCGGGTACGGTTGGAATCAGCAACCTTATAGGCAAGCTCACTCACAAACCTGGTTTGGGTACTGACGAAACCGTGGTGCATCTGGATGATGTACTTGGCTAAAAACGCCACGTTCCAGCCCAGGAAGTCCATTTCCTTTTCCGGGACAACACGATCGATCATTTCCCATTCCTTTTTAATCTTCTTCAGCACGTTCTCTTTTCCTTCAAAAGCCTGATCAAGTGTCGTATGGCCTGCACAACTGAAATCTATCCCTAAATGCGTAAGGGCAACAGATTTACGGTAGTCACGGGAGACAATATCCCCCAGCGTTTGCACTCCGGGATTGACAGGCCCTTTCACAATACAGGTGATCCATCTTTCCGGACCCGTTTCCAGGGGCGCCCAACTGAAATTTTTTCCCCGCTCCAGATTCAGCAGGTGATAGAGCGGACGGGCTTCCACATCATTATTAATGATCAGTTGCTGCCCTGGGCGCAGTGCATCATAGCGGGCCAATATTGCAGGGTGCCATAACAGGGGTTCAACAGCGGTCAGATCTAAACTCTCAGGTATCTCCATCATAACATTTACTGACAAAGCTATCCAGCAGGTATGTTTAAATAAATGACGAAGGTCACAATCCGGCCTAATAAACATCATTTTATTCCCTGGAAAATAAAGACAGGTTTGCAGGAGCTTTTATCCATCTCATGATGATCCTTGAACTTTTAAAAAACGGCTCCCTTTCAAAAAAGATCATACTGACCGGGGTGGTCGCCGCGGCGGCACTGGCCGGCTGCCGGAACGGAGACCTGCAATATCCGGTACAAAAGGATATTGTGGAAACGGTTTATGCTTCGGGAAAGATTATGGCGGACAGCGAATATACCGTTTATGCCTTAAGCCCGGGTATTGTCACCGCCAAGCTGGTCCGTGAAGGCGACCTTATCCGCCGGGGCTCCCTCCTGTATGCGATCCGTAATACCGGACCCGCCGCCCGCTCGGCTGCTGCGGATGAAGCGTTGAACTATGCCCGGGGAAACCTTGCCGCGGATTCCAGGGTGCTTAACGACCTGAAGATCGCAAGGCGCAATGCTGATCTCCGCTTTTTAAATGATTCCGTCAACTATGCGCGCTACCGGAATTTGTGGGTACAGAACATTGGAACCAGGGCTAATTTGGATAATCTGCAAACCCAATATGAACTCTCCTTAAATGAGCGCCGCTCGGCGCGGGAAAAATATTTTGCGACGGTTAACGACCTGAAGCTTGCGCTAAGAAACGCGAAAAGCCAGTCTGTGAACGCACGTGCTGACCTGGATAATTATTCCATCCGGGCAGAAGGCCCGGGGATGGTCTACCAAACCCTGAAAGAAAGCGGAGAAGCCGTGAAAGCGAATGAGGCGGTCGCGCTTATTGGCAAGGCAAATAGCCGGATCATGCGGCTGGAAGTGGATCAGCAGGATGTGGACCGAATCCGCATAGGCCAAACTGTACTGCTCAAAACTGATGTGAGTGGCGACAGGATCTATAAAGCCGCCGTGGACCGTATTTATCCGGTCATGAATGAAGCCGACCAGACCTTCCGGGTGGATGCCGTTTTTACCGATACAGGGTTGCAATCCTTTATCCACAGTTCGGTCGAAGCCAATATCGTGACCTCCAAAAAAAGAAATTGCCTGGTCATTCCCGTAACCTATTTGCTGGCCGGTGACAGCGTCATCACCAAAGCCTCCAGTGGCAAGAAAACTGTCGCCGTAAAAATCGGTATACGCACCCTGGATGAAGTGGAGATCATCGCCGGTATCACCCGCCAAACCGGGCTTATTAATCCTCAAAATCATTAAGCTATGGCTGTGGACCTCCTGATCGCCCGGCGGCACCTGGCCGCAAATAAGAAGCAGACCCTGGTGGCCGTACTCGGGGTGACCTTCGGTATCGCCATGTTTATCCTGATGATCAGTTTTATGACCGGCGTTAACGCGTTTATGGAAACAACTATGTTGTCCCTGACACCGGATATCCATATTTATAATGATATCAAGACCGATTACCGGGCCTCGGTCGCCGCAGCCTATTATCAAAACCGGGATTTGCTGATTGTTGTCAGGCACCCGAAACCCAAAAAAGTGCGTGTCAACCTTAAAAACGCGGAAAATATCGTCGCGGACCTTAAAAAAAATCCCTTGGTGGCCGGCGTGTCGCCGATGGTTAGCTCCCAGGTTTTTTACAATTACGGGCCGGTGCAGATCAACGGTTATATTGAAGGCGTCGATATCTTGGCAGAATCTGCCATGTTTGATCTGAAGGGGAAAATGGTTGCAGGCCAGCCCCGGAATTTACTGTCCACCGGCAAGGGGATCATCATGGGTAGCGGACTGGCGACAAAGCTGAATTTATCGATGGGTGACATGGTCACGCTGGCCACGCCGGACGCCACCAGCATGCGGTTCCGGGTTGTCGGCATCTTCCGTATAGGGGTCGGCGCTGTCGATGATGTCCGCAGCTACGTGACCCTTGCCAGCGGGCAGCAGTTACTGGGGAAAGACAGAAGCTATATGACGGACATCAGCTTACAGCTAAAAGATAAAAGCCGGTCGGGTTCGCTGGCTGCGGAATTTGCCAAAAGATACGGCGATAAGGCGGATGACTGGGAAAGTGCGAATTCCTCCGTCAGTGCGTCCAATCTGGTCCGGGACGTCCTGACCTGCGTGGTCAGTATCACCCTGCTGGTCGTGGCCGGTTTTGGCATTTATAATATCATGAATATGACCATCAAGAACAAGCTGAAGGATATCGCCATCCTGAAGGCACAGGGTTTCGCCGGCAAGGATATCATGGGGATCTTCCTTACCCAGTCCGTGTTTATCGGCCTGTTGGGGGCCTTGTCCGGCCTGTTGCTGGGCTACTTGCTGTCGCTGGCTTTGTCAAGGGTGCCATTTCCCAAAAACGATTATGTGGCGCTTGATTTTTTCCCGGTGAACTTTTCTCCGGCACACTACATTTTCGGCCTTGCGTTTGGCCTGGTTACCCCGTTTATCGCGGGACTGCTGCCCTCGCTCAAAGCGTCGAAAATTGACCCTGTAATTATTTTAAGAGGATGAGTATCGCTTTACAGGCCGAACACCTGAATAAATCATTTTACGAACCTTCGGAATTCCGGGTGTTGCAGGATATTTCTTTTTCGGTTGAACGGGGAGAGTTCGTGCCGGTCATCGGAAAGTCCGGCTGCGGAAAGTCCACCTTACTGTATTTGCTCAGCACGATGGATACCGCTTACAGCGGACAGATCCGGATCAATGAAGAACTGGTTACCGGCAGGAGCCAGAACGAGCTGGCCGCTTTCCGCAACCGGTATATCGGTTTTGTGTTCCAGTTCCATTTCCTGCTCCCTGAATTTACGGCGCTGGAAAACGTGATGCTTCCGGCTTTGAAGCTGGGGCTGCTTTCCCGCCCCGAGATCGAATTACGGGCTATGGAAAAGCTGGCTCAGCTGCAGATGGACCCCTTTGCACGGCATTTGTCGGGCAAGCTTTCGGGTGGACAGCAGCAGCGGGTGGCCATCGCCCGTGCCCTTATTAACGATCCCATGATCATCATGGCGGATGAACCGACCGGTAATCTCGACAGCGGGAATACCGAGCTGGTTTTTAATATCTTCAGCCAACTGGCTCGTCAAAAAAATATCGCGGTGCTGACAGTTACACATGACCTTGATTTTGCCCATCAGGCCGACCGCGTCATCGAGATGAAGGATGGTCGCATCGTTTAAACATCCCTTCTCGCTTAAAATGTGAGCATGATCATATTTTTTCACAACGTGTATCATTCCCCCGGAAGTGGTAATCCGTCATTTTTGAAGCAATAATTCAAAGGATATGCCGGAAACCCAAACACCTGTAAAAACCAGTTGCTACCATTGCGGGGATGAATGCCAGACCACCGCTTACCAAACCGACCTCAGACAGTTTTGCTGCCAGGGCTGCCAGCGTGTTTACACCATACTCTCTGGTGCGGGCCTTTCCAGCTATTACCAGTATAACGATCATCCGGGGACCACGCGGACAAGAAACGATAAACGCTTTGACTATTTAAGTGATCCTTCCGTTCAAGCCGAGCTTTTGGATTACTCGGATGAGCGCCTGTCCATCATCACCTTTTATATCCCCCAAATCCACTGCAGTTCCTGTCTTTGGTTACTGGAGCAATTGAACCGGTTTAATCCGGCTATCCATTATTCCCGGGTTGATTTCCTGAAGAAACAACTCCTGGTGCGCTTCGACCCGCAGCAGCTCAGCCTGCAGGAGGTCGTAGAGTTACTGAATGACGTCGGCTATGAGCCATTGGTCAGCCTGCAGGACATCATCAAAAAAGAAAATAAGGCCGAAAAAGGCAAGCTGGTGCAAAAGATCGCTGTTGCAGGCTTTTGTTTCGGCAATGTAATGCTACTCAGTTTTCCCGAATATTTCGGTTTGTCGGTTTACGAGCAGACTTTTCGCCATTTTTTCGGTTATCTTAACATCGCTTTTTCACTGCCGGTCGTATTTTTCAGCGGCCGAGACTATTTTGTTTCGACCTGGCGTAATATAAAGAACCGGGTACTCAATATTGATTTTCCGCTGGCGCTGGGCATTGCGGTGCTTTTCATCCGTACCGTGGCCGAAGTGCTGGCTCAGGCCGGGGCCGGGTTTGCCGACACGCTGTGCGGGCTGGTCTTCTTCCTGCTCATCGGCAAATTTGTACAGCAAAAAACTTATCATCATATTTCCTTCGAGCGGGATTACCGTTCGTTCTTTCCGGTGGCGGTCCAGGTGATGGCAGAAGGCAAGGAAACGCCGGTTCCGCTTTCAAACCTGAAAACAGGTCACCGCATGGTCATCCGGCATAACGAGATCATCCCGGCGGACGCTATCCTGCTGAAAGGGCAGGCGCTGATCGACTTCAGCTTCGTGACCGGGGAGGCCGTCCCGGTCAGCAAGACCCTGGGCGAGATCATTTATGCCGGTGGCCGACAGACGGGCGAAGCCGTTGAAATGGAAGTCGTCAAACCGGTTTCGCAAAGCTACCTGACCCAGCTCTGGAACAATGAAGCTTTTACCCGCAAACAGGACAACCGGATGAAGACCTTTAATGAAAAGGTCAGCAAATATTTTACGATCGTGCTCATCGCTGCTGCCAGCTGCGCCTTTCTGGCCTGGTTGCCACTCAGTCTGTCTACCGGCATCAATGCTTTTACCGCAGTACTGATCGTCGCCTGCCCCTGTGCGCTGGCGTTAAGCACCCCCTTCACTATGTCCGCCGCCCTGAGCATTTTTGACCGGAACCTGTTCTATTTAAAAAACACGGCGGTTGTGGAGCAAATGGCCAGGGTCGATACCCTGGTCATGGACAAGACCGGCACAATCACCACCGGCAGCAGTATCCGCATCGAGCTGGTTGCTGAACTGGATTCCTTAGCGCGGCAATTGATCTTTAGTGCCTGCAATAACTCCATCCATCCCCTGAGCCGGATGATCTGCCGCTATTTGGGCGAGCTGGAAAAGTTACCGGTACAGGACTACCAGGAGATCGCGGGTAAAGGGATTACGGCCATTGTCGCGGGGCATCAGCTCCGGATCGGCAGCAGCGGCCTGGTTTTCGGCGACTTTTCCACCGCTAAAATGCTGACCCGTGTCCATCTGATGATTGACGGAAACTACAGCGGCTATTTTGGTTTTTTTCATGAATACCGGGCGGGTTTGCAGCAGGTAGCGGCACTTTCGCCTGATTATCAGTTATACCTGCTTTCCGGCGACCAGGACCATGAGCGATCCGAACTACTTGCTTTCTTCCGGGAGGACAGCCACCTGTTTTTCGGGCAGTCACCGCAACAGAAACTGGACCGGATCATCGCTTTGCAACAGCAGGACATGAAGGTCATGATGCTGGGTGACGGGCTGAATGATTCCGGAGCCTTAAAGCAGAGTGACCTGGGTGTGGCCGTCACGGATAATGTCAATAATTTTTCGCCGGGAAGCGATGCGATCCTGGACGGACGGTCGTTTGCTAAACTGCCTGCCTTCCTGCGTTTTTCAAAGGATACGGTGAAGATCATCCATATCTCCTTCCTGATCTCGCTTACCTATAACCTGATCGGGCTGAGCTATGCGGTGACCGGCAGGTTATCGCCGCTGGTGGCGGCGGTACTGATGCCATTGAGCACCGTCACGATTATATCCTTCACTACCCTGGCGACTCATTTTACCGCGAAAAGGAGAAAACTGTTATGAATATCATCTATTTCCTGATCGGCTGCTCGGTTTTGCTCGCGCTGATCTTCCTCGGTGCATTTTTCTGGGCCCAGCGCAGCGGTCAAAACGATGACTTGTACACGCCGGGGATGCGCATCCTGCTGGATGATGAAAATCCCGAAGGGGATAAAAAATGATCAGCATCATATTAGCAGCCGACAGTCATCATTCTGTCAGCTAAACCGCCCCGATAATTTTACACCCATAAACACTGAAACAATTTATGCAGCCCGAAAACTTTTATTATGACAACAAGATCGTCCGGAATTTTGGTATCGCTACCGTTATCTGGGGAATCATTGGGATGACCGTTGGCCTGATCGCGGCCATACAACTGTACCATCCCGGCGCAAACATGCACAATCAGTATACTACATTTGGACGGATCCGCCCGCTGCATACCAACGCTGTGATATTCGCCTTCGTGGGTAACGCGATTTTTATGGGTGTTTATTACTCCCTGCAGCGTTTGCTTAAAGCGCGGATGTTCAGCGATGTGCTCAGCCAGATCCATTTCTGGGGCTGGCAGCTGATCATCGTGTCCGCCGTGATCACTTTACCGCTTGGCCTGACTACCTCCCATGAATACGCAGAACTGGAATGGCCGATCGATATCGCCATCACGGTCATTTGGGTGGTTTTCGGCTGGAATATGTTCGGTACGATCTTCAGGCGCCGTGAGCGCCACCTGTATGTGGCCATCTGGTTCTATATCGCCACGTTCGTAACGATCGCCGTGCTGCATATTGTCAACTCTTTTGAATTACCGGTTTCCGCTTTTAAAAGCTATATGGTTTATGCCGGCGTACAGGATGCGCTGGTACAATGGTGGTACGGCCATAATGCAGTCGCCTTTTTCCTGACCACACCTTACCTGGGCATGATGTATTATTTCCTGCCTAAGATGGCTAACCGCCCCATTTATTCTTATAAGCTGAGTATCCTCCACTTCTGGGCGCTGATCTTTATTTATATCTGGGCTGGTCCACACCACTTATTATATACAACCTTACCGGGTTGGGCGCAGTCTTTAGGCGTTGCCTTTTCCATCATGCTGATCGCCCCCAGCTGGGGCGGCATGATCAATGGCCTGCTGACGCTGCGTGGCGCCTGGGATAAGGTCAGGGATGATGTAATCCTGAAATTCATGGTGGTCGGGCTAACCGCCTATGGCATGGCCACTTTCGAAGGACCGATGCTCTCGCTGAAACAGGTGAACAGCATCGCCCACTTCAGCGACTGGATCATCGCTCACGTCCACGTGGGCGCATTGGGCTGGAACGGCTTTTTGACCTTCGCCATCCTGTACTGGCTGGTCCCGCGGATCTATAAGACGGAACTTTTTTCCAAAAAGATGGCCTCTTTCCATTTCTGGATCGGAACGCTGGGTATTTTATTTTATGCCATCCCGATGTACTGGGCCGGCTTTACCCAAAGCCTGATGCTAAAGGAATTTACGCCGGAGGGCATGCTGAAATACCCTAACTTTTTAGAAACGACGCTCCAGATACTACCCATGCATATGATGCGGTCGGCCGGCGGCGCAATGTACCTTTTGGGGGTAATCGTCATGGGTTATAACCTGACCCGTACCGCCCTGCAGGGCAAACTGGTGGCCAATGAAGCCGCCCAGGCCATGCCACTGGAACCGCTGCATACCATTGCCCGCGAAAAGGCCTGGCACCGCAGGCTGGAACGTAAACCGATCCAGATGCTGGTCGCTGCCTTGCTGGTGATCCTCGTCGGCACTTTTGTCGAACTGATGCCGACGCTGACCATTTCTTCGAACATCCCGACGATCGCTGCGGTTAAGCCTTATACCCCGCTGGAGCTGCAGGGCCGCGACCTGTATATCCGCGAAGGCTGTTCGAACTGCCACTCGCAAACGGTCCGGCCATTCCGTTCGGAGACTGAACGCTATGGTGAATACAGCAAGGCGGGCGAATTTGTCTATGATCACCCGTTTCTGTGGGGTTCCAAAAGAACCGGGCCGGACCTGGCCCGTGTAGGACAGAAATATGGTAACGCCTGGCATTACAACCACCTGATGGATCCGAGGCTGATGTCGCCGGGCAGCATCATGCCGGAATACGGCTGGCTGATTACCCAGAAGCTGGATACTTCGCTGACCAGAACAAAGATCAACGCCATGCGCACACTGGGCGTCCCGTATGCACCGGGCTATGAAAACCAGGCAAACGCCGACCTGGACAAACAGGCAAAAGCTATTGCCGAAAACCTAAACGCAGATCATATCAAGGTCAAAAGCAACAAGGAGATCATTGCGATCATTGCCTATCTCCAGCGGTTGGGCACCGATATTAAAGCCAATAAGACAGCGACTAAATAAATCAGATCATGTTCAAGCAATTCACCGAAAACATCAACGCACACCAGGCTTACCTGCTTTTTTCCCTGGGTATATTCTTCGTATTTTTTATTGTGGTAACGATCATACTCATCCGCATCCGTAAACAACATGTCGAGCATATGCAGGACTTGCCTTTAGAAGATAGTTTAACCGATGTACCCCAATCTATTCAATCATGAAATACCTCCGGACATTTTTGATTACCGCCATTTCGCTGTTTGCCATGCAACCGGCAATGGCCAAGGATGACAGTCTTTTATCGGGTGAAACGATGGACTATATCGGTTATGGGGCGATTATGCTCACGCTCATTATTATTCTAATCGCTTGCCTGGTCATGTTAAGGGCATTCCAGGCCGTTACTCGGGTCATCCTGAGGCAACAGGGACTTAGCGCCGCGGAGATCGAGGCGGAGATGAATCCTGCCAAAGTCAAGAAAGAGAAAAAACCGAAAGGGGAAGTGTGGCAGAAACTGCTCTCCCTGCAGCCCATGGCGCAGGAAAAGGGTCTGCTCATCGCGCATGACTACGACGGTATACAGGAATTGGATAACCCGATACCAGCCTGGTTCATGTACCTGTTTTATGGTTCTATCATTTTCGGCATAGGTTATTTTCTAAACTACCATGTATTCAAAACGGCACCCCTGCAATACGCGGAGTACCGTAATGAGATGGCGCAGGCTGCTATAGAAAAAAAGGCATTTTTAAGTAAGGCCGCGAACCGGGTTGACGAGAACACGGTAAAGCTGGTGCATGACCAGGCGGTAATTGCTTCGGGAGAGGCTATTTTCAAGAGCACTTGTGCGCCCTGTCATGGTGACCACGCCCAGGGTAATGTCGGTCCGAACCTGACGGATGATTACTGGTTGCATGGCGGCAAGATCAACGACCTGTTCAAGACCATTAAATACGGCGTATTAGCCAAAGGCATGCCTACGTGGGAGAAACAGCTTAGCCCCAAACAGATCTCAGATGTAGCTAACTACATTAAATCGCTGCAGGGCAGCAACCCGGCCGGCGCCAAGGAGCCGCAAGGCACTAAAGAAATTGATGAGGATAACAAACTGACAGCAAATAATAAATAACATGGACGGACTGCTGGTTGGGAAGGAAACGGAAAAGCGCAAATGGATCTACCCGCTGATACGCAAGGGCAGGCTTTACCGGTGGCGCAGCTGGATCAGCTACGCTTATCTCGCCTTGTTCTTTACGGGGCCCCTAATCCGTATCGGCGGTCAGCCGCTGCTGTTACTCAACTTCATGGACCGGCAGTTCGTTATCCTGGGACAGGTGTTCTGGCCGCAGGATATCTTCCTGTTCGTCCTGGCCTCGCTGGTCTTCCTGGTCTGCGTGGTCCTATTTACCATCGCTTTTGGTAGAGTCTTCTGCGGCTGGATCTGCCCGCAGACGATATTTATGGAGATGTTCTTCCGCAAGATCGAGCAATGGATCGAAGGCGATGCCAACAAACAAAAAAAGCTGAACGCCGGGCCCTGGACGAGGGAAAAAATCGGGAAGAAAGTCAGTAAACATGCGGTATTCCTGCTGTTCTCCTTTTTAATCGCCAATACGTTTTTAGCCTATGTCGTCGGGAGCACCGCCTTGTTCAAGATCATTCTGGAACCGGTCCGGCTGCACTGGGGGGGCTTTTTCAGCATCTGGCTGTTCACGGTCATTTTTTACCTGGTCTACAGCCAGGTCCGCGAGCTGGTTTGCACCGTGATCTGCCCTTATGGCCGGTTGCAGGGGGTGATGCTGGATCAGGATACGCTGGTGGTGGCCTACGATGATATGCGCGGCGAGCCGCGGGGTAAGCTGGCCAAGACCCCAGATCCCTTCAACCTGAAAGGCGACTGCGTAGATTGCGGTTTATGTGTCAGCGTATGCCCAACCGGTATCGATATCCGCCAGGGGACACAGATGGAATGCGTGAACTGTACTGCCTGTATCGATGTTTGTAACGAGGTCATGGATAAGATCCATAAGCCATTAAACCTGATCGGCTTTTACTCGGAGAACATGATCCATAAACAGCAAAAGCCTTCCTTTACCGGTCGGATGATGGGTTACAGCGGGATCATTGCGGTCATGATGACCGTCCTCTGCTACTTTATATTCAGCCGCTCGGATATGGATTTGACGGTTATGCGCAGCGCAGGGATGCTTTACCAGGAACAAAAGGGAGGACTCATCAGCAATATCTACAACGCGGAGATCATTAACAAGTCGAATACCGGCAGAAATATCCTCATCCAACCGGAAGATCCGGCAGTGAAAATCAGGTACATCCAGGAGCCGGGCAGGATCACTGCAGGCAGCTCGGCAAAAACGGTGTTTTTCCTGCTGATACCAGCAACATCCATCCATGCGCCAAAAACCGACCTGAAAATCAATCTGGTATTTAATAACCAAATCATTCAAACCGTCAGCACTACCTTCGTGGGGCCGCCAAACGATTAAAATTATGAACTGGGGAAAAGGAATTATTTTGGGCATGGGCGTTTTTATGCTGTTTATCCTGCTGATGTGCTTCAAAATGTTCAGCCTGCCGGCGGACGAGTATGACCACCACTATTATGAAAAAGGTCTGAATTTCGATCAGGATTATACGAAGGAAAAACAGGTCACGGTGGACCACGCGCAGCCGGTGATCCGCTTCGCCGGATCTGAGATCCAGCTCGTGTTCCGGGAAGAAGCGCATGGCACCGCCAAACTGGTGCGCCCGTCCAGCGTTGCGCTGGACAAATCTTTTACCCTGAACACTGATGGGAAGGGCCTGGTTGCTTTGCCGCTATTGCAAATTCCAAAAGGCCGCTGGCGTATTGTACTGGAATGGACGAGCAACCATAAAAATTATCTATACGAAAAGGAGGTCGACCTGTAATGGACGAGAACCATATCGCTTTTTATATCGGTTTATTCGGCAGCGTTCATTGTATTGGCATGTGCGGGCCGCTGGCATTCGCCGTCCCATCGTTCCATCGCGGGTGGTGGCGGGTGATCCTGGATAAGCTGATCTATAACTGCGGCAGGGTTTGTTCCTATACTTTTCTGGGCCTGCTGATCGGGCTGGTGGGCAAGCAGCTTTGGCCGGCCGGGCTGCAGCAAAGCGTTAGTGTGATCAGCGGCCTGCTCATCATTGCGGCCGGTTCCTCGCGAATGTTCAAAATCAAATTCAGCCAGGGCAGATGGATGCCGGCTCTTTTAAAACCGGTCGACCGGTTGCTCCATTATGCGCTTAACCACCAGGCCGGGCATTTTGCTGTCGGCCTGCTCAACGGTTTCCTTCCCTGCGGTTTTGTTTACCTGGCACTGGTGGGTGCGGTTAACAGCGCTTCCCCGGCTGCGTCTGCCCAATACATGTTCTGGTTCGGCATGGGCACCTTTCCGCTAATGCTCCTCGCTACGATAAGCTCCGGGTATATCGGGCCAATTTTCCGGCGCCGTATCAACAAGGCTATGCCTTACCTGATGGTTTGCCTGGGGTTTTGGTTCCTGCTGCGGGGGATGGGCCTCGATATTTCTTACTTTAGCCCGCCGAAGCAAAGTGCCGGCGTGGCAGTCTGCCATTAATTCCGGGATCCGCGGCAAATGCTATTACCGGCGGCGGTCTGTTCGCCTGCTCAAAAGTGACCAGGATCATCTTTCGGGGCGACAACGGTCATGGCAGAACCTGCCGTATTGCAGGATATTTGAGTTATCAAAAGATATTTATTATGACAACGATAACTGCAAACAACCAATGGGCCGCCGGTACTGCAACACTGCCCCAGCAAAAATCACTATTAGCTAAATGGAACTCATTGATGGAAAGCCAGGCTGACCGTAAGACGCTTTGGTTCCTTGTTTCACTGGTGTTCCAGGGGGTGTTCCTGCTTCCTGTTCCTGCGGCACTGATCTTTTATTGCGGTGCACCGGTATTGATCCTGGCGATCACCCTTGGGCTTTTCTTTGCCAATATTATTGCCGGCATGGGCGGCGCGGGAATCAAGACCCTGTTATGGCTTTTCGCGTCCAGCGTTGCCGTTCACCTGCTGATGATCTTGCTATTCATCCTGTAAAATCAAAGATATGAACCATATGATCCCACAAGCCATGAAAGCAGCAGTGATCCGGAAGTTCGGCGCACCCCTGCAAATAGAAGAAGTCCCTGTAAAGGCACCGCATGCCGGACAGATCCTGGTGAAGGTGATTGCCTGCGGGGTCTGCCATACCGACCTCCATGCCTGCAACGGCGACTGGCCGGTCAAGCCGAACCTGCCGCTGATCCCGGGCCATGAAGCTATCGGCTATGTGGTCGCCCTGGGTTCCGGGGTAAAGGATGTAAAGGAGGGGGATATTGTCGGCGTGCCCTGGCTGTATAGCGCCTGCGGCTGCTGCGAATTCTGTATCACCGGCTGGGAAACGCTTTGTGGCGCCCAGCAAAACGGCGGCTATAGTGTTGACGGTGGTTTTGCCGAATATGTGCTGGCCGATCCGAGGTACGTGGCGCATTTCCCAAAGGGCATCAATTTTACGGAAATGGCGCCGATCATCTGTGCCGGCGTCACAGTTTACAAAGGGTTGAAGGAGACAGAGGTCAAGCCCGGCGAGTGGGTAGCCATTTCCGGTGCCGGCGGCCTGGGCCATTTGGCAGTGCAATATGCCAAAGCCATGGGCATGCATGTCGCGGCGATCGATATTTCGGAGGACAAGCTGGAACTGGCTAAACGCCTCGGGGCCGAGCTGGTGGTGAATGCGGCCAAGGAAGACCCAGGTGCCTATCTTCAAAAAGCAACCGGCGGTATGCACGGGGTATTGGTGACCGCCGTTTCGCCCATCGCCTTCCAGCAGGGAATTTCGGCGCTGCGACGGAAGGGTACTATCGCCCTGAATGGCCTGCCTAAAGGTAATTTCGACCTGTCCATCTTTGATACGGTATTGAACCGCTACACCGTTCGTGGTTCCATCGTGGGCACCAGGAAGGACATGCAGGAGGCCGTAGCCTTCGCGGTAGAAGGGAAGGTGAAAGCTACCGTCCATGCCGCCAAACTGGACGACATCAACCTCGTTTTCGACAATATGAAAAAAGGGCTGATCGACGGACGTGTCGTCCTGGAGATCGCCAAACCCTAAGGTATGCGGAAAGGGATCCTGTTAGTCAACCTCGGGACGCCGGATAGTCCGGCGGTAGCCGATGTCCGTAAATACCTGGCGGAGTTTCTGATGGATGAAAGGGTGATCGATATTCACCCTTTTTTGCGTTTCCTGCTGGTCCGGGGGATTATCGTTCCTTTTCGCGCCCCCGCGTCCGCAAAGTTATACCAGAAGATCTGGGACCCCAAAACCGGCTCGCCGCTGATGCATAACAGTCGCCTCCAGCAGCAACTGCTCCAGATAGCACTCGGTGCGGAGTATGTGGTCGAACTTGGTATGCGCTATCAAACGCCATCCATTGGAACCGCTCTAAATAAATTGCAGGCGGCTGGCGTAGACAGCATCTGTGTTATTCCCCTTTTTCCACAGTATGCTTCTGCCACAGCCGGCTCGGTAATGGCTGAGGTGATGCGTATCCTCCATAAATGGCCGGTCATTCCACCGCTATCCCTGGCCGGGGCTTTTTACAACCATCCGCTATTCATTGCTGCCGCTGTAGTCAATATCTGCCGTTATAACCTATCCGGTTTCGACCATATCCTGTTCAGCTTTCATGGGTTGCCAGTGCGGCAACTCCAGGCTTGCAGCCCCAATGGACACAACTGCCGCCAGGAGGGTTGCAATGATCCTATTACCCCGCAAAACCGGCATTGTTACGCCGCACAATGCCACGAAACAGCGAGGCTCATCGCCCGCGAAATTAACCTCGATCCTGCGGATTATACGGTTTGTTTTCAGTCCAGGCTGGGCAGGTCGGAATGGATCAAGCCCTATACTTCGGAGGTGATCGGTAACCTGGCGATTTCGGGGATGAAAAAAGTGCTGGTCGTCTGCCCGGCTTTTGTCGCCGATTGTCTGGAAACTGTTTATGAGATCGCCGACGAATATCAGGAACAATTTATCGCCGCCGGCGGTGAAAGGCTGCAGCTGGTGGAAAGCCTCAACGGGTCTGCCTGTTTTACGGAAGCATTAAAGCAGCTGATACAAAAGGAACGCCTTCGAACGGCGATGGTTGTTTAAGCAGTTGTTACGCCGAACACATAACCTAAATGGCCATACTGAACAGTTGGGTTTTTGGTTGTGCCGCCCATAAACGCGCGTCCAGGCAAAGACAGATATTGCGCAGGAACCTTTTGCCCAGCGGAGTGACCTTCAGACCATCCGGATGAAGGTCGACCAAACCGTCGGTCTCCATTTCTTTCAATCTGGGCAGCGCTTCGATCAGCATGGTCTCTTTTTCTTGCTGTCCGTTCCAGCAGGTTGCACCCTTACACATGATATTGAGAATGTGGCGGCGCAGTACCAGGTCCTCGTCGGTAAGCAGGTGCCCTTTCATTAAAGGAAATTCGCCGGCCGTCGTGATGGCAAGATATTCTTCTACGGTTTTGACATTTTGCGCGAATCCGTACCAGGAGTCGCTGATTGAAGAGACACCGAGGCCGATCAGCAGCTGCGTATGCTGTTGGGTATAGCCCATAAAATTACGGTGCAGCGCACCCTGGTCAGCGGCTTCCAGCAGCTCGTCACCGGGCAGGGCGAAATGGTCCATGCCGATTTCCCGGTAGCCATAGCCGGTCAGCAGGCTGCGGCCAACCTCCTGCAGCTGACTTTTCAATTCCGGGTCCGGCAGGTCCGCCTCAGTAAATCGGCGTTGGCCGGGTTTTATCCAGGGTACATGGGCGTAGCTGTAAAAGGCGATGCGGTCGGGCTTTAGGCCGTTAACCATATTCATGGTATTGATCAGGCCCTCCAGGCTTTGGAGCGGCAGGCCGTAAATAAGGTCATAGTTGACAGACGTATAGCCGATGCGTCGCGCCTGTTGCGTTACGGTCAGCACCTGGTCAAAGGTCTGGCGACGGTTGATGATGAATTGCACCTTGGGGTCGAAATCCTGGATGCCAAGGCTCAACCGGCGGAAGCCGAGGTCGTACAACGCCTGTAAATGGTCCACTGTTGTATTGGCGGGGTGGGCCTCGAAGCTGAACTCCGCATTTTCATGAATGCTGACCCCTTCCAGCAGGCCCCCGATCAGCTTTTGCAGGTTAGCGGCGCTAAAAAAGGTCGGTGTGCCGCCGCCGAGGTGCAGTTCCCGGATAACCGGCCTATCTTCAAACAGGTCCCGGTAAAGGCGCCACTCTTTTAAAACCGCGGCAATGTAAGGTTCTTCCACCGCATGATTTTTGGTGATCCTGGTATTGCAGCCGCAGTAGGTGCACAGGTTTTCACAGAACGGCAGGTGGATATAAAGACTGATACCCGAAGCTCGATTGCTTTCCTCAAAGGATATGCGGACAGATTTTTTCCATAAACCTTCGCTGAAGGTCTGGTTATCCCAATAGGGCATAGTCGGGTAGCTGGTATAGCGGGGAACGGGAACGTTGTATTTGTCGCTCAGGGCTTTCAGGTTATTTTCCATAATTCAGGAATGTACAGGTTTTTCGGTTTCAGCATTCTTTTGACAATTCTTAGCACAAGCGCAGGCTTTGCCCACGCATTTTCCGGCCTGCCAGAGGTCAAGGTTTTTGATGGTCTGGTCGGCGATCTCCTGCAGGGCCTCCTGGGTGAGGTAGGCCTGGTGCGGCGTGATCAGGACGTTGGGGTGCGTCATCAATTTACTCAACAGGGGATCTCTTACCGCATCCTGTTGGTGGTTCTCGAAGAACAACCCTTTTTCAAACTCATAGACATCCAGCCCCAGGTAGCCGACCTTCCGGTTCTCCAGGGCTTCGAGCACACTGGCCGTATCGATGAGCAGGCCGCGCGAGGTATTGATGAGCATGACACGCGGTTTCATGAGGCCAAGTGTCTCGGCGTTGATAAAATGGTGGGTATCTCCGTTCAACGGCAAATGGAGAGAAATAATGTCGGCGGTCTGCAGCAGCTGGTCCCGGGATACCTGGCGGATATGGCGCAGGTTCTTAGGAAAATTAATATCATAACCGATCACCTTACAACCCATGCCGTGGTAAATGGCGGCTACCGCCTGGCCGGTATACCCCAGGCCTATGATACCGACGGTCTTGCCTGAAAAGTTGAATCCAACCAGGTCGTCGTTCCGGAAATCGAAATCATGGCTATGCTGGTCAGCCTTCATCATTTGCCGGTTCAGCGCGAAAGCCATGCCCACAGCATGTTCGGCGACCGCCTGCGGTGAATAAAAGGGCACGTTGGCGATCTTGATCCCGGAGGCTGCCGCCGCTTCTTGGTCGATATGATCGGTTCCTGACGAGCGGGTCACAATGAATTTGATCCCCATTGCGGCTAATTTTTCTATAACCGGAGCGGATACGTCGTCGTTGGTGAAGACAATCACGGCGTCCTTGCCCTGGGCGTATAGTGAGGTGTCCAGGCCCAGCGGGTTAGAGATCAGCGTGATATCATGCTTTTTCTGGTTGGCCTTGGCCAGGTATTCCTTTTCAAAAGGTTTGATGCTGTATGCTACCGCTTTCATTCGAAATAGTTTTGATTGACAAAGCTACCGTTCGTAAAAGCCCTGCAGAATGAGCAGCGTCAGCAGATTTAATGATGGTAATCAGTTTTTCATTTTTTGGAGCTTCTCCGGAGCCAGCAGGGTAATCAAACTTCCCTTCTTCTCTATCAGCCCCTCGTCCTTGAAATCGGATAAGGTCCGGCTGACGGTTTCCGTGGCCATGCCGGCCATCGCAGCAAGGTCTTCCCGGGTGATCTTAAACCCTTCGCCGGAAGCACCGCTCTGACGGTGCAGGCGGATCATGGCTTCAGCCATTCTTTTTCGCACCGAATGATAGGCCAGCTGCATTAACTGGTCCTCCTTATCGCGCACATCGTTGGCCAGCAATTTGATAAATTCCCGGGCTACCTCGGGGTAGAGGTTCAGCAGCTGTTCCAGCTGGTCTTTGGGTATTTGCACAACAACGCTGTCCTCCAGTGCAGTGGCCGTATCTGTATATGCTTCATTGGACAGCAGGGCGTTGACGCCCAGGTATTCCTCACTGCCGACAATGCCCGTCATCAATTCCCGGCCGTCCTCGGCCAGGCGGATGGTCTTGATCTTTCCGCTGATAACCAGGTGCAGCCCGGTCCCGCGATCTCCATCATAATAGATCACCTGATTTTTCTTAAAGACGCGGCTCCTTCTTTCCTGAATGATCTTTTTGAGTTCGGCCAGGCCTTCGTTCCTGCCGATCAGCGTGCCAAGCCGGTCAAGCGACCTGCTGTAAAATTCCTTTTGCAATTCCTGTTTTTTAAAGCGGGTTTCAATGGCGTTCAGCAGCTCGATATCGTCAAAGGGCTTAGTCAGGTAATCGTCCGCGCCCATTTCCATGCCTTTGCGCAGGTCGACGCGTTCGGCTTTTGCGGTCAGGAAGATAAAGGGGATCGCTGCGGTATCTGGGTTCTTATTCAGCATATACAGTACACCGTAGCCGTCCAGTTCGGGCATCATGATATCGCAAAGAATGATATCCGGCGAATGGCTGAGGGCAAGTTCCACGCCGGCCTTGCCATTAGCGGCCGCAAAGGCTTCGTAACCGGCCAGTTGGAGGATCTCCACTACGTTTTCGCGGATATCGTTATTGTCTTCAATGATGAGTACTTTTTTTTTCATGTGATTGGAAATGTAATGGTGAATAAGGTGCCCTGGTTGACGTTACTTTTAAAATCCACACTGCCGTTCATCAGGCCTGCATAGCGCGCGACGATATTTAGGCCGAGCCCGGTCCCGGGGATATTGCCGGTGTTGTGGGCGCGGAAAAATGCTTCGAACAGATGTTTCTGGTCAGCTTCAGGAATGCCGATGCCGTTATCTTTGATGGTGATCACGCAGCGTTTGGGGCTGATGTCGGTACAGAACTCAATAAAGGTATTTTCTCCGGAGTATTTGATGGCGTTGCCAATCAGGTTGGTCACGCAATGGCGGACCAGGTTCTGGTCCAGGCTGACCTGACTGGATGTACCGGTATGCTGGTAAATGATGCTTTGGTTCTGTTTGGCCACCAGCTGCAGCTCTTCGGTGAGCTCTTCCGAAAACTTGACCAGGTCGAAGGGCATACAGGCGACCTCAACCTTGCCGGCCTCCAGCTTTTCGAGCGACAGGAAGTCATTGAGGATGCCGGTCAGTATCCCGACGGAGCCCTTGATCTTAGCAACATGCTTGCGGATATTTTCATTATCGTAAGGCTGGGCATATTTTTCGATCAGGACGGCAGAAAGTTGTACGGCGCTTAAAGGCGTCCGGAATTCGTGGGAAGCCATCGATACAAAGCGGCTTTTCAGCTGACCAAGCTCTTTTTCCTTAACGAGGGAGGAGCTCACTTCCTCTTTCGCCTGCTCCAGTGCCAGCACCGAATCCTTGAGGGAAGAAGTGCGGGTCTCCACCAGTTCTTCCAGGTGTGCAGCATATTCCTTTAATTGTTCTTCAGCCTCTTTTTCCCGGGAAAGGTCATGGATAAAGCCCGTATAGATCTTGCGTTCCGCAAACTGTACTTCGCTGACGCCAAGCCGGAACGGAAAAGTGCTGCCATCCTTGCGCTGACCGGTCACCTCCCGGCCGATGCCGATAATATGCGGGTCACGGGTCTTCTGATAACGCGCAATATATTCATCGTGCTCGCTTTTATAGGGTTGGGGCATCAGCATCGAGACATTGTTGCCGATCACTTCCTGCGGTGTATATAAAAACAATTTGCAGGCTGCCGGGTTGATGCTCTCCACGATCCCCCGGCCGTCGATGGTAATGATGCCGTCTATGGCATTGTCAATAATGGCTTTGAGCAGGGCCGCATTTTCCATGTGCTTTTTTCCGGTTAGTGATTGTGCTCACAAATATCAATATTTTACCCTAATAGAAAATGTAATATTTTACCCGGAGAAATATGATCCTGGTCATTTATTTTTCCTCCGAACCGCTTATGTTCCCGCTGACGGGTTTAGGAGCCCTTGTTTTTCTGTTCGTCCCGAAAAGGCATCTATGTATAGCAGCGTCATTGGCGGATAACCCGAAAAACGCCGGTTTGCCGGAGATGATCTTAATCACTTTTGAGAAAAACGCCGGTCATTTTTCAGACGATAGCGGGCCGGTATCTTAGCTTCATCAATCAGCGCAAATTTAACTGCGCCGATATTAAGGAGAGGGTGATTGCGACAGCTGAAGCCGGCAGCATCGCCCAAATGCTTTTCAATCATTAACCATCTACTGAAAAAAATTGATATGAGCACTTTAAACAGTACGGAATTAAATCTTATCCATGCCTACTGGCAGGCCGCCAATTACCTGGCTGCAGGGCAGATCTATCTGCAGGAAAACCCCTTGTTAAAAGAATCGTTGCAACCGGAACACATTAAGCCGCGGTTGCTCGGGCACTGGGGTACTTCGCCGGGGCTCAACCTGATTTACGTACACTTGAACAGGCTGATCAAAAATACGGATGCAGACATCCTGTATGTCTGCGGCCCCGGGCATGGCGCCCCGGCTATTGTCGCCCATACTTATCTCGAAGGCACCTATTCCGAAGTATATCCCCATATAGCACAAGATGAAGCCGGCATACGCAGGCTGTTCCGCCAATTCTCCACCCCTGGCGGCATCCCCAGCCATGTGAGCGCGCATACGCCCGGTTCTATCCATGAAGGCGGTGAGTTAGGGTATGCCCTGGTGCATGCTTTTGGCGCTGCTTTTGATAACCCGGACCTGCTGGTCGCCTGTGTCATTGGCGACGGCGAAGCGGAAACCGGGCCGCTCGAAGCGAGCTGGAAATCCATCGCCTTTTTGAATCCGGCGCGGGACGGTGCGGTACTGCCTATCCTGCATATGAACGGGTATAAGATCTCCGGGCCAACGGTCCTTGCCCGGATGGGGGATGTCCAGCTTACCCAACTATTTAACGGTTACGGCTATGATGTCTTCTTTGTAGAAGGAGACGACCCGAAAGTCGTTCACCAGCAAATGGCCGGCACGCTGGATGAAGCCTACCGGCGGATCAAATCGATCCAACAGCGTGCCCGCAATAACCCCGCAACTGAAAAGATATTATGGCCGATGATCATTTTAAGGACCCCAAAAGGGTGGACCGGGCCGAGAGCCTGGAACGGTGTCCCTATTGAGGGCACTTTTCGTGCGCACCAGGTACCGCTGACCGGCGTCAGGGAAGAACCCAGGAAACTGGTATTGCTGGAAAACTGGATGAAAAGCTACCAACCGGAAACTCTTTTCGATGAAAACGGCAGGCTGCTCCCGGAACTGGCCGCGCTCGCCCCGCGCGGAAACAAACGGATGAGTGCAAGCCCTTACGCCAATGGCGGGCTGTTATTAAAAGACCTGGCCCTGCCCGACTTCAAAGCTTTTGAAGTAGCTGTCGATCAGCCCGGGCAGACGGAGGCCGAGAGCACCCGTAATTTCGGCAAGTATTTGCGTAGCATATTTACGCTGAATAAAGAATTCCGTAATTTCAGGCTGTTCTGCCCGGACGAAACGACATCCAACCGTTTGGAAGCCGTATTCGAGGTCACTGACCGCTGCTCGATGGAAACCATCCTGCCCGGGGATGAAAAGCTGGGAAGGGATGGCCGGGTCATGGAGGTTTTAAGCGAGCACCTTTGTGAAGGCTGGCTGGAGGGCTACCTGCTGACCGGCAGGCACGGCCTTTTCCCGTGTTACGAAGCCTTTGTGATCATCGTCGATTCGATGGTTACGCAATATGCGAAGTGGATCAAGACCTCGCGGGAGCTGCCATGGCGAAAACCGGTCGCCTCGCTGAATTACTTGCTAACCTCCCATGTATGGCGCCAGGACAATAACGGCTACAGCCACCAGGGGACGGGATTTATCGATACCGTGGTGAATAAAAAAAGCGCGGTGATCAGGATCTATCTCCCGCCGGATGCCAATACGCTCCTGTCCGTTATGGACCATTGTCTCAAAAGCAAAGACTATGTGAATGTAGTGATCGCCGGCAAGCAGCCCGAGTTACAATGGCTGAATATGGATGAAGCCGAGCGGCATTGTTCGCAAGGTGCTTCGGACTGGGGCTGGGCGGGCAACTGCGGTGGAGAGACACCGGATGTGGTTCTTGGCTGCGCCGGGGATGTACCCACCCTGGAGGCGATCGCTGCGGCGGAGCTGCTGCGAAATCATTTCCCGAACCTGAGGGTAAGGCTGGTCAATGTGCTGGACCTGATGTCCCTTTCACCGGTAGCCTACCACCCTCATGGCATGAGCGACGAGCTGTTCAGTGAACTGTTTACCGATGTCGCGCCAGTCATTTTTGCTTTTCACGGTTATGTTCGCATCATTCACGATCTGGTACATGGGCGGCCGGAACCGGCACGCTTCCATGTGCGCGGCTATATGGAAGAAGGCACCACGACGACACCTTTCGACATGGTGGTACTCAACCAGATGAGTCGTTACCATCTGGCGATGGAAGCGGTTAAGCGCGTAAATCGAATGCAGCAGCAGTCTGATACCTTTTTACAGTATTGTCATAAAAAGCTGGCCGAACATCAAAGCTATATCTGTGCCAACCTGGACGACCTTCCGGAGATCAAAAACTGGAAACTGGCATCAAGGACAGTTCAACCGGAAAACCTTTAAACCCTTAAGATGAAAACAATTTTAGTTATTGACGATCACAGCCCGGAGGCCGGACATTCGGCGGCATTTGCCCTGGTGATCGCGCAGGCCGTTTACGCAGATGTACTGATCGCCGATACGGTGGCCGCCAACCGGGTAAACAGCGGCGAACCTGTGTTGGCCGGCCGCGCCGGCGAACCGGATGAAACGATGCCGTTTTCCCGCGGAACGCAACTCCTGGACAGGGTTGACCCTGCAGGTGCCTATCTCCCTGAAATTACGGAGTTAAACATTTCGGACTATGCTATTGATGAATTGATCGCCATGATCAACCGCAACGAGATCTGGATGCTGGCAGCGGGTATGCCCGGCACCCGGCGGGCGGCAGCCGAAGGCCTGAAACCGGACATGCAGTCTGTTCTGAACCGCGTGCGCTGCCCGCTTTTGCTTATCCCGCAAAACTGGGAGCTCAAAAAGCCGCAGCGCATGGTTTACCTGGCTGACCTGCGTTATTGCAGGCAGCATGTCTTAACATACCTCAGTGCACTGGCCGCTCCTTTTGATGCCGGCATCTCCATCACTCATTTGCCGGCGAAGGGGTTGACGGATATTGCGGATTCCTATGCCACGGAGATCTTTAAAAAGGATGTTCTGCCGCATGCGTTCTACGAAAAGGTGACCCTTAACAATACCAGGGAGCGGGACCTGCACCGAGCGGTGGACGTCATGATCAATGGCATGCACAATGACCTGATGGTGCTCGTCAACCACCGCTATCATTTTGAGGAACTCATTGGCAGGCGTATCGGCGCGACCTTGCCTGCGGATATCACGATACCGGTCCTTATTTTCCCTCTTTAACCCGTTGAAATGAAAACTGACGGTAACAGCCTTGATTGTTTCTGGAACCTGAGCGTTGAAGCGGCCTTTGCAAGGCTGGACTGTAACCCGAATGGGCTAAGCGCGGAGGAGGCTAAACAACGGCTAAAATCTTATGGGCCAAATACGTTCAGGTCTAATCCGCGCCGGTCTCTTTTGCTGCTGTTCTTTTCACAGTTCAAGAGTCCGGTTACCCTGCTGCTGATCGTCGCCGCATTGTTATCTGCCGGCCTGGGTGACGCGGCCGATACGACGATCATCCTGAGCATCGTCCTGATCAGCAGCCTGCTAGGCTGCTTCCAGGAAAAGGGTGCCGCGGATGCGGTACGTGAACTGTTAAAAATGGTTCAGGTGCATTGCGATGTCGTCCGGGATGGAAGACAAGTTTCCATCGCCGTGGAGGCCGTTGTTCCCGGAGATGTTATTAAGCTGACGGCGGGCGACCTGGTGCCAGGAGACTGCCTGATTCTGGAGTCGAGGGCGCTTTTCACGGATGAGGCGGCCTTTACCGGCGAGACCTTCCCAGTAGAAAAGCACTGCGGAACGGTTCCGGCAAAGGCGGTCCTGGCCAAACGCAGCAACGCGTTATTCATGGGTTCCCACATCATCAGCGGAACGGCTACCGCATTGGTCGTCAGGTCGGGGTTCGACACAGAATT
>Ga0164242_10000672_pt1 | contig 41246 bp, 39 predicted proteins | sample OricomgcompostMG_FD_108783 | JGI IMG/M metagenome (GOLD analysis project Ga0164242, IMG submission 108783) | Miracle-Growth compost microbial communities from Emeryville, California, USA - Original compost - Miracle growth compost (MG) ... | reverse complement strand
CGGCTATCCGGGACTTCGCCATAATAAAGATAGGCCTTGAGCTTCCCAAACCGATTTTACATGAACGTATTGCGGTGCGAACCGAAGAGATGATCCGGGCCGGGCTGGTCGAAGAGGTCCGCCGGTTAGCTCCCTACCAACACTTGAATGCCCTGCAGACCGTAGGTTACCGCGAAATATTTGATCATTTAGCAGGGAGATTCCCGTTGTCGGAAGCAATCCGTCAAATCAGTTTGCACACCCGCCAATATGCCAAGCGGCAACTCACCTGGTTTAAGAAGGATAAAAAAATCACATGGTTCACCGCAACAGACCGGGTGGCGATATCTCAATTTTTGCGAAACCATCCCGCGCTCAGCTCAATCATCGGCCGCCACAGGAGTTCGGGAGAACAAACGTTCCCCGATCTGCAAACATCTCAACTTTTTTAGGCATGGAAACACCCTTATCGGCATATAATACACACACAGATCACGTTCCAGCGGTGCCCGACGGTTTCCGGGTCACCGTGACCCGGAAACCTCAGTATATGGACAAACATGTGCCCATGCAGATTCTTATCAACGGCACCTCGGCCGGTCACCTCAAAAATGGGGAAAGCAAGACCTACCTGATTTCAGGGGACCAGGGGGATTTGCAGGCGGCTTTGGACATGAACAAAACTGCGCCTTATCGGCTCAGCGCAGCAGCAGGCAACCTCCAGCACTTTTGTGTAGCCAGCCGGATGACCAACCCGATATTCGTAATCGGGACAATATTGGTAATCTTGTCCGCTGGACTGGTGTTGTGGACGCAAGAGCTGATCTATATGATCCTTGCGGCTCCTCCCGCTCTGTACCACGTCTATTTGCGATTTATCCATAAGGACAAATATCTCATCATCCGGGAGGAACCCGGACACTGAGATTGCGGGCGGGCAAACAAAACCTAGCTAACTGCCGATGCGGTGAAAGAGGTCTTTGAACTGAGAGTCCCACAATTGGGTCTGATCCTCAATATCTTTTTTCTCAGCAAAATCGGTGACCAGCAGTACGGTTTCGCTAGTCACTTCAGAACGACGGATACGAAACTCGAAGTATTCACTTTTGGGAGAGTTTAACCAATGGAAACGTACGAATTCATCCTGGAGTTTATCTACAAGTTTAGCTTTCTCTTCTGATCCGTTCCAGGAGAAGGAATACACGCCATCCTTCTGTATTACTTCATCAGCAAACCATTCCTGCAACCCAGAAGTGGTGGATAAAAATTCATACAGAATGCCCGGCGAAGATCTCACGGTGTATTCTATAGTATATGGAATTTTCTTTGGCATTCTCAATCCGTTAAACAAACATGATCTAATTCGTCATTTATCATTCAATCTGCAATTATAGAAAAATATTTATACTGTCAAAACTTTTTCGGACTTTTTCACATTTTTTTCCGATATTCGGCAAATAATAAAGAAGTTTGATATTATCGGGTTTTGGTTTTAAAATATTGCAAGGAATCTTATTTTTTTTGGAGAATTTAAAAAAAAAATTATTTTTGTAACCGGCACTAAATTTTAACAACCTTTTAACCTGTTTGCCTCAGCAAATCCGGCCGAAACCCTGACCGGTAACTTCTCTGGCAGCATGCAACTTGTCCTACTATGTCAATGCGGCAACTGAAGATCACCAAATCCATTACCAATCGTGAATCGCAATCTCTCGAAAAGTATTTACAGGAAATCGGAAAAGTAGATCTTATTACTCCGGAGGAAGAAGTCAAGCTGGCTATCCGTATCAAACAAGGCGATTCCCTTGCTTTGGAAAAACTCACCAAGGCTAATTTACGCTTTGTAGTATCGGTAGCCAAACAATACCAAAATCAGGGGCTTTCCCTCAGTGACCTCATTAATGAAGGCAATCTAGGCCTGATCAAGGCTGCACAACGTTTCGATGAGACAAGAGGCTTCAAATTTATTTCGTATGCCGTATGGTGGATACGCCAATCCATCCTGCAGGCCTTGGCCGAGCAATCCCGGATCGTTCGGCTCCCGCTGAATAAAGTGGGCTTGTCCAACAAAATCAGCAAAGCATACTCTATCCTGGAACAGGAGTACGAGAGAGAACCCTCTTCAGATGAACTGGCGTCCTTGTTGGAAATCAATACCGAAGAGATTGAGGCCACCTTGGGCGTGGCCATGCGCCATGTGTCCATGGATGCACCTTTCCAAACCGGTGAAGAAAACACGCTACTGGATGTACTGTCTAATCCAAACTCAGCGAGCGCAGACAGCAAAGTCACCTATTTTGAGTCGCTCAGAATGGAAATTGAGCGTTCGTTAAACACCCTTACGGAGCGGCAGAAAGATGTGATCAAATTGTATTTTGGCATAGGGGTGCCTAACCAGTTGTCCCTGGAAGACATCGGCGATCACTTTGGGCTGACCCGTGAGCGGGTGCGCCAGATCAAGGACAAGGCCATCACTAAACTCCGTTCAACCTCACGGAGCAAACTACTTAGAAAATACCTGGGTGCCTGATTCACCGTAGATATTACCGCAACTCTATCAGCGAGGTCGGTATCCTCCCCAGGCAAATAGTCGTGTCATTAGGGCACCGGTGTTTCACCGGTTATCCGGGCTGGAAGCAGCTTTTGGAGCACCCAGGAACACAAAACCACGCCGACGCATCCGATAACATTAAGCCAGAGAAAGGAAACTACATCAAGCTTATAAAAGATTACCACCACCAGTTCTGTAATCAATGTACCTACAAAAACGGGGGTACCATTTAACTTCTTCAGATAAAAGGCCACCACGAAAACTCCCAGAATCGTCCCGTAAAAGAGGGATCCGAGAATATTAACCGCTTCAATAAGGCTTCCCATCTTATTGGCGAACTGAGCGACCAGAATACAAAAGATCCCCCATCCAAAGGTGCACCAGCGGGACACATTCAGATAGTGCCGATCCGAAGCATCTTGCTTAAATATCCGTTTATAAATGTCCACAATCGTGGTGGAAGATAGGGCGTTGAGTGCCGCAGCGATCGACCCCCAGGCGGCCAGAAAGATGATAGCGATCAGCAGCCCGATCAATCCTTCAGGCAATTTGGTCAGCACATAATAGAGAAATATGTAATTGGTATCATTGGTATCGGCAAGCGGATCAGCTTTCTTGATGACGTCTTTGGCTTCGACCCGTAATGCATCACTCTGCTGTTGGGTAACTTGCAAGGCGGCTCCCCATCGGTCTGCGCTTTGCGCATCTCCCCGATGCATGGCGTCGACCATGTGGTGAACCTGTGTCTGCTTGGACTGGGCCAAGGCATCATATTTTTGTTGTACGCTTTTGAGTTCTCCCGCATAAGGACTGTCATATACCTGCTCAATCTGTGCCCGGTTAAACAATACGGGAGATTCATAATATTGATAGAATACAAACAATAAAGCTCCGATGAGTAAAATCAAAAATTGCATAGGCACTTTCACCAGGCCGTTCATCAACAATCCCATCCTGCTCTGAGCAATTGAACGTCCTGAAAGATAACGGGCCACCTGGGACTGGTCCGTGCCAAAGTAGGAAAGGGCCAGAAAAAATCCACCGATTATGCCGCTCCAAATATTGTACTTGTCTTTCCAGTTAAAATCCGTCACAATCACATTGAGTTTACCCAGCTTACCTGAAACGTGTAAAGCATCGGAAAAGCTGACATCGCTGGGGAGGAAATGAACAATCAGGTAACCTGCCATGAACATCCCGATGAAAATGATAAAGAACTGCAGTTTCTGTGTGTAAGCCACTGCTTTGGTACCACCGGCCACGGTATAGATAATCAGCAGTCCGCCCATAACGATATTCGTCCAGTAAATATTCCACCCCAACAGTGAAGAAAGAATGATGGAAGGTGCATAGATACTGATACCGGTAGATAAGGCACGCTGCAACAGAAACAAGACCGAAGTAAGGGCACGTGTTTTTACGTCAAAGCGCTTTTCCAGGAATTCATAGGCGGTAAAGACCCTCAACTTATGAAAAATGGGCACAAATGTGATACACAGTACGACCATGGCCAACGGCAATCCGAAATAGTACTGGACGAACCGCATGCCATCGGTGTAGGCCTGACCCGGACCTGAAAGAAAAGTCACCGCGCTGGCCTGCGTTCCCATGATAGACAACAAAATCACATACCAAGGCATAGAGCGGTTACCCAGATAATAGGTGTCCATATCCTGCTGGCCTCGGCCACGGAAGATGCCGTACACAATGATTCCAGCAAGGGTAATAGTCAGGACCAGCCAGTCGGGTGTACTCATGAAAGCGGATTGAGATAATAATGATTCATCTGCTGTTTCGACCGGTATCTCCGGCTAATCAAGATCAGGGAGCACCCGTTAAGAAAAATGACGGGTAAACAGGTAAAAGAATACGATCAATGCTATGAGCCACAGGATCACGATCGCATAAAATCGCCCCCAGGTCCCGAATATGGGTGGCGGTTCTTTATGATCAGATGCGCCGTATTTTGGAGGCCTTTTCATAGCTGGAATATCTCTTTTTTCGCCGGTTGGCTAGCGCCGACTGCGGCTCAACAGCCCGCCGCCCAACAGACCCAGTATCAGTCCCACGACCAAACCTATGCGGATGTTTTTAAACACCAGACTAAGGGCTACACCGATGATCAGGCAGGTTCCCGCACTGAGTAACATCCGGGGCGATTCACCTTTATTTTTCTCTTTCATAGGGATTCAGGGGCGTTAAGGTTGTCGTTTGGCAATTAAATTGGCAAATAAGCGGAAAGCTCCCGGCACTCCCGCAGGCAACTCCCGGAAAAAATCCAAGCCGGTATATACGTATTTACCCTTGCCATAATCACAAACAATGAGTGCGCCGTCCAGAGGGGCCTCATCCGGATCATGCATAGACAACGGCTTTCGATAATGGCCATCGACCCGATCTACATAATAGACCCCACGTTCCTGGATCCATCCTTCAAAATCTTTTTCAGTAATCTTGTTGGGAAACTGAAGCACGGGATCCTCCGGCAGGAGCAACTTGACGACCGCCGTTTCATCGGTAATTCGCTTATTGACGACTTCAAATGGATAAGGACCCAACTCCCGGGTGACCAGACCCTGATTCTTGTTATATTGTATCACTAGTGTGCCGCCCTGCCGTACATACTCCATCAACCGCTGATGGGCATATTTCAACCCTTCGTTGGTATTATAGGCTCGGATGCCAATCACAATGGCATCAAAGGATTGCAACCTGCCGGTCATCAAGTCTGCATCATTGAGCAAACTTACCTGATAGCCCATCTGCTGCAAGGATTGCGGAACCTTGTCTCCGGCGCCCATGACGTAACCCACACGGTGGCCCGACGTGTTCAGCGGTACGGCTACGGCTTTGGCCTCTGCAAACGGGAAGACCGTGATCGTGGGAATATAGTCGTGACTAATCACCCGGATACTCCGATTATAGACGTCTGCGCCGATCTTTAACTGAACCGATAACAAACCGCTCGAACTGGTATCCACTGCCGTGGCGGGAGCGACGCCAAAATGCAACATCACTTCATCCCCTGCCTGCTTCAGATTAAACGCCTGGTCATTGTGTGTCACCAGAAATCCTGCGGGGGCGTGCAGATGCGCGACTCCGCTCACGCCGTCCTTGTATCCCCGTATCTTTACGTTGATCTGTTGGGGTTGCTGGGAAGTAAATACATAGACTTCCTGTTGCACGTTGGCGGTCGCAGGGGGGGTAACAACCAGGGGGTCCTGTACTTCCCCCCGTACCGGGTCCGCATATTTGTACAACAATGGCAAGGTCAGCACCAGAGGCGTTCCATCAATATCCAAACTGAAGCGTGCCGTGACGGAAGGAGGATTTTCCGGTTTGCCGACCAATTGCTGATCGGCAATATGATAATAACCCACGGGGTGCTTTTCCAGTAGCCAGTAGGGTTGAGAAATGGGGGCTTCGGAGGGTATGGTTACCAGATAGGTAGATTCCTGTAACTGGTTATTCTCCAGCGCTTCGGAGAGTGGATGGGCGTGACCCGCTATATCGACTGACTGTAAACGCACCGGTATCTCACTACGGTTAATCACTTCGGTACGCACCTTCACGGATTGCCCCGCAACGATATACCGTTGATCAATATAGGCATCCAGCCAGAGACCGCAGCAAGCTACGATGAGCTGCTTCAATTCTTTTTGCTTCTCTACGCGCCAATAGGGATCTTTCACTTCATTCATTGCTGCATAGGCCTTAAGCAACAAAGGGACGATCTTATCGGGGTTGTCCTCATTGTACTGGGCAAGGGCCTGACCAATCAGTTCGCCTACCGCCTCGCCACCAGCTACACGACCCCAACTGGTATTAATCCCATCAAGTAAAGAATCTCTGGGCGGAGTACCCGCTATCGTTTTAAAATATTCCCAACTTTGTCCATAAGAGCGGGCCACTCCAAACCCTTGGCTTTTATGCATCGAACGACTTTCTGCAGCAACTTCCCCAAAGCCTTCTCCAAGTAAAGGACTATAGCCCCCCACGTCAATACGAAGCTGGTCAGGAGCCGTGGTATTCCGCCCGCCGAAATTAAAGGTATTCCATAACACACATCTGGCTTTCCAGGGTTTGACATATTTCAGCTGTTCGGGGAAGCGCGTGGAATCCGCCGCGGCCAGGAATGCCTCATGACCTATGATCGCTGAAGCCCAATGATGGCCATGGCCAGCTCGCTTGTCCTCGGGAAATCGACAGATAATGACGTCCGGGCGGAATTTCCGGATCACCCACACCGCATCAGCGAGTATCCTGTCATGCCCCCAGAAAGCAAACGCTTCTTTGGCACTCTTGGAAAAGCCAAAATCATTTGCACGGCTGAAAAATTGTTCTGCCCCGTCAATATGGCGGGCACCAAGTAGTTCTTCGGTGCGCATCAACCCCAGGAACGAACCCTGCTCGCTGCCCACCAGGTTTTGTCCCCCATCGCCTCTGGTGAGGGCCAGATAACCCGTACGGTATTTTTTACCGTTGGACAGATAAGCCAGCAGGCGGGTATTTTCATCATCGGGATGTGCAGCTACATACAGGACGCTGCCTAGTGTGGCCAACTTCTCCAATTGCAGTTTTATTTTGGCCGCGTTCCATTGCGGGACCGGCTGGGCATGCAACGACAATTGGACAGCTAGCAGCCATAAGACAAGCTGGCTTATTCTACTCATAAAGCAGCGGATTGTTAACGTCAAAAATACATATTCTGACGGGGTTTGTATGACCGCTGGTCAAAAACCCTGGGCGTGCTGCAACGACTATGTCAGCATGCCATTGGAGTCTGAAACAACGGGTAGCTTAAGAGAAAACACCTATTCTCAGGGCACACAAGTCTTGGGCAGGCATCACCGCAGTAAATGCGGTCGTATTGCCTTTTGCCAAATATCATACCCTTTCAGATTCATGTGGAGGCTGTCCGAAGTAAAAATATCCGGCTTGGGGGACCCGTTATCTTGTAACATGAGGTGATAGACATCGACAAAAGAAGTACGCGGTTTGTCTTTGAGAAACCGCCTTATTTTCCAGTTGGCGAAGCTCATCACGGGCATCAGACGTGCCCGGCTCGGGCTCGGTTTGATGGAAACATAGGTAATTTTGGTGCGAGGCAATCGGCCCCGGATAAGCGTAAAAAGCTTCTCAAAACGGTAGAGGATACTGTCTGAAGTAATGCTGGACGAAGAAGCCGCATCGTTATCTCCACAGTAAATGACGACTTGTCGGGGCGCATAAGGAAAAATAATTTTGTCGGCATAGCGAATCACATCCGGCAGACTGGATCCGCCAAATCCCCGGTTAATGATGGGATATCCCGAAAAATAGTCCTGAACGTTACTCCATTTGGTAAAGGAGGAACTACCGATGAACAGGATGGCATGTGGCGGGGGTTGTGTAAGGCTGTCCTGATGAATAAAAGCCTGAATGTCATCCCAGAATGCGGGCTTCTGTTGTGAAGAAGCTGAAAAGGCAATAACGCCAAGGAGACAAAACAAAAAAAAACTACGGGTAACTATACGCATACCGTCGCGGATTTACAGTAAATAAGACCCGTAAAATAAGATTTTTTTTAATTCTTCTCTAATCCATCGTGTCCGATTACCTGCGTGTGGCCGTCCGGATAGCCAATGATGGCGAGGCTGGCTACCCCGACAAACAATCCGTTCTCGACGACACCAGGCGTATTATTCAACGAATGATGCAATCCGGCAGGGTCGCTAATCGTGCCAAATGCACAATCTATGATCAAGTTGCCGTTATCGGTAATAAAGGGCTTACCTTCCTGCATTCTCACGGTAGGTTCACATCCCAGGGCTTTCAGTTTGCGTATGGTAAGTTCCCATCCAAAGGGAATTACTTCTACGGCTAATGGAAAGCGGCCCAATTGCTTGACCAACTTACTCTGATCGGCTACGACGATCATCTGTTTGCTTGACGAGGCAATAATTTTTTCCCGCAGCAAGGCGCCCCCACCTCCTTTAATCAAGCATAGCCGTTCATCCACCTCATCGGCACCATCTATATCCAGATCGATGTGGTCCACAGATGCGAAAGACACCAAAGGGATTCTCAGGTCTTTCGCCTGTTGCTCAGACTGCAGAGAAGTGGCTACCGCCCGGATATCCAGACCGCCGGCCACCATACTGCCTATCTTTTCAATGGCCCAGTAGGCGGTAGAACCTGTACCCAGCCCGACTGTCATACCGGCCCGGATATACTCAGCAGCTTTTTCTCCGGCTGCTTTCTTCCCAAAATGGATCTGTGGCATAATTGCAGAAAGTGAGTGATTATTGCGGGCACAAACTTACAAGAAATTTTGTTTTCCCATAGTGCTTCTGCAAACAATCCGAAGAGGCATCTGTCTGAAGAGAACGGCATGCAACATCTCACAAAAAGCCGAGCTGTAGCTTGGCTTCTTCACTCATCATGTCCTGGCTCCAGGGCGGATCAAAGGTAATCTCCACCTCTACATCCGTCACGCCTGAAATGCCCTCAAGCTTATTTTTCACCTCTTCAGGAAGCGATTGTGCAGCAGGACAAAACGGTGAGGTCAGGGTCATGACCACTTCAATGGCGCGGGCATCGCTGACGTTGACCTCATAGATAAGACCCAGCTCCCATATATTTACGGGTATTTCAGGATCATAGCAAGTTTCAATCAGCGAAATCGCCTCATCCCTTATAAATGAGGGAGACTTCTGTTCCACCGGATTGTTGGCCGGATTGCCGGTAGCTTCTGCATCACTCATAATAATCTCATTTAAACTATTCTCCTCCGGGGGCCTTTTAATTGGCAGCAGCCTTCTGCTGGTAACCCAGGGCGTATAACCGCATCTGTTTGATCATGGAGGCAAAGCCATTGGAACGCTGGGAACCGATCACCCGGCTCATTCCTATGCGATTGATGAAAAATAAATCAGAGGCCAGGATTTCTTCGGGCGTCCGGCCATTCCATAGCCTAATAAGGAGGCTGATCAGTCCTTTGGTAACCTCCGTGTTACTGTCGGCCATAAAGTACACTTTCCCTCCTTCAAACCGCGTGGTCAACCATACTTTGGATTGGCATCCCTTCACCAGATTCTCATCTACCTGGTAGCGAGGATCCAGAGCAGGCAATTTATTGCCCAATTCCATGATATAAAATACCGTACTCTCCAAATCACCCTCCAAGAGGGAAAACTCTTCAATAATCTCTTCCTGAATATCGTTAATCGGTTGCGTCATTTTTTCTTTTTCTCCACAAGCGCACGAACTGCTTGCAGCAGGTAATCCACTTCCTGTTCAGTATTATATACAGCAAAGGACGCCCGGCAGGTTCCTTCGATGTTCAGCAGACTCATCAAGGGTTCTGTGCAATGATGACCGGTGCGTATCGCAATGCCTCTGGCATCCAGCATCATTCCCAGGTCAAAGTGGTGAATATGGTCACTCACAAAAGATACCACGCCCGCTTTGTGGGGCGCCGTACCAATCAGCCGGATACCGGGTATCTGCTCCAGTCCCTGCATGGTCTTGCGCACCAGATGTTCTTCATGGGCGATCACAGCATCGCGATCCAGGCCGTTTATGAATTCTACAGCAGTCTTCAGAGTCACCACATCTCCAATATTGGGCGTCCCTGCCTCAAACTTGTAAGGCAGTTCGTTATAAGTCGTCTTGGCAAAGGTCACTTCCTTGATCATTTCTCCCCCACCCTGATAAGGAGGCATCGCCTCCAGCAGCTCACGCTTGCCATACAGCACGCCAGTCCCGGTAGGCCCGTACATCTTATGTCCGGAAAAAGCCAGAAAATCACAATCCAGCGCCTGTACATCTATCCGGCAATGTACAATACCCTGGGCAGCGTCAATCAAGACCCTGGCCCCAGCCTGGTGCGCCAGATCAATTACGTCCTTGATGGGGTTAATCGTACCCAAGGTGTTCGACACATGGGCCACAGACACCATCCGGGTTTTCTCGGTCAGCAGCTTTTTATAAGCATCTAGGTTCAGTTCTCCTGATTCCGTAATCGGAATTACTTTCAGCTTGGCGCCCTTTTCTTCGCAAATCATCTGCCAGGGCACGATATTGGAGTGATGTTCCAGAGAAGAGATAATCACCTCATCGTCTTCCTGGAGGTATTTTCTGCCATAGGTCTGTGCGACCAGATTGATGCTCCCGGTAGTTCCACTGGTAAAAACGATCTCTTCGGCCTCCCCCGCGTGAATAAACTGCTGTATAGCCTTTCGGGTCTCTTCAAAATTTGCCGTCGATCGTTCCGCCAAGGTGTGGATACCGCGATGGATATTGGCATTATCCTGTTCGTAGTATCTGCGCAATGCATCAATGACTTCCTGGGGCTTTTGTGAAGTCGCCGCGTTATCCAGATACACGAGCGGATAGCCATTCACCTGTTGGTGAAGCGCCGGAAATCTCTGCCGGATTGCTTCCACATCTACGGGAGCTTTTTTTATATCGGTCAGTGTAGTCATGAGATACTCCCTTTTCAAAATTAGATAATCACCGCAATTTTTCTGCGATATATTCTCTGAGGGGATCTTTGAAAGAATCGATGTTCAATTTATCCACCACTTCGTGGGCAAAGGCATTCATTAACAGATTTCGGGCCTGCTGTTCGTCAATGCCCCGACTCCGGAGATAAAAGACCGCTTCTTCGTCAATAAATCCGGCTGTAGCCCCGTGTGTACATCGTACATCGTCCGCAAAAATCTCCAGCTGAGGCTTGGTATTAATAGTGGCTTCATCCGACAACAACACATTCACATTACGCTGATAGGCATTGGTCTTTTGCGCATCCTGATGCACGATAATCTTTCCGTTAAATACGCCGGTGGACTTATCCCGCAAAATACCCTTGTACAACTGGTCGCTCAAACAACCGGGCATGGCGTGGTCGACGCGGGTGTGGTTGTCCAGGAACTGTTGATTCTTAAGCAGATACAGGCCGTTCATAATGCTGGTGCAGTTACGACCCTGTAGCATAAAATGCAGGTTATTGCGCACAAAGCCACCCCCCAATGAAATCACATGTGTATCAATCCGGGAATCCTGCTGCTGAGTAATTCCGGTAAAACCCACGCTATAGTTACGATCTCCTTCCATCTGCAGCCGCGTATAGTCCAGGTTGGCTCCGGCACCCACTTTGATTTCCGTGACGATGTTAGTCAGAGATGGCTTATCTCCCGTAGATACGAACACTTCAGCCAGGCGTACCTCGCTTGCCTCTTCGGCCACAATAACGTTCCGGGGCTGAATGAGATATTGTCTATCTTCTGCGATGGACACATAATAAATCAATACCGGCTTATCCACTTTACCCCCCCGGGGAATATCGATCAGCACTCCATCGCTGTGGAGAGCTGTGTTGAGGGCCGTAAAACCGTTTTCTGTATTTACTACAGTCGCCACGTGCTCCTCATAGGCTTCACTTCCCTTTTCTCCCAAGTGGGTTACCGTAAAGGCATTTTCACCATGGGGTAATACAGAAAGTTCTTCCTGAAGATATCCGTTAACAAACACCAACCGGTACACATCCTGGAGACCAGCCAGCGGAAATGTTTCAAAACGAGCTTGATCCAGATAATGCTTATTTCTCTCCGGCCAGCTGTAAGGAAGTGAGATAACCGGGTGTAGATCCGTATACTTCCAGTCCTCCATCTTGCTGTGAGGGAAGCCATTGGCTTTAAAAAAACTGAACGCGTCCTGCATTCGTTCCTTTACGGCTACCGCCACTGGCTTTTGACGCTCCTCTTCCCACCAGGTATCAATCTTCTCAGGTAACTGTCCTGCTTCTATTCCATCCATGATAACAAACTGTTTTTGGTATTATTCACGCCTACAAGAGAGAGCCTTATATACCCCCTGCTTCCCCTTTGATTATCCGGCGCGTTGCAACCGGCATTATGTGTAGGATTATATCCTGTGTCATGCGATTTACTGGGCGACCATATCCGCGTCTTCCTTAATCCAATCATATCCCTTTTCTTCCAGTTCAAGCGCCAGTTCCTTACCTCCAGCCTTTACCAAACGTCCGTTATACATGACATGAACGAAATCCGGCACAATATATTCCAGCAGGCGCTGGTAGTGCGTGATGACGATAAACGCATTGTGGCTAGCGCGGAGCTTGTTCACACCATTGGACACCAGGCGAAGTGCGTCAATGTCCAATCCGGAATCAGTTTCATCCATAATGGCCAGTTTAGGATCCAGCATGGCCATCTGAAAAATCTCATTGCGCTTTTTTTCGCCGCCGGAGAATCCTTCATTCAGCGAACGGCTCAGCAAAGACTGGTCGATTTTGACCAGGTTCATTTTCTCTTTCATCATTTTCATGAACGCGACCGCATCCAACTGGTCTTCTCCCTGTGCCTTCCGCTTTTCGTTTACTGCAGTTTTCAGAAAATTAGTCGTGCTCACTCCCGGGATTTCCACCGGATATTGAAAGGCAAGAAACACCCCTTCCCGCGCCCGATCCTCCGGCGCCATTTCCAGCAGATCCTTTCCATCCAGGGTTACACTGCCCTGCGTCACTTCATAGGAATCTCTTCCGGCCAACACAGAAGCCAGGGTGCTTTTACCAGAGCCATTGGGTCCCATGATTGCATGCACCTCTCCCGGATTCACCGTCAGGCTGATGCCTTTCAGGATTTCCCTTTCTTCAATTGATGCATGTAAATCCTTAATTACTAACATAGACATTGCTTATCTCTCTTTTTTCTCTGTTTATATAATTATCCCACACTTCCTTCCAGGCTGACTGAAAGCAATTTTTGGGCTTCCACTGCAAATTCCATCGGCAACTGATTCAACACCTCCCGACAATAACCATTCACGATCAAACTGACTGCCTCCTCCGGACCAATACCCCGTTGGTTACAATAGAAGATCTGATCTTCCCCAATCTTAGAGGTCGTCGCCTCATGTTCCACCTGAGCCGTCTTGTTTTTCACTTCGATATAAGGAAAAGTATGCGCGCCGCAACGATCTCCTACCAGTAAGGAGTCGCATTGGGTATAGTTTCTGGCATTCAGCGCATTTTTGGCTACACGGACCAGCCCGCGGTAGGAGTTATTACTTTGACCGGCGGAAATACCCTTCGAAACGATCCGGCTGCGCGTGTGCTTGCCGATATGCTGCATTTTAGTTCCGGTATCCGCCTGTTGGTGATTGTTGGTGACTGCCACGGAATAAAACTCTCCATGGGAATAATCTCCCTTCAGCACCACACTGGGATACTTCCAGGTGATCGCTGAACCCGTCTCCACCTGGGTCCAGGAAATCCTGGAATGATGACCGGCACACAGGCCACGCTTGGTCACGAAATTAAAGACTCCGCCCCGCCCCTCTTTGTCTCCAGGGAACCAGTTTTGTACCGTGGAATACTTTACCTCGGCACGGTCCAAGGCCACGATTTCCACGACCGCAGCATGCAGCTGGTTTTCATCTCTCATCGGAGCGGTACATCCTTCCAGATAGCTCACATAAGCTCCTTCTTCGGCTACGATGAGCGTCCGTTCAAATTGCCCGGTATTCTCCGCATTAATCCTAAAATAGGTAGACAATTCCATAGGACAACGGACCCCTTTGGGTACATAGGCAAAGGAACCGTCAGAAAACACGGCTGAATTGAGGCTTGCAAAAAAGTTGTCGGAATAGGGAACCACCGATCCTAAGTATTTTTTCACCAGATCGGGATGCTCCCGGATCGCCTCACTCATGGAGCAAAAGATCACTCCGGCTTCGCGTAACTGCTTTTTAAACGTCGTGGCTACAGAGACCGAATCAAAAACCGCGTCTACAGCCACCCCAGACAGGCGTTTCTGCTCTGCCAGGGAGATACCCAACTTTTCAAAGGTTTTTCTCAGCTCCGGATCAACTTGGTCCATGTCAGTCAACTGAGGGCGCTTTTTCGGAGCGGCATAATACGATAAAGCTTGATAGTCTACCGGCGTAAACTTAAAATTCCCCCAATGGGGTTCCTTCAACTTTTGCCAATGCCGGAAAGCTTTTAGTCTCCACTCTAAAATAAAATCCGGTTCTTCCTTTTTTTCCGAAATAAACCGGATAATGTCCTCATTTAACCCGACAGGAGCCATATCCATTTCTATGTCCGTGCTAAAACCGAACTTGTACTCCGATTGGGTTATTTCATCTAATATCCTCTGTTGATCACTCATGGTGCAAATTTACCGCTATTTTGCGGTTATTTATACAACAATTGCCTGCCACTTTGGTTTTTTGCACATTAATTCCGCTTTGGCTCGGCAATTTTCCGGATTTCGTAATCGCTGACCCGCCTGCATCACAGATTTGTCGTATAATAGCCGGCGGTAACAAGCAATAGGCCGATAAAAAAAATCAATATGACTCCTTTGCAGAACCAGGTCATGGCCTTGCGCCACAAAGGGCAAATGCAAGACATTGTGCAATATATCGGAGTAAATCAGGCACGGTTCTCCCAACTGGTCGAACTAGTCACCTCGGGTAATCCTGAGCTTGCCCGCCGGGCTGCCTGGCCGCTCAGTAATTGTGTCTCCCGGCATCCCAATTTAGTAAAACCACACCTAACCGCATTAATCGACCGGTTGGAAAAACCCTGCCATGCAGCCGTCTCTCGGAATATACTCCGTTTACTTCAAGAGGTCCCCGTTCCTGAATCTGAGCAGGGGCGTCTGATGAATTATTGTTTCTCCGCCTTGGCGAAGCGGGACGTGCCCGCGGCAAACAAAGCATTCTCCCTGACAATACTGGCTGGACTTGCCACGCATTATCCTGAAATCCGCGAAGAGATCTTGCTGTGCATCGAAGACCAATTGCCGGGGGCACTTCCCAGCTTTCGGTCCCGGGCGCAAAAAATCACCCGGCAATTAAACGGACTTCTGCAGGCCGGACACTCCAAGGCCACCGATTCTCCTTCCGGGCTCTCCTTTAATCCTTCATCCAAACCTACACATAACCCATGACCTCACGTATGCAGACTGATCCTTCCGTTTTGCTTGTGATGGACGTTCAGACGGCCATTGTAAAGCAGCTCGCTGAACCGCAACCGCTCCTCACCGCTGTGCGTCGGGCAGTGGATGCCGCGCATGTCCGGAAGATTCCGGTTATTTACGTCGCCGTGGGCTTTCGGAAAGGATTTCCGGAGGTAAGCGCCTCGAATCAGTCCTTTTCCATCCTGAAGGCTAATCCCGCCTATGGCCTGGATCAGGAGGCCAACTACCAGATCCATGAGGCGCTGCGACCGGGCCCCCACGATCTGATGGTACTCAAAAGAAGGGTAAGTGCTTTTTCAGGCAGTGACCTGGAGATCATCCTGCGGGCACTCCGCGTCGAGCACCTGCTGTTATGCGGCATTTCAACCAGTGGCGTAGTTCTCTCCACCCTGAGGGAAGCCGCCGACAAAGACTACCGGATCACCGTATTGGAGGATTGCTGTGCAGACCGGGATGAAGAAGTACAACGGGTATTGATGACCAAGGTTTTTCCCAGGCAGGCTACGGTAACGACTACCGACGAGTGGATTCACTCCGGCGAGCGCTAAGGTAATTCGCGCGAAATACTTTCCTGCCTCACCAGCATGACCGCTTCATCTTCCACGGGCAGGTATCCATACTCATAACAGAAGAAGTAAGATTGTCCGCTGCCGGTAATCTGGGTATGGGTGTGATACTGGAAATCAAAACCCTCCGCAAGAAGCCGGCTGCGTGGAACTGTCGTTTTCTGGCGGGTCCCAGGCAATATTTGTTGTATTACCCGCCGGTTATGGCTCAGGATGCGATTCACCTGCCGGACTTTCAGGTTCAATCCGTTTTTGAGTCCATTGTGATAATGGTTGCGGCAGCGATCCCCACAAAATTTCTTATCCATTCGCCCGGTAATTCTGGCGCCGCACTGTAAGCAAGTACGTATATTCATGGAAGTAGTCCAAATTGGCATGAGCCCGAATGATATTCGGACGATCAATATACAAAAAAAGATGGGGTTGCGCCGGTAATTCCAAAAATCCTGCGTCCCCGCTGTCAGGGGAAGGTAGCCCGGTCCAGAAAATCTCCTGTTTTAGCGAAAATATCCTTATCTTAGAAGGGAAAAGAACTACGGCCTTCTGGGCCTATTACTCACAGCGACCCCTGAAATATGACCATTGGAGGTTTTCTGGTACTGCTGCTTATTGCGGCCATCTGCGGAAGCATAGGACAGGCGATCGCCGGATATTCGCTGGGAGGCTGCCTGGTCTCGATCGCCGTAGGATTCATCGGAGCATTGATCGGCCAATGGCTGGCCGCGGCACTCAGCCTGCCTTCGGTATTAACCGTACACATCCAAGGCAAGGCATTTCCGATTCTGTGGGCCATCATCGGAGCGGTAATATTCACCTTTTTGGTGGGACTGATACGACAAGGCCTGCGGCCCCGCTAAATCATCCCCGTATTTTCAAGCCAGTCCATTTCTCAGGGCTTCTGCCATGATTTTCAATCCTTCAGAGAAGGTATGCGGCTCATATCCCAGTTCTTTGCGCGCCCGTTCAATAATGAATCCTGTCTTGGCCGGCCGCCGGGCCGTCTGGGTGAAAGTAGAGGCGTCGGCCTGGGCAATAAGAGACCGGTCCAATCCAAAATAATCCGCCACCTGCAGCGCCATATCGTAAGGTGTCAGCAAATCTTTTCCCGAAATATTAAATACTCCCGGTACCGCCTGGGAGTCTTCCAGCAGTTTACCGGCGATCAGCCTGCATCCTTCTGCCAGGTCCTGCACCAGAGTAGGGGTGCGCCACTGGTCATTCACCACCTTAATTCTTTTGCCTTCTTCGAGACTTTTTTTCACCCAAAGCACGATATTGGAACGACTCATGTCTTCGGCCAGCCCGTATACCAGCACCGTGCGGGCTATCCCCCAGCGGAGCCCGCTGGTAGGAAGTAACATCTCCGCCGCCACCTTGCTTAAGCCGTAATAGCTGATGGGGTTAGGCAGCGCCTGTTCGTCATAAGGGCCATCTGCGCCATCAAAAATGAAATCAGTGGACAACAGCAGAAAGGCCGCCCCGACGTTCTGGGCGGCACGAACCAAGTGTTCGGTCGCCTTCACATTACTGGTCCAGCAGGCGGCCGGTTCTCGTTCACAATCATCTACCTGCGTCATGGCCGCCCCATGCAGGATCACATCCGGAGCATATTCGGCGATCACCTGATGCACCTGAATAGCATCGGTAATGTCCAGAGATGCGAACACGTAGCCTTGCTGGTCCTTAAGCCTGTTACTTCCCCTGGCTGTGGCTACTACTTCATGCCCTGCAGCCCTGAGGAGCTTCACCAAGTGTTGTCCCAGCAATCCATTAGAGCCCGTAATCAGGTATCTCATAACCTAGCTTTTTTGTCGGTTGGCAGACCCCGCCAACCAGCTTCAGAAATAAATGTACTTTTGCATCCCGGAATGCGGAGGTTAAGCCGCTTGATCCTATGAACGTATCAGAAAGATTTGTAATTCGATTATTTTTAACAAATCAGCTGCAAAAAAACAATTTTACCCACAAACAATCACTATCCATATACAAATTCAAATTCGATAGTTACATTTGTGAGTTGGGGAATCATGTACAGCAGTCAAGATAGGAAATTATACACAAAATTATGGGTAAGGTAACCAACATCGCCGTATTGACTTCCGGCGGGGATTCTCCGGGAATGAATGCCGCCATCCGCGCGGTCGTCCGGACCGGTATCTATCATAAGCTTCATGTGTTCGGAGTGATGTACGGATATAAGGGAATGATCAACGGCGATATCTGCCGCATGGAGACCAAATCAGTCGCCAACATCATCCAAAGAGGCGGCACCATACTAAAAACGGCCCGGAGTAAAGAATTCTACGAAAGAGAAGGGAGAGAAAAGGCTTATCAGCAACTCAAAAAGCACGACATTAACGGCCTGGTGGTGATTGGGGGCGACGGATCATTCAAAGGCGCATTGGCCTTTAGTGAAGAATTTGACATCCCATGCATTGGATTACCCGGCACGATCGACAAAGATATTGCAGGGACGGACTTTACGATCGGATTCGACACGGCGGTTAATACGGCGGTCGAAGCCATTGACAAGATCCGGGACACCGCCGATGCCCATGACAGGCTCTTTGTGGTAGAAGTCATGGGACGGGATGCCGGATACATCGCACTTCATAGCGGCATCGCCACGGGAGCCGAACATATTCTGGTTCCCGAACGCCACACCAATATTGATGATATCGTCCGGGCGCTACAAACGAATGAACGGCGCCAGAAACTCGTCAACATCATTGTAGTCGCCGAGGGAGAAAAGTTTGGAGGGGCGACCGAGGTCTCCAGGGTACTGCGAGAAAAAGTTCCCCATCTGGACACCCGGGTTTGTATCCTCGGGCACATTCAGCGGGGAGGATCCCCCACCTGCTCGGATCGGCTTATCGCCAGCCGGTTAGGCTATGCCGCCGTACAGGCGCTGCGCGAAGGCAAGTACAACTGCATGATCGGCATAGTCAACAATAAGCTGCAGTATACGCCTTTGAACAAGGCAGTAAAAGCACGCCAAAATATTAATGAGGATTGGTTTAACATCACCCGTATTTTAGCCAGCTGACAATCAAGTAACACATGAATAAGAAACCACACAAAGACCTTTCCAAGTACATTTACAAAGAAATGAATCATGAGTCTGCCAGGCAGCACTCCACGCATAAAACCAAAATCGTGGCCACTGTCGGCCCGGCATGTGATTCTTATGAGAAACTCCTGGCCTTGGTTCAGGCGGGTGTCAATGTATTCCGTCTTAACTTCTCCCACGGAAGCCTGGAAAACAAAATAGCCATTATTGAAAGCATTCGGAAAATAAATGCCACAGAGCCATATAACGTATCCATTTTAGGCGATCTGCAAGGGCCAAAGCTCAGGGTCGGCAAAATTGAAAACAATGCTCTGGAAGTCAAGCGTGGGGATGAATTGACCTTCACCAACGAAGAGTGCGTCGGCACCAAAGAAAAAATCTATGTCTCCTATCCCAACCTGCACAATGATGTCAAACCGGGCAATCTCATCATGATCGATGACGGCAAGATTGAAGTGCGGGTGACACAGGTGTTGGAAAATCATAATGTAAAGGCGGAGGTCACCATAGGAGGCATCATCTCCTCCAACAAGGGTATTAATCTGCCGGACACCAAGATTTCCCTGCCCTGTCTGACGGAAAAGGACTTGGAGGACCTGGCCTTTATTATTGAACAGGACCTTGACTGGGTGGCACTTTCATTTGTCCGTAATGTCAATGACATTGTAACCTTGCGTGAAAAACTTCGGGAAAAAAATAGCGAGATCAAGATCATCGCCAAGATTGAGAAGCCCGAGGCACTCACCCATATCCGGGAGATCATCCTGGAATCCGACGGGATTATGATCGCTCGGGGAGATTTAGGCGTGGAGCTTCCGGTGGAACAGGTTCCTATGATCCAGAAGAACATTGTCCGCAAGTGCATTCACCGCGCCAAGCCGGTGATCGTAGCTACCCAAATGATGGAAAGCATGATGGAACGGGTCAAACCCAATCGCAGTGAAATCACCGACGTGGCCAACGCTGTACTGGAAGGAGCGGACGCCGTGATGTTGAGCGGAGAAACGGCCATGGGTAAACATCCCACACTCGTGGTGGAAACCATGAAAAAAATCATTGAAGAAGTAGAAAAAGAAGACATTATCTACAACCGCAACTTGACTCCCCTGGCTCACTCCCCTTCCTTTCTGAGCGATGCACTCTGCTACAATGCCTGCAGGATTGCGGAAGATGTGGATGCTGATGCCTTAATCGGCATGACCCAGAGCGGATATACCGGATTTATGTTGAGCAGCTACCGGCCGAAAGCACCATTATTTATCTTCACCAAAGTCCAAAGTCTGGTTAACCAGCTTAGTCTGAGCTGGGGCGTTCGGGCTTTTTATTATGCGGAAGAAGAAAGCATGGATGAAATCATTTCCGACCAGCTGACCATTCTGAGGGAAAGGAACTTCATCAAATCAGGTGACGTGGTGGTCAATACCGGAAGTTTACCCGTTGAAGACCATCTGCCCACCAATATGCTGAAGATCGCCCGGGTCGAGTAGCCCCGGTGCATGTCTGCGATTTCCCCTTACAGAGATACACCTCGCTTCCAGGGAATAAAATCTTCCTGGCCGAGTCTCATGGCGCAAGTATCGTAATCGCCGCTAGCCAGGCCGATGACGTAGTCGAGAATGTCTTCTCCAACTTGTTCCACCGTCTTATCTCCGGTAATGATGGTTCCTGCATCAAGGTCTATGATGTCACTCATGCGACGGGCCAACGCTGTATTGGTGGAAATTTTGACCATGGCGGATATGGGGTTCCCCGTGGGGGTCCCTAAACCGGTAGTAAACAACTGCACGGTGCATCCGGCTGCCGCCATTCCGGTGGTGGCCTCCACATCATTGCCCGGGGTACATAACAGGTTCAGTCCGCTGCGGGTGGCATATTCAGGATATCCCAACGCGTCCGCTACAGGAGAGGTACCTCCTTTGCGGGCTGCACCTGCCGATTTCATGGCGTCTGTGATCAGTCCGTCACGGATATTACCCGGAGATGGATTCATGGAAAAATCGGCGCCGACCGCCGTGGCCCTGCGTTGATATTCCCGCATCAGGGCTGCAAACTTAGCTGCCACCTCATCGCTCACGCTGCGGTTGATCAACTCCTGTTCTACACCACATAACTCGGGGAATTCCGCCAACACAATCTTCCCCCCCAGCGCGGCGATGAGGTCGGCACAATATCCTACGGCAGGATTGGCCGAAATGCCGCTGAATCCGTCCGATCCTCCACATTTTACGCCCACGGTCAGTTTATCCAGTGTCGCGGGACTCCGTCTCAGCCGATTGATCTCCATCATTCCCAGAAATGTTTTACGCATCGCCTGGGTGAGCATCTTATATTCACTGGGCCACTGCTGTTGTTCGAAACACAGCAAAGGCTTGTCAAAGTGAGGGTTACGGGCCTGGATCGCCTCCTGGAGCATCGACAGTTGGGCATGCTGGCATCCCAGGCTCAGCACGGTGATGCCTCCCACATTGGGATTGTGGCAATAGCCTGCCAACAACGCGCAAAGGTTTTGGGCATCTTCCCTGGTACCTCCGCATCCGCCTTCATGCATGAGGAACTTGATGCCATCCACATGGTCAAATACGCGGGAGGAACCGTCCTCTGTGGCTTTTTCCCGAAAGTGTATGTCCCGGATCGCCTGGACGTCCTCGGTATTCCGGTAAGCCTCCACCATGTGACGAACCACCCTGCGATACATTTCCGGCCTCCCATAGCCAAGTTCCTGCTGCATGGCATCCCGGAACACCTCCATGTTACGGTTTTCACAAAAAACCAGGGGAATCACCAGCCAGTAATTACGGATACCCACTTGGCCATCGCTGCGGTGATATCCCCGGAAAGTGCGGTGCCCCCACTTTTCTACGTCGGGGGCTTGCCATTGGAAGGTCCTTTGCCGGGTGCCAAATTCCCCGGCGGCATGCTGAACGTTCATCGTCGAAATGAGACCTCCGGTGGGAATTGCCTTGACCGCCTTACCCACCAGCACCCCATACATCAACAGGTCGTCCCCTACCGACAGATCTGCGATTGAAAACTTATGCTTTTGCCGGATGTCATCCACCAGCGTGACCTGGCGATTATTCACTGTAATGATTTCGCCCCGTGACAAATCCGTCAGGGCGACTACAATATTATCCGAGGGATGGATATGCAGAACTCTTTTCATACAATTTGCAGCAAAAAAACCCATGGTCAGCCAATGGGAGGAATGGCGCTGTGATTCCTTTTTATGTCCACGTTGAATGTCAAATTAACTACAGGTTCACACCCTAGAGTCCGGAACATCCGAACCCCTACGAGCAAAGTTCGGGAGAAAAACGGGGACTTTTATGGTGGAATATTAGCCAATTGTCGGCTTATTTTGGCTTAATCCAGGCCCGGTACTGGATTTTGATCCAGGACCAGAATTCCAGGTCGCTGGCATGGCGGGTAAAAGAATATTCCGGGCGGAATCGGTACAGGAATTGCCGGAGTGAATCTCCGTGAAGACCGGTAAGGCGCGTGACAAGGTCAGGCGTATATCGCGAGTCTATGAACGCTTCCCGCTCTAGCTGCGGAAAATCCTTTTGAAACTGCCGCTTACGCCGTTCACTTTTCGAAAAATAGGAAAAAGGGTGCAGGGTAAGCCCGAATCCGCCGGTTTCGGGGGGCTGCCGATCCAATAGCCGGGCATCAGGCTGGTTGATATAATCCCCGAAAGCTTGTGCCCGTTCCAGCGAGTCTTGTTGATAGGAGGTCATGGCCCTGACTTCCACCGGCTGAAGTTTCTGTTTACGGGAGATCAGTTGCACGTCATGGATGATGCGGGTCAGGCCCGGCGGAATACGAAAGGTTTCGGAATAGAATCCCAGATAGCTGAACCGGATTACCTCACCCTGCTGCACCTCTATATGGTAATGACCGGCCGAATCTGCGTACACCGCTATGCCCGAGGTGGTATCCAGTACCGTGGCAGGATACAACGGCGCTCCCGTAGCCGCATCCTGTACGCGCCCGGTAATCACCACCTGGGCGTTTGCGTTGAGCCAGAAGCCGGAAAGGCCGCAAATCACCAGAACCACCAGCAGAAACCCGGACCTTAGCCCTTCCTGGATATTGTGCATCACTGAGGAAATATACCATATTTTTCCCGGTCCGGCGGCATGATCAGTTTTTCCAAATCAGGGATAAGATCGTATACAGCACCGCGCAGCCGGCGAAAGTCACGGCCAGGTTGGTATGATGTGCCTGGTAAAGCAGGCCCGCCGCCGATAAAAAGAGCAACAGCGCCACCACTTGCCGCCAAGGGCTTCGGAGACGTTTTCTGGCCCTGGGAGCCATCCATATGCCCCAGCCTACAGCCAGCAGTAAGGGCAATCCGATCCCAAAGGGTAGGCCATCGAGGAATTCCCGGCCAAAGTGAAAGCCGGCATATCCATAGGTGAGCAGAAGTGCTATCTCAAGCAAAAAGGCCAGCAGGTACTGAAGCGCCTTTAACCCCTGGATATCTCCGCTATTGCCAGACTGCCTCATAGGTTACTGAAAATGTTTTGTGTTCGCCAGGTTTCAGCAACAACAGGCCGATCCCGTTGTTGAAGGCATCGGGCGCTCCGCTGAGCGTCTCAATGGCAATGCTGTCGCGGGCGGGGGGAATGTATAGCTGCAGAATTGGGTACGCGGCCGAAGGGTATATGTGCAGGTGAATTTTTCTTTCCGGATCAGAGAAGGTGCACTTTGGCTGCGGAGCATCCATATCCAGCATAAAAGAATGGTCTAGTGCAATATCCCCGATTTGCCGTTCCTGCCAAAAGCTGTCGTAGGGCAGTAACCGGCCTGTCGGGATCAGCTTTTCATCGAACTCAACGACCTTATTGGCATAAAACTGCAGACGGCACTCATTCACCCGGCTGCCGGTGCGGAAATACGGGTGCCATCCGTCTACGATAGGAATGATCTTTTCTGAGCAGTTCTCGATTCTCGTCTCCACAGTAACCCGACAATCCTCTTCCAACCGGTAACTCACGAGGCAATCATAGTCAAACGGATAACCCGGATCATCCGCACGATAGGCATACTGAAACGCCAAGGTCACCCCATGGTCTCCCTGCTCCACCGAAGTCTCCTGGAAAGGCTTGTTGTAGAGTAGGCCATGGATGGCGTTCCCATCGGTGTACTTTCGGGCAAACTCATAGTGCTTCCCTTCATAGACATATTTGCCCTGTGGAATGCGGCAGGCAAAAGGGCTGAGTTTAGCGCTCCTGAAAGACACTTCCAGTTCCTGTTGTATGGACCCGGCATCGGCATAATGGTTGATCAGATTGATTTGCTGGCCTTGTTTGCCCAGCCACCAGCCGTGCCACATGGCCCCCATGGCAGGAAGGACCTGAATGCGGGTCGCGCTGCTCAAATCATTGATCTCCGTAATATCCAGTCCCGACTGGCGGAAGCGTTTAATTTCAAAAGGCATGGTAAACCGTTTTCGCGTACCGAAGAATCGGATTGGCGGATAGTAGATGTATGCCCGTAAAAGTAAAAAATTCTACCTTTAGCGCCCCTTTTTTCTTTCACCGTCTTAACAAGCGTACATGAGACACAAATCATCGTTGCTATTTCTAGGATGCCTGTGGAGCTTTTTTGTCGCCCAGGGACAAGCCGAGCTGACGCCCGGGGTGATCGCCACCCACCATGATGAGACAGCCGACACCTTTCAGTTCGCGCCGGTGATCCAGGCAAAAGCCACGCCCGTCGAGGACCAGGGCCAATCAGGCACCTGCTGGAGCTTTTCGACCAATTCATTTCTGGAATCTGAAATGATCCGTTTGGGCGGGCCGGCCGTTTTGCTTTCTCCGCTATATACCGTCCGTTGTGCCTACATGCAGAAAGCCGTTAACTATGTCCGGATGCACGGCGCCTTGAGCTGGGGACAGGGAGGCGAGCCTCATGATGTAATCAATATGTACGCGCGCTACGGGGCGATACCGGAATCTGCCTATCCCGGCCTCCGTGAAGGCATACAGCTTAAAGATCTGGATGCAATGATGCAAGCCATAAAAGCTAAGCTGGATAGTGTGGTCCAGGGAGGCGCTGACCCAGACACGCGCCCCAATGGCTGGAAAGCCGCGGTCGCCGCCATATTGGATGCTTATATGGGATCGGTACCCGACTCTTTTCGCTACGAAGGGAAAATGTATACACCGCGCCAATTCGCGCGACAGGTAGTCCAACTGGATCCCTCGGATTACATCGAGTTCATCTCTCAGACCAATACTCCGTACTGGGAAAAAGCCATGATGATGGTGCCCGATAACTGGTCGTTCCAGCACGACTGGAATATTCCCATGACTGATATTACCCGCATCATTGATTATTCGCTGCAAAACGGATATACCGTGGCATGGGGAACGGATGTATCGGAACAGTCCTTCAGTTGGAAAAACGGTATCGCCTACATACCCCGCCAACCCTACGCCGAAATGAGTTCGACACAAAAAACGACCATGTTTGAGCGGCCCCAGCCTGAACAGGTCATTACACCCGAACTGAGGCAACATGCCTTTGATAATTACCAGACGACCGATGATCATGGCATGCACATCATCGGGATTGCCCGTGACCAAAAGGGGAATCCCTGGTATATTGTGAAGAATTCATGGGGAAGGCACAATGCCTATCAAGGGTATCTATACGTCTCTAAAGCTTTTGTTCAGTACAAAACCACCTCTTTCCTGGTGAATCGCAAAGGAATTCCCTCCGAAATTTTGGCTAAATTGGGCAAGTCCTAAAGCGCTTCATTATTCGGGCACAGCCGTATCCCTGAAGATCCCCTGAAACCCGTTCCTGATCATCCGTATCAGTCTTCGATTGCGCAGGCCAACCAGTAAGTGGTTTTCATACTGACTCCATAGCCCCAGCCGGTGGGCCATCCGGCTGATGCGATCCACCTGTCTTTTGCGGGATTGTTGAAAAGCAGAAAAAGCCAAAGTGGGGTGTTTATATTGGTCCAGAAGGGCAGCCATTACCCAGGCATCTTCGATCGCCTGGCCCACGCCCTGGCCGAGGTGAGGAGCCATCGCATGCGCCGCATCACCCACCAAACAAACGCGTCCCTCATACCAGGCCCTTAGCGGCCGGAGATCTGCGAGTCTTCCTCGGGTAACCTCTTGCGGGGAAGTCTGATCGATCAATTTCTGTATCAACGGGGCAAAATCCTGGAACTGCCCCAAGAGCTCCTCCTTCTGCGCTTCTCCGGAACTGACATCGCCCGGATGTTTGTTGAGAAGCGCATACCAGTATATTTCCCGGGCTGAGGTCTGTACAAAATTAAAATGACGACCTTGTCCCCAGGCTTCCACCGCTTGATGGCGATATTCGGGTGGAAGTTCGCCTCGCAACGTTCCCCACCAGCAAACCTGCGGCATATTTTTCACGGAACTCTCGGGAAAGAGCTGACCACGGATGCGCGAGCGAATCCCATCTGCTGCCAGCAGATAATCTCCCTCCACCTGTTCCCCGTTCTCGAATGCAGCGGTGACTATCCGCTCCTGTTCCCTCACCTGCTGACAAGTTTGCTCAAATACAAGCCACTCGGGATCAAGGCGTTGCATGAAGATCCTCTGTAGATCGGCCTGGTGGATGGCTAGTAAAGCAAATCCACGGTCTTTCACCCATCCGGGACATTGATGGGTGGCCAAAACCTTTAGGGTGTGATCACTCACCAGTAATCCCTGTAGAGGATGACCGCAGGCATAAAGCTCTGCGGCCAATTGCATTTTATCTAAGATGCGCATAGCCCGGGCAGTCACAAACAGACCTGCATTTGGAACGGTGAAGGCTGGAGAGGACTCGTAAAGGCGAAATCGCATGCCCCGCTGGTTAAGGGCGACCGCTGTGGTCAACCCTCCGATACCTCCACCGATGATGATCCCCTGCATAAAGCCTCAATTTAGATATCGGATGCACTGATACACCTATGCGTCGCTCGGCACATTCTCTGCTACAAATTGCCGGAGCTCCGCTTTCCATTGATGATAGATTGTGCGATATTGTTCCTGATTAGCAGTGTCGGGCTCCACTTCCAGGACTTTTTGGAGTCCCCGGAAACTCTCTGCGTAGTCGCTATATATTCCCGCCCCCACTCCGGAGGCCCGGGCCGCTCCCTGAGCGCCATCCGTTTCATACATCTCTATGGCGGCTCCGGTGATCGTAGAGAAGATCTGGCGAAATACCGGGCTCAAGAACATGTTGGACCGACCCGCACGAAATACTTTCAGGGGAAGCTGCAGGCTTTCCATTACCTCCAGCCCATAGCGCAGGCTAAAAGCGATCCCTTCCTGTACGGCCCGCGACATATGACTCCGGCCATGGGTATTGAAATCGAGGCCTTGTAGCCGGGCGCCGGGATTCTGATTTTCCAGCACCCGCTCGGCTCCGTTGCCGAACGGAAAGAAAGTCAACCCCTCCGACCCCGGCGATATTTCCCCTGCCAGGGCATTCATCTGGTCGTAACTCTGATATCCCATATGTCGTTTGAGCCAGGAATAGGAGATTCCTGTGCCATTCAAACAAAGCAAGATGCCGTTTCGCGGTACCGCCTCGCTATTATTAACATGCACAAAGGTGTTGATCCGGCTGAGGGGATCGGGTTGAATTTGATCCGTAACCCCATAGACCACTCCGCTTGTGCCTGCGGTCGCCGCCAACTCACCCGGCTCAAGGACCTTGAGGGAGTAGGCATTGTTGGGTTGATCTCCTGCCCGGTAACTGACAGGAATACCCACTTTGAGTCCCAGCACCGCAGCAGCCGCAGCGTGCAAACGGCCCTGATCTCCGAAGGTAGGCACCGTTTTAGCAAAAAGCTCCTCGCGAAAGCCCAAGTACTCAAACAGCTTTGTGGCCAGTCCTCTTTCTGCGAAATCCCAGCAAATGCCTTCTGACAAGCCGCTGACGGTCGTGCCCATCACGCCGCTTAATCGATAGGCGATATAGTCGCCCGGTAATAGTACGCAGCGGATTTTCTCATAGATGTGGGGCTCATGGTCCATCACCCACTTGAGCTTGGAGGCCGTAAAATTACCTGGCGAATTCAGATAGTGGGTCAAGCAATAGGTTTCTCCCAGCCCCCGAAAAGCCTTCTGGCCAATCTCCACCGCGCGGCTGTCACACCAGATGATGGCTGGCCGAAGCACTTCTCCCGACTGGTCCACACACACCAGACCGTGCATCTGATAGCTGATCCCGATGGACTGGACCGCATCGGCCGCAAAGGAAACTTGCGTGCGTAATTTACGGGTAGCCAGCACCAATTGTTGCCACCACATTTCGGGGTCCTGTTCGGCCCATCCCGGCCTTGGAGCCTGAATCGCCATTTCTTCATCCGGAGAATACGCAGAGGCCACACAAACGCCTGTGTCGACATCGACCAAGGCCGCTTTTATCGAAGAGGATCCGATATCGTATCCCAGTAAATAATTGGACTTCACTATAATATGGGTTTGGTTTCAAAAAAGGCAGACCACACCGGCAAACCGCGTAATCAGGACTCAGACTCGGAGGAACGGTCTCTGCCGAACCTCCACAGTAAAAGCATGACGGCGGCAAACAGCATATAAAGCAGGCCACACCAGCGATTGACCGATTCGGTCTTACCCGGATCGGGCTGCATGAGGAAAGAACCTGCAAACAGGCATAGGCCCACCAACAAAAAGAAAAAGCCAATGACAAAACGAAGATCCAGCAGTTTTTTCATTTTATGTGTTTAACAGGCCTCGAGAGCCCTAGTTCACTTGGTCACAAAAAGATCAGATTAAGAATTAATGTCAACACCAGGACAACGATGCCCAAACTGACGGGACGGCGATACCAAGCCACCTGATCGCGGACCGGCCGCGGAGTGAGGCTATAGACGAGGCCCACCAGGGACTCTTTATCTTTGGGTCGCGTACACAGGCTGATCACCACCGTCAACACAAAACAGCTCACAAACGCGACAATGGCTACCATAAAACTTTGGGCCATAGCCGACCTGAAAACATGCAGGTGGGCAATCGCTCCCCCATTGCCTTCCGCAGTAGTCAGGTTATAAGTCAATGCGGCTGCCGCTGTGCCCCCCACCAGGCCATAAAAAGCCCCATGTCCGGTCGACCGTTTCCAGAACATACCCAGGGCAAAGGTGGCAAACAAAGGTGCATTGACAAAGCCGAAAACCAGTTGCAGGAAATCCATAATGTTGTTGAATCCACGAGCAAGGTAAGCCGTCCCGATAGAGGCGATAATCCCAAAAACGGTAGCCAGCCGTCCCATTTGCAAATAATGCCGGTCGCTTCTGCCCGGATTTAAATACGATTGGTAGATATCATAGGTCCATACCGTATTAAAGGCGGTCACATTGCCGGCCATCCCTGACATAAAAGACGCAAACAAGGCGGTGAGGCCCACTCCTAATACCCCGCTGGGATAAAAGTGGTTCAGTAACGAAGGCAATACCATATTGTAGTTGGTCACCCCATTGGTTAGAGGGATCTCATATCCGCTTCCTGCTTCTTTCATCAATACTGCGGCAATTAAGCCCGGGACGATGACGATGAAAGGCATCAACATCTTCGGGAAGGCCGCCACCAGCGGAGTATTCTGAGCGGCACGCATGTTGCGCGCCACCATAGCGCGCTGTACCACCAGAAAATCCGTACACCAATACCCGAAGGAAAGTACGAAGCACAACCCCATGCCCATTTGCCAGAGGTTCACGCCCATGGGATTATCCGAAGCATCACCCATGTACTTCCAGGCATGAGTCATCGAATCAGGCAATCGGGCCACCACCCCGTCCCAGCCGCCCACCTGATGCAGCCCCATATAGACTAAAGGGGCAATGCCAAGTACAATCAGGAAAAACTGGAGCACCTCATTATATACCGCACTGGTCAGTCCACCCAAAAAGGTATAGGCCAACACAATACCGGAGGCGAGGAACACCGAAAATTCAAATTTCCATCCAAGGATTACCTGGAACAGCAGAGCCAATGCATACAGAGAGATGCCTGATGAAAAAATCGTCATCACCGCGAAAGTGATGGCATTGAAGCCCCGGGTTTTTTCATCAAAGCGCTTGGCCAGATATTCGGGTACGGAACGGGCCTTGCTGCCATAATAAAACGGCATCATGAAAATACCCAAAAACACCATGGCAGGGATAGCTCCCATCCAGTAAAAATGGTTGGTCATGATGCCGTATTTGGCACCAGAGGCTGCCATGCCCAGCACCTCCTGGGCTCCCAGATTCGCGGAGATAAAAGCAAGACTTGTAATCCACATGGGGATGGAACGCCCGCTCATTAAAAAATCATTACTGGTCTTGACCCGATTTTTGATAAAAAAGCCAATGCCGAGAACGAATACGAAATAGAGACAGATGATGAGATAATCGATAAACTGAAGATGCATATGGGTCATTTAAAAGATCACATCGCCGGTTAAAGCCCTGCCGAAACGCGTAAATATAGAAAAATCAGGCAGGTTTTTACAAATTATTGTCTAGGCCTACTGCTGTTCGGACATGAGAGCCGCCAGTTGCTCGCCCACCGCACTCCCGATGGCAATACCCATACCGCCCATCCGCACACCTGCATATATATGAGGGGTCACCCGCAGGACCAGAGGAGACTTTTCCGGACCAAAGGCCATGATTCCCGACCATTGTTGTGCGATCTTAAAGGAGACACCGGGGAGTATGATATGCTTCAACTTATCGGCCAGGTCGTTTAAAATAAGAGAATTGGGGCCTTCTTCAGTGGTAGTTTCGGTCTTGGCGTCCAGCTGCCTGCCACCGCCAAAAAGCACCCGGCCCTCTATTTCCCGAAAATAGTAGTAGCCCCGGTCAAAATGAAAAATCCCCCGAATCTTAAGATCCGGCACCGGCTCAGTCAACACCACCTGACCACGCCCTGGCGTGACTGCCAGTTCCGGCAATAAGCTGGCCACATAGCCGTTCGTGCAAACCCCCGCCCGGACTGCCCTGAGCCGAAAAGGCTCTTGGCTGTTACGTTCCGCCATTTCCAGTGTGACTCCCTGGTTGTCCTCTGCCAGGCGAATCACCTCGCAACCAGTTTGGACGACAATACCCAGGTCCCGTGCCAGGCGGAGCAGTGCGCTCATCATTAAACCGGTATCCAGCTCGCCTTCTAAATGATTACGCAACAGTATGTGAGCCCTTTCCGGATCCAGGCCAAACCGTCCGGATTGGGGTGACATGACCGAATAGGCCTCAGCGCTGAGCACCGGCAGTAGCAGGGCATTCACCCGATCCAGGTCATCTAAGCAGGAAGCAGATTGACGATCCAGTAACTCATAGCTCCCGTTTTCCCGGTAGCCGATCCGCTCCTCTCCCAGTCTCTCCCGCAACAGACGCAGCCCCCGCCAGCGCAGCGCCAGGAGTTCCAGCGTTTTTGCCTCGCCCATTGCCGCGAGGTCATCCTTGATTTCGGTCAGGCTGCCGATGCAGGCAAAGCCGGCATTCCGCACGCTGGCTCCGGTGGGAAAAATACCGCGCTCCAATACCACAATTTCTCGATGGGGTTCACGGGCCCTGAGGCTGATTGCCGTGGAAAGCCCTGTGATGCCTGCGCCAATAATGACGGTATCGCAGCGCCCGAATGCTTTTCTTTGCCAGTAACTATACATCGTCCCGATTTACACCTGGAAAAAAAATCAGGAAAATCATAGACGGGCATAGGCCTGTCGATATGGTTTCCGATCTTTGTCTTACCACTAAAATAAACACAATGTCACTGATTCCTGCCTTATTAAAAGAAATGGATGCCGAAGCTGACATCACACGCAAAATGCTATCGTGCATTCCAGATGACAAATTTGATTGGAAACCTCATGAAAAAAGTATGACGATCCGTCGTCTGGCCACGCACATTGCCGAATTGCCCGGTTGGATCACCATGGCCTTAACCACTGATGGACTAGACTTTGCCGATAACCCCAATAAACCAGAGGTTGTGAATTCCACTGCGGCATTGCTGGATTATTTTGAAAGAACCCTCGCGGACGGGCGTGCCCACCTGGAAAAGGCCACCGACAAGGATTTAGAGCCGGAATGGACCCTGCGGAATGGCGACACCATACTGAGTGTAACGTCTACGGGGGAAGTAATTCGCATGGCTTTTTCCCAGATCGTCCATCACCGGGCTCAATTGGAGGTATTCCTTCACCTGCTGGACATACCAATTCCGGGAAGTTACGGTCCCATCACTCATGAGTTCTGAATTGCTGCGCCCAAGCGATTTGTTGGCACACCGGCTATTGCACCAACAGATTTGCGCCCCCCGGTTCTCTACTCCTGCAGAAACGGTAGACTGGATGGGGGCCCTTCAGGCCCAGGATTTTACCGCAGCACGTTGGGCAATCGGGCTACGTACACACCAGGGAACCCACCAGCAGGTAGATCAAGCCATCCGTGAGGGAACCATCCTCCGCACCTGGCTGATGCGAGGCACTCTTCACTTTGTCTCGGCTAAAGAGGTGCGAGGAATACTTGTCTTGCTGGCTCCTCGTCTGATCGCCGCCTCCGCCTTGCGGTACAGACAACTCGAATTAAACAACAAAACCTGGAACCGAAGTCGCAAAATCCTTTTGCGGGCGTTGACCGATCAACCCGAGATGACTCGCCCGGAGCTCTACGCTGCCCTGGAGCGCTCCGGCATTTCCACGAAGGATCAGCGGGGCATCCATATATTGCGCCACCTGGCCATCGAAGGACAAATCTGTTTGGCTGCTCCCCGGGGCAAGCAGCCCTGCTTTACGCTCCTGGAACGGCGCGTACCCGCCGAACCTCTGCCTCACCGACAAGAAAGCCTGGCCAGATTAACCCAGCGATATTTCCAGAGCCATGGACCGGCTACTGAACAAGATTTTGCCTGGTGGGCAGGGTTACCCCTTAAAGTGGCACGGGAAGGAATCGCATTGGTGGACTCTCAGCTGCAGAAGGCTCAGGTGGCGGGAACTGACTATTGGCATATCCATCAGGGATCTCCCCCGCCTAAGCCTACGGGTAGCTTTCTGTTACCCGGCTTCGATGAGTTTCTCCTGGGATATCGCGACCGGCATCTGGTACTGCCTCCCCAATATGCCTCCCATATTGTACCCGGAAACAACGGGATATTCCTGCCCATCGTAGTCATTCGGGGACGCATCGTGGGTAGTTGGAGGCGAAAGGCGGTCAAAAAACGAATTCAGTGGGAGTTTGCACCTTTTGCACCATGGAGCGCGACAACGATCCGCTCACTCAAAAAGCCTCAAAAGCAGATAGACAGGTTTTGGGGAATGGAGCCTGCCGGATAGCGATTTAAGAATATCCGTATTCCCGCAGAAAAATGTCTTTATCCCGCCATTTGTCACGGACTTTCACATGCAACTCCAGAAATACCTTACGTCCGATAAACGCTTCTATATCTTTGCGGGACAGCTCTCCCAATTTCTTAATCCCTTTACCTTTCTCTCCGAGGATAATGCCCTTCTGGGTGTCCCGTTGGACCACGATATCGGCGGCAATCTTGGTCAGGGTATTTTTCTCCTGGAACTGGTGGACCACCACCGTACTGTGGTAGGGGATCTCATCTCGATAAAGTTGATAAATCTTTTCCCGGATAAGTTCAGACACATAAAAGCGTACCGGCTTTTCGGTCAGCATATCCTCCGGATAGTAGGGCGGGGACTCCGGCAATAGCTCGGCCACCATGGTCAGCAGTTCTTCCAGGCCCGTTTGCTTCAGCGCACTGACCATCGCAATGCCAGCTAGGTCTTCTGCAGCAAAGGCTTCTTTAATGTGTCGTAAGCGCTCGGCCTTGACCCGGTCTGTTTTGTTGATCACCAACAGACAGGGTACCTTCACGGCAAGCGAGGCCAGCCATTTGCGATTGTCCTCAGGGGAGTCGGTGGCATCCATTAGCCATAGCACTACATCAGCGTCTTCGACGGCTTTATGGACGACCTGCATCATCCGCTCCTGTAGCTTGTAGGCCGGATCAATAAGCCCCGGAGTGTCTGAAAAGACCAATTGCATCTCCGGGCGATTGAGAATCCCCAGGATGCGATGCCGCGTAGTCTGGACTTTGGGTGAAATAATGGCCAGTTTTTCGCCCAATAATGCATTGAGCAGTGTGCTCTTGCCCGCATTCGGCTTGCCCAGAATATTGACAAATCCAGCCTTAAAAGCCATTGAAATAATTTGTTCGCAAAGGTACTTGATTTTTTTCTGGGGATTATTTGGGATGTAAGACAGGATCCCTTACCTTTGCGCCCACACTGCGAGGTAGAGCAGAGGTAGCTCGTCGGGCTCATAACCCGAAGGTCAGAGGTTCGAATCCTCTCCTCGCTACTAAAGGAAACACCACAATACGGTTTCCTTTTTTTATACTAGTTAGTTTTCACTTGTTGCTTTTTCGGCAGACCTCTCGGTTCCGGAACGTCATTGTTGAACTCCTTTTTACTTTAGTCATTCTTCTTGGCCACTTCGACAAAGGTTGTACCTCCACCTCAAGACCTCATTTGTCAGATAGAAGTAAAGCCACATAGGGTACGGGTTCATGAAATGGCGAAGACTCGCCAAAATCTTTTATCGGGCGTGTAAGATTCGAGAACTCACACCACATTAAATAATTTCATAAATCCGAAATCCATATGCAGTTGTTGATGACAATGAAACAGCGTAAGTCCCGGATGGTTTGCAGTAAAATCCACTTCGATTTTTCCGTCAGGCTTTATCAACACGACATCTTTTAAGATACCACTGCATGGACTACCGTATACTTTTGTTAACTCAAAACTATTTCGGTGAAGATGCAGCGGATGCCAATCATCGGACGCGTTCTCCAACACCAGCCGATACCGCCTTCCTTTTTGTAATTTTTGTGGCTCACCTTGTTCTTCATAGGATTTTCCATTGATCGTCCACACATTAAAGCCATTTTGTGCTGCATTTCTTTTGGTAAATTTCATCTGAATCACTTCGTCGGGCTTCTGTACCTCATTTTTATTTCCAAAAATCCCGTAATCCCAGCGTAAGTCCAGTGGCTTTTGCCACCGGGGTTTCTCTTTTTTGTTAGCATACTCTACGACAATCCCCAGCCCTTTATTCCTAAAACTGTCTAAAGGTGAGGCCAGCACCCAAACACCGGGGTTATTCATTTCTACAATGGCATCAATGCGTTCGGCGACACCCAGCCAAAGAGTCTCTACGACCTCAGGGGTAGGGACGGGATTGCCATCCAAAGCAATTACTTTAAACTGATGTCCCGGAAATGACAGCTGTGTATTATCATTCGCATTGGCATTGAGAAAATGAAACAGCACTCTCTGGCCTTCCTTTACACGCAAAGGTTCTCCCTGTCCCAGTACCTTTCCATTAATAGACAATGCAGAATAGGCTACCTCCCATCCTTTCGGGCCTTCTTCATCCTCCTCCTCTTCTTCTTCAACTCCCGCTAAGCCTGGCATTTCTTCGTGATTAAAATATGGTCCCCAGCCATGCGTAGTGAGAAAAAATTCCGCGTCATATTTTCCCGGATCGTGCTCCGGTTCTATATATACAAAGGCAAATTCTCCAGTATAAGTACTCTTATGCAAATCATTGCCCGCCCGTACGTGGGAATGAACCCAACGGCTCCCTGAAGGACCAGGCGTAAAACGATAGTGTAGTTCCCCATGCGGGGGCACAACAAGGCTCCTTTCCTCGGGCGCACCGTCTACAGTGGCAGGGATTGTTTGACCGTGCCAATGCACAAATTCAGGCACGTCCGTATCATTGCTCAGTTGTACGATTACCGGCTTCCCCTCTTTTAAACGAATGACCGGTCCGGGAACCTGTCCGTTGTAACCAATCGTACTAAATACTTGCTTGTCGCTTATTTCAGCCAGTACAGCACCGATACTGATCTTGATATCTGCTGGGATATCTTTGGAGACCAGCATACTATCCTGACTTGACGAATCGCTCACTTCGTGAGCCGAGTCTGGTTGTTTGCAGGCGTCAAGCAAAAGGGCAGGTGACAAGGCGCTTAGCGCCGCAAATCCCGCTCCTTCTCCAAGAAACCTTCTTCTATTAAGAGACATAAGCATGTATTTACGATTTATTGGATGAGTGATCCCGACAAAAACGCTCCAGTTCCTCGTAACACCTTATAGTTCCCCCATGGATGGAATCTTCCGGGCGCCGTTCCGGGAAACCCAAAACAATGTCAGAACCTCCTCCGGAGATCCTTCTCAGAATAGCAAGTCGGCCAAAACGATCACCATCTTAGCTGATAGCCATCTCGCGACATTCGGCAGCACATTTTCGGCAGGCCTCGGCACAGTCCCGGCAATGTTTCATGCCCTTTTCCCCATGTTTTTCGCACTCTTCAGCGCAGACCGAACAGATTTCCTCACAAAGGCCACACAACTTCTGGCTATATTTACTTGTCAAACTCATGAGCGCCGATGCAGATCGACAAATCACTGCGCATTCCATATCAAGCTGAATACACCTGGTCAGGTTCCTTACCTCCTGTTCTTCCAGACATGCAGTCGCGCAATGACTGCAGGCAACCGCACAGGAGTCGCAAGCCGCAATACAATCCTCAAATTTTTCCTCTGTCATAAATAGACGGTTTATATCAGTAGAAATCAATATTCATCATTAATGCTTTGTTCAAATATTAAGCCGCTAATCATGTCCAACCTATATCGGCATTGAAGCGTTTATATCGGGCATTTTCTTCCACATAAACGGCTGGAAATGCTTATAAATCCACATCACTAAAGAACACCACACCAAATCCACGTAAGGACACCGGATATCGGAAAAACTAAAAAACATCCGTTAATCATACATCAACTGGCATAGAGGACAAAAAAAACTGCGCCGCTGCGTTTTTCCGATTTTTTTTCGGTGTATGGGAACGTGATCGCGTGGACACTCTGTTTTGGCATGGACAAGCCAATGCTTCCGCAGCACATATTCTCTTTTCCATTTTAAAAAAAGGAAACTATAATCCACGGCATCTTTTACCATCTCCTGTAGTTTTTGAATAGGTAATTTTCCCACCAGACTTTCTGGATGAACACGAATACGGAACAATACTTCGTTTTTAATAATATTCCCCACTCCCGAAAAAATATGTTGATCCAACAAAGAATCGCAAACCATCATTTGGGGATTCGCACGTAGTTTTTGTAACGCCTCTTCACCATTCCATAACGGACTCATCACATCGGATCGCCAGTCATAGAATTCATCGAGTGGCCCATCAATGCGTTTTACCGAACAGGCATAAAAATTAATTTCACCGTTCTTAAAACAAAGAGACAAACGGGGCGGCGTATCTTTTCTGTCGTCGATCAGATAAGAACCAAAAAGCATCAAATGGATACGGATCGTAAACTCATCCAGGCAGATCAGGAAATGCTTCCCCCAACTTTTAAAATCAACAACGGATAATCCTATCAGGGCATTGACCTCTATCTTTTTCGTATTTCCCCCCGCATCCAAAATTTCCTTTCCTTTGAATCGTTGCACCGCTTCTTTCAATATAATAATTGAAGGACCTTCCGGCATAACACTTCATTTTAGTAAATTAACGGCGATCCATCGCCAGATATTCGATAAAAACTCTACGCCTTCTTAGTGTTCCACCAAACACCCTCCATATTAGGTGGTTACAGTCGAACACGCGAAATCATTTTCACAAATCATAAAGCCTCCAAAGAGACTTTTCGAAGTGGCTCTACAGCGGGTCCATTCAAGATACAGCCATCCACGCTAAATCGCGAACCATGGCAAGGGCAGTCCCAACTTTTCTCGGCATTGTTCCATTGAACAAGACACTTTGCATGGGGACAAACAGGATCCAATAGAGTAATATCGCCGCTTGCATCCCTGTACAACGCATACCTCCGCCCCTCATAATTAACGACTCGTCCTTCATTACAATTTACTTCCTTTACCTCCTTCAGGTCATCGATGGCGATCCTGTCGCCGATGAAATGCTTGACCACATCGGCATTTTCCTTGATAAATTTGGAGAACCCCGCAATCGCCTTGATGCGGGAAGGAGATAATAAGTCCTCAAATTCACTTTCACCCGTGATGATTAAATCGCATAATATTTTGCCCGATAAAGTACCTAGCGTCATACCAGCGCCGCTGAATCCGGTGGCCATGTAAGTATTATCGCCGGCGCCGGGTAAACGGCCGATATACGGAAGACCGTCCGTGGACTGGTAGTATTGCGATGACCATGTATAATCTACAGATATTACTTTGTAATACTTCCTCACATAGACCTCTAACTGAGCCATTACCTTTTCTGTATCTTGGCCATGTCCTGTTTTATGGTCAAACCCACCCACCATCAGATACCTTTTGTCACTAATATAAGCCGTACGGAAATAATCATAAGGATCACGCATGTCATAGACAAGGCCTTCAGGATAATTGGTGCCATCGATTTGCGCGGCTAGCACATAGCTTCTATAGGGAGCACATTCAAAATTCAACAGACTAATCCCCGGAGGGATGTGGGTGGCATACACAATATTCCTGGCCTTAACTTCGTGGGCGCCAGCCAGCGCGATCGAATAATCGCCATGATCCTTTACCGTGCTTCTATTGATTGATCTATTCAGGACGATCAATCCTCCCGCGGCCTCAAACGCCTGCGCTAAGCCATTCAAATATCTCACGGGATCGAATTGCGCCTGGGCTGGTATAATAAGTGCCTTATCAAAAGGAATAGGCACAGGCACACTGCTTGTATAGGAAGCCTCCACATTCACTTCCTTCATACCTTTGCGTATGTATTCCAGATTTTTGGACTGCTGCTTACTCTCTGAAAACAAAAAAGCGTCTAACAGTTTAAGACCACAAGAAATATGATAAGTGCGCACATTTTCAAACACCAAATTAATAGCCTGCTTCGCTCCTTTTGCCATCAGTTCCGCTCCGGAACTCCCAAAACTTCTGGAGATCTCATAATAATGCGTGTCTAGCATCGTATTGAGGTGGGCGGTGGTGGCTGAGGAAGTGCCGAACCCAATCTTTTTTGCCTCGACAATCACGCATCTTTTTCCGGCCTGCTGCAATAACAGGGCGGTTGTTAACCCTGTGATTCCTGCTCCCACGATCAACACGTCAAAAATTTGCTCGGTATTAATCATGGAAGTACGCACTATGGGTGAGAAATTACTCTGCCAAATGCTTTCCGTACGGCTATCTCTGTCCATTCGATTCAATAATTAAAATAAGTCCGGCCTCATGCATAATTTTCATAATTAGACCACTACTTGGCCGCCGATGCCTGTATCTCTTCGCTGCCCTTCCTTGGCATCAAGCTTTCTTGCACCCTCGGTGGTATTTTCCTCGGCAATCCATTTTTTTCATTTTGACTATGGATTATTTTGAAAGATCAAAGAATAATTCAAAAACAATCAGCCAAATTCTATACCATTCTTCAAGAAGATAGCACAACATGGTATAGCGAGGGCTTGCGTCATGATAGCGAAGAAAGTGTAGAGGCTTTTTCCCATCAATAGCAGCGTTCTGTGGAGTGATTACAGAGAATCGGGGTTATCAAAAGTGGAAGAAGATTGAATCTGTCCCGGTATGGGAAACGCCCAGAGGTGACGACAACATCTATCAGTATTGTGATCTATGTAATTCTCTGCAGCCATATTTCCCGACACCGACCTATACTGAAATAAATTTTAGAGTCTGAATTGCATTTTGTCTCACTATGCAGCAGGTTCTGGGCAATCAAATTTATGTCCCCGTTCAATAGGTAAATCGCCACTTGATTTAGCCCCCAGATAGCTATGCATCTTGGGTGATTGCTTATCGACTTTCAATCGCTTTTTAAGCATCTCGTGCACCTGATAAATGCTTGTCGTCCCTTCATACAATGTCCTCAAATGAAAACAGGGACGAGAGGTCATTATGCCGGTTCCAATGGCCTGCAGCAGCAAATACCCCGCTTGCTTGTAGTGCTTCGCGTCATCAGCCACGCGCCTAAGTGATTAGACCCAGTGATGTACGGTCCACTTCGAAAATTCCAGACTCATTGTCTTCTAAAAGGGGACCGCCTCCGTTTGATAGGTGGCAACCAAGGAGAAGTGGACCCTGTTCCAGGATCGGATACCCGCCCATGATCCCCTTTATTGCGGGATTGTGGGAGTTTTTTGTAAATTTGCACCGCCCAGTAGGGGCGAGTCGCTGCATATAGCCGAAAGATGGCAATTTATAGGTGGAGCGTAAAACCCGCGGATGCCGAGAGGCTCTGTGGGATGTCAGTGAACCCTATTTTTGCAGTCAGAATTTTCGCGGTAGATTTGTAGGGTCAGTGGAAGACAACAATTCCTCGTAAGGGACTTGCAAGTCCACGAGTGGAGTAACGGGAAGACTTTTAGCCGCTTGGGAAGCGGTAAGTAAGTTACAGTGAAGCTTGACGCCCACTGGTCTTTAGCCGATGGATAGTTCACGAATGCGAATCCGGTAATAGGCGAGGTTGGCTTAAAAATGGTTCGAGACAGGTACCGGGCTAACTAACCAAATTAAAAGCCAACATAGAAGTTGGCTTTTTTTAGGCACATCAATGACAAACAACCCGGGAAGGGCTTCTAAAATCACCTCTTTAATCCATATCACATATGCCAGGATTCACCGTGGCCATAGTAGGAAGGCCCAATGTGGGAAAATCCACGCTGTTTAACCGCCTACTGGAACAACGGAAGGCTATCGTCGATGATACCAGCGGAGTGACCCGGGATCGTCAGTATGGCATAGCAGACTGGAACGGTAAAGCATTTCATCTCATTGATACAGGGGGATTTGTGCCTCATTCTGATGACCTGTTTGAACGGGAAATCCGCAAGCAAGTTCAGGTGGCCATGGATGAAGCAGACTTGTTGATATTCCTTTGTGATGTGACCACCGGGATCACTGATCTAGACGAGGCGATGGCCCGTTTGCTCCGGCGCAGCGAAAAGCCGGTGCTTGTCGTAGTCAATAAGGTAGACAATCACACCCGACTGCTGGAAGCGAGCGAATTTTACGGCCTGGGATTCGAAAAGACATTCTT
>Ga0164242_10000671_pt1 | contig 41256 bp, 39 predicted proteins | sample OricomgcompostMG_FD_108783 | JGI IMG/M metagenome (GOLD analysis project Ga0164242, IMG submission 108783) | Miracle-Growth compost microbial communities from Emeryville, California, USA - Original compost - Miracle growth compost (MG) ... | reverse complement strand
GCGAGGCCGATGCCGTTCAGCAGCACGCCGACCGGGACGATGAACGGGTCCGCCTCGGGGGCCGTGACCCGGAGGACGACGTGGAGGACGAGCACGAGCAGGCCGAGGCAGATGAGGTACCAGACCCAGTGGGCGTAGACCCGCCCGTTCACGGCGAGCTCGACGAGGATGAATGCCGCGCCGACGAGCAGGAATGCGAAGGCGAGGAGGCCGAGCTCGATGTTCCGCATCCGGGCGGGCTTCCGCAGCCGGACGACGATGGCGCCGGTCAGCTGCAGGGCCGCGGTGGCGGTGCTCCCGCCGTTACTGCGTCGCGGCATCGCTCAGCTCCTGGATGATGGAGTTCGCCCGGCCGAGGCTGTCGGTCGGGATCGTGTTCCTCACGACGTCCTGGCGGTAGGGCGGGAGGTCGTCGACGACGATGTCCGTGACGCTGATGAGGTGGGAGAGCTTGATGGGCCCGAGGTCCTGCTGCACCCCCTGATACAGCGCCACCTTCCCGGACACCTCGCCGATGTAGTAGCGGGTCTGCGTGTACCGGTAGCCGGCGATGAGGGCGGTCCCGACCGCGGCGACGACGAGCACGATGACGACGATGAGCGTGATCCGCCGTCGGCGCCGCCGGCGCTGGTCCTCCGCGACGAGGGCTTCGAGGTACTCGTCGGTCTCGGGCTCGAAGTGCGTCTCCGGCTCGCTCGTCGTCGACTGGAACGGGTGGAGCAGCAGCGTGGGCAGGCGCGGCTGCCGTCGCACGGGCGGCGCCGCGAACTCGACGGGCTTCGCGGCGGAGCCGACGATCTGCGGCTCGCCCGGCGCCATCGGCTCGTCCGCGATGTCGAGCAGGATGACCGTGACGTTGTCGGGCGCGCCGACGTCCATCGCCGCCTTGAGGAGCGCCGCCGTCGTCGACTCGGTCGGGAGCCGGTCCGAGAGGATCGTGTGGATGTCGGACTGGGCGACGTAGCTCGACAGCCCGTCCGAGCAGAGCAGCCACCGGTCGCCGGGCCGCGTGTCGAAGATCATCGTGTCGACGTCCGGCACCGCGTCGACGTCGCCGAGCACGCGCATGAGCACGGAGCGCCGAGGATGGTGGGCGGCCTCCTCCACCGTGATCCGGCCCGTCTCGACGAGCCGCTGGACGAAGGTGTGGTCGCTCGTGAGCTGTGTCAGCGCGCCGTCGCGGAAGCGGTACACGCGCGAGTCGCCGATGTGGGCGACGACGACGGAGCGCCCGACGAGCGCGATGCCCGAGACCGTCGTCCCCATTCCCGTCAGCTCCGGATGCTCCGCCACGGTGTCGGCGAGGTCGTCGTTCGCGGCGAGGTAGCCGTTCACGAGCACCTCCTCGGCCTCCGACGGGGTCGACCAGTCCTCCTCGAGGTCCGCGAGCCGCTGGATCACGATCGCCGAGGCGACGTCGCCGCCCGCGTGGCCGCCCATTCCATCGGCCACGACGAAGAGGCGCCGTCCGGCATAGCCCGAGTCCTGGTTGTTGCTCCGGGTCAGGCCGACGTCGGAGACGGCGTGCGCACGCGTTGCGGTCAAGGGCGGCCGCCTACCGCCGCAGCTCGAAGGTCGTCGCGCCGACCGTCACGGGCGTATGCAGCGGGACGTAGGTCGGGCCGTGCACGCGCGCGCCGTCGAGGAACGTGCCGTTCGTCGAGTCGAGGTCCTGGATCATCCACCCGTCGGGCCAGAGGAGGAGCCGCGCGTGGTGGCTCGACGTGTAGTCGTCGCGGATGATGAGCCCGGCATCGCTCGAGCGGCCGATCGTGAGCTGCTCGCCCGGCAGGTCGATCTCGAGCCCGGCCTTCGGGCCGCCCGTGATGACGAGCCGGCTCGCCTCGCGCGAGTCGCGGTCGGCCTTCCTCGGCGCACCGCCGGACTCCTCCGCGCGGGGCGCCCCGATCGGCTCCGTCACCGCGCCGGCCGCGGCCGGGGGCGCGGAGCGCTGGGAGAGCTGCCGCTCCCGCGCCTGCGCGACGAGCTTCCGGACGGGCTGGCCGAAGAGGTCGCTGCGGAGCGCGTACACGACGACGAAGACGAACACCCACATGAGCGCGAGGAAGCCGAACTTCAGCAGCATGTAGGTGAGGTCGCCCACCGCATTCATCGGCCGCCTCCCGCCGACGCCGGCCGAGGCGACTCGTCCGCCGCCCGCGCCAGCACCCGGTAGACGATCCGGGTGCGCCCGATCTCGATGACCGAGTCGGGCTCGAGGAGGGCCTGCTTGACCGGCTTGCCGTCGAGCTTCGAGCCGTTCGTCGAGCCGAGGTCGTTCACCTGCGCGCGCTTGCCGTCCCAGAGGATCTCGACGTGACGCCGGGAGATGCCCGCGTCGTCGACCGTGACATCGGCCTCGCTGCCGCGGCCGATGACCGTGCGGGAGCGAGTGAGCGCGTGGCGCTTGCCGTTCACCTCGATCACCGGCGTCCAGTCGACCTTGCCCTCGACGTTCGCCGAGCGGACCTCGACCATGCCCTGCGCGAGCGACTCGTCCGGCACGAAGTCGACGCGGATGCCGCCCGCGAACGAGTAGCGCTGCGCGCGCGCGTGCCGCTGCAGGAGCTCGACGAGCTCGGTGATGAGCCCCTTGCCGAGCGCGGCGAGGCGCTCGTGGTCCTCCGGCGAGACGCGGACCGTGAACTCGTTCGGCACGAGGATGCGGTCGCGCGAGACGATGGCCGCCTTGGTGTCGAGCTCGCGACGGAGCGCGGCGCTCACCTCGACGGGCTGCAGGCCCGACTTGAACGTCTTGGCGAACGCTCCGTTCACCACGCGCTCGAGTCCGCGCTCGAAGCTGTCCAGCAGTCCCACGAAAGCTCCCGGTCTGTCGGTGTGCCGTCTCAGGGTAACGGGTCGCTCCGCAGGGGCCCCCGAATGGCGGGGGAATGCTAGCCTGGGGCGTCGCGTTTTCGCGGTGCGCGCGAGTGGTGAAATGGCAGACACGCTGGCTTCAGGTGCCAGTGCTCGCAAGGGCGTGCGGGTTCAAGTCCCGCCTCGCGCACTGTCTTTACTGTTCAGGTCTGGGAGGACGCTTCCATGAAGCCGCCGTGGACTCGAGGGCAGCTCGAGCGGCTGGGTGATGCGGTCGCCGGCGGTACTCCTGCTCCGGCGACCGGGCCGACGTATGAGGACGTCATCCAGTGGTATGCCAATCTGGCGGCCGCGGTTCAGGTCGAAATCGATGCGATCGGCCGAACGGTGTTGAGCCCGGCGGGAATCAGCCCGCGAGTATCGGCGAGGGCGAAGTCCCTCGGCACACTTCGCGACAAACTCGGACGAGATCACGGATCGAAGCTCCCGACTATTCAGGACTTTGCCGGCGTTCGGTTGGAAGCGCCTATGACCCTCGAGCAGCAGGACGCCGTGGTGAGTGCGATCGCCGAGCGCTTCGAATGCGAAGCGGGGCAGATACGGGACCTCCGCGAGGGGGCCCACAGTGGCTATCGAGCTGTGCATGTCTGGTTGCGGCTAGAGGATGGCCGTGTCGAAGTGCAGGTGCGGACCGACCTTCAGGGCGCATGGGCGAATGCCTATGAACGCCTCGCGGACCGCATCGGACGCGACATCCGGTACGGGCGGCTCCCGGCCGATCCGGCCATTCGCGCGGTAGTGACGACGCTGCAAGATGTTTCACGCGTCAAGTTGAGAGATGTCGAGGCCCGAGGACTAGATCCGATGGCCGCTCAGCAGGTCGTCGCCAGCCTTCAGGTGTTCGAGGCTAAGGTGGACGAACTTCCGCCAATGCCAATTGTGGAGATGGAACCGTGACCGGGTTCGTTATCGAGTACCACCGTCCGACGAGTGACTATCGGGTGACGGCCTTCGCCGGTGCCGACGGCCTGCGAGAAGCGGTCGCCCATCGCGTGGAGCTCGAGTCCGCCGTGCGCGTCGAGGACGGCTGGGAGGTCGTGGCGCTCAGCGCAGATTCCCGCGATGTGCTAGAGCACACGCATTCGCGCTACTTCAAGGGGCGAGAACTCATCGAGGCCTAGGATCCACGGCGCCACTCGCATCGACGTGAGCTGGAGCACTCGTCGCACCTAGGCTTTTCTGGTGAAGGTCCGCCTCGCGCTGCTCGCGCTCGCGCTCGGCGGATTCGGCATCGGCACCACCGAATTCGCCGCCATGGGCGTCCTGCCGCAGTTCGCGCAGGACCTGCTGCCGGACCTCTGGGCGGCGAGTCAGGACGGCGCCATCGCGAAGGCCGGGATCCTGGTGTCGGCGTACGCCTTCGGCGTCGTCGTCGGGGCGCCGCTCATCGCCGCCACGCTCGCCCGCTTCCCCCGGCGCCGGCTGCTCATCGGCTTCGTCGTGTGGTTCGCGCTCGCGACCGTGCTCACCTCGCTCGCGCCGACCTTCGAGCTCGCCGTCGTCGCCCGGTTCCTCGCAGCCCTCCCGCACGGCGCCTACTTCGGCATCGCAGCCCTCGTCGCCGCCGATCTCATGGGTCCGGGCAAGCGCGGTACGGGCGTCGCGCTCGTCCTGTCGGGTCTCACGATCGCGAACATCGTCGGCGTCCCGCTCGTCACCTGGCTGGGGCAGACGGCGGGGTGGCATGTCGCGTTCCGGGTCGTCGCGGTGATCTTCGTCCTCGCCGGGATCGCCATCGCGGTGCTCGTGCCGCCCCAGCCGGGCGATCCCGGGGCGACCGTGCGGCGCGAGCTCGGCGCGCTCCGCAGCGGCCAGGTGTGGCTCACGCTCGCGTTCGGGTCGATCGGCTTCGGCGGCTTCTTCGCGGTGTACTCCTATATCGCGCCGATGGTCACGGAGCTCGCCGGCATGCCGGCCGGCTGGGTCCCGTGGGCGCTCGTCATCGCCGGCGTCGGGATGACGATCGGGAATGCGATCGGCGGCCGCCTCGCGGACCGCGGCGCGATCCGGGCCGTGCTCCGGACGTTCCCGGTGTTCATCGTCATCCTCGCGCTCACCGGCGTGCTCGGCGGCATCCCCGTCGCACTCGTGGTGCTCCTCTTCGCCGTCTCGTTCGCCTCCTCCGCGCTGTCGCCTGCGATCCAGACGCGACTGATGGACGTCGCGGGCGAGTCGCAGACGCTCGCGGCGGCCATCAACCATTCCTCGCTCAATCTCGGCAACAGTCTCGGTGCCGCGCTCGGCGCCGGTGTCATCGCGGCGGGCTACGGCTACCGGGCGCCGGCGCTCGTCGGCGTCGCCCTGGGGATCGTCGGCTTCGGGATCGCGATCGTCGCCTGGCGGCTCGGGCGGCGGAGCAGCCGAGGGCGCCGGAGCAGCTAGAAGAGGGTGTCGGCGCGCTCGAGGCCGCGCATCGCGTCGTAGTCGAGGATGAGGCAGCGGATGCCGCGGTCCTCGGCGAGGGTCCGCGCCTGCGGCTTGATCTCCTGCGCGGCGAACACGCCCTCCACGGGCGCGAGGTGCGGATCGCGGTTCAGCAGCTCGAGATAGCGGGTGAGCTGCTCGACGCCGTCGATGTCGCCGCGGCGCTTCACCTCGACGGCGATCGTCCGGCCGTCGGCGCCGCGGACGAGATGATCGACCGGACCGATCGGCGTCGGATACTCGCGGCGGATGAGCGTCGCGCCCGGCTCGACGAGCTCGATCTGCTCGGCGAGGAGCCGCTGCAGGTCGGCCTCGACGCCGTCCTTCCGCAGGCCCGGATCGACACCGAGCTCATGGTTCGAGTCGTGGAGCACCTCGTGGATCGACACGACGAGGAGGTCGGCGGTCTTCGCGTTCGCCACTCGCCAGATCTCGACGACGCCCGCCTCGGCCTCCGGGCCCTCCGGCTCCATGACGACGAGGGTCGCCGGCGGGCTCATCCAGTTGAGCGGCTTGTAGCTCAGCGAGTCCGAGTGGACGAGGACCGAGCCGTCCGCCTTGACGACGAGCAGCCGCGTCGCGAGCGGGAGGTGGGCGCTGAGCCGTCCCGCGTAGTCGACGGAGCAGCGGGCGACGACCAGGCGCATCAGTCCACGGTAACGGGCTTCAGGACGAGCCTCATGCCGGACGCTGCTGTCGTGCCGCCGGCGAGGTCGCGCCGGCCATGATGATGAGCCCGAGCACGATGTTCAGCGCCGGGAGCACGCCCGTCTGCTGCGCGACGAAGCCGACGACCGCCGGGCCGACGAGGAATGCGAGGTAGCCGATCGTCGCGACGGCGGAGACCCGCGCGGTGGCGAGGGCGGGATCGTCGGCCGCCGCCGACATGCCGAGCGGGAAGCCGAGCGAGGAGCCGAGCCCCCAGACGACGGTGGCGATGACGATGGCGACGGGTGACGGCACCCAGATCACGACGGCGAGCCCCGCCGCGGCGAGGACCGCGGTGCCGAGCAGCACGGGGAACCGGCCGAGTCGGTCCACGACCGGCCCCCCGACGACCCGTCCGACCGTCATCGCGGCCGTGAACACCGCGAACATCGCCGCGCCCTGCGCCTCGTCGAAACCGCGGCCGTCCACGAGCCCGATCGCGAGCCAGTCGTTCGCCGCACCCTCGGCATAGCCGAAGCCGAGGACCATGAGCCCGATGAGGTAGGTCGTCGGGTCGCGCCAGATCGCGAGTCGCGCGGCGCGGCTCGGCTTCGGCGCGTCGGTCTCGGGATCCGCGCGCGGCACCCAGGCAGGCACGATCGCGCCGACGACGGCGACGAGGACGGCCCCGCCGGCGAGGTGCCAGCCGACCCCTATGCCCAGCGCGACCGCCGCCGAGCCCGCGAGGCCGCCGAGGACGGCGCCGAGACTGAATCCGGCGTGGAAGAACGGCAGGAGGGTGCGGCCGATGGCGCGCTCGTTCGCCGCGCCGGAGACGTTCATCGAGACGTCGCACACGCTCATCGCCGGACCGAAGCAGAGCATCCCGGCGAGGGCCACCCAGTAGCTGCCGAGCACGTCGACGCCGAGGGCGAGCACCAGCATCGCACCGGTGACGACGACGAGCGCGACCCGGATCATCCGTCGTGGGCCGAAGCGGTGAATGAGGTGGCTCGCGACGAGCAGTCCCGCGAGGGAGCCGATCGAGAAGGCCGCGATGAGGACGCCGATCTGCCCGGGATCGATCTGCAGCCGATCGCGGATGCCGGGCAGGCGGGAGATGGACGTGCCGACGGCGAAGCCGTTGACGACGAAGATCGCGACGATCGCGTTCCGCCAGGCCGTGAGCCCTCGCGCGCGCCGTGCGCTGGGGAGGGCCGCGGTGCTCACCGGCCCACGGTAGCCCGTGGCGCCGACACCGCCGGGGTCACTCCCGGTCGATGCCGAACGTGTGCTTCATCAGGGCGTGGATGTCCTTGTCCATGACATCGAGTCGCGAGTTGATCGCCGCGAGCTGAGCGCCGAACTTGACCTCGAACCGACCCAGCTTCGCGTTGATCGTCATGATGACGAGGCTGATCACTGACGCCATCGCTGCGGCGAAGACGCCGATGACCGTCCAGATCTGCGCGTCGTTCAGGGTCACCCTCCTATCGTGCGTCGATTCCGCGAAGCATGCCAGCGTCCTTCCCCGGACGTCGAGCGAGGTCGCCTGGTCGGTGGATGAATGCGGATGCGACGGCCCTGTGGAGAAGGGAACGTCTCAGGAGGCGCGCCGCCGGAGGGCCGCCTCACGCCGCCCGTCGGGCGCATCGCCCTCAGGCAGATCCCGCGGAACGAGGTCGGCGATGAACTCGCCGGGACTGATGCCGAGCGTGTCGGCGAGCTTCACGAGCGAGCCGATCCCGGGCAGCCCGCGTCCCGCCTCCCAGCCCTGCAGACCCGATGCGTCCACCCCGGCCAGATTGGCCAGCTGGTTCTGCGTGAGCTGCGCCGCATCGCGGTGAGCGCGGATCACGCGGCCGATCTTCTTCGCCGCTTCCGAGCTCTGCCGCGCCACCGTTCCACAGAACAAGAACCGCCGAATCGGGTCGAGAGTGATAGTTCCGCCGAACTAGTACCGTATGGCGGGTGGCGGGACGGCTCGCGCTCACCTGGGCGCACAAGGCGGACGCCCTCGTGTCCGACGGCGCCGGCGGCTATCAGTGGGTGGCGCCGAGCGATGTCCGCGCTCGCGAAGTGCGGCTGCTCGACCTCGTCTCCACCTGTTCCTCACCCGTCGATGCGACGGACGGGACCGACGGCGTCGAGGACAATCTCCTCATCCGCGGCGACTCCCTCGATGCCCTTCGCGCGCTCGCGCGGACGCCGGAGTACGCCGAGCGGTACCGCGGCAAGGTGAAGCTCGTCTACATCGACCCGCCCTTCAACACCGGCCAGGCGTTCGAGCACTACGACGACGGCCTCGAGCACTCGATCTGGCTGGGGATGATGCGGGAACGCCTGGAGCTGATCCGCGACCTCCTCTCGCCGGACGGCTCGGTGTGGGTGCATCTCGACGACGCCGAGATGGCCTACTGCAGGGTGCTCATGGATGAGCTCTTCGGCCGGCGAGCCTTCGTGTCAACGGTGGTCTGGGAGAAGGCGCAGGGAGCGCGGAACGACACGGACATCAGCAGCGCTCACGACTACATCATGATCTATGCGAAGACCGAGCGAATCGCGTTCCGGCGGTATCGGAACCTCCTGGAGCGGCAAGAGCATCAGATCGCCCGGTATCAGAATCCCGACAACGATCCGCGTGGACCGTGGCGCCAGGGCGATAACGGAACGGCGAAAAGCGGATCCGAGGACTATCGCTTTCCCATATCGTTGCCCAGCGGACGCGTAGTCAGGCCGCCCGCAGGATCGTACTGGCGCTTCTCACCGTCGACGTTCGAGCGGGCGCGCGAAGAGGGTCGGATCTGGTTCGGTCGGGACGGCGACAGTCTTCCGGTGATCAAGCGATACCTGGCTGAGGTCCAGGACGGCGTCGTCCCGCGAACATGGTGGCCGGCGACCGAGGTTGGGTCGAATCAGGAGGCGAAACGCGACCACCTGCGCAAGCTGTTTCCCGATCGGGAACCCTTCTCCACCCCGAAGCCCGAGCGGCTCCTCGAGCGCGTCATCCACATCGGCTCGAATCCCGGCGATATCGTCCTCGACGCGTTCGCGGGCTCCGGTACGACGGCGGCCGTCGCGCACAAGATGGGCCGTCGCTGGGTGACGGTCGAGCAGAACGAGGCGACGGTCGACACGTTCACGCGCCCGCGGCTCGTCAAGGTGATCGACGGCGCCGACCCCGGCGGGATCAGCGACGCCGCGGGCTGGACGGGCGGCGGCGGGTTCGTGGAGCTGCGGGTGGCGCGGGCGACGTTCGACGAGGCGCCGGTGGAGCTCGGGGGCGGCGTGGTCGTCGCCGCCAACCTTCCGGTCGGGCAGCTCGCCGCGAGCGTCGCCGCGCAGCTCGGGTACGCGCTCGGCGGCGGCGGGCCGGAGTCCCCGTTCATCGCCTCGAAGGGTCGCGCGCGCCTCGCCGTCATCGACGGCCTCGCCGACGAGACGGCGATCGAGGCGATCGTCGCCGCCCTCGACGATGGCGAGACGGCGACGGTCGCGGCCACCGCATTCACCCCCGGAGCCCGCGCCGCGCTCGCGGAGCGCGCGCCGGGCTCGCGGATCGTCCGGATCCCCGACGATCTCTTCCCCGCGGCGGTCATCCGATGAGCTGGCTGCCGTACGACTCGTTCCTCATCCAGGAGATCGCGGCCGCGATGGACCTGCGCCGGCCGAACGAGCTCGCGCTCACCCGCGTCGCGGAGGCGATCGCCGAGGGCGAGGGGCGCGAGGTCGTCTGCGATCTCGCGACCGGCGTCGGCAAGACGTATCTCGCCGCCTCCCTCATCGAGTACGCCGCACGCCAGGGCGTGCGGAACGTCCTCATCGTCGTCCCCGGCCGCACGATCCTCGAGAAGACGATCGGGAACTTCACGCCCGGCGCCGGCAAGTACATCCCCGGCGCCGAGGTCGAGCCGCTCATCGTCACCGCCGAGAACTTCCGGCGGGGTCAGGTCGGCGATGCGCTGCACGACCCGGCGCGGCTCAAGGTGTTCATCTTCACGGTCCAGGTGCTCCTCCGGCCCACGGAGAAGAGGTCGCGGCGCACTCGCGAGGAGGACGAGTACCTCGGCGGCGCGCTGTACGACCACCTGCGCGACGCGGACGACCTCCTCGTCATCGCCGACGAGCACCACGTCTACCGGGAGCGCGCCCGCGCCTTCTCCGACGCGCTCCGCGAGCTCGCGCCGCGCGCGCTCGTCGGCCTCACCGCGACGCCCGACACCTCCGACCTCGCGAAGGTCGTCGCGCGCTACACGCTCGCCGAGGCGATCCGCGACGAGCTCGTCAAGGTGCCCGTCATCGTCTACCGGCAGGACGGACTGAAGGACGAGGAGACGCAGCTCGCCGACGCCTGCCGGCTCCGCGCCGACAAGGAGCCGGTCTGGCATGCCTATGCGGCGTCGCTCGGCCGGCCCGAGGTGTCGCCGGTCCTCTTCGTCGTCTGCCAGGAGATCAAGGACGCGGAACGGGTGGCCGCCGAGCTCGCCGGCCCCGACCTGCTCCCGGGCGAGGGCGCGGTCCTCCTGATCACGTCGCAGTCCTCGGATGAGGCGCTGGCGGCGCTCGCCCGCGTCGAGGACCCCGACTCGCCGGTCCGGGCGATCGTCTCGGTGAACAAGCTCCGCGAGGGCTGGGACGTCCGGAACATCGGCGTCATCGTGGCCCTGCGGAAGCTCGCGTCCGAGACGCTCACCGAGCAGATCCTCGGCCGCGGGCTGCGGCTCCCGTTCGGCGGGCGCACCGGCTACGCGGCGATCGACCAGGTCGACCTCGTCGCCCACCAGTCGTACCGGCAGCTCCTCGCCGAGAAGGACGTGCTGCTGCAGCGGCTCGCGGCGCCGGACGTCGCGGGCGGGGGCATCGGCGGCTCCGCGTACCCGGGCTCCGCATTCCCCGCGATCCCCTTCACTTCGACGGGCGGTATCGCGGCCGGCAGTCCCGAGGGCGCCGGCGAGGAGCCGTTCGCACTGCTCGGCGGCGCGGAGATCCTGCTCGCCGCCCCGGTCGACGCCGCCTCGGATCGTGCGGAGCGGGAGCGGGGAACGCTCGGCGAGCCGATGCTGCCGCGGCCGACGGCGCCGGTCATCACCTTCCCGGTCCGCGAGCGCGTGCTGATGCCCGTGTCGTTCAGCATCGCGTCGATCCCGTCCGAGGAGCTCCGCCGGGCCGGCCGCGCCTACCGGCAGGACCTCGTCGTGCCGCTCACCCGGCGAGCGCTCGAGGCGACGACGGGCGTCGACGGCGAGGTCGTCCACGTCGTCGATCGCGCCGCGGAGGGGGCGATCGCGACGCAGCGCCGGCTGCCCGGGGCGCAGGTGCGGGCCGAGCTCGTCGCCCGGATCGCCGCGCTCCCGCAGATCCCGTCGACGCTCGACGAGCGCGCGCACATTCTCACCGCGGTCGACGCGTTCCTCGACGGCGCCGGGGTCGGCGAATCGGACGACGCCGACTGGACCGCGCCGCGCGCCGCCGCGGCCGAGGACGCATTCGCCCGCCTCGTCGACGCCGCGGTCGTCCGGGCGCTCCGGCAGCCGAACCATCGCTGGGCCCCGATCAGGCTGACCGGTGAGCGCCCTCAGCCGCCGGCCGTCGCCGATCGGTGGCTCTGGCGCTCGCGCGACGAGTGGTACGGCGACTGGGACAAGTCACTCGTCCCCGCGGCCCGCTTCGACTCGCGGACCGGCGAGTTCGCGCTCGCCCACCTCCTCGACGCCTCGCCGACCGTGCGGTGGTGGCTGCGCCTCTACGTGACGGAGGGCGCGTACATCGCGACGCCGACCGACGGCCGCTACCATCCCGACTTCATCGTCATCGACGAGCGCGGGGTCCACTGGCTCGTCGAAGCGAAGGCCGACAGCGCCGCCGAGGATGATGCGAAGGTCGCCCGCAAGGCCGCGGCGGCGGAGGAATGGGCGGCCGCGGTCCGCGCTGCCCGGATCTTCGGCGAGTGGCGCTACCTCCTCGTCACCGAGTCGCAGATCGCCGACGCGCCGACGTGGGCGGCGCTCGTCTCCCGCTGAACCGCCGGCGCCGTCATAGTCGGCTGAGCGACCCGCCTGTGGGCGCGCCATAAGGTGAAGGGCATGAGTCTCCCGCTCGGCATCGACCTCGACGAACTCGACCCCGCGACGCGCCCCCAGGACGACCTCTTCCGTCACGTGAACGGCAAGTGGATCGCGCGGACCGAGCTGCCGGCGGACAAGGCGCGGTACGGCGCGTTCAACGTCCTGCGCGACGAGGCAGAGCAGGCGGTCCGCGAGATCGTCGAGGGCGCGCCCGAGTCCGAGGCGGGGACGGACGCCCGGAAGTTCGGCGACCTCTTCGCGAGCTTCATGGACGAGGCCGCGATCGAGGCGAAGGGCGCCGAGCCGCTCGCCCCGCTGCTCGCCGAGATCGATGCGGTGACGAGCATCGAGGAGCTCCTCGCGACGATCGGACGGCTCGAGCGCGCGGGCGGCCCCGGATTCCTCCACCTCTACATCGACAACGATCCCGGCGACCCCGAGCGCTACATCATCCAGGCCTACCAGGGCGGCATCGGACTCCCGGACGAGTCGTACTACACCGACGAGAAGTTCGCGGAGATCCGGGCGAAGTACACGCCGTTCATCGCGACGATGCTCGGGCTCGCCGGGATTGACGCCGAGGCGGAGCGCGCCGAGCGGATCGTCGCGCTCGAGCACGAGATCGCGAGCCACCACTGGAACAAGGTCGACAGCCGCGACGCCGAGAAGACCTACAACCTCCGCACCTGGGCGGACTTCGAGTCGCTCGCCGCGCCCGCGCCCGTCGCCGTCTGGCGCGATGCGATGGGCATCGGCGCCGAGCAGGCCGCGGAGCTCGTCGTCATGCAGCCGAGCTTCATCGAGGCGCTCGGGAGCCTGCTCGCCGAGGACCGGCTCGCGGCGTGGAAGGACTGGCTCCGCTTCCACACCGTCCGCTCGCTCGCCGGCTCGCTGTCGCAGGAGTTCGTCGAGACGAACTTCGAGTTCTACGGCCGCACCCTCACCGGCACGCCGCAGATCCGCGACCGCTGGAAGCGCGGCGTCTCGCTCGTCGAGGGCGTCCTCGGCGAGGCGGTGGGCCGGGAGTACGTCGCCCGCCATTTCCCGCCGAGCGCGAAGGCCGCGATGGACGAGCTCATCGCCGACCTCATCGAGGCGTATCGCCGCTCGATCGAGTCGCTTGAATGGATGGGCCCGGAGACCCGGCGGCGCGCGCTCGACAAGCTGGCGAAGTTCACCCCGAAGATCGGCTACCCGGTGAAGTGGCGCGACTACTCGGCGCTGACGATCGTCCCCGACGACCTCATCGCGAATCAGCGGGCGGCCGCCGAGTTCGAGTTCCAGCGGGAGCTCGGCAAGCTCGGGCGGCCGATCGACCGCGACGAGTGGTTCATGACGCCGCAGACGGTGAACGCGTACTACAACCCCGGCTTCAACGAGATCGTCTTCCCTGCCGCGATCCTGCAGCCGCCGTTCTTCGACGCCGACCGCGACGCCGCGGCGAACTACGGCGGCATCGGCGCCGTCATCGGTCACGAGATCGGGCACGGCTTCGACGACCAGGGCTCGAAGTTCGACGGCGACGGCCGCCTCACCGACTGGTGGACCGACGACGACCGCGAGGCCTTCGAGTCGCGGACGAAGTCGCTCATCGCGCAGTACGACGCGCTCGTGCCGAAGCAGCTTCTCGGTGCCGAGGGCGACCACCACGTGAACGGCGCGCTCACGATCGGCGAGAACATCGGCGACCTCGGGGGCCTCGGCATCGCGTGGAAGGCGTATGCGATCCACCTCGAGCGACAGGGCCTCACGATCGACGAGGCGCCGGTGATCGACGGCGTGACCGCGGCCCAGCGCTTCTTCCTCTCCTGGGCGCAGTGCTGGCAGGGCAAGGGCCGCGACGCCGAGGTGATCCGGCTGCTGACGATCGACCCGCATTCACCGGACGAGTTCCGCTGCAATCAGATCGTGCGGAACATCGACGCGTTCTACGACGCCTTCGAGGTGAACGAGTCCGACGGCCTGTGGCTCGAGCCCGCGTCCCGGGTCGCGATCTGGTGACGCTTCCGGGGCAAAGTCAAGCCCCCTCATCCCGCTACCTGCATGCAGAGCGCCGGAGATAGGGTGGCGGCATGAACGGGAAGCTTCTGGTCCTCGCCGTCGGCATCGGCATCGGATTCCTCCTCGGCTCCCGCGCGGGCCGCGGCCCCTACGAGAAGGTCGCCGCGAAGGCCGACCAGGTCTGGCACGATCCCCGCGTGCAGCAGCAGGTCGACCGCTCGATGAAGTTCGCGAACGAGAAGATCGAGGACGTCGCAGGCATCGCGACGGAGGGCGCCCGGAACCTCGTCCACCGGGTGACCGCCCCGAAGTCGAAGAAGGCCTCGGGCGCGGCGACCTCGGCGGAGTAGTCCGAGTGGCCGATCAGCCGCGACGGTCGCTCCTCGAGCTCGTCGCCGACATCCCGGCCCTCATCGGCGACCTCATACGTGCCGAGCTGGAGGCGTTCAAGGCCGATCTCAAGCTGCGGGCGGCCCGGGCCGGCGTCGGCGCGGCGCTCATCGCGATCGCCGTCGTCCTCCTCTGCCTCGCCCTCACGGCGCTGGTCGTCGGCGCGATCGCGGCCCTCGCGCTCGTGCTGCCCTTCTGGGCGTCGGCGCTCATCATCGGCGGCGCGCTCCTCGTCGTCGCCGGCATCCTCGCCTGGATCGCGGTCGCGCGCTTCAAGGGCGCCGCGCCCGATGTCGCCGGCCGCGTCGCGTCGCTGAAGACCGACGCGCAGCTGATCCGAGGCGTCCGGAAGGGGCGGGCATGAATGCGAGCAGCGAGGACCGCAGGGACGGCGCGAGGGATCAGGTGAAGGCCGCCAAGTCGGCCGCCGATCGCTCGATCGATGTCGTGAAGTCGGCGGCGCCGCGCGAGGTCGCGCCGGAGAAGCCGGAGCGCCCCCTCGTGTCCGTCACCGACGCGCGCGCGAACCTCGTCGCGGCCCTGGCCGAGCTCGACGATGCGATGAGCATCAAGAACTCGATGCGACGCCACCCGGCGGCGTGGGCCGCTGCCGGCGGGGTCGCGGTCCTCGGGATCGCGGGCGCGATCGTCTGGGCCATCCGGCGGAAGTAGGCCCGGACGTTCACCCTCCTCGGGTGATGGCCGCCTCCCCGATCCGGGAGACCTTCTCCCCGATCGGGACTTCGTGGCGCCCGCGACCCCGAATCGGGGAGAAGGGCTCCCGAATGGGGCGTCGGCTCAGCCGAAGAGGATGCTCGCCTCGTCGTAGCGGGCCTGGGGCACCGACTTGAGCTTGCCGATCGCCTCGGAGATCGGGACGTGCGTGATCTCGGTGCCGCGGAGCGAGACCATCCGCCCGAAGCGCCCGTGCACCGCCGCATCGATCGCGGCGAGCCCGAAGCGCGTCGCGAGCACGCGGTCGTATGCGGTCGGCGTCCCGCCGCGCTGGATGTGGCCGAGGACCGTGAAGCGCGACTCGATGCCGGTCCGCTGCTCGATCTCGTGCGTCACGAGCTCGCCGATCCCCCCGAGCCGCGGGCGACCGTACGTGTCGAGGCCCTGGTCGCTGAACGCCTCGTCGCTGCCCTCCGGGACGAAGCCCTCGGAGACGACGACCAGCGGCGCGCGACCCCGCCGCCGCGTGCCCTCCACCCAGTCCGTGAGCTGCTCCCAGCTCGTCCGCTGCTCGGGGATGAGGATCGCGTGGGCGCCGGCCGCCATGCCGGACTCGAGCGCGATCCAGCCGACATGCCGGCCCATCACCTCGGCGACCATGCAGCGGTTGTGGGAGTCGCCGGTGGTGCGGAGCCGGTCGAATGCGTCGGTCGCGATCTGGATCGCCGTGTCGAAGCCGAATGTGACGTCGGTGCCGGAGAGGTCGTTGTCGATCGTCTTCGGGACCCCGACCACGTCGACGCCGAGCGCGGCGAGCTCGTTCGCGCCGGAGAGCGTGCCCTCACCGCCGATCACGATGAGGGAGTCGACGCCGAGGCGCTCGAGGTTGGCGATCGCGCGCGTCGCCTTCGGATCGCCGTCGAAGACGTTCGTCCGGCTCGTGCCGAGGATGGTCCCGCCGAGCTTCGCGATGCCCTGGATGTCCTTCCGGACGAGCTCGTGAGCGTCGCCCTCGACGACGCCGCGCCAGCCGTCGCGGAAGCCGATGAACTCCTGGCCGTAGACCGAGGTGCCCTTGAGGACGATCGCGCGGATCACCGCGTTGAGTCCCGGGCAGTCGCCGCCGCTCGTGAGAATGCCGATCGCCACGAGAATCAATCCTGGCACCCGTGGAGAGCGCTTCGCGCGTGGTCCTAGCGCGGGCCCGGCCCCCGCACTACGCTCGGCACGAACCTCTGTGCGGGCTATGGGGCCCGTCGGAGGGAATCCGACCGCATGGCTACCCGGAGGGAACCGCCCAATGACCGACCCGCTCAACCCGCCGCCCGTCGAGCCGACACCCGAGGCCCCGGCCACGCCGGTCGCCGAGCCGGCCGCCGCCCCGACCTATGCCGCGCCCGCCGCCCCCGCCTACGGGGTCCCGGCGACGAACGGCATGGCCACTGCAGCGCTCGTGCTGGGCATCGTCGCCCTCGTGCTGGCCCTGCTCACCTTCATCCCCATCGCCGGGCCCTTCTTCTTCGGCTGGGCCGGCTTCATCTGCGCGGTGCTCGCGATCGTCCTCGGCATCGTCGGACTCAACCGTGCGAAGAAGAACGGCGTCGGCCGGTCCAAGGCCCTGCTGGGTCTCATCTTCGGCATCGCCTCCGTCGTGCTCGGCGTCATCGCGCTCATCGTGAGCATCGCCATCACCGCCTCGCTCGGCGGCGCGATCGTCGACTACGCGCAGCAGGTCCAGGCCGCGTGCGCCGGCGAGCCGTCGGGCACCGCCGTCGTGCTCTCGGACGGTACGAGCGTCACCTGCCCGTAAGCGGCGTGCCGCAGATCGAAGGGCCGGGACTCGCGTCCCGGCCCTTCGCATTCAATCGTCCTGCAGCGCTCAGTGCACGCCGAGGATGTCCTCGAGCGTCGCGGGCGCCGCGGTGAGCAGCGGCTCACGGACCTCCTCGCCCGGGAACTCGCTCGCCTCGTAGAACCAGCGCCGGGTCGCCGGCATGCCCCAGAGCTGCGAGCGCCTGGCGTTGGAGAGGTCCCAGCGCATCGGCTCGTCCTCGAGGTCGATGAACTGGTAGTGGGTCGTGAACAGCTCGATCCGGTGCTGGTCGGGGTCGCGCAGGTAGACGAACAGCGCGTTCGAGATGCCGTGCCGACCCGGACCTCGATCGATCTCGTCGCCGAAGCCGAGATCGCCGGCGACGTCGGCCGCGTGAATGAGATGGGTCGCGTCGGGGACGGTGTAGGCGAAGTGGTGGAGCCGCGGCCCCTTGCCGTTAGTGAAGACGAGGTCGTGGGTGTTGCCCTTGACCTCCATCCAGGAGCCCCAGAGCTCGTCGGTGCCGTCCTTCGCGGTGTACTCGGCGAGGCGCATCCCGAGACTCATCCAGAACTCCGTCGCCGCCTGCACGTCATAGGTGACGACCTGGTAGTGGTCGATCCGCTGGGGAGCGCCGGCGACGAATGCGGAGAAGTTCTGATGGCGGCGCTCGACGAGCGGCATCGAGGAGGTCAGCTCCATATGGGTGCCGACCGGGTCGACGAAGCGCAGCGTCGGGCCCTGGTGAGGCAGCTCGACGCGCTCGTGCTGGATGCCGACCGACTTGAAGTACGCCTCGGCGGCCAGGATGTCCTTGTCCTCGCGGACTCGCAGGCCCACCTGCAGCGCCTTCGCCTCGGCGCCGCGCTCGAGCACGAGCGAGTGGTGCGCGACCTCCTCCCAGCCGCGGAGGTACACCGCGTCGTCGGTCTCCTCCGTGACGACGAGTCCGATGACGTCGCGGTAGAAGTCGCGCGACCTCTCGAGATCGGTCACCTGCATGCGGACGTGGCTCGAGCGGGTGATGGCGAATGGGGGCTCCGCGTTCGTGGTCGGCAGCATGATCGGCTCCTTCGTCGACTGGTGATCCCTGCCAGCGTGGCATCGCGGCCCGTCGCGAGGTAGCCCGGATCCGGTCTGGGAACCATAGTCAGCACCTATGGGAGGGCGTCGAGCTACGCTTTCCGCGTGGAGCTTCGTCAGCTGCGGCAGTTCGCGGCCGTCGTCGAGGCCGGCTCGTTCACCGCGGCCGCCGCCCAGCTCCGGCTCGCGCAGCCGTCCCTGTCGGCGACGGTCGCGAAGCTCGAGACCGAGTTCGGCGTTCCCCTCCTCACCCGGACCGGTCGCGGCGTCGAGCCAACCGCGGCCGGGAGATATCTGCTCGAGGGCGGGACCCGTCTGCTCGGCGAGGCCGACGACCTCGCGACGTCCATCCGGCGCTTCGGCGAGGGGGTCGCCGGCGTCCTCACGATCGCGGCCGTCCCGGTCCTCATGTGGCACCGCATTCCGGCGCTGCTCCGGGCGCATGCCGCCGAGGCGCCCGACGTCGAGATCCGGCTCGTCGACCCGCCGCCGTGGGAGGCGATCGAGCTGCTCCGCGAGCGCGCCGTCGACGTCGCGGCGATCAACGTCGCCGATCCGCGCCGCTTCGCCATGCGGCACCGGGCGGACTTCGAGATCGTCGACTGGGGCGACGTGCCGCTGGTCGCGGCGCTGCCGCCAGGCGAGGACGCGCCGAGCGGGCCGCTCCCGCTCAGCGTCTTCAACGATCGCGTCGTCGTGCTGCCGTATCGTGCCGCCGCGGTCCCGAGCCTGCCCGAGGCGGTCGACGAGGCGTTCCGCCGGCATGGCGTCGCTCCCGCCGCAGTCCGGACCGTCGAGACGATCCAGGCGAGCGTGCCGCTCGTCGAGGCGGGGCTGGCGGCCGCGATCCTGCCGGATCCAGACCGCGCGAGCCTCGGGCGGTTCCGCGTCGTCGTCCGCGAGCTCGAGCCCGCGCCCCGCCCGCTCCGCGCGCTCGTGCTCGCGCGGGCGGGCGCCTCCCAGGATGCCGCCATCCGTCGGCTGCTGCAGCGGATCTACGCGGAGGCGCGGTCCGTCGGCGCCTGAGTCGAGCGCTCGAGCTCGGCCTCGTGCCGCATGATCGCATCGAGCGTGTTGACCTGATGGCGGCGCATCGACGTCTCGATGACGTCGGGGTCGGCATGGCCCTCGATGAGGTCGAGGATCCCGTCGTGCTCCGCGATCGACGCCTGCGCCCGGCCCGGCGCGTACCAGAATGCGGCGCGGCGCACGAGATCGAGTCGCGTCCACTCGTTGTGGATGAGGTGCGTCAGGTGCGCATCGCCGGACTTCGCGCAGATGAACTCGTGGAAGCGGCGATTCAGCTTGCCGAACTGCGCGACGTCGAAGGCGGCGAGCGCGTCGCCCATCTCGCGGTTGAGCGCTCGCGCCTCCGTGATCTCGTCGGCGGTGAGCTGCGGCGCCGCGAGCGCGGTGGCGAGGCCCTCGATCCGGGCGAGCAGGCGCATCGTCCGCTGCCACGAATCGGTGTCGAAGGTCTTCACGACCGCGCCGACATTCGGCACGATGTCGACCCAGCCCTCCGCCTCGAGCCGGCGCAGCGACTCGCGCCACGGCACGGAGGAGATGCTGTGCTCGCGGCCCAGCTGATCGATCACGAGTCGGTGACCCGGACCGAAGGTGCCGTCCATGATCCGTTCTTTCAGGATCTGGTACGCCTGTTCGGCCTTGGTGGCGGCCATTCGTGAATCCTACCGATTGGGCCCGGGTCAGACCGGCAGGTTGAAGAGCTGCTTCGCGTTGCCGTAGAGGACGGCCTCGCGGTCGGCCTCGCTCACCTCGATCTCGTCCCTGAGGAACGCGACGCCCTGATTCATCCACGACCGGAAGACGGGGAACGAGGAGCCGAAGAGGTAGTGGTCGGCGCCGTTCACCTTGAGGGCGGCCTCGACCTGCACCTTGCCCCAGGAGTGCGGATGCGTGAGGTCGAAGTAGATGTTGCGCTCGAGGTACTGCTTGATCTTGTCGCCGCCGGTCGTCGAGAGGCGGTGGAGCGACTCGCCCTTGTTCGGGGCGTGCGGGGTGAGCAGCTCCGTCGCGGCGAACCAGTTGCCGCCGAGCATCGTGTGGATGAAGCGGAGGTTCGGGAACTTGTCGAACATGCCGCTGAAGAGCTCCCGACCGACGGCGATGCCCTGGTCGATGATCCGGCCGTACTCGCGGCGGAGGTTCTGGTAGTCGACGACCGACTTCCACTCGACGGGGAGCGGCGTGTGGTGGACGATGACCGGGACGTTCAGGTCGTTGAGGACCGCGAGGTACGGCTCGAAGACCTCGTCGTCGAGGTAGAGCTGCCCGTAGTGGCAGGCGAGCTGCACGCCGACGAAGCCGAGCTCCTCGATGCAGCGCTTCACCTCGGCGATGTGCTCCTTGCCGCCCCACGGCGGCACGCAGGCCGTCGCGAAGAGGCGTCCGCCCGACTTCTTGACGATCTCGGCGGCGTTGTCGTTGACCGCCTTGCAGGTCTCGAGGTCGAGCCACTCCTGCCAGACCGGCACGCGCATGATCCCGTAGTCGACGCCGGCCTCGTCCATGGCCCTGAGCTTCGCCTCGGCGGAGTAGTCGCCGTCGACGTAGTTGAGGTTCTGGAAGCCCTTCGGCTTCTCGAGGATGAGCTGCTGCTTGCCGTCGTCGGCGGTGCCGATCCGCGCGATCTCGCCGAAGCCGCGCGGCGCGCTGTTCAGGAAGCCGTTCAGGATCTTCTCATTCGTGAAGAGGTCCTCGGGGAGGTGGTGGATGTTGATGTCGACGACGGGCATGAATGGGTCCTTGCGTTCTAAAGGGTTCGGTCAGTGCTCGGTGCGTGCGGCCCACTCGGCGAGATAGGCCTTGCCGTAATCGTTGCCGTTCGGCAGCCGCAGTGTGGTGTGGACGTGGAATCGGGCCGGCAGCCGGTTGCTGAGCCAGACGCCGGCGTGGTGGTCGAGCTCGGCGAGGATGACCGGGCTCTGGATCCGGAGGTAGAACGGCGTCGAGCCGTCGGTCGCCCCATACCAGGACAGGTGTGTCTCGGCACGGTGCGCGTCGACGTCGGCGAGCGTCAGCGCGCGCTGCTCCTCGCGGAGGAGCAGCAGGAAGTCCTCGGCGATGCGCCGGAGGAGCTCCCACTGCCGATCGTCGAGCTCGCCGGCGGCGATCCCCTCGTATGGGACGACCCTGTTGTCGCGGAAGGCGCCGGCGACGTGCCGCTCATCGGCGGGGTGGAGCCGGCCCTCCGGCATCCGAGGGTCGAGCACCGACTCGTAGACGACGGCCGCCGAGTGCTGGTCGGGGGTGAACGAGGACGCGACCTCGATCGCCAGCGCCTCCCGTTCGGCGAAGAGCGGCGGGTGCTCGTCGGACAGCGCCGGCTCGCCGCCGAGGAACACCGGCGCGATCACGTGGCGACCCGCGACGGTGACGAAGTTGAGGCACACGTGGTGACCGTAGAGCTGCCAGCCCCAGGGCGCGTCGACGGCGGGCGTGCCGAAGATCGTGAACCAGTAGCTCCGGTCGTTCATGATCGCCGGCAGATCGACGAGCTCGCCGAGGAAGCCGTTGAGCCGCATCGCGGCGTCGACCCGCGCCCAGCCCTCGGGGCTCAGCGAGGCGCGGACGATGTCGAGGAGCGCCTCCGCCTGGGCGCCGTTCACGTCCTCGAGCCGGACGCCATTGCGGTGGAACACGAACTCGGGATTGCTCCAGCCGCGCCAGTCGGGGGCGTCGATCGTCCGGGAGATCCGCGCGCGCTGGTCGTCCCAGAGCGCCGCGAGCGCGCGCTCCGCCGTCGCGACGAGCGCCGGGTCGTTGGCGCCGCCTCGCGGGAGTCGGTGGACGCCGGGGATGACACGCCCGTCCGTGGTGACGCCGGTGAACGGCTCGTCGTACAGCGAGTCCCAGTCGACGAGCAGATCGCGGAGGAACGGCGCGTTCTTCCGGTCGGCCGTGAACCGCTCGTAGGTCATCCCGCGGTAGGGCGCCAGCTGCTCGGAGTCGAGCGGGTAGAGGTAGCGCCGGTAATCGCCCTCGGGGAGGTCGATCGCGCCGGCCTGTCCCGAGACGCGCGCCGTCGAGAAGAACTCGTCGATGTCGTTCTGCTGCGTCACTCGCTCGCCTCCGTGCCAGCCGCGGTGCGCTCGCGGAGCCGAGCGCGGGAGCCGCCCGCGTAGATCGCGTTGACGATGTCGTCGGGTGTCTGGCGACCCGTGAGCTCCTGCCGCACCCGGCCGTCCTCGAAGACGAGGATGCGGTCGCAGAGCAGCGAGAGCTCGTTCTCGTCGGCGCCCGAGACGATGATCGCGCGGCCCTCGGTCGCCGCCTGCCGGATCGCCGCGACGATCGTGTGCCGCGCGCCGACGTCGACCGCCTGCGTCGGCTCGTGCAGGAGGAAGAGATCGGGCGCGGTCGCGAGCCACTTCGCGAGCAGCACCTTCTGGGCGTTGCCGCCCGAGAGGTGCTTCACGAGCGCGCCCGGCTCGCGGGGACGGACGTCGAGCCGGTCGATCCAGCGCTCGACGAGCGCCCGCTCGGCCTTCGCCGAGTACGGTAGGAGCGAATGCGGGGCTCGGCTCGTCTGCGGGAAGGCCGCGTTCTCGGCGATGCTCAGGCTCATCGCGAGGCCGGCGTGCTCACGTCCCTCGGGCACGAGGGCGAGGCCGGCGGCGATGCCCGCGGCCGGATCGAGTCCGGGGACCTCGATGGTCCGCCCCCGGATCGTCACGGTCCCTGAGGCGGCCGCCGAAGCCCCGCTCAGCAGATACGGGACGTCGTCGAAGCCGGATGCAGGGAGGCCGGTGAGCCCGAGGACCTCGCCGGGATGGACGGCGAGACTCACGTCGTTCACGGCGAGGCCGGTGAGGTGCCCGATGTCGATGGGGTCGCCGGCGAGGTCCTGCGAGGCGGCGGCGTGAGCGCCGAGGTCGACCAGCCCGCGGCCGAGCATCATCGCGGTGAGGTCGGCCTCGTTCATCCCCCCGACATCGCGGCCCGCCTCGACGACGCGGCCGTCGCGGAGGACGGTGACGCGGTCGGCGGCGTCAACGATCTCCTCGAGCCGGTGGGTGATGAGCAGGACCGACGTCCCGGTGCGGACGATCCCGTCGAGGATCCCGAAGAAGTGCTCGAGCGAGCGGCGGCCGAGGGCGCGCGTCGACTCGTCGAAGATGATGAGGCCGCGACCGGGGGTCGCGTCCTGGAGGGCGCGGGCGATCGCGACGGTCGCGCGCTCCTCCTCGCGCAGGACGCCGACGGGCGCGTCGAGGGGGAGCTCGGCGCCGAGACGGGCGAAGACCTCGGTCGCGGCCTCGCGCTCGGCGCGCCAGTCGATGCGGCGGAACGGGCCGCGGGCGCGAAGGCGGCCGATCCGCATGTTCTCGAGGACGGTGAAGCGGTCGAGCAGACCGAGGCTCTGGTGGACGACAGCGACGCCGGCGGCGCGAGACTCCCGCGGGCGCACGGGGAGGCGCAGGGGAGCACCGTCGACGGCGATGGACGCGCCGGCGTCGGGGGTCGTGAGTCCCGTGAGGACCTTCGCGAGCGTCGACTTGCCGGACCCGTTCTGCCCGATGAGCCCGTGGAGCTCGCCGGGCCGGACCTCGAGCGCGACGTCGCGGAGCACGCGGTTGCTGCCGAACGTCACCGTGACGTCGTCGACGGCGAGGCGCGCCGGAGGCGCGGACGGCTGGGCCGCCCGCGCCTCCGGCTGAGTCGCAATGCTCAATTCACGCCCCAGAGCTGCTTGAACTCGTCGGCGAATGAGGTCGTCGGGCCGTAGATCGACCCATTGGCGACGGCGTCGTCGCTGAGCGTGACCGAGCCGATGTTGCTCGAGGTGAAGAGGCGGTACGGGACGGCGTAGTCCGGCACCGTGTCGCCAGCCGCGAGGCGGAGCGCCGCGTCCGCGAAGATCCAGCCCTCGTAAGCGGCCGAGGGGCTCACCGCGGCCGCGAGGTCGCCCGACTGCACGGCCTGGAGCTCGCTGAGCTGCGAGGCGCCGGTGACGACCTTCACCTTGCCGGCGAGGCCCGCGGACTGGATCCCGCCGATCGACGGCTGCGAGTACTGGCCGTACTGCACGTGCAGGTAGTCGATATTCGGGTCCTTGAGCAGGGCCGCGCTCGTGGAGGGCGCGACGAGCGGGAAGTTCGCCGAGGAGACCGGGTTGATCGTCACCTTGACGCCGTTCGCGTCGTACACGGCCTGCGCGGCCTTGAAGAATTCGGCCGGGGACGACCCGTCGGTCGCCTGGTTCGCCAGCACGTCGGCCTTGCCGTCGGAGTCCGCGACGATGAACTTCGCCAGCGCCTCGTCCATCTGGTCGCCCACCTCGCCGGTGATCGTGACCAGTGTCTTCGTGTCGGGGTGCGACGACGACGGCGCCTGGTCGGCGATGATGACCGGGATGCCGGCGGCCTGGGCGGCGTCGAAGGCGTTGCCGGCGAGCTCGTACTGGATCGCGTCCGCGACGATCGCAGCGGCGCCTGCCTGGGTGGCCTGCCCGATGCACGATGCGATGGTCGTCGGGATGCCCTGTCCGTCGCAGACCTGGATGCTCGCGCCGAGGGCCTGGAGGGCCTGCGTGAGGCCGACCTGCGCGATGTCGAACTGGGTCGACTGCAGCGTGACGGGGACGTAGTAGACGGTCTTGCCCTTGAGGACGGTCGCGTCCGAGACCTTGTCGGTCGGGACCGGCCAGTCGCTGAGCGGCGCCTCGAGGGCCTGGACCTCGCCGGCGATGCCGTCGGCGGTGCTCGAGTCGGAGGGGGCGGGGCTGTCGGTCGTGCCGCCGGTGGCGTCGCAGCCGGCGAGCGCCAGCGCCGCGACCGCGGCGATGCCCGTGGCCGCGAGCAGCCGCCCGCGCCTCGTGGTGAATGCGTTCACTGTGGTTCTCCTTGTTGACATCGTTGGCAATGGGGATGGGATTGGGACTTGGGTAGCGAGTCGTCAGCGCGATCGGCGGTGCAGGATCGTCGTCAGCGTCACGGCGATGACGAGCACGCCGCCGTAGAAGACGTTCGTCACCCACGAGGTCGCACCGAGGAGCTGGAGGCCGAGGACGCCGGTCGCGAGGAAGAACACGGCGAGGAGCGTGCCGATCGGGTTGAAGCGGCCGGGCTCGAGGATCGCGGTGCCGAGGAACGTCGCGGCGAAGAGCGGGAGCAGGTAGGCGTTCGAGATGTTCGGGTCGAAGCCGCCGACACCGGCGGCCGAGATGACCCCGCCGATGCCGGCGATGCCGCCGCCGACGAGGAATGCGAGGAATCGGATCCGGGTGACCCGCACGCCGGCGAGACGGCTCACCTCGCGGTTCTCGCCGACGAATCGGAGGTTCCGCCCGAGCGGGGTGAACCACATGACGTAGGCGAAGCCGAGCATCAGGATCACCCCGAGATAGAAGGCGATCGGCAGTCCGCCGATGCTGAAGCTCGAGATGACCGAGATGTACTTCGCGACGCCGCTGATGGGCTGCAGGTTCGCCATCCAGAGCGAGAGCCCGAATACGAACGTGCCCATGCCGAGCGTCACGACGATGGTGTTGACGCCGACCTTGACGACCAGCCAGCCGTTGAGGGCCCCGATCGCCGTCGATGCGGCGATCGCCACGAGAGCGGCCACCCAGGCGTTCAGATGGAAATCCGCGTTGAGCCAGGACAGGATGATCGCCGCGAAGCCGAAGTTGTTCGCGACCGACATGTCGACGAACTCCCCGACGATGATCGTGCAGAGCAGCGCCGCGGTGAGGAAGATCAGCGCGGTGTTGTTCGGCCCGCCGAAGATCGCGTGCCATGCGCCGGCGGTGAGGAACGTGTCGGGCCGGAGGGCCCCGAACAGGATGATGAGCAGGACCCAGACGCCGATCACGGCGAAGCGGGTGCCGAACCAGCCGAACGATACCCGTCGGCGGGGGGTCGGGACGTACCCCGTGTACGTATCGGGGCTGGGGGCCTCGGTCTTCGAGGTCTCGGTCATGCGCTGCGGCTCCGGTTCTCGCGTCGTTGCAGAGATCGTGTGCGAAATCATACGCGGAAGGGGCGGTACTTGCGCAACTATTCGTATTTCGGCGCCATCGCCCCCGTTTTCCGAGCATCGCGCATGAAATCGTGTACGATCTGGACTCGACCGTTCCCTCAAGGAAGAGGACTTCATGCTCGACATCGCGATCGTCGGCGCCGGCCCCGCCGGACTGCTCACCGCGCTCCGCCTCCACCAGCAGGGCCTCGAGCCCACGATCTACGAATCGGTCCAGGAGCTGAAGCCCCTCGGCGTCGGCGTCGACATCAAGACCGTCGGCACGGCGGAGATCGACGACCTCGGCCTGCTCGACGAGTTCCGCGCGATCTCGGTCGACGCCGAGGACTCGATCTTCTTCAACCACTACGGCCAGGAGATCTACGCCGAGAAGTGCGGCGTCCACATGGGCTACCTGCACGAGCAGCGCTTCGTCCACCGTGGGTACCTGCAGATGCTCTTCTACCGCACGGTCCTCGAGCGGCTCGGTGCCGATCGCGTCGTGCTCGGCGCCCGCGTCACCGGCTATGCCCAGGACGAGACCGGCGTCACGCTCGACATCGAGCACCGCGACGGTCGCACCGAGCAGGTGCGCCACGACGCGGTCATCGCCGCCGATGGCATCAAGTCCGCGATCCGCCGGCAGATGCATCCGGGCCAGTCGGAGCCCGAGTTCTCCGGCATCACGATGTGGCGGGGGACGACGCTCCGCGAGCCGTTCCGCGGCGGTCACACGATCCTGCACCTCGGCGATCCGCACGTCGCCTCGATGATCGTGTATCCGATCGCGAACGACTTCGAGGGCAGCGGCAAGGACCTCATCAACTGGGTCGTCGAGACGAACGGCGAGGAGACGATCGAGGACTGGAACGAGGTCGGCGACCCTGCCCGCATCATCCCGCTCTTCGCGACGCTCAAGCTCCCGTTCCTCGACGTGCAGGACCTCATCCGCAGCGCGCGCGAGGTCTACCTCTTCCCGCTCATCCGCCATGCACCGCTCGACAGCTGGGTCGATGGCCGTGTCGTGCTCCTCGGCGACGCCGCGCACGCGATGTTCCCCCGCGGCGGGAACGGCATCACCCAGGCGATGATCGACGCGCGCGTCGTCGTCGAGCAGCTCGCCGCGCATCCGGAGGACCCGCACGCCGCGTTCGTCGCCTACGACCTCGCCCGACGCGAGGTCGTCAATCGCATCGTCGACAACATGCGCGGCGAGGGCTACGAGGTGATCCGCAGGATCGTCGCCGACCGGACGGACGGGAGGCCGTTCGACGACATCGAGCGGGTCCTTCCGCTCGCCGAGGCGGACGAGATCTTCAGCAAGTACCACGCGCTCGTCGGCTCGCCCCGGCCCGGCCACGATGCCGGCGAGGCTACTGGCTTCCGGACCTGGGAGTCCGCGCCCTCCGAGGCGAGCGCGTGAGCGACGTCGAGGCGGCGGGCGACGAGGTCCGCGCCGAGATCCTCGCGCTCGAGGCGCGCCGGCAGCGCGCGCTCATCGGCGGGGACCTCGCGACGCTCGACGCGATCTTCGACGAGGCGCTCATTCACATCCATGCCCCCGGCCTCGTCCATACGAAGCCGATGCTCCTCGAGCACGTCGGCACGCGCCGGGCGTACCTCGACATCACGAGGGGGGAGTTGACGATCCGCGTCATCGGCGATGTCGCGATCGTCGTCGGCCCGATCGTGAACGTCCTGCGGAATCCGGACGGCTCGACCCGCGAGCAGCGCGGCCAGGTCACGCAGGTCGTGCGGCGCGTCGCACCCAGCGAGTGGCGGTTCCTCAACTTCCAGCTGACGCCGCTCGGCGACGAGGTCTGGGGGAAGCTGCCATCGGAGCTCGCCGCCGGGCAGAAGGGGAACGCATGAAGCTCGCCCGCTACCGGCTCGCCGACGGTCCGGTCCGGCTCGGCCGCGTCGACGGCGACCGCATCCTCGACGTCTCGAGCGTGCCCGGCGTCGGGACGTCGATGAAGGCGGTCCTGCCGCGCCTCGGCGAGCTGGGACCGGCGATCCGTGCGGCGTTCGGCGAGACGTACGCGCTCGCCGACGTCGTCCTCGAGGCCCCGATCGACGAGCCGCAGAAGTATCTCGGCATCGGCATGAACTACAAGGAGCACGCCGCGGAGGCCCTCCTGGCCGGCATCCCGACGCCGACGAGCCAGCTCTGGTTCAACAAGCAGGTCTCCTGCATCATCGGGCCCTACGGCGAGATCGTGAAGCCAGGCGTGTCGGACGAGCTCGACTGGGAGGTCGAGCTCGCGGTCGTCATCGGTCGCCCCGCGCGGCATGTCTCGCGGGAGGACGCCCGGTCGTTCATCGCGGGGTACATGGTGGCGAACGACGTCTCGGTTCGCGACTGGCTCCAGAAGCGCTCGCCGACCTTCACGCTCGGCAAGTCCTTCGACACCCATGGGCCGATCGGGCCGTGGCTGACGACGGACGACGAGATCGCCGACCCGCTCGCGCTCCGCATGACGCTCACCGTCAACGGCGAGGTCAAGCAGGATCACGTGACCGACGACATGATCTACGACATCTACGAGCAGATCGAGTACCTCACGACCGTCATGACACTCCAGCCCGGTGACATCCTCGCGACCGGGACGCCGCAGGGCATCGGCGCGCCGACCCAGAGCTGGCTGCAGCCCGGCGACATCGTGCGGGCCGAGATCGAGGGGCTCGGCGCGATCGAGAACCGCGTCGTCGCCGAGGCGCCGACGGGACGATGAGCTCTGGCGCCTTCCCTAAGTATCAGATGACTGATACTCTCTCCATCGCCTGACTCATCCGCGCTGAGGAGCGCGGCAGGCACGCGGACGAGCAAAGGAGCGCGCCATGGCGTGGGAATTCGTGAGCCTCGAGCAGGGCATCGAGCAGGCCGGTTCTCCGGTCCGCCTGCTCTGGAAGCCGGGGGCACCGGCGTGGAAGCCGCCGATCGTGGCGGATGAATACGCGGGCTGGGCCGAGGAGCAGGCGGCGTGGCGGGAGACCGTAGCCCTCTCCGACCTCAGCTATCACATGTCCGACGCCTTCATCGAGGGCCCGGACGCGACCCGGCTGCTCAGCGAGACGAGCGCGAACAACCTCGTGAAGTTCGAGCTCGGCCAGGCGAAGCAGTTCGTGCCCGTCGCCAACGACGGCAACCTCATCACCGATGGCATCCTCACGAAGACCGGCGAGCAGTCGTACGTGCTCTCCGGCGTCGAGGCCGCGCAGCACTGGGTCGAGTACCACGCGAAGGCCGGCAAGTACGACGTCCAGATCTCCATCGACCCCACGCGCGACTTCACGCCGGGCGACCCGAAGCTCTTCCGCCTCCAGGTGCAGGGCCCGCGCGCGCTCGACGTCGTCGCGAAGGCGTTCGGCGGACCGATCCCCGAGACGAAGTTCTTCCACTCGACGCCGGTGACGCTCGGGGGTGCGACGTTCCGCGCGCTGCGGCACGGCATGGCCGGGCAGGCGGGCTACGAGTTCATCGGCGACTACGCCGACCACGACCGGGTGAAGGAGGCGCTGCTCGCGGCCGGCGCGGAGTACGGCATCGTCCACGTCGGCGCCCTCGCCTACTCGACGAACGGCGTCGAGAGCGGCTGGGTCCCCTCGCCCACCCCGGCGATCTACACCGACCCCGGGCTCGAGGGGCTCCGGCGATCGACGAATCTCTACTCCTACGAGGGGCAGAAGCCGCTCTACGGCAGCCACTTCTCCGAGGACATCGCCGACTACTACCTCTCCCCCTGGGAGCTCGGCTACGGCCGCTCGATCTCGTTCGACCACGAGTTCATCGGCCGCGACGCGCTGCACGCGTCGAAGGAGACCGTCCGGAAGACGAAGGTGACGCTCGAGTTCGACGCCACCGATGTCGCGCGCGTCCTCGGCGACTCCGGGTACCTCAACACCTACCCGCGCGACCGGATCGAGGTGGGCGGACGTCTCGTCGGCTTCACGCAGCAGGTGTCGCGCATCGCGCCGCTCGGCAAGGTCCTCGCGCTCTCGCTCGTCGACAGGGACTCGGCCGCGCCCGGCACGCAGGTCGAGGTCGCCTGGGGCGAGCACCCCGGACCGGGCACGTCGGCCGACGCGCACCTCGAGTTCCCGCGGATCCGGGCGACCGTCCAGCCGGCGCCCTACAACGAGTTCGCGCGGACGGCCTACCGGGCCGACTGATGACTCCGGGTCCCGGTGCGCTGCTCGGTGCACCCGGACCGGACCTTCGGCGCGAGGAGGCGCAGCATGAACGACCGGATCGACGAATACCGCGCGGCCTATGCGCGGCTCAAGGCGGATCCGCAGGGGTCGCTCATCGACGCCCGGCCGGCGATCTTCAGTCCCGCGATCGCCGCGCAGGACGAGCACAACCCGAAGACGGCCCTGAAGCGCTTCGGCCCGCAGTACCTCGTCCACGAGTTCACGAACTGGACCGAGGAGGCGCTCGCCCACAGCGAGAGCTGCTACCTCGGCGACTGGTCGGGACTCGCGAAGGTCGTCGTCACGGGCCCTGATGCGCACGCATTCCTGTCCTGGCTCGGGATGAACGATCTCAGCCGCTTCGAGATCGGGCGGATCAAGCACCACGTGCAGCTCGACGAGCAGGGCTTCGTCGCCTCCGAGGGCGTACTGGTCCGCCGCGGCGAGCAGGAGTTCCAGTACACCGCGGGCAGCGGCGATTGGCTGCTCTGGCGCCTCGCGCAGGGCGAATGGGATGCCGAGGCCGTCGACGTGAGCCCGGAGCGCTTCGTCTTCGGCGTGCAGGGGCCGCGGTCCATCGGCGTCCTCGAGGCCGCGCTCGGCGCCTCGCTGCGCGACCTCGCATTCAATCGCTTCCGTCCCGCGAGCCTCGACGGGCTCGCGGTCGAGGTGCTGCGCACCGGCATCTCGGGCGAGCTCGGATATGAGATCCACGGGCCTGCCGAAGCGGCGAACGACGTCTGGCGACGCCTGAGGGACGCCGGCGGGCCGTTCGGCCTCCGCGAGCTCGGGCTTCGCTCGCAGTCTGTCCAGCACATCGAGTCGGGCATCGCGACGAACGGGCTCGACTACTTCCCCTCCTCCGCCGTCACCCCGGGGAAGGCCTGGCAGTTCCGCCAGGGCGGCGTCGGGGGGAGCTTCGTGCCCAGCGCGTTCAGCGACTACTTCCGCCGCCCCGGCGAACTCGGGTGGGACGTCCGCGGCGACCTCTCGCACGAGTTCCTCGGGCGGGACGCGCTCATCGCCGAGCGCGAGGCCGGCGGATCCGCGCGGGTGCTCATGGGACTCGTGTGGAATGCGGAGGACGTCGCCGAGGTGCTCACCGCGCCGCTGCGCGCCGGCGACGAGCCGCTCCCCGAGCCGATGGAGCTGCCCCGGCTGCAGGGCCCGACCTTCGACACCGTGCTCGTGGACGGTCGCGCGGTCGGCGTCTCGAGCGGTCGCGCGCTGAGTCCCGCGCTCCGCGCGATGATCTCGCTCGTCGCGATCGAGCGTTCACTCGCCGTCGTCGGGACCGAGGTGATCGTCGTCTGGGGCGCACCCGGGACGGCGCAGCGCGAGCTCCGCGCGACGGTGGCCGCCCTCCCGTTCAAGCCGGACCGCCGGCGGGTCGACGTGACGGCGGCGTGACGGCGGCGAGCGCGTCGATATCCGTCATTCCCGATGCCGCAGCGGCCCGTCGACGTCGGAATTCGGCGCGTTCGGCGGCGGGCGGTCAGGCGAGCGCGGTCCGGAGCGCCGCGGCGAACCGGTCGTAGACGCTCCTGACGAGCGCGGCGTCGTCGCCGAGCAGGTTGTAGCCGTGGCCGGCGCCGGGCAGGTCGAGGTGCTCGACCGGCACCGCGTTCGCCCGGAGCCGCTCGATGTAGCGGACTCCCTCCTCGCGGAGGATGTCGCGCTCGCATGTGACGACGAAGGCGGGCGCGATCCCGGCGATCGATGCGGTGTCCGCGCGGCCGGCCGGTGAGACCAGTCGGTCGGCGCGCTCGGCGGCCACGGGCCGGTAGGTGGTGTCGAAGACCGGGCCCATGGCTACGAGCAGCCGCTCCTTGCCCGGTGTCCACTTCTGCTTCGCCGGGATCGTGAGATCGAGCGGCGGGTAGTGGAGGAGCTGCAGCCGGATCGCCGGCCCGCCCTGCTCGAGCGCGAGGCGCGCGACCCCGGCCGCATGGGCGGCGCCCGCCGAGGAGCCGCCGACGGCGAGGCGCGCGCCGTCCCATTTCCGGTCCGGCGATGCGGCCCACTGCACGGCGTCATACGCCTGCTCGGTCTGTCCCGGGGACCGCAGCCCGGGCGCGACGTCGTAGTCGACGTTCATGACGACGGTGCCCGCGTGGTGCGCGAGATACCGGCACAGTCCGTCATCCTGCTCGGGATGGCGGAAGACGAAGCCGCCGCCGTGGAAGTTCACGAGGACCGGCTCGTCCTCGGCACCGGTCTCGGGCGCGTAGACGGTCGCGCGGACCTCCCCGTGCCGCGTCGGGATCACGACTGCCTCGGTCCTCGCGGGGACGTCGCGGAACGACACCGGCTCTGCGAGCCTCGGCCCGGGTCCGCGCTGGGCGAGCCGCGCGATGCCGTCGGCCAGCCAGAGCGGCAGCGCCATCTCGTTCCCCTCCTCGTCGAGTGCCTGCGACGCTAGCAGTGCCTCAGGGCGCGGGCCAGAGCGGTTCGGCGGGCGCATCGGGACCGTCGACGGCGACGGTGAGATCGTGCAGGCGCTCGATCGCGGTCGACATCCGTTCGGCGCCGATCAGTTCGCCGAGCTCGGCCTGCACCGAGGCGACGCGCCGCCGACCCTCCTTGACGCCGTCCAGCCCCACCGGTGTCACTTCGTACCAGATCACCCGGCCGTGGACCGGGTGCGGCACCCGCCGGACCCAGCCGATCCGCTCGAGGTGGTTCAGGGCCGTCGACACCGACTGCGGCGTGATCTTGAAGCGACGCGCGAGATCGGAGCCGGAGAGGTGGCCGAGCTCGTCGAGGTGCACCGCGAGGCCGAGCTGGGTGATCGTGACACCCATCCCGTCGATCGCCTCGAGCAGCCGGCGGTGCACCGCCTGGTTCGCGCGGTAGAGCGCGTAGGGGAGGCTGTCCGTCCAGCCCGGCACCGGATTCGTCGTCACCCCGCCATTCTCCCGGATTGGAGATCATTTCAGCGCATTCAGATGTTTTCAGACATCTGATATTGTCGGCTCGTCCGCAACGCGGCGGACCTGAGACGAAGGAACCTCCGATGCCCTCACTCGACGACGCGATCCGCGAAGCAGGCGGCGCGCTGCAGCTGCTCCGAAGCGGACGCAGCGGCGCATTCGTCATCCCCATCCGCTCCGAGTTCACGAACTGGCGCGACGAGCAGGAGTCGTGGCGGACCTCCGCCGCGCTGATGGACCTTTCGCACCACATGCCCGACCTCCAGGTCGAGGGCCCCGACACCTACCGGCTGCTGCAAGACGTCGGCGCCAACTCGTTCAAGGGCTTCGGGCCGATGAAGGCGAAGCAGCTCGTCGCGGTCGGCTACGACGGGAACATGATCGGCGACGCCATCCTGTTCTGCCTCGCCGAGAACGTGGTCCGCATCGTCGGCCGCCCGCCGGCACTGAACTGGGTGCAGTTCCACGCCGAGACCGGCGGCTACGACGTGACGGTCCGTCGCGACGAGCGGACGATCGTGAACCCGAAGGGCCGCGAGCTCTTCCGCCTCCAGCTCCAGGGGCCGACCGCGGGCCCCATCTACGAGGCGGCGAACGGCGGCCCGCTGCCCGAGATCCCGTTCTTCCACATGGGCCGCTTCAAGATCGGCAAGCACGAGGTCACCGCGCTGAACCACCGGATGAGCGGCTTCCCCGGCTACGAGTTCTTCGGCCCGTACGAGGAGCTCGAGGGCGTGCGCGACACGCTGCTCGAGGTCGGCGCCGAGTACGGCATCACGCAGGTCGGGTCCCGCGCCTATGCCTCGGTCGCCACCGAATCGGGCTGGATCGCGAACACGCTGCCGTCGTACTTCTCGTCCCCGGAGCACGAGGCGTATCGCCGGTGGCAGAGCTCGCGCTCCTTCGACGCGACGCTGCAGATGGGCGGCTCCTACGTCACCGATCGCATCGAGGACTACTACGTCACGCCATGGGACCTCGGCTACGGCCACGTCCTGAAGTTCGACCACGACTTCATCGGCCGTGACGCGCTCGAGGCCCGCAAGGACGAGCCGCATCGGCGCAAGGGCTGGGTGAAGTGGCACAAGGAGGACGTCGCGAAGATCGTCGAGTCGTACTACGAGCCCGGCGACAAGCGCTTCAAGTACATCGAGATGCCGGCCGCCTTCTACACCGGCGCGCAGTTCGATCGCATCGAGCAGGACGGCGCGGTCAAGGGCCTCGCGTTCCTGACGAGCTACACGGCGAACGTCCGCGGCTGGATCTCGCTCGGCGTGCTGGACGCGTCACTCGCGCCGGGCGATGAGGTCGAGGTCGTCTGGGGCGAGCCGAACGGCGGCTCGGCGAATCCGGCGGTCGAACGGCATACGCAGACGACGGTCCGCGCGACGGTCATCGACCGGCCGTTCGCGGAGGGCACGCAGGGCTCCGGCCACCACTGAGCGGGCGTGGGCCGGAGGCAGCTCCGGCCCATTCCCCCGTCGAGCGCGTCGCTTTCCGACGGATCCGGTCCCGGACCACGGCCCCGCTGTCGGAAAGCGACGCGCTCGGCGGGCGGGCGCGCCTGCGGGAGGGAGCGCGGGCTAGGACGGGAGGCGAGAGGGGGACGAGAGGGGGACGGGAGCGCCGGAGAGCCGGCGGGGAGAGCCGGAGCGCGGGCGGGCCCGCCCGATCACTCGCTCACGAAGACGACGTTCCGCGGCGCCTCGCCGCGGGCGAGCCGCTCCGCCTGCTCCCGGATGAGCCGGCGCATTCGCGACGGGACCGAGTCCGAGATCCCGCCGAGGTGCGGGCTGATCAGGACGCCGGGCAGCGACCAGAGCGCGTGGTCCGCGGGCAGCGGCTCCGGCTCGGTCGTGTCGAGCGCGAAGCGGAGTCGGCCGGCGCTCGCCTCGGCGACGATCGCGTCGGTGTCGGCGATGCGGCCGCGGGAGACGTTGACGACGAGGGCGCCGTTCGGGAGGCGGGAGAGGAATGGGCGGTCGACGAGGCCCTCGGTGGAGCCTGAGAGGGGCACGGCGACGATGACGACGTCGACCGTCGGCAGGAGTGCCGGCAGCTCGTCGACGCCGTAGACGCGGGCGCCGTCGTCGGTGAGGCGCGGGCGGGAGGCGACCCGGACGAGGTCGGCCCCGAAGGGGGCGAGCATGTGCTCGAGGACGAGGCCGATGCCGCCGTAGCCGAGCAGCATCACACGGCGGTCGATGAGACCGGCCCGACGGCGATGCAGCCACTCGCCGCGGTCCTGGGCGCGGACGAGGTCGGGCAGCTCCGACTGCATCGCGAGCAGGAGCGTCAGCGCGAGCTCGGCGGTGGCGGGCTCGTGGACGCTCGCGGAGTTCGCGACCGCGATGCCGGCGGGGAGCGTGCCGACCACGGCCTCGTACCCGATCGAGTAGAGCTGCAGCAGGCCCACGCCGACGCCGTCGAGCGCCTCGCGGAAGGGACGCGGCGGGCGACCGGGCGGGCCGACGATCATGTCGATGCGCGCCGCGGGCGCGGCCCCGACGAGGTCCCAGACCATCGCCTCGAAGCCGTCGATCCCGTCGAGCGCCGGAAGGAGCGCCTCGTCCGGCACGGTGACGATGATGCGGCGCGGCTCGGTCATGCCTCGACCCTAACGGGGCCGCTGTGCCGACTCAGCGCGCGTCGGATTTCCTGTCGCTCGCGCCATGAATCCTCGCCCCGGCGCCTGGGAGCCTGGAGTGGAGTCGGACTCGAGGAGGAGCTCATGACGATCGAAGCCCAGCGGCCGGTGTACGTCCAGCCGAAGTTCCATGCGATCCCGTCGTTCTACGGCCGCACGCAGCCGTCCGTCCGCCTCGAGGGCGACCTGCACGACTGCGAGCTCGAGGGGATCGTCCCGCCGGAGCTCACCGGCACGCTCTACGGCGTGGGTCCGGACGCGCAGTACCCGACGCACGAGGAGGACATCATCCTCAACGGCGACGGCAAGGTGAATGCGTGGAAGATCGGCGACGGCCACATCGACTTCAAGACGCGGTATGTCCACACGGAGCGCTACGAGGCCGAGTACGCGGCCCGGAAGAAGCTCTTCAGCATCTACCGGAACCCGATCAAGGACGATCCCGACGCCCCGCTGCTCCACCAGCGCGACAACACGGGCAACACCTACGCGTGGTACTTCAACGGCCGGCTCTTCGCCCTCCGCGAGGACTCGCACCCCAATGAGATCGACCCGCTGACGCTCGAGACGAAGGAGGTCTTCGACTTCGACGGGGCGCTCAAGTCGACGGCGCTGAGCGCGCACGGGAAGATCGACCCGGAGACCGGCGAGTGGTGGGCGTTCGGCATGTACGCCGACCGGCAGTGGACGGGCGAGTGCAACCTCATCGTGGCGGACAGGAATGCGCGCCTCATCCGCGAGGAGCAGTTCCAGGCGCCGTACCCGGGCATGATGCACGACTTCGCCGTGACGAAGGAGCACGTCATCTTCGACATCCAGCCGTTCCGGGTCGACGAGAAGCGGATGAAGCAGGGCGGCCAGTTCTACGCGTTCGACCCCGACCAGCCGTCGCTGTGGGGCATCATGCCGCGCGACGGATCCGTCCGGGACATCCGCTGGTTCCGCGCCCCCGGCGTCGTCTGCGGTCACATCATGAACGCATTCACCAACGGCAAGACGGTCGTCGTCGACGCGCCCGCCGCGCCCGGCAACTCGTTCCCCTTCTTCAAGGACGTCCAGGGGAACCCGACCGACATCGAGCTCGGCAACGCGACGATCACGCGGCTCGAGTTCGACCTCGCCGGCGAGTCGGACCAGCCGAAGGTCACCCGGGTCCCCGGCGCGGTCGGCGAGATGCCGAAGATCGACGACCGGTTCGCGATGAAGAAGTACAAGTACGGCTTCTTCCGCGGCTTCGGCGGCCTCTACCGGATCGACTGGGACACGCTCGAGCTGAAGAACTTCCCGATGGTCGCGCCCGACGTGCTGCACGAGGTCACGTTCGTCCCGAAGGAGCCGGACTCGCCGGAGGGCGTCGGGTGGCTCCTCGCGCAGTGGGGCAACCCGGCCACGAACCGCGGCGGGCTCGTCATCTTCGACGCCGAGCACATCGACGAGGGGCCGGTCGCGAAGGCGAAGATCCCGTTCCAGACCCACATGACGTTCCATGGGAGCTTCGCCCGCGACCTCGTGTAGCGGCCCCCGAGCGGATGCGAGAAGGCCCGGACCGTCAGGTCCGGGCCTTCTTCCGTGGGACGAATGCGCGCTATGCGTTGTTCTGGGGCGGCATCTTGTAGTCGGGCCGCTTGTACATCGTGATCTCGCCCTTCCACGGCACCTGGTCGCGGTTGTTCCACGCGTTGACGTGGAGCGACTGGAACTTCCAGTCGCCCTCCTTGCGCGTGAGGAAGTCGGTGCGGGTGCCGATGCCGAAGACGAAGTTGTTGTTGTAGTCCGTGTTGTACTGCAGGATCTGGAACCACAGGTTGACCTCGACGTCACCCCGCTCGTCGCCGTCGAGCTCCTTGAACCGGAACGTGTTCATGATGTGCTGCCGGCCGAACCACCAGGACTGACGGTCGTACCAGAGCGAGTGCATGTTCTCGATGACCGCCTCGTGGCCCTGCACCCGGCCCTGCCACAGGTGGTCGAACCACCCGTCCTCGGCGAACACGCTGCGGATGAGGTCCTCGTCCGCCAGGTCGAGACCCCACGCGTACCGCGCGTAGAGGTCCTCGATCGCGAACCGGTCCTCGACCGTGAGCTTCCAACTGGCCATTGCTTACCTTTCTTCGAACTTGGCGTCGAGGATGTCCGCGACGGGCCCGTGCTGGACGAGCAGGCCCTTGCGGCGGACGAAGCGGAGGATCGAGTCGGGGCCAGTGCGCCCGCCGCCGACGCCGGAGAAGCCGAACGAGTTCGTGCCGATCGTCCGTCCCTTGCCGGCCATGAGGAAGGTGTCCTGGAGGAAGATCGAGCCCGCGTTGATCCGCTCGCCGATCCCGATCGCCTCCTCCTCGGTGCCGGCGATGACGGATGCCGTGAGGCCGAAGACGGTGTCGTTCGCGAGCGCGATCGCCTCGTCGATGTCCCGGTACGGCATGACCGGGAGCATCGGGCCGAACGTCTCCTCGGTCATGATCTGCATCGAGTGGTCGACACCGGTGAGGACGGTCGGCGCCATGTAGGTGCCGCCGTCGTGGATCTCGACCTCGCCGCCGGTGAGGACGCTCGCGCCCTTCGCCTTCGCGTCGGCGATGTGCGCGGCGACCGTCTCCGACTGCTTGCCGAAGGTGAACGGGCCGATGTGGCCGGCGCGCGGGTTGTCGTAGTTGAGGTGCACGCGCCTCGCCTTCTCGACGAGCAGGTCGACGAAGGGCCGGTACACGGACTCGTGCACGTAGATCCGCTCGACCGAGTAGCAGACCTGGCCGGTCGCGTAGACGCCGCCGTTCAGGACCGAGGTCGTCGCGCGCTCGAGGTCGGCGGTCTCCGTCACGATGACCGGATCCTTGCCGCCGAGCTCGAGGTAGCACGGGATGAGCTTCTCGGCGCACGCGACGGCGATCTTCTTGCCGGTCGGCACCGAGCCGGTGAAGCAGATGAGGTCGGACTGCCGGATGACCTCCTGCCCGGTCGCGCCGTCACCCAGCACGTAGTCGAAGACCTTCGCGAGCTCGGGGACCGCATTCACGATCTCGAAGAAGAAGGGGACGAATCGGGGGGTCACTTCGCTCGGCTTCCAGAGGACCGCGGAGCCGGCCGCGAGCGCCGGGACGGCGTCGAACATCGCGAGCATCGTCGGCGCGTTCCACGGCGAGATGACGCCGACGAGCGGGTAGGGGACGAACTGCGACCGGATCTCGACCGTCGGCATCGAGACCGACGTGCGGTGCACCGAGGCGCGCTCGAAGGCGCCCGGCGCGTCCTCGATGACGCCCTTGATCGTGTCCATCGTGATGAAGCCCTGGACGAACGACGTGTGCGTCCCGCCCGTGTCGATCGCCTCGAGCTGCCCGAACTCGGCGGCCTTCTGCGCGAACGCGCCGACCCACTGGCGGAGGACGTCGAGGCGCTCCTCGAGCGTCTTCGCGGCCCAGGCCTTCTGGTTCTCGCGGAGCCGCGCGGCCTTGAGCTCGACCTCGTCGGGGTCCGCGACGGCGATCTCGTAGTCGTCGGTGCCGGTCCGCGGGTTGCGGACCGGGAGGGTGCGGGTGGACATGCGCTGATCCTTCGTGGCGGGGCGCGACACTGCGTCGCCGGTCACGTCCATCGTGCCGCGGGAGGGGGAGGAATGCGCATCCCGCGGGCGACAGCGGACCCCGCCCCCGATGTCGCCGACGACAGCTTGGGCTCGAGAGGCGGTGAGGGCCAGTGCCGGCCCTCACCGGATCGACCCCGAGCGCCGTCCCGGCGCTGGCGCTCAACCGCACCCACCCTTGCCTAGACTCGACCCCCGTGGAGTGGGTGAAGGGGCTCGCCCCGACGGGCGACGCATGGTCGGAGGACGACCTGGTCGAGCGCGCCGTGAGCGCGCCGGCGCTCCTCGCGAAGGCGATCGACGTGCTCGGTCTGCCGGCCACGGCGTGGGCGGTCGAGGCTTCCGATCGCGCCGTCCGCCGCATCCACGATCGCGAGGTGGCGGCGCGCTTCCCCGCGCCATCGACGGGGCGCGACCGCCAGGCGAGCGAGGCCGCGTTCCTCTCGCTCATGATCGGTCTCGCGCTCGACGACCCGATCCACGCGGCGGACCAGATCCCCGAGGACCTCGACGCGATCACGAAGGCCGCGTCGCGCCAGGGGATCCCGCTCGACGTGCTCCTCAATCGCGTGTGGGGCATTCACACGGTCACCCGCGACGAGCTCGTCGCGGCGCTGCAGCAGCAGGTGGGCCCGATGAACGCGGAGGGGCTGCAGGTCGTGAGCGTCGCGATGTTCGACTATGCGAACGCGTTCGCCCACCGCGTCGCCGAGGTCTACGAGCAGGAGCGGAAGGCGAGTCGCGGCCGTCGCGCCGAGGAGCAGCAGCGGATCATCGCGGCCGTCGTCGAGGGCGGCGTCCCGCCGGAGCGCAGCGTCCTCGACGTCCGCTGGGACGGGGGGCACTGCTTCGCGGTCGGGTGGATCGCGCAGCGCGGCTACATCGCCGACGCCGAGTCGACGGTGAGCGACTACGCGAATCGCGTCGCCGTGGCGATCCGGGCCGAGCGCGTGATCGTCCTCGAGGGCGAGGGGGCCGTGCAGCTCTGGTGGAATGCGTCGGGCCCGCTCGCGGCCGACGCGGCGGCGGCGCTCGAGGGAGTCAGGCGACCGGAATGGCTCCGGCTCGCCGTCGGTCCCGACGGGCTCGGACTGGAGGGCTTCCGCGACTCCGTGCGGGGATCCCGGCTCGCCGAGCGGGTCGCCCGGCTCCCCGAGGCGGCGGAGCGGGGCCTCTGGCGGTTCGACGAGGTCGGGCATCTCGCGCTCCTGGCCGAGGACCGGGCGGGCGCGGCGTGGTTCGTGCGCCGCGAGCTCGGCGCGCTCGCGGGCCCCGGCCCGAGGATGGCGGAGATCCGGGACACGGTCCGGCTCTACCTCGGCACGGGGAACAGCCGGGTAGCCGTCGCGAAGGCGCTCCACCTCGCCCCCAACACGGTCGCGTATCGCGTCGGCCAGGCGAACGAGCTCCTCGGTCGCACCGTCGGCGACCGCGCCCAGCAGGTGCTGCTCGCGCTCCAGCTCGCGCACGCCCTGCCGGGCCTGCTCGGCTGACGCCGACCCGCGATGCGGGCGCCTGTCTCCCTGATCCGGGCGGCGCATGCGCGGAAGGCCCGAATCGGGGAGACAGACTCCCGATCCGCGTGGGAGCGGACTGTTTCAGCCGGCGGCGACGTCCTGCCAGCGGGCGATGCCCGGCAGCTGGGCGGACGGGTCCGTGAAGCCGATGATCGCGTGCTCGTCGGTGACGTGCTCGAGCGAGTACTTGAGATGCGTGCGGCCGAGGCCCGACTGCTTCACACCGCCGAACGGGACGAGCGGGACGGACGCGCCGAGCCGGTGGGCGTTGAGGAACGTGTTCCCCGCCTCGATCCGGCGCGCCACTGCCTCCGCGTGCGCGAGGTCCTGGCTCCAGACGGAGGACGCGAGGCCGTACTCGGTGCGGTTCGCCTCGTTCACCGCCTCCTCGTCGGTGTCGAACGGGATGATCGGGATGATCGG
>Ga0164242_10000670_pt1 | contig 41270 bp, 30 predicted proteins | sample OricomgcompostMG_FD_108783 | JGI IMG/M metagenome (GOLD analysis project Ga0164242, IMG submission 108783) | Miracle-Growth compost microbial communities from Emeryville, California, USA - Original compost - Miracle growth compost (MG) ... | reverse complement strand
GTATCTGACCCTGCGCCTGATTCACATCACGTTTGGCAAAGATCCGGTCGATGGCATCTCGACCAAGTCCGAGCGCAGCCAGATCCGACGCGGGAGGGGCAGCGTAATCAATTCCTCCGGCGGTTTCCTTGGTGGTCGGCCGCTCGCCCTCCGGGTTCACCTTGCCGACGATCTTCCACCGACGGCCCTCTTCAACGACCCGGAGTTCGGTCATGCGGTATCGGATCCGAACTGCGACCAGTGCAGCGTCGATCAGCTTCTTCGGGACGAATCGGCCCGAGAGGCGATTGACGGTTGACGCGGCTGCGTTGAGGCCGTCATCAAGTCGCTTCTGCTTGACTTCCGGCGTCTCGTCCTCCGGCTTCTTCTTCGGCTTCAGCTTGCCCAGCAGCTTCTTGCCGTACTTGATCACTCCGGCGATGATCGAGTCGACCACCTTGCCGACGGGCTTCTGGATCGTCTCCAGGATCTGCCTGATCTTGTCGGCGATCCCGCCCAGACCGAGCAGCGACGCCAGTCCGCTGATCACCATCGGTACCGCCTTGCCCAGCGTTGCCTCGATCAGCGCCGCGACCTTGCCGACTCCGCCGGCGGCGATGGACTCGACCGAGTCCAACACCGAGTCGACGAAGTCCTTCAACCGCTCCGCGTTGTCGACGAACCACATCACCGCGTCATAGATCATCTTGCAGGCTTTGATGAAGGCGGCCGCGGGATTGAGCAGCGAGATGAGCCAGGTGATGCCAGCGGTGATGATCTTGGTGATGACGAAGTCCTTGATCTGGCTCATCACCTGATCCTTGAGATCGGTGATCTTCTCCACGATCCACTTCCAGAGCCCGCCGGCACCTTCGGTGGTGAGGATCTTGACCACCTCGACGGCGGTCTCGAGCGCCTTGATCACCCATTCCGGCAACACCTTCGCCAGCCGTGCCCGGATGGACGCCCAGGTCAGTCCGAGTAACGACAGGACGAGCCCGACGATGCCCTTCAGATCGAACTTCTCCGGGATCTCGATGCCGGCGTCGGCGAGCGCGCCGAACAGCCAGGACTGCAGCCCCTTCTTGAGGTGCTGGAGAATGTTGCTGCCGAAGTTCATCACGCCGGCCTTCACCGCGTTGACGAAGTTGCCCAGGAATCCGATCGGGTCCTTGATGATCTTCTCGACCGCCCCGGCCGCCCGGGCCAGGACTCCGAGCAGCATGTTCTTCAGCTTCAGGATCGTCTCGACCGCACCGCCGACGGCATCCTTGGCCTTGTCCCAGAGTCCCTTGTTCTCCTCCTGCATCTTGGTGATCTCGTCATCGACCGCCTGTCCGGCCTCGACGTACTTCTGCGCGACGTCCTCTGCCAGGGACTGACCCTTCTCGGTGATCGATTCGGTCAGTGAGTCGAACTGCGCCCCGATCTGGGTGGCCGCCTGTCGACCGATCGCCTTCAGCCCGGGCTCCAGCGTGTTGACGTACGCGCTGATCTCCTGGCGTCCATTCGCGACGCGTTCCTTGGCGCGGGTCAGTTCCCGCCCGATCAGGTCGGCGACCGAGGAGATCACTTTGGTCATCTCGGACTCGTAGAGCTTCTTGGCCGCCTGGTAGAACTGGTTGACCTCGGGCGGCAACGACAGGATGAGGTCGGCGGTCCACCGGGCCCAGCCGGTGGGTCCGGAGTAGCGCTCCGTCTTGTACCTATCCATCCGTTCCGCGACATCGGCGGTGAATGCCTGCTTGGCCCTCCGCTCACCCTCGGTGAACTCCTTGTCGACCAAGGCGTCCAGGCCGCCGAGGATGGCATCGACCTCGGTTTTGGTGGCGTCGAAGATGGACTTGACGCGGCCCGAGACCTCGGCGAGTTTCTGCTCGTCGCGGGCCTGGGTCGCGGTCTGCGCGGTCCGTACCTGGGTCTGCCCCGTCGTTTGGGCGGCGATCATGGAAGCCACGCCCTGGCTGCCGGCCGCCTGGGCGTCCTGCCGGCTGGTAGCCAGCTGCCCGGCCTCGAATTCCCGTACGGTCGCCGGGGCGGTCCTGCTGTGCTCCTCTCCTTCCTTCTTGGCGGCCAACGCTCCGGTGAACTCGGGCTCGTTGGACTTGGCCAACTGCTCCTCGGTGACACCCGCCTCGGCCATCATCGCGTTCGTTTCCGCGGGCCCGTTGCCGAGATTGGTCTGCTCGGCCGGGGCCTTGGCGGGCATCGCCGAGGCGAAATCGGTCACCGGTGTGGCCGGCGGCTGCTGCGGCGGGATCGGGGTGACCGGTTTGTCAGTGGCTTTCGACGTGTCCGGCGGTTTCTGGGACGCGTCGGCCATCGGCTTGGCGGTCGCCTCCTTGCTGTGCTCGACCGTCCCCTTGACCTGGCCGGCGATCGCGTCCGCGGCGCCGGAGGACGCGAACTTGTCGGCGTCGTCGAGCGTCTGCGGCGTCGCCCGGGCGATCGCTTCGCCGACCGCCTTGATGAACGCGGCCTTGTCGAACGCCGGAACCGGTGCCGCTTCCATCTCGGCGGCCTTCGCCGTCTTGGCCTGGGATTCCTTCGCGTCGGCCGGAGGTTGGGCAGCCTTGGCCGACTCGGCCACCTTGCTCCCGGCCGGCGGGTGCCGGCTCGCGTTCCGCCGGACGGCGGTGATCTTGGCCTGGGCAGCCCGATAGCCCGGGTGTTCGCTGGGCACGGGTGGGGCTGGGGCAACCGGTGGCGGTGGGATGGTCCCCGCCGCCAGCCGCTGCATCCCGGGCCCCCGACCCGAGAGCAACGCGTTGACGGCGGCGTTGCCGGCCGCGGACTGCAACTGGAGCAGCGGTTGCGCCGTCGGCCCAGGGTCGGGTCGTCGGCGCGCCGGCGAGCCGGCTGCCGCCGCTGATCGGTCGCGCCGGTCCACGGCGTGTTGACCCGGATCCATCCGTTCATGATCGTTTCCCACCCGCCGGCGATGCCGGTGTCCTCGGTGCATCGCACCGGGTCGGTGTCGCTGCCCCTCCGTCTGCCTGCCCGGGCAACGATCCGTGCCCTGCGCACCGTCCGGTAGTCCGTGTCGCCCACAACGTCGCGGACGCACAGTTCACCTAGTTGTCCATGCACATCTGTCAGGAGGCGTCATGCCGTCGTATCTTTCGCCCGGCGTTTACGTCGAGGAGGTCCCGTCCGGCGCGCGGCCGCTGGAAGGAGTCGGGACAGCGGTCGCCGCGTTCGTCGGCCTCGCCGAAGCCGGGCCGCTGAACCAGCCGACCCTGGTCAGCAACTGGACCCAGTTCACCTCAACGTTCGGCGGCTTCCTGGACGGCACGTACCTCGCCCAGGCGGTGTACGGCTACTTCCAGAACGGCGGCGGAAACTGTTATGTCGTACGGATCGGCCAGGACGAGACGAACGGCAGCGGGAAGGCGCCGAAGGCGATCACCGCCGGACCGACCGCTGAGATCGGCCGCCTCCGCGTCCAGGCACTCGATCCGTCCATCCCACCCGGAGACATCAGTGTCGAGATCACCGATCCCGGCGAAGGATCGCCCGATGACGCGTTCCGGTTGCTGATCAAGCGCGGCGGAGAAGTGGTCGAGGAGTACGACCGGGCCAGCTTCGCCCGCGGCAAACAGAACGTCGTGACCATGGTCAACACCCAGTCCAAGCTGGTGCAGATCGAGGATCTCGGCGCGGCACTGGAGCGTCCGCCGGTCGGTGAGACGGCGCTGGCCACCATGCCGCCGCCGTCCGCCGCGCCGCAGCAACTGACCAGCGACGACTACGTCGGCGATGTCGCCGAGCGGACCGGGTTCGCCAGTCTGGAAGCGGTCGACGAGGTCACCATGTTGTGCGTTCCTGACCTGATGAGCGCCTACCAACAGGGCGCCATCGACCTGGACACCGTCCAAGCCGTACAGACCGCAATGATCGCGCACTGCGAACTGATGGGGGACAGGGTCGCGATCCTCGACCCGCCACCGGGTCTGAACGCCCAACAGATCAAGGAATGGCGGGTCGACAAGGCGCGCTACGACTCGATGTACGCCACCCTGTACTGGCCGTGGGTCAAGACGATGAATCCGGCCACCGGACGGCTGAGCTTCCTGCCGCCGTCTGGGCATGTGGCCGGCATCTGGGGACGCAACGACGACACCCGGGGCGTGCACAAGGCTCCGGCGAACGAGATCGTCCGTGGAGCTGTCGACCTCGAGGTGCAGATTACTCGGACCGAACACGATCTGCTCAACCCGGTCGGGATCAACTGCATCCGTGCCTTCCCCGGCAGGGGAATCCGGGTCTGGGGCGCCCGGACACTGTCGTCGGATCCGGCCTGGCGGTATCTGAACATCCGCCGGCTCTTCAACTTCCTCGAGGAGAGCATCCTCAGCGGCACCGACTGGGTCGTCTTCGAACCCAATGATCAAGCCCTCTGGGCGAAGATCAGGAGAACCATCGCCGCCTTCCTGGTCATGCAATGGCGGGCCGGCGCGCTGTTCGGGGCGACGCCGGACGAGGCGTTCTACGTCAAGTGCGACGAGGAGACCAACAGCTCCGAGTCCATCGATGCCGGACAGGTGATCTGTGAGATCGGTGTCGCACCGGTCAAACCGGCCGAGTTCGTGATCTTCCGACTGGCGCAGTTCTCCGGCGGCACCAGCCTGGTCAGTGAATAGCCGGACCGAAGCATCCTGATCATCAGCTGCTACACAGAGAAAGGTTCCCGACATGGCCCTGCCAACCGGCAACAGCGGCGTCGCCCACTCGTTCGGACTCGAGTTCGACGGCATCACGATCAAGAGCATCACCGAGGTGTCAGGGCTCAAGATCGAGCAGGACGTCGTGCAGTACAAGGAGAACGGCCCGGACGGCAAGTACCGGATCATCAACCAGCCGGGCCGTCCCAAAGCGCCCGACATCACCCTGACCCGGGGGCTGAGCGAAGACACCAGCTTCGAGAGCTGGGTCAAGGACTCCCGCTTCGGCAAGATGTCCGATGTTCGCAAGGGCGGTGCGATCATCGTGTACGACTACGAAGGCAACCCGATCAAGCGCTACAAGCTGGAGAACGCCTGGCCGAAGAGTCTTGAGATCGGATCGCTGAAGGCCGGTGACACCTCCTACCTGCAGGAGAAGCTGGTCCTGACCTGTGAGTCGATCGAGGTCGAGTGATGCGACGCGGTCCGCTACCGGTTCCTGAGCCGAACGTCGATGATCCCGGTGAATCGGCGGTTGACCAGCATCGGCCGGAACCGCTTCGCACCGAGTTCCCGTTCCTGCTGCCGCGCGGCTACGTCGACGCGTCGGGGACGGTGCACCGGGACGGGGTGATGCGGCTGGCAACAGCCAGGGACGAACTGGTTCCGCTCCGGGACGACCGGGTCCGGGAGAACCCCGCCTACCTGACGGTGGTACTGCTGGCCCGGGTGATCACCAGGCTGGGCAGCATCACCGATGTACACGCCGGAATCATGGAGGACCTGTTCGCGACCGATCTGGCCTTCCTGCAGGACCTCTACCGGCGGGTGAACACCGAGGGCCACACCCGTGCGATGGTCAGCTGCCCGGCCTGCGAACACCAGTTCGCCGTCGACGTTGCCGGCAGCCGCCTGGGGGAATCGTGACGTACGCGACCGACCGGCTGTATTCCGAGATCGCGTACGTCGCCTACTACCTGCATTGGTCCTACGACACCATCCTCGATCTTGAGCATGCCGAGCGCCGCCGTTACGTGGCCGAGGTCGGTGCACTGAACAACCGCATCCGGCGCGGTTGAACGGCGCCGAGGAGAACCGATCATGAAGTGGCGTTGGTGGCCCTGGCGCGACGCGCGTCCCGATGCGGCTGCGGCGGACCGGCCGGCACCGGCCGCTGATCATCACCAGGAGGTCCGGCACGATCCGGCGTGGTCCCAGCTGCCGGCCCTGCAGCGCAGCGTCCCGCTCGACCTGCATCCGGTGGCACCGCTGGACCGGTTCACAGCCGGGCTGAGTGCCTATCAGAACCCCAGCATGCTGGGTGATCTCGGCCATCTGGTCGACCGGAGAGCGCCGTCGGGATCGGTCAGCGGGCTGGCCGTCCCGCGATCGACGCCGACACCGCCGGCACAACGCGCCATCGCCTATTCCGAGGATCTCGCCGGCACCGCCTCGTCGTCGGAGGGTGGTACTCCGCTGCAGCGCCAGCACGACGACACCCAGCCGCCGGTTCTCGACCAACCGCCGTCCGGCGAACCGGAGTCGGAGGAGCAGGTGGTCCGGGAACCGGCGGTCCGGGAACGGGCGGTCCAGGAACCGGCGGTCCAGCAACGGGCAGTGGAGGCAGCCGTTCCGAAGCACCCCGTCCAGCAACAACCGCCCGTTCGGCCGCCGCTCGCCGACCAGCCGAAACCGGCCGTCCAACGAAGTATCAGCACCACCGATCCACCACCGACACCACAATCCACCCCACCCGTTGCACCGCTCGCACCACCTGTCCACGGTCACGACGACCCACAGACTCCGCCAACGACCCGGGCCCCAGCCGTACCAGCGGCCCCGGGCCCGGACCGACCCGCCGAGCCGCCCGCTGCAACCGCAGCAGCCACCGACGATGCGGCTGCGCCGTTGAGCGGCTTCGCCTCCGCGATCACGGCGATCACGACCGACGGACCGGATTCGCCGGACGCTGCCGGCCACGCGAGCGGCTCGGGCGGGCCGGACCATCCCTCGGCCACGCGACCGGTCTCCGCGGCATCGCCGGCCGTGCCACTGGAACCGTCACCGCCGTGGGGGACCCCGACGACGCACGCCGGGGTGCAGCCACCCGATCCGTCGCCCGCGTCCGACGCCGTGCCCGTGCCGCTCCAGCCGATTCCGGTGCAGCGCACGACGGCTGCCGGCGGTGGCGTTCCGATCGCGGACCGGCAGACTCCCAACGATCATGAACCTGACGATCATGAACGCAACGATCATGAACCGGGTGACCATGAACCCGACGCTCATGATCAGATCGCTGCGGATCGGCTGCCGTACGATCATTCTGGGCAACAGCAGACGCCGGTCGTGACGCGCCTGTCGTCACAGCGCCCGCCACTGCTTCCCGAATCGGCGCCGTTGCTCGACGGTTCCGCGGCCGTCGAGCGACCGAGCCCACAGGTGCAACGGATCAGCTATCAGCCGGCCAACGCGCCGATCGGCAGCCGCTATGATCACCGACGCTCCGGCCGCGCAGAGGCCGGCGCCCATCAGACCCGTCCGGCCGGCGATGCACTGACCGGCTCCGGTCCGTTGACCAACTCCCCGTCGGTCGTCCAGCCGGTCCAGCGGTGGACTCCGCAGACCCCGCCCGCCGCATCCCCGGTGATCTCCGCCGTGGAACCCGCAGCGATGCCCGTCGCCCCGGAGAACGACGTCATACCGGAGACCGGTGATGCAGACGACGCGGACTACACGCCGCTGACATCGACGAGTTTTCCGATACCGATGTCCGGTGACTTCGGATCCCCGCTCGGCGGAGGATCCGGTGCCGGCGGACAGTTGACCGAGCCGCGCGGAGCGGGCCTGCCACCGGCGACCGTCCAGCGATCCTTCACACCGCCGTCAGCTGTCCCACCGAGACAGCCCGGATCCGATGCGAAGCCGGCGAATGCGTCCGACCCGATCCGCGCCGTCCGACCGCGATCGGCGGATCGCACGGCGCCCGAGCCCGTCCACCCGGGCACCGGGCCGATGTCCTTCGACACCATGTTCGGCAGCTACGCCACGTCCGGGCCGCAACCGGATCTGCCGGTGCAGCGGGCAGCCGACAAGCCGCGGCCGCACGATGCGGGCCTTCCCGCCCCGTCCGACCCGGCCGGCCCCGCCGGAGAGGCGACGGCCGTCCAACGTGCCGCCGATGACAGTCCTCCCGCAACGGTCACTCCCGGGACGGCAGCTGCCCCGTCGCAGTCCGGGGCCACCGACAACGTCGACGAACTGGCACGCCGGCTCTTCCCGCCGCTGTCCGCCCGGCTCAAGGCGGAGTTGTGGCTGGATCGGGAGCGTGCGGGCCTGATCACCGACACCCGACCATGATCGGCCGACGAACAGGGGGAGACCATGACGAGCAATGCTGATCCGGCGGTGAGCGTTTGCTTCACCGTACGGATCGACGACGACGATCTTGGCTACTTCAACAGCTGCGACGGATTGGGCTGCGAGGTCGTCATCGAGCAGCGCGAAGAGGGCGGGAACAACGGCTTCGTCTGGCAACTGCCCACTCGGATCAAGTACTCAACGATCAAGCTCTCCCGGCCGGTGGGCGAGGACAGCGCCAAGCTCACCGCCTGGTTGGCCGGCTTCGCCAACGGCGTCAGCCGGAAGACGGCGACCATCGAGGCACGCCGGGCGGACAAGTCCGTGGTGGCCACCTGGCATCTCGACGGCGTCATCCCGGTCCGCTGGAGTGGTCCGAGCCTCAGCCCCGAGTCGCCCAAGATCGCCACCGAGACCATCGAACTGGCCCACCACGGCTTCCTGCCGGGAGCCTGAGATGAACCAACCGATCGCCTTGATGACCGGCGCCGGCGGGTCCCTGCCCAAGCCGGGCGACCAGGGTACGAACGGCCACGCGTCGAAGGACTCTTCGGCGATGCAACGGGCCAACCTGACCCTGTACGACGCCAAGGGTGCCGCGGACGGCGGCGGCAAGCCGGGAGCCGAACGAGGCAAGGTACCGTTCCAGTTCAATCCCAAGGAAGTCACGATCACCAAGACGGCCAAGTGGGAACGTAAGACCGCCAAGGGTGCCAAGACCGCCGGACCGCCGGAGTTCTCCGGATCCGAACCCTGCAAGCTCAACGTCGAGATGTTCTTCGATGCGACGAGCAATCCCAATGGTTCGGTGGTCGCCGCGGTGGAGCAACTCCTCTCCTGTCTGGTGCCGACCGAGGAGAGCGCCGGGCAGAAGAAACCGTCGCCGCCCCTGGTGGTGTTGCACTGGGGCGCCATCTCCAGCTTCCCGGCGTTCGTCACCTCGGTGACCGCGAAATACACGCTGTTCAGCAGTAACGGGACTCCGATCCGGGCAAGCTGCGCCGTACAGATGGAAGAGATGCCGGGAGCTCCGTGGCGACAGAACCCCACCTCCGGCAGCCATGACGTCCGCCGGGTGCACCGTACGGTTGCCGGTGACTCGCTGCCCTCCGTTGCGTACGCCGAGTACGGCGATCCGACCCGGTGGCGGGCCCTGGCGCGCTACAACGACATCGACGACCCGATGCGGATCCCGACCGGGAGCACGCTGCTGTTGCCGACACCGGAAGAACTGGCGGCGGTCGAATGAGCATCAGCAGCACCGTCCTGGTGGAGATCGACGGGAGGCCGCTGCCCGAGGACGTGGCGGGGTTGCTGACCTCCTTCCTGGTCGACGACAGCCAACGGCTGCCCGACCTGTTCGTGCTGCGGTTCCGGGACCCCGGCCGGGTGGTGATCAGCAAGTCCGGCGCCAAGGTCGGGTCCACAGTCAAGATCAGCGTGCTGACCGCGGACTCCCAGACCCCGGCAGAGTTGATCAACGGCGAGATCACCGCGCTGGAGGCCGAGTTCGACAGCACCGGAACCTTCACCCTGATCCGCGGCTACGACCCGGCGCACCGACTGTTCCGCGGACGGCGAACGGCCAGCTACGTGCAGGCCACCGCATCCGACATCGCCACCACCATCGCCCGGCGCGCCGGACTCGCGGTGGGGCAGGTGACCTCGACCACCACCGTCTATCCGCAGTTCAGCCAGGCCGGAGAGACCGACTGGGAGGTCCTGGAACGGTTGGCCCGGGACACCGGCTTCGAGGTCGCGGTGCGCGATCAGAAGTTCACGTTCGGCCCGCCGACACCCGCCGGTGAAGCGCCGGGCGCATCGGCCGACGCGTCGGCGAACCCACTGGTTCTCCAACTGGGCAAGGATCTGCTCAGCTTCCGGTCGGTGATCAGTTCCGCCGAACAGGTCAAGGAGGTCGAGGTCCGCGGCTGGGACATCGCCACCAAGAAGGCGCTGCGGGCCAACGCCCCGGCCAAGACCGCCAGCGCCGAACTGGCAGCGGTCAGGCCGGTCGATCTGGCCCACGCCTTCGGCGACCCGACCCATGTCGCTGCCTCGGTGCCCTACCGCAGCCAGGCCGAGGTCGACACCGCCGCCAAGGCCATGGCCGAGGAGATTGCCGGAACCTTCGCCGAGTTCGAGGCGACCGCGCGGGGAAACCCGGAACTGCGTGCCGGTACGGCGATCCGGATCGATCAACTCGGCGATCCGTTCGACGGCAAGTACGTGCTGACCCGGTCCCGCCACCAGTTCGATCCGGCCACCGGGTACACCACGGCGTTCACGGTCAGCGGCCGGCAGGACCGCAGCCTGCTCGGGCTCACCGGAGGCAGGAGTCGGGTACCGCAGGCGCCTCCGGGCGTCGTGGTCGGGGTGGTCAGCGACATCCAGGACCCCGAGAACGCCGCCAGGGTCCGGCTCACCTTCCCCTGGCTGTCCGACGACTACGTCAGTGACTGGGCCCGCACCGTCCAGCCGTCGGCCGGCGCGAACCGCGGCTGGACCGTGCTGCCGGAGGTCGGTGACGAGGTTCTGGTCAGCTTCGAACAGGGCGACTTCGGCAGGCCCTACGTCATCGGCGGCCTGTTCAACGGCGTTGACACGCCACCATCAGGACCTGTCGACCTGCTCGACTCCGGCAGCGGCACGGCCAACCGTCGCTCGATGGTGTCGCGCAAGGGACATCGGATGGACCTGCTGGACTCCGACCACTCCGAAGGGATCCGGATGGCGACTGCGGACGACAAACTCCTGATCTTCGTGGACAGCAGCCAGACCACGATCACCGTGCATGCCGACGGCAAGGTGGCCATCGAAGGCAGCAAGGGCATCAGCATCGACGCAGCCACCTCCTCGCTGGAACTCAAGGGTGGCGACATCTCGGTCAAGGCCACCAACGGCGTGAGTATCGACGGCGGCCCGACGCTGAAGCTGACCGGGGTCAGCTCGAAACTCGAAGGCAGTGCCACGACCGAGGTCAAAGGTGGCTCACTGTGCTCGGTGTCCGGCGCCATGGTGAAGATCAATTGAGCCGGCCGACCATGATCAGGAACGTGACGAAGGGAGATGATCATGCCGATGGCAGCACGGGTCGGTGACCCGACCGGACATCCGGGGGTGATCGGACCACCCGGCGTGCCGACGGTGTTGATCGGCGGCATGCCCGCCGCAACGGTCGGCACTCCGCACATCTGTTCTTTCCCGCCACCCGCGGTGCATCCACCGTCGACGATCATCCCGCCCGGCAGCCTGACGGTGCTGATCGGTGGCATGCCGGCGGCCCGGACGGGGGACATGGCAGGTTGCGGCGCGCCCATCGTGATGGGCTGCCCGACGGTGATGATCGGAGGCTGATGATGGACGTCGACTTCGTCGGTGCCGGGTGGTCCTTCCCCCTGGGAACCGACGCGACCAACGGCATCGGGCTGGTCAGAGGCGACCATGAGATCGAACAGTCGATCCGGCTGATCCTCGGCACGGCGTGTGGCGAGCGGCCGATGCGCCCCGAGTTCGGGTGCCGGATCCATGATCATGTCTTTGGTCCGGCGACCAGCGCCACCGCGGGCCAGATCGCCTACGACGTGAGGATCGCCCTGGAACGCTGGGAGCCGAGGATCGACCTGCTCGACGTCTCGGTCAGTTTCGAGGCTCTGGAGTCGGGGACGGTGTACGTCGACGTCGGCTATCGGATCCGCGGTTCCAACGATCCCCGCAACCTGGTCTTCCCGTTCTACGTCATTCCCGACGAGCGCTCCGCCGAGGACAAGCTCGCGATCACGAAAGGCACCTGATCATGTTGCCCGCCCCGAACCTCGACGATCGCAGGTTCCAGGATCTCGTCGACGACGCGAAACGACTGGTACAGCAACGCTGCCCGTCCTGGACCGATCACAACGTGTCCGATCCGGGTGTGACGCTGATCGAGGCGTTCGCCCAGATGGTCGACCAGTTGATCTATCGGCTCAACAGGGTGCCGGACCTGCACTACATCAAATTCCTGGAACTGATCGGCGTGGAGTTGCGGCCGCCGGCCGCGGCCCGCGGATCGGTCACCTTCTGGCTGGCCGCACCCCAGCCACAACCGGTGGTTGTGCGTACCGAGACCCAGGTCGCCACGGCGCGGACTGACGTCAGCGAGCCGGTGGTCTTCTGCACCACGCGGGAGCTGAACATCCTGCCCAGTTCCTTCAGTCAGGCGGCGACCCAGACCAATGGTGCGGCGCCGGTGAACACCACTGCCGCGCTGATCGGCCGGGGCGGGTTCCGGTGCTTCTCCGACACACCAAGGCCGGGGGATGCGTTGTTGATCGGGCTGGACAAGGCGGTGCCCAGCTGTGCGGTCACCCTGCGGATGGACTGCACGGTGTCGGGCCGGGGCGTCGACCCGAAGCGGCCGCCGCTGGTGTGGGAGGCCTGGACCGACGACGGTTGGACCGAATGCGAGGTCGACTCCGACACCACCGGAGGACTGAACAAGGCCGGCGATGTCGTGCTGCATCTGCCGGAGAACCATGCCGCATCGATCGTCGCCCGGGAACGGGCCGGTTGGTTGCGCTGCCGGCTGGTCGAGGCGCTTCCCGATCAGCCGACCTACGTCGCACCGCCGGTGATCACTCGGATCAGCGCGTTCACCATCGGCGGCACGACGCCGATGGTGCACGCCGAGGTGGTCCACGGCGAAGTGCTGGGCACCTCGGACGGCACACCAGGACAGCGTTTCGCGTTGCAGCGGCGGCCGGTCGTCCAGTCGGACCAGCCGGGCACGATCTCGGTGATCACCGACGGTGACGCCGGGCCGGGTGAGGAGGCCTGGCAACAGGTCCAGCATTTCGCCCAGTCCGGCGCGGCCGACCGACACTTCCGCGTCGACCCGTACGCCGGGGAGGTGCAGTTCGGCCCGGCAGTGCGGATGGCCGACGGCGATCTGCGGCACTACGGCGCGGTGCCGCCGGGGGGTGCGGTGCTGCGACTTGATTGCTACCGCACCGGAGGCGGCCGGATCGGCAACGTGGCCCGTGGTCATGTGGTGGTGCTGAAGACCAGCGTCCCCTACGTCGCCCGGGTGATCAACCGGGCTCCGGCGGTCGGTGGCGCGGAGGGTGAGTCGTTGGACGATGCGCGGATCCGCGGCCCGCTGTTATTGCGATCGCGGGGCCGGGCGGTCACCGCCGACGACTTCGAACAACTGGCCCGTGACGTCGCGCCGGACGCTGCCCGGGTGCATTGCATGCCCGAGCCGGACCAGCCCGGCGGGGTCCGCGTGCTGGTGGTGCCGCAGTTGGTCGGGGACGAGGTGGGCCGGATCGAACGCCCGCATCTGGATCCGCCGCCGGCGATGTTGCAGCGCATCGCCGCCACCCTGGATGCACGCCGCCTGGTCGGGACCCGGCTGATCGTCCAGCCTCCTGACTACAGCTGGCTCACTGCGGTTGTCCGGGTCAATGCCCGGCCGCGTTTCGACCCGGCCCAGGTGCGGCTTGACGTGCTCCGTGCGTTGTACGGCTGGTTCGACCCGCTGACCGGTGGCCCGGACGGCACCGGCTGGCCGTTCGGTCGTTCGGTCCAGGTGCATGAGGTGAACGCGGCCCTGGCCCGCATCCCCGGAGTCGACATGTCCCGGGATGTCGAGGTGGCGTTGTATCCGGCCGACGCGTCCCGCCGCCGCGGCGGTCAGGTGCAGCGACTGGATCTTCCCGAGACCGGACTGGTCTACTCCTTCGATCACCAGGTCCGAGTGGGGTGAGTACGATGCGCGGCACCGTCGACGGGTTGTCCAGCCCGCTGCCGCTGGCCGACACGCTTCCCGCCATGCTGCGCGCCGACCCGTTCGCCGCCGGCCTGTGCCAGGGGCTGGACGAGGTGCTGGCTCCGATCATGCTCAGCCTTGACTCGTTCCCGGCCTATCTTGACCTGGACACCACACCCGACGACATGCTCGGCTGGCTCGGTGCCTGGGTGGGCCTGATCGGCGACGAGGACGAGCTACCGGCCGGCGGTGACCCGGAACGGCTCCGTGCCCTGCTCGCCGCCGCACAGCAGCTGCACATCCGCCGCGGCACCCGATTGGGCATCGAGCGGGCGGTCAGCGCCGAGCTGGATGTGCGCTGCGAGGTGCTCGAGTCGGGAGCGGCGACCTGGGCGGCTGAACCGGACCAGCCACTGCCGGAGGGCGAGCTGGCCGGTGAGAACGCGCCCACCATCGAGGTCGCCGTGTTCCCCGAGAACGGCCGGCAGATCGATCTGTCACGGTTGGAGGTGATCCTGGACGCGGCGACACCGGCTCACGTACGGCGCCGGGTCCGGGTCATGCAGGCAGGCCAAGATCGGCCCTGATCCGGGCATGCCCGCGATGGCTGATCTGCGCCCCGCTGTGATCACCGGCGCGCTGCTGCACAGTGATCAACAACTGCCAGGCCGGATCGTTGTACGGGTCCAGGTCGATCGAGCGCCGGGCGACCCGGATCGCCGTCGCCAGGTCGCCCGATCCCGCGGCCTGACGGGCCGCGTCGACGGCGAGAGCAGCCGCCACCACCCGGAGCCGGTCGCGGTCCTCGATCACCCACTCGGCGGGACCGACCTCGGGCAACAGGTCGCCGCCGTACAGGTGCAGGGCCTCCAGCCGGGACTGCAGTGCGCGGGCCGGGTCGCCGGCCTCGGCCCGGGCAGCTTCGGCCACGAGCGATTCGAAGCGGCTGAGCTGATCATGGACCTCCGGCAGCCGGAGCGCATAGCTGTCACCCCGCCGGCAGACGCCGCCCTCCCGCAACCCGGCGGCGACCAGACATTGCCGGACGCTCGAGACGGCCACCTGCAGACTCCGCGTGCCCGAGGTCGGACCGGCATCCGGCCACAGCTTGTCGATCAATTCCTCCCGGTGCACCTCGTGCCCGTGTCGGCTGGCGAGCAACATCAGCAGGGACTGCGCGCGGGGTCGCAGCGTGCGCCATTCCACCTCGACACCGTCCACCTGCAGGGAGAAACCGCCGAGACAGCGCAATTCGATCATGGGGCGTTCTTTGATCATCGGCGCCGGTGTCGCCAGGCCGGGCAGCTCGACCAGCAGCGCATCAACCCGATGTTCGGCAACCCAGCGGGCCACCATGGGCGCGCCCAGCGCCGTGGCATGCCGAACGGCCGCGTCGAGCAATGCCTCGGCACGGGTCGGCCGACCGGCCCGCCGGTGCACCGAGCCCACGACGCAGGCCAGAAGGCAGGCGCCCCACAGGTCCCCATGGGTCTCACATTCGGTGATCACCTGCTCGGCAGCGTCGATCCGGGACTGATCGGGATGGTGCACCAGCAGCACAGCCGCCTGGAGGCCGCGGGCCGACCGTGACAACCACGGCTGGCCGGCGGCGTCGGCGTCCAGCACGATCTCGTCCAGCTCGATCAGCACGGTGTCGACCGGTTGTTGCCCGATCGCGGCGAGCTGCCCGAGCAGCCGGACGGCGAGCAGTTCGCCGCTGTCCGGGGTTGCCTCGGTCGCAGCAAGATCAAGTTCCTGCAGCGCTGTCGGTCGATCGCCGGCCAGAAGTGCTGCCACACCGCGGGCGATCGGCGTTGACACCGGATCGCTGGGCCGGCCGGGATGCAGCACGGTTCGCACCTCCGCCGACACCCGCCCGGCCCGATCGGCGTAGCCGCCCCAGGTCCGCTCCGCACGCGACCCGCCGGATTCCGGCAACCACAGCGTCGCGACGGCCCGCTCGGCGGAGCATCGGCGGCGGAAGTCCGGGTCGTCCAGCAGTGACTCGGCCTGCCGGTACGCAGCGACCGCCGCTCCGATCCGGCCGTTGCGGAACATCCGCCTGGCCGCCGCCAGGGCGAGCACCGGATCGTCGGGTACTCCGGTCAACCCGACGGCGCCGCGCAACCCGTCGCCGCTGTCGGCTGCGGCTGCTCCCTGGTGCGGTGCCAGTCGAGCGACTGCGGTCCAATCCTCTGCCCGGGCATAGGCGCGCACTGCCGCGGAGATCCGGCCGGACCGCTCGAGCAGCTCGGCGCTGCGGGCGTAGACGGCGCGCGCGGCGCGGCTGCCGAGCTCATCGACCAGGACCACCTCGAGGTAGGTCTGCAGGACCTGGTGATACCGATAGCTCAGCCCGCCGTCGATGCTGGTGGTGAAGAACTGCTCGGTCTCCAGCTCGTCCAGGACCGCAGCGCTGCCCTCGGTGTCAAGCAGGGCGTCGCACAGGTCGCCGGTCATCACACCGAGGGTGCAGGTCTGCAGCAGGAAGCGGCGACGCTGGGGGCTGAGCCCGTCCAGCACGTTGCGGGCGAGGTAGGAGCGGATCAGCCGGGATCGGCCGCTCAATTCCTCGACGGCCCGTTCCCGGTCGGGCCGGGACAGCCGGCTGGTTGCCAGATGGAACAGTTGCAGACCGGCGGCCCAGCCACCGGTGCGTCGGGTCAACGCCGCAGCCGCCGACGGGGACAGCGGGTGGGCGTACACGGTCCGGAAGAGTTCCTCGACCTCCCAGGACCGGAACCGAAGATCATCGCTGTCCATCTGCACCAGCTCGCCCGACACCAGCAGACGTGAGGTGTTGATCAACGGTGGGCGGCGGCCGGCCATCAGCACGCGGACGGTGTGTGGTCTCAGCTGCAGGAAGCGTTCCAGCGCGGATTCGGCGGCGGTGCCGGCCAATTCGTGCAGGTCGTCGATGACCAGGACGACCTGTCGGTCGCGGACGGCCTGCAGTGATGTGATCAATTCACCCAGCGAGCCCTGTGCCGCGCAACTGATGATCATGTCATCGGCGAGGGCGGTGCCCAGTGCGGTGGCCAGGTGTCGCACCAGCGCGTCTTCGTCGTCGTCATCGGCGGAGGCGCGATACCAGGCGCTGTGCTGCGCCAGGCGTGCGACGTTGCTCAGCAGGGTGGTCTTTCCCGACCCTGCCGGGCCGAGGACCAGTCCGAGATGGGGGCCCAGCGGATCGGTCAGTCGACCGACGAGTCGGTCGCGGACCAAACCGCGCTGCTCGGGGCGTCGGATCTTCTCGCCGAAGATGACGGACTCCATACCTGCTCCATGCTTGTGTGGTCACCATCCGTGGTCGAAGACGGAGCCGGGGTCCCCGTCGTTCACCGCGTCGGTGGTTGCATCCTCATCCGCATCGGGGCCGAGCCCGTTGGCGGTCAGAGGATTGAGGTGATAGCGCACTTCGAGACTGTCGGACAGACCGTCGGAGTCACTGTCGGGGTTCAACGGGTTGCTTCCGATGGCACGTTCGGTTGCATCGGACAATCCGTCATGGTCACTGTCGGCTGCGTGCGGATCCGTGCCGAGCAGTTGTTCGATGTGATCGGAGATTCCGTCGTGATCGGAATCCGGGTGGGGCAGGCGTACGTTCTCGGCCAGTCGGCCGGTACCTTCGACACCGCCGACGCCGGGGATCCTGCCGGGATCGGTGCCGGTGGCCAGTTCTTGGGCGTCGGAGATGTGATCGTGGTCGGTGTCGGCGGACAGCGGATCGGTGTGGGTGATCATCGCCTCGCGGCCATCGGAAATGCCGTCGTGGTCGGTGTCGGCGAGCCGCGGATCCGATCCCACCAGCTTCTCGAAGGCATCGGTCAGTCCGTCGTGATCATGATCCGGGTCGTTGCCGTGGACGCCGGGCAGGACGTCCGCCGGCGGTTCGGCCAGCGGTGTGGGCGAATCGATCGAGAAGGTGTCGACGTCCGGCGGTTGGCCGTCGTCCGTCGGCGAGCCACCCGATCCGTCGGAGATGCCCGGAATCAGGCCCGCGTAATTGAATCGGCCCTTTGCGGGGAACTCACCCACACCGTACGCGCTGCCTTTGGCTTCGATCGTCTTGCCGTTGCCCAGGCTGATCGCAACATGCGCCTGGCCGGCTGGCAACGGCCCCCTGGGCTCCTCGGAGAAGTAGAACAGCAGCGCGCCGGGTGTCTTCAGCGCCTTGTTCACCGGGATCAGCATGTCCTTGGACTTCAGGTCCATGTACTGTGCCTCGGCGATCCGCGGCAGTTTCACCCCCGCCTGATGTGCAGCCCACTGGGTCAGTGAGGAGCAGTCGAACGCCTTCGGATCCCGATTGCCCAACGACGGCGTCGCACCATAGACATAGGAGTCGCCGGCTTGTGCCTTGGCCGCATCGAGGAAGGTCCGCAGCGCGCCGTCGTCGGCGGACCCTGCGCCGGTCATCGAGTTGTCCGGAACGGCCCCCGACACCATCGGGTTGCCTGCCGCCGCGTCCGCGGCCGTGCCCCAGGTCGACCCGTCGGCCGTCCGGGCCGTGGCCTGCGGCCCGGCCGAATGCGTGAGCAGTCCCGTCTCCAGCGTCCAACGCGGCACGGTCGGCGTGGCAGATCCCGTTGCTGTCAAGGGATCCAGACGGTTGGCAATCTCGAAGCTGTCGCTCAGGCCGTCATGATCGGAATCGGCGATGGCCGGGTCGGTGCCGTGGCTGAGCTCCATCGCATCGGATAGTTGATCATGGTCACTGTCTTCCGAGCGCGGGTCGAGGCCGACCAGTTTCTCGATGCGATCGGGAATGCCGTCGTGATCGGAATCGCGCCCCGGATGACTGACGTTGAAGGCCAACGGTCCGGAGCCGATCACACCTCCCGCTCCGGGCAGCTGTCCGGGATCACTGCCGGCCGCGAGTTCCGCCGGATCGGAGAGTTGATCATGGTCGGTGTCGGCCGACAGCGGGTCGGTGTGAGAGACGACGGCCTCGTAACCGTCGGACAGCCCGTCCCGATCGGTGTCGGCAAGCGTCGGGTCGCTGCCGACGAGTTTCTCGAACTCGTCGGTCAAACCGTCGTGATCGGTGTCGACCGCGGTCTGCACACCCTGAGGCGGGCCGGATGAGGCCGGGTCGCCGACCGCGGAGAGCGGTCGACCGGCATCGATCCGGTCGTAGTCGCCGTAGTGCAACGGCGGCGGTAGAGGAGCGCCGTAGCCGGTGACGCCGCGATCGTCGCCCTGGACACCGATCAGCTGCTCAACCTCGGGCAGATAGCTCCGATAGTCGTGCGCGGTGCCCTTGTTGGCGTTGTGAGTGGTCGTCCAGGGTCGCATGTCGGTGCCGTGGTGACTGATCTGATAGGCGGCCCGGGCGTTGACCACGGGATCGGTGAGATCACCGAAGGTGTTCTGTCGTACGCCACTGGCGACATTGATCTGCCAGAGACCGATGGAATGCTCACCCTGGCTGGCGACCGCATTGGTCCGGCCCGACGATTCGGCCAGTGCGATCGCGGTCCAGGTGACGGCCTGATGAGGGTCGAATCCCGCGTCGCGGGCAGCTTGATAGATCTGCTGGATCGACAACACAGGCATTTGCCGGCACACCCCCGGACCCGCACCGAAAGACATCGACGAGTCTATTCCGCGGGTGACAGTTCGGCACCGGTCAATTTGCTGTGCGTACCGAATTCATCCCGCGGTCGGACCGTACATCCTTCGCCGGGATGATCAACAGAAACAGCCGATTGCCCGAAGGGGCGGAATCGGATCTGCCACGGCGCTGTAAGCGCTGTCCGGCCCTAGCATGAGTTTGCCGGACCAGCGGAGCCGACCATCCGCGGACGGGTCGATCAGTGAGGCGCCGGGATGTCAGAACTTTCGCCGTCGGGTCAGCAGGACGCGTCGCGGTCCGCGTCCTATCGGCTCGGCGTCGACCTCGGGACGACCTACACCGCGGCGGCCGCCGACAACGGCGGGGCGCCGGCGATGGTGGGTCTGGGCAACCGTGCGCTGCAGATCCCGTCAGTGCTCTTCCTGAACGAGGACGGCGAGTTCCTGGTCGGCGAGGCGGCCGAACGCCGCGGTCTGGCCGAACCCGATCGGGTGGTGCGGGAGTTCAAACGCCGGATCGGTGATCATGTACCGATCCTGGTGGCCGGGTCGCCGTACTCGCCGCAGGCGCTGACCGCGCGGCTGCTGCGATGGGTCGTCGATACCGCGACCGAGCGGATCGGCGCTCCGCCGACATCGGTCGTGTTGACCCATCCGGCCAATTGGGGCCCCTACAAGCTGGACTTGTTACGACAGGCCGGGCAACTGGCCGACCTGGACGACATCCACACCTGCCCGGAACCGCAGGCGGCGGCCGCCCAGTATGCGAGTCGCAACCGGGTGGAACCGGGGCAGCGCCTGGCGGTCTACGACCTGGGCGGCGGGACGTTCGATGTCTGCGTCCTGGAACAGACCACCGACGGGTTCCGATTGCTCGGAACCCCGGAAGGCATCGAACAGCTGGGTGGGGTGGACTTCGACGAAGCCTTGTTCCAGCAGGTGACCGCCTCGTTCGGCGGTCAGTTGTACGAGCTCGATCCGGACGATCCGGCGGTCACGGTCGGACTGACCCGGCTGCGCCGGGACTGTGTCGAGGCGAAGGAGGCGCTGTCGGTCGATGTCGACGCGGTCGTTCCCGTGACGCTGCCCGGTCTGACGACGTCGGTGCGGGTGACCCGGTCCGAGTTCGAGGCGCTGATCCGTCCTGCCCTGCGGGACACTGTGGCGGCAACCGGTCGGGCACTGCGGTCGGCAGGCATCCAGCCGTCCGACCTGGCAACGATCGTGCTGGTCGGCGGAAGTTCCAGGATCCCGTTGGTCGGCGAGTTGTTGCAGCGCGAGTTCGGTGTGCCGACGTCGCTGGACACCCATCCCAAACATGATGTGGCGATGGGTGCTCTGGTGGCGCGGCTGGACGTGATCCCCACACCGCAGCCGACACCGGAACCCACGCCGGAGCCGACCCCGCAACCGGTACCGCAACCGACACCGGTCCCCGAGCCGCCCTCGGAACTCGAGCCGGTTCCGCAGCCCGAGCCGGTTCCGCAGCCCGAGGCGCCACCGCCTGAGCCGGAACCGGTTCCCAGCCCGATGCCCGAACCCGGACCGACGCCACGCCCGGAACCTCGACCGACCCCTCAGCCCCAGCCCCGGCCGATACCGCAACCGATCCCGGAGCCGGAGCCGACGCCGCAACCCCAACCGATCCCTCCCCGACCGGCAGAACCGGAGCCGGTGCCGCGGACCTCGATACTGGACCGGCTGCCGCGGTCGTCCCGGCGTGTGGTGATCGCGGGTGGCTCGGTGCTCGCCGCCGCAGCCGTGGTCGCCACGAGCATCATCGTGTTGAACAATCGCCGGTCCGACAACGGCGGCTTCGCGCTGCCCCCACCCAGCACATCGGCACCCGGATCATCGGCGCCCTCGTCTGCACCGTCCTCGACCCAGCCATCGGCATCACCATCGGTTCCGGGCGGCAGGGTGCTGCCTGCCTCCCGTCCGCTGACCGCGACCGAACTGATCGTTCCGATGGAGACCGACGGCATTGTGCAGCTGTATCTCGCCGACACCCGCAAGAATGCGCCTGTCAAGCAGCTGACACACGACACCGGTGCGTCGGCCAGCGTGATGGTGTCTCCGGATCGCAGATCGTTCCTCTACATCACCGGCCCGGACGATCAGCACCGGGATTACCGGATCGCCGCTGCAACCAAGGGCTCGGCCGGTTCCGAGCGGTTCGCCGCCCGGAACCGGCGGTGTGCCGGTGGCTACTTCCGCGGCGCCTGGAACCCGGTCGACCCGACCATGATCGCGGTTCCCTGCCAGGATGGGGACGGCGCGTACGGGCTGTACCTGATGCGCACCACCGGCAAGATCATCCGGCCGATCGCGATCGGGACCGGCAATCGTGCCGACGATCCGACGTTCTCCCCGGACGGGCGGCAGCTGGTCTACTGGGCCGCGCCGGCCGGCAAGGGTGGCGGCGGCGGTTTGTACAGCGCCCCGATCGTGGACGGCGGCGCTCCACGCCGGCTGACACCGGTCGACAGCAACGACGCCGATCCGGCGTTCTCCCCGGACGGGTCGACGATCGCGTTCCGGCGCCGTACCGCAGGCAACTCCGACATCTACACGATGCCGGCCGACGGCTCCGGACGGCCGGTCCGGGTCATCCACACCTCGGGCGACGACCAGGATCCGACCTGGTCGCCATCGGGCAAGCAGTTGGCGTACAAGAGCGACGCACCCAGTAGCTATCCGGGTCCCCGCGTGCCACGGATCTGGATCGCCGATGCCGACGGCAGCAATCGCCATCTGCTGTGGACCGACGGGGCACCCGGAGCGCAGGCGGCATCGGCCTGGAGCCGCCGGTGATCATCGGGTCGGACCGGCGGGCCCCGCTGGATCGGGCTGACGGGCGCGCAGGTCGACGCGGGCCTCTTCTGCCCCGCGGGTGATCGCCTGGCTGACAATGTCGAGGAATCGTGCGATGTTGGCCAACCGTTGCGCGGCAGGCGTTTCCCGGCCGAGGACCGCCGCACCGTGTCGGGCCAGCTCGATCAGCTGATCATTGGCCCGGGCGGTGGCGATCGTCGCCTGGTAGAAGAGTTCGTCGTCGATCACGTAACGGTCTCGACGGCCCTGGTCCCGCACCCGGCGGACCAGACTCTGGCTCTCCAGGAAACCGATCGCCTTCGAGACCGACGCCGGACTCACCTGGAGCCGTTGCGTCAGGTCCGCCGCGGTCACGCTGCCGGAGTCGGAGGTGAAGAGGCAGGTCAGCACGCGAGCAGACATGGTGGGCAGGCCGCTGGCCACCAGCACGGCGGTCAGCGCTCGCTCGTACTCCGCAACGTTGTGCGGGTTGCGCCCGTACGCGTACGCCGGCCCGGAGACAGGGGAACCGGGCGGCCGCCGCGGTTGCCGCACCCGGTGTTCGGCGGACCGCTGCGCGCGGTCCGCACGATATCCCGCGGCACCGCCGTTGCGCAGCACCTCGCGGGTGATCGTCGAGGTAGGTCGGCCCAGTCGCCGAGCGATCTCGGCATAGGGCAAACCGTCCGCCACTCCCTGGGCGATCTGTTGCCGCTCGGGCCGGGTCAGGCGGCCGCCAGGCATTGTGACCTCCTCCTCACTCAGAGTTCGGTCAGCGTAGCGTTCACCCGCCTCTGTTGCAACGATTCTTGGATAGCTCGTTGCATACAACGCAGACAATTGCAACATTCTCCATGCTCTGACCAGGTATGACGATCATTCCCTCGGCTAGGTCTGTTGTCGCCTCATGGAATGCAACGTAGCGTTTCCATCGGATGGAAAAGGGTGATCAGGGGACCGCCCGGCAGAAAGGGAGCGCCATGATCAAGGACACGGCACCGACGGCGACAGCTTGGACCGGCATGATTCCGGTCGACGACACCGCACTGGCGACCACAGACACCGGCGGCACCGGCACACCGGTGGTCTACCTCAACGGCCAGTTCGCCACCCAGGGCTACTGGCGGCGGGTGATCGCCGATCTCGGCCCGGCCTTCCGGCACATCAGCTACGACGAGCGAGGGCGCGGACGGAAGTCGGGGACATCGGCCGACTACTCCTTCGCCGCCGCTCTCCGGGACGTCGATGCGGTGCTTGCCGCCCGCGACGTCGGGCGGGCAGTGGTCATCGGTTGGTCCTACGGCGCATACCTCGCCGCGCACTGGGTCGCGCAGAATCCCGACCGTGCCGTGGGTGCGGTCCTGGTGGATGGTGCTCAGCCGTATGACTGGTTGGACGACGCGATGGAGGTGCGGATCCGCAAACTGTTCCGGAGGCTTGCTCCGGTCACCACAGTGTTGCGTCCGACCGGCCTCACGCCGCGGATGCCGCCGGCCCAACAGGCCGAGACCAACATCGAACTGGGCAGGCGCGGCCGAGTCGCAGAACTACGCCCGGTGCTGGACGCCATTCGTGTGCCGACCCGGTACGTCCTCGCCTCCGGCCGATCCTTCGGCAGCAGGGGCGAGGAACAGGAGCGTATCCGGGCAGGCCTCAGCGCGATGATCGAGAACAACCCGAACATCAAGATCGGCGCGAAGGTGGCCAGCAATCACGGGGCGATTCTCCGCAAGGATTTCCGCGCGGTCGCCGCAGCCGTACGGGAGATCGCCGCACTTGATCACCCGAGCTGAGACGGAGCGTGTCGACCGCTGATCGGCTGTGCTGTGCTCACCGGCCCGCCCGAATCGCCCAATTCGGGCGACATCCGGAGCATCGGCGCACGGTGAGCTTGGTGGCATGACGAGTCAAGGGTCTGCCGACGGGTCGGACCTGTCGGCCGGGATGCTCGCCGAATCCGTCGAGGCCGAACTGCCCGGGCTCGTCGAGGAGCTGGTGCGGCTGGCCGCCGTGCCGTCGATCGCCGCCGAGGGATTCGATCCCGAGCCGTTGTTCACCGCCCATGACCAGGTGGTCGACCTGCTCACTGCCAGCGGTGTGACCGACATCGGCCGGCTCGAGGTGCCCGGGACGACGGCGCCCGTGCTGAGCGCGACCGTACCCGGCCCGCCGGGCTCGCCGACGGTGCTGCTCTACACCCACTACGACGTCGTCCCCGCCGGAGATCCGGCACTGTGGCGGACACCGGCCTTCGAGCCGGTGGTGGACGGTGATGCGATCATCGGCCGTGGTGTCGCCGACTCCAAGGCGAACATCATCAGTATTGCCGGCGCACTGCGGCTGCTCCGCGGCCGGGTGCCGGTCACCGTCAAGATCATCATCGAGGGGCACGAAGAATTCGGCAGCCCGTTCGACGACTACCCGAAGCAGGCGCCGGAGCCGTTCGCCGCCGACGCCATCGTGATCGCCGACGTCGGCAACGTTCGCCCCGGGACACCGACCATGACGGTCGCCCTGCGTGGATCAGCGTCAGTGACGGCCAGTGCGACCACACTGGGTTCGGACAAACACAGCGGACAGTACGGCGGCGCGGCACCCGACGCCAGGCTCGCGCTGATGCGCGCGATCAGCACGCTGCACGACGATGCCGGAGACGTGGTCGTGCCCGGGTTGCGCAGGGAACCGTGGACCGGAACCAGCTACACCGAGGACGAGTTCCGGCGACTCGCGGAGATCGTGGACGGCGTACCGCTGCAAGGCACCGGCACGATCGGCGAACGGATCTGGTCGGGCCCGGCCATCACCGTGATCGCCTTCGACGCCCCGCCGATCGACTCGCCGCTGAACGCCGTCGCCTCGACGGCAACGGCGGTGCTCAATCTTCGGGTCCACCCCGAGCAGGACGCTGCAGAGGCACAGCAGGCGTTGATCACACATCTGCGGGGGCTGCGCCCGTTCGGGATCGAACTCGAAGTGACCGCAGGGGAGACCGGCAACGGTTTCGCCGCGGCCCTCGACGGCGCCGGCTACCAGGCGGCGTCCCGGGCGCTGGCAACAGCCTGGGGCCGGCCGACCGGCGCGATGGCCAGCGGCGGGTCGATACCGCTGGCGATGGCCTTCCAGGAGGCAGATCCGGAGGCGGAGATCCTGCTGTTCGGCGCAACCGACGGCTACGCCAACATTCACGGCCCGAACGAGCGGGCGCTGATCAGCGAGATCAAGAACAGTATCGTCGGCCTGGCGCTGTTCTTGATCAACATGGGCACCGGGCCGCGATCGGCGGAATCATGAGCACCACCACCGAAGAGACCCCATCCACCTCCGAAAAGCAGTCCGAACCACGGAAGTTCCAGTTCCCCAGCGCGGTCACCCTGCTGGCCATCGTCGCGGTCCTGGTCTGGGTGATCACCATCTTCATCCCGGCCGGCAGCTACAAGCTGGACGAGAACGGCAGTCCCGTGCCGGGCTCCTTCCACTACGTGGATTCCACGCTCTCGGTCGGCGAGCGGTTCAAGCAGATCCTCTTCGCGCCGATAAACGGCCTCTACGGCGTGCAGGACACCAGCACGGGATTCGTCGACCCCGACAATGTCGGCGCACTCTTCGGCTCGATCGGCGTGATCTTCTTCATCATGTGTCTGGGCGCTTTCATCTCGGTCGCTTTCGCGACCCGCGCCCTCGAGGTCGCTATCACCCAGCTGACGGCAAGGATCCAGAGCCGGGGATCACTGTTGATCATCGTGATCATGGCGTTGTTCTCGTTGCTGGGTACGACAATGGGCTTCTCCGTGGAGACCTTCGGTTTCTACGTCCTGCTGATCCCGCTGATGGCAGCACTGGGCTACGACCGGATGACCACCGCCGCCATGATCATCCTGGGCAGCTCGATCGGCACCATGGCATCGACGGTCAACCCGTTCTCGATCGGTGTGGCCTCCGGTGAAGCGGGAGTCTCGATCGGCGACGGGATCGTCCTGCGGGTCGTGGTCTGGGCCGTGCTCACCGTGTTGGGCATCCTCTTCGTCCTTCGGTACGCCGCGCGGGTGCGAGCCCGCCCGGAACTGTCACTGCTCGCCGGTGAGCCCGATCCGGACGAAGCATCGGCGGACGAGTCGACCGATGCGCAACCCGAGCATGCAGCAGCCACGGCGGACCGGTTGACCGGTGTCCAGAAGTTCGCCCTGGTGATCACCGGTCTGACCTTCGCGCTGTTGATCTTCTCGGTGATCCCCTGGTCGGCGATTTTCGGCGGCAGTACCGCGCAGGCGGAGTACGACGAACTGCACGAGGTCGCCACGAAGCCCTACTGGTTCGAACTGAACTGGTGGTTCCCCGAACTGAGCCTGTTGTTCCTGATCGCGGCACTGATCATCGGCCTGGTCGCACGGATGGGGGAGAAGCGGATCGTCTCCTTGATCACCCAGGGCGCCGCCGACATGATCGGACCCGCTGTCGTCATCCTGCTGGCTCGTGGTGTTGCGGTGCTGATGACGAACACTCAGACCTTGGACACGGTATTGCACGCGATGGAGAACCTGGTCAGCGGAACATCGACCGGCGTCTTCCTGATCCTGGTCACGTTGGTCAACATGCCGCTGGCGTTCCTGATCCCGTCGTCCTCCGGCCATGCCACGCTGGCCATGCCGCTGCTCGCACCGCTGGCCGATCTGGCCGACGTCTCCCGGTCACTGGTGATCACCGCGTTCCAGCTCGGTCACGGACTGATGCTGACCTTCGCTCCGACGAACGTGATCATCGTCGGCGGCCTGGCGATCGCCAAGGTCGGCTACAGCAAGTACCTGCGGTTCGTCTGGCCGCTGCTGGTGGCGTTCTTCGTCGTGATCGCCGTCGCTCTGCTGGTCGGCTCGCTGGCGTCCTGACCCGACGTGCTCGGCCGGATGAAGGGGTGGCAGACCCGCACGCGAGGGGCTACTGTTAGGACAACCTTAAGATTCGATCCACCGTCCGAACCCGCGGTCAACCGCATGGTTCGCCACTACCTCGCCTGTGTACTCCCCCACGTACGTCGAGAGGCGGTCGATGGAGCAGGAGCTTTTGGTCGAGTACGGTCTGCCGGACACGTACCCGACGCTGTACCCGGACCGATCGGCGTACGGGCTGCCGAAGATCTATCTGCCGCGCCGCCGGCTGTGGACGCATCTGGACGCCGCAACCGAGGATGCCGGCCTGACGTTGTTGGCCGGACCCAACGGCTCGGGCAAGACACTCGGTGTGCGGGGCTGGCTGGCCATGACCAAACGCCACCAGATCGACCGCGGTGAGATCGCCTGGGCGAACGCCGACGCCAGACTGCGTCCCGAACGGCTCGCTCCGATCCTCGACACAACCGGCGGAAGCGACGGAAGGCGGCGGCTCGTCGTCGTGGACAGCGCGGAACTGTTGCCGGCGCAGACCCTCCGGATGATCCAGCTGCGGCTTGACCGGTCGCCGGACTCGATGCGCCTGTTGCTGATCACCCGCCGTGACCTGCCCATCGACCATCTCGCCGCCGAGTCGCTGGGTCAGTTCATCCGACTGCCCGGAACACTGCTGCGCCTGGAACCCGCCGAATCCGCGGAACTGATCGCCCGCCATGCCCGGACGTCGGACCCCGACGTCATCGGCCCGATCCAGGAGGCCGCCGACGGGTGGGCGGCCGCCGTCGTCGTCGCGGCGCGGGTGGCCGGAGCGGCGCCGGATCCCGCGGCCGTCGCCAGGCGAATGCGTCACGACAAGCGAACCCTGGCCGATCAGGTCGCCGGTGAAGTGATGTCCACCCTGTCCGGCCGGACGCGTCACCTCCTGTTGTGTGTGGCCGGCGAGGAATACCTCAGCCGCGAGCTTGCCGCCCACCTCTCCGGTGACGCCGAGGCCGGCATGCTGCTCGACGACCTGGTGGACACCGGCATGCTGGTCACCCCGCTGGACGATGCGATACCGATGTCGAACGCCCCGGACTGGGTTGGGCCGCCCGGCCAGGTGTTCCGGATCCACCCGCTGCTCGCCGAGGTAGCCCGCCGCCGGCTGTTGCGCCCCGACGTCGAGGTGCGGGCCGCACGGGAAGCCGTCATGAACGCGGTCGCGCTCGACCTGGGTGCCGGATCGCTGGATCGTGCGCTGGAGCGCGCCATCGCGGTCGGGGCGATGGATGCCGCTGCCGACATCGTCAGCCGGCACGGACTCGAGCTGGTTGCGCGGGGCAGTGGGGCGGCCGTCCTGGAATTCGCCCGACGCAACCCCGATGTGGTGCTCTGCACTCCGACGGTCCGGTTCCCGTTCATGGTGGAGCGTTGGATCTTCGGAGACATCGAACAGGCGGTCCGCTGGCTGAAACAGCTGCGGCAGCGCAGTGGCCGTGATGTCGATCCGGCGGAGAACGCCTGCGTGCGCCTGCTGCTGGCACATCTCGGACTGGAGTCCATGGACACGGCGATCGCCACCGCGACCCTGGCCCTGCAGGACCTCGACGTCCCTGTGGTTGCTGCGACGGGCGACGGCCCACGACGGCAGGACCCGGCTGCGCCCCTTCGCGGCGGCGGGCCACTGAAGCCGGTGATCCCGATGGTGTTGACCCTCCTGGGCAGCGCACAGAACTGGCTGGGCATGCTCGACGAGGCGAAGGTGAACCTGGCGTCGGCCGCAGAGTTGGCGCGCCGGCAGGGCTTCGGGCTCACCGCCGCAGAGGCCTTGGCTCATCTTGCGCTGACCGAATACATGCTGGGCAACGGTCCGGCGGTCACCGGGGCTGCCGAGGAAGCCCTGTCGTTGCTCGACGGTCTGGACGCCGACCATCGCGGCTACCTACGATCGGCTGCCACGCTCGCCGCGCGCCTCGCCCGGTCGGTCGACGTGCCGTGGATCGAATCCGGTGCCGGGGACGAACCGGAGCCGGTCATCCACCCCGGGCACCTGTCGCACCGTTTCTGGCTCCGGATCTGGAACCAACGCTCGGTGCTCAGCGGCGGCGCCTCGGCCGAGGTGAACCGAGTTCCCGGCACTCCCGCCGAGCCGGCTGTCCCGCACCTGCCCCGCCATCTGCAGATCGCCGGATCGGTAGAGGACGGTTTGCTCTCCGTGCTCGGCCAGGACACCGAGCGTCTCGGTCGGGCGGAAGCACGCCTGCGCAGTCTCGGCGCGACGGCGAAGGCCGATCTGCTGGCCGGACTGAAGGCGGACATCAACGGGGAACGGAGCAAGGCGATCAACCTGCTGCGCTCGGCCTCCGAAGATCGCACGGCGATGGCGAACGTCCGGGCATTGGCGTTGGCCGTTCAGGCGCAGTTGGTCCACTCCCGCGGCGACCGCGAGGCAGCCCTGGACCTGATGAGCATGGCCGCGGCGGCAAGTGCCGGTCACCGGGACGCGATCCCCTTCGTCGGCTGGAGCAGGCACGGCAGCCCGGTCCGGACAGTGCTGCAGGAATTGCTGCAGCTTTCCGACCCGGGCGTCTGGTACCGCCCCTGGCTCGAGCAGATCTGCGCAGCGGTGACCACCGGCGCTGGCGTGCCGCCGACGTTCGCCCATCGGACCAGCAGCGTCCCGGATTCGTTGTCGGTCCCGTCCGGCCCGCCCCTGTCGACCCGCGAGTACGACGTGCTGCGCCTGCTGGCCCGAGGCGCGACCTACGACGACATCAGTGCCGAACTGTTCCTGTCCCGCAATACCATCAAAACCCACGTCTCGCGCCTGTACGTCAAGCTCGGGGCGTCGAGCCGGAGTGAGGCCCTGGCCACGGCCCGCAGTCTCTACCTGATCTGAGCCGCACACCTGATCAGAACGGCCAGGCCAGCGGGATGATCAACAGCGCACAGACCAGCCACCACAGCATCGTCGGGAGTCCCAGCTTCCAATAGTCGCCGAACCGATAACCGCCGGGCCCCATGATCATCATGTTGCCCGGTGTCGCGATGGGGGTGAGCAGCGCAGCGCTCCCGGCAACGGCGACCGTCATCAGCACCGGCAGTACCGAGACGTCGCTGGTCAGCGCCGCCGACACAGCGATCGGCGTCACCACCAGTGTGGTCGCGGTGTTGCTGATCATCTGACCGAGGATCGCAGTGAGCGCGAACACGCCGATGATCAGCACGCGCGGTCCGGCATCACCGACGGCGTCGATCAACAGGCCGGCGATCTGATCGGCGGCGCCACTGGACCGGATGACCTCGGTGAGCGGGATCAACGCGCCGATCAGCACGATGGTGTCCCATGAGATCGCCCGGTAGGCGTTGTCCATCGACACCACGCGGGTGAGCACCATCAACAAGGCAGCGATCAGGCCGGCGATGTGGGGTGGAACGACGTCGAAGGCCAGCAGACCGATCATCACCGCCACACATCCGACCGCACGCCACGCGCCGGAACCCCAGGCGATCGTCTGGCGACGGACGACGTCCGGGGAGTCGACAACAACAACGTCACGGTCCCGGGTCAGCCGGTCCAATGCCTCCCACGTCCCGTGCAGCAGCCACGTGTCGCCGGGCTGGACCCGGCCGCGCAGTTCGTCCTGGGTGCGGCCATTGCGCTGGACGGCCAGGATCACCAGGTCGTACGCCCGTCGCATCCCGGGGAAGACGACCGACCCGACAAGCGAGGAGCGGGGCGGCACCATGACCTCCGCCACGCCGGCCTCGCGGTTGAGCAGTTCACCGCGTTCCCGCGGTCCGGTGAGGTAGACCGCCAGGTGGAGGTCGATCGCCAGGTGGCTGACCTCCTGCCGGGGTCCGGAGACGATCAGGACATCGTCGGGTTGCAACTGCCGGGTGATCGCCGCCGGGCTGCCCGGTTCCTGCGCTCCGGCGACAGCGATACCCGGGAAGGGGACGATGTCGATGTCACTCGGCCGGACGCCGCACAGCGGTGAGCCCTCCCTGATGCGGAGCCGGTAGAAGCCGCCCTGTTCGGCGTACTGCTCGGCGATGGTCGCGGCGAACCGTGCCAGATCCGGCGGCTGCTCCGCGGGCTGTCGGTCGGGCAGGAGCCGCCGGCCGAAGATCAGCGAAATGGCGATCGTGCCGGCCAGCACCGGAAGGCCGACGATGGCGAAGGAGAAGATCGGGAAGGGTCCGGCGCCTGCCTCGTCGGCCGCTTCGGAGACGATCACGTTGACCGGGCTGCCGGGCAACATCAACAGCGCCCCGGCACCGCCGGCGAAGGACAGCGGCATCAGGAACTGGCTCGGCGTCTGGTTGATCCGGATCGCCAGCATGACCACCAGGGGAGTCAGTGCCGCGACCGAGCCGTTCAAGGTGATCAGGGAACTCAACACGGCGCCGAGAACGCAGATCGCCAACAGCAGGTTGCCCCGTTTGCCGCCGACCCGCGCCATCACCTGTTGACCCAGCCAGGCGGTGATCCCGGTCGCATCGATTCCTTCGGCGACGACGAACAGCGAAGCGATGAAGATCACGATCGGGTCGCCGAATCCGGCAACGATGTCGATTGGACCGGTCAGCCCGGCGATCCACAGGGCCAGCGCGGAGATCAGGGCGACCACAGCGACCGGAAGCTTGTTCGCCACGAACAGGACGACGGTGCCGCCGAGAATGAGCAGGGTCAGGGTGACGTCATCCATGCGGTAGGCCGTCCATGGGGGAGATACCTCGATTCCGCGGTCGGTATCGGGCTGATCCGCGCCCCCTCGGACTTTAGGAGCGCCGCCGGCGGTCAATCGGCGCCGGCGGGCCGCGTCGAGCAACGTCCACGCAAAGTTCACCCGGTTTGACCGACACGAACCGGGCCGGTCAGGCCTGCAGGTGAGCGCGACGTGGAATGCTGGCGGCCAGGCACACCGTACCGATCGTCGCAAAGCCGGCCAGCAGGGTGAACATCCTCGGGTAGCCACCGACCTGGGCCGCCAACCAGGCGCCGATCCACGGTGCGACCGCACTGGCCAGCGTCGTCGGCGCCGCCAGCATCCCGGACAGCCGGCCGTAGGCGGTCGTCCCCCAGCGGTCGGGTATCGCCGTGGCCTGGATCAGGGTCTCGATGCCCCGGGCGAATCCGTTCACCATGATCACCGCGACCAACGCCCCGGTCGGCCCGGTGACCAGGGACAGGACGAAGGTGCTCACCGCGGCCAGACCGTAGATGATCAGCGTCCGCGACCGGACCTTCCAGCGGCTGATCACGCGCTGATAGAGGAAGCGGCCCGCGACCTGTCCGACACCGCCCAACCCGAGCAGCCAGGCCGCGGCAGATGCCCGGATCCCGCGGCCGATCAGCAGCGGCACCAGATTGATCAACGCCGCATAGATCGCCAACGCGGACAGTGCCATGCCGACGACCAGGAACACGAAGGCCCGGCTGTGCACCACGGCAGCACTGTGTTCATGATCGCTGATCACCGGCCCGGCCGACGAGCCCCGATCGGTCGACCTGCCCGTGATCTGCCCGACGCGATGACGTCCCGGCCAGGGTCTTCGTAGCACGATGGCGTGGATCGGGATCGTGATCACCGCGAGCGCACCGGCCAGGACAAGATAGACCTGCCGCCAGGACAGCACGTGATCCAGCGCAGACGTCACCGGCGCGAAGACCGTACTCGCCAGCCCGGCGACCAGAGTGACCGCGGTCAGCGCCTGCAGCCGGCGTGCGCCGTACCAGCCGGTCAGGGCGGCGAACGCCGGTTGATACAGCACGCCGGCCATCGCCACGCCGGCCAGCAGCCAGCCCGCCGTGAAGATGATCAAGTTCGGAGACCAGGCGATCACCAGGACGGCGGCGACGGCAAGGACCGACCCGCCGGTCATCACCTGCAACGGTCCGCGTACGTCCAACACCCGGCCGACCGGTATACCGACCAACGCCGCGACCACCAGCGCGGCGGAGAAGGCAGCGGTGGTCCAGGTCGCCGACCAGCCGGTCTCGGCGCGGATGCTGGGAGCCAGGATGGCGAACGCGTAGTAGAGGATCCCCCAGCTGACGATCTCGGTGACACACAATCCGGCCAGGACGTATCCGGGCCCGCGCGCACCGTCGGTTGCCGGACCAAGCGGACCGGGTCGTCCGGGACGCCTCGGGGTCGGGCGGGTTCCGGGTGGCGGCACGGACGGCACAATGGTCAGAGCCTGATAGCGGTGTTCGCCCTTTGTCAATGTCGGGTTCCGGATTCCGGGCGGCCCGCAAAACGCCCGATCGCCACGCCGCCGCGCGTACGCCGATCTCCGCCGCGACGAGGATCGTCCACTTGCCGGACCCGACATAGCGCTCACCGAAGGGGGTGGCACACTGGATGGCTACATGAGCAATGCGTGCTCTGGGGTCGGTGAAACTCCGAACCGGCGGTAACAGTCCGCGACCCGGTCACAGCCAGTGACCGGTTGACCAGGTGCAATTCCTGGACCGACGGTCAAAGTCCGGATGGGAAGCGCACGCAGCGACCTGGTCGTGCCGCCGCACCTTTGTGCGGGCACGGCCGTTCCTCATCTCCCCGGAGCCGATCGGACCGAGGGATGATGATCGAGGAACTCAACACTGCAGTGACACCGGGCGAGAGATCCGCCATGGATCGCGCGCTGACGCTGGCCCGATCCGCCGACTTCAGCCGTCGGGGCGGCAATCCCCGGGTCGGGTGTGTGTTGTTGGACCCGGACGGAAACCGGGTCGCTGAGGGCTACCACCGTGGCGCCGGCACGGCCCACGCCGAAGCCGACGCCCTGTCGCGGGTCGGTCCGGCTGATGGTGTTCGTGATCATGCCCGGACGCGGGTAGCGACCGCGGTCGTCACCTTGGAACCGTGCGCACACCACGGCCGGACCGGCCCCTGCGCCGACCTGTTGATCAAGGCCGGGGTACGCCGGGTGGTGTTCGCGCAGACCGATCCGAACCCGGTGGCAGCGGGCGGGGCGCAACGGCTCCGCGATGCGGGTGTCGAGGTCATCGCGGGCCATCAGACCGCCGAGGCGACGGCACTCAACGCGGACTGGACGTTTGCCCAACAGGTCGGACGACCGCGGATCCGGCTCAAGATCGCCGCGACACTCGACGGCCGGATCGCCGCAGCGGACGGAACCAGCCGGTGGATCACCTCGCAGGCGGCGCGGGCCGACGGGCACCGACAGCGGGCAGCCGCCGATGCAGTCCTGGTGGGCACCGGAACCGTGGTCGCCGACGACCCGCTGCTCACCGTGCGCCACGTCGTCCCCGACGAATCCGAGCAGCCGCTCCGTGCAGTCTTCGGCACAACACCGATCCCCGCCGCCGCGGCGATCCGACGATGCGGTCCCGGCCTCGAACCACCACTCCTGCTCAACACCCGGTCGCCGTACGACGCTGCGGCCTCGCTCCGCGCCCGCGGGGTCAGCTCCGTGCTGATCGAGGGCGGCCCCAGGACCGCCGCGATCTTCCTGGCCGCCGGCTTGGTCGACGAAGTGATCAGCTACCTGGCACCGTCGATCCTCGGCGCCGGACCGGCGGCCGTCGATGATCTTGGCATCACCACGATCAGCCAGGCGCTCCGCGGCGAGATCACCGATCTCGCCGACCTCGGCACCGGAGCCGACCGGTGTGTCCGCGTCACGACACGACTGAACCGCAGCGGCCTCCACCGCGAACATCCCGAAACACCATCCGCGCGAACCCTGCGCGCCACGATCCACCGAACCACGAAGGAGACACACCATGTTCACCGGCATCATTGAGCACACCGGCGAGGTCACCATGCTGCAGCGACTGGGTGATTCCGCACGGTTGGGTATCCGGACCTCGCTGCCGGTCCGCGGAACGGCATTGGGTGGTTCGATCGCGGTGAGCGGCGTCTGCCTGACCGTCACCGAGCACACAGCGGACGGATTCATCGCTGACGTGATGGCCGAAACCCTCACCAGGACGACCCTCGGTGATCTTGAACCGGGCAGCCGCGTGAACCTCGAACGTGCAATGCCGGCCACCGGCCGGTTGGACGGTCACATCGTCCAAGGACACGTCGACGGCACCGGGACGGTGGTCGACCGGCGACCCGGTGACCGCTGGGAACTGGTCCGGGTCAGGGTGCCCGGCAGGCTGATCCGATACGTGGCGCCGAAAGGATCGATCGCGGTCGACGGAACCTCGCTGACCGTGGTCGAGGTGGACGATCCCACGGCTGACACCGAGTCGAGTTTCACGGTCGCGCTGATCCCCGAGACCCTCACCCGAACGACGCTGGGAACCGCCGAGGTGGGGACGAAGGTGAACCTGGAGGTCGATGTGATCGCCAAGTACGTTGAACGGCTCACCGCGACCCGGGCCGGCCGACCGGAGGTGGTCGCATGATCACCGCCGACGGGCACCGGAGTCGCGCAGCGCGTGACGACGCCGATGATGATCTTGTCGCTGCCGCGATCGGTGAGATCGCGGCCGGGCGACCGGTCGTCGTCGCCGACGACCAGGGGCGTGAGGACGAAGGAGATCTGATCTTCGCCGCCGAGTTCGCGACCGCGGAGCTGATGGCATTTCTGATCAGGCACACCTCGGGTGTGGTCTGCGTGCCGATGATCGGCGAGGATCTCGACCGGCTGCGGATCGGCCCACTGGTCGACGACAACACCGATCCCAATCGGACAGCGTTCACCATGACGGTCGATTCCGCTGCGGGCGTCACCACCGGAATCTCGGCGGAGGACCGGGCGTGCACGGTACGCGTACTGGCCGACCCGGCGGCCGCACCAGGCCATCTGACCCGACCCGGCCACATCTTCCCGCTCCGTGCCCGGTCCGGAGGAGTGCTGGAACGTCGCGGGCACACCGAGGCAGGCATCGATCTCACCCGGCTGGCGGGGGTCCGGCAGACGGCGGTGATCGCGGAATTGACCAATGACGACGGCACGATGATGCGCCGCCCGGAGCTGAGCGCATTCGCTGCCCGGCACGGCCTGGTCATGATCAACATCGATCAGCTGGCACGCTACCGGTGGCGGCACGAGACCCTCGTCGACCAGCTGGCCGGCACCCGGCTACCCACCGCGTACGGCGAGTTCACCGCGTACGTGTACCGGTCCCGACCGACCGGGACCGAACATATCGCCCTGGTCGCCGGGCAACCCGCGGAAGTGATCGAACCAGCACTCGTCCGGGTCCATTCCGAGTGCCTCACCGGTGACGTCCTCGGCTCCCTGCGGTGTGATTGCGGCCCGCAACTGCAGAGCGCCCTGTCCACCATCGCAGGACGGGGACACGGCGTTGTCATCTATCTGCGAGGACACGAGGGCCGCGGCATCGGGCTGGCCGACAAGCTGCGGGCCTATCGTCTGCAGGATTCGGGACGGGACACCGTCGATGCCAATCGTGATCTTGGGCTGCCGGCCGACGGGCGCAGCTACGACGATGCCGGACAGATCCTCCGCGATCTCGGGATCTCGGCGGTGCGGCTGATCACCAACAATCCGGCCAAGGTCGACGGCCTCGAACGGTCGGGAATCACCGTGCTGGAGCAGGTCCCCACACCGTCCTTCACCAGCCCGCACAACCTCGGCTATCTGCTCACCAAGCGTGATCGGATGGGCCACCGGCTTCTCGACCTGCAGACAGGAGAATGATCATGAGCAGAATAGGTGCACCGCAGATCGAGCCGGTCGACGCGGCAGGATTGCCGGTGGCGATCATCGCCGCACGCTGGCACACCACCATCATGGACGGCCTGCTGCAGGGTGCGCTGCGCGCCTGCCAGGACTGCGCGGCAGAGGCGGAGGTGGTCAGGGTGCCGGGATCCTTCGAACTTCCGGTCGCGGCGCAGGTGGCGGCGAGCTCGGGCTACCACGCCGTCGTCGCGCTCGGCGTCGTGATCCGCGGTGACACGCCGCACTTCGACTACGTCTGTCGCGGTGCCACGGACCAACTGGCGAGAATCGCCGTCGACACGGCCGTTCCGGTCGGATTCGGGCTGCTGACCTGCGATACCGAGGAACAGGCTCTGGCTCGCGCCGGACTCCCGGGCTCGACAGAGGACAAGGGGTACGAGGCCGCCGCGGCTGCGATTGACCTGGCGGGCACCCTGGCCCGGATCAGATGTGGCGGGCGACCGGATCCGGCAGACGGGAAACGTCACCGATGATCACGGCCGGTTGGTCCCGCCCGGCGTCACTGGCCAGCGCGAGAAGATCGCTGAGATCCTGCGACGGCAGGTAGACCAGCGGGGTCCGGCGACCGGTCGAGGCGATCTGGGCGGTCATCCGTTCGAACTCGGCGAGTGCCAGCCGCTCCCGACCCAACCGGAGATATGCGGCGGCTCGCAGCCCGGATGAGTTGCCCGGCCACAGCCGTTCGAAGATGGTGTCGGGCGTTGTGCGCAGCTGGCCGGAGATCCGGTCCAGCAGGTCCAGTGTGTCCTGCGGCCGACCGTCCGACAGCGCCCAGACCGACTCCAGCAGGTTGGGCCACGGCCGCCGGTCCACCGAATCCAGCAGTTTCTCGGCGCAGGCGTGCGCACCCTGGCACCGCAGCGCCAGATAACGCCAACCGTCGAGCACGTTGCGGTCGTTGCGGGTCAGCAACGTCCCGGGTCGTCCCAGAGCCGTCCGGGACAGCTGCTCGTACGCCAGCCCTGGTTGGCTCGGCGGCAGCAGCGTCAGCGCCTGGTAGACGCCCCAGTACAGCGGGAGCTCCGCGGCATCCGAACCCGCCCGATCGATGTCGATCCCGGCCTGGTCGAAGTCGAGGCTCTCCACCGACACCACCACACTGGCCAGGCGGTGGAACCGGCCGAGCGGTCCGTACTGCCAGTCCTGCGGCCACCGGTGATCGATCTGTTGCAGGGCCTGCCGGGCGCCGTTGATCTCCCCGGACAGTGCGCGGACCGCTGCGGCCATCGAGGACAACTGGAAGTCGAGGTCGGGCCGTCCGGTCCGTCCGGGAATCAGGTCCGATTCACCGAGGATGTCCTCGGCCGTGCGGATCGCGGCAGCCCTGATCAACGTGGTCAGGGTCTGCTGGACGGCCTCGGCGGCCGATGTCGACAGCTGACCCGAGACATCGGCCAGGCGCATCCGCACCGGTTCTCCGCCGGTGGTCCGTGGCGGCGGTCGGTTCTCGGTGCTCAGCTCCCCGCGCAGCCACGGCGCAGCCGACTCCACGGCGGTCAGCAGAATCCGTTCCGTCGGGCTCGCCACGGCCTTCTGCTGCTGGGCCGCATGCGCCGCCATCGACAGCAACTCGGCCGCCGAGCCGTTCGGCTCACCCGTCCGGTCCAGGGACACGATGGCCGCGGCCAAGGCCAGGAAGGGGTAGCGGCGCAGTCGTGTCGGTTCGGTCGGCACAGCCAGCCGACGGATCTCGACGCCGCCGGAGTGGATCAGGTCCTCCAGGTGACTGCCGAGCCTGCGATTCGCGGCATCCAGGTCCGAGATCTGCAACCACGCCTCGACGGCGGTGACCCAGTCCTCATGGTTCTCCGCCCAGACCGCCAACCGCTGGTGCGCCCGACGGAATCCGTCGGGGTCGGTTCTGCCGAACTCCTCCTGCAGCGACCGGCGTACCCCCGACGCATAGCGGAAGACCGGCAAGCCGTCCGCGCTGATGGCCTCCCAGCGGCCGAAGCCTGCGTGCACGGCACGGACCAGAAGATAGCCTGCCCGGCAGATCGGCAACCCTGCCAGCTCGGCGGCCAGCGACGGTTCGACGGTGTGGGCGACCGAGATCACGGCCAGGAAATCGGACAGCTCACCGAACCGGTCGTCGGGCGGCGCGCAGCAGGGCGTGACCGGATCCGGCGTGCCACCGGCATCCGATCCCCGGCACATTCCGGTGAGGACCGATCTGATGAAGGACAGCTGAGTTCGGCACGGATCCGTACCGCCGGTGAAGAGATCTGCGATCTGCTCGGCAGCGATCGCAGCGGTGTGGGCGGCCAACGGCAAGCGTCCGACCAGGTCGGCCAGTTCCGTCGCGGAAGCGATTCCCGACAGCGGTTGCAGGACCGCCGCTCGTTCGTCGTCGGTGAGCAGAAGATCATCCGGGCCGAGGACGGTGATATCTCGTCGTCCGCGGCGCGGGATCGGGGAATCCTGGTCCCGGGTGAGGACGACGCAGTCGATCACATCGGTCAGCAGGTCCAGGGCCGCGGCGACTTCCTCGGCAGCGTCCGGCCCGATCAGTTCGGCGTTGTCCACGATCACGGTCCGGCGGGCGGCCGGGCGATGCAGAGCGCGGACCACGAGGTCCTGCAGCGTCGGATCGAACTGGTGGGCCTGATCGTTCGGTGTGCCGGGAGGATTTGCTGTGCCGGGAAAAGTGGACGGCTCCAGCCAACCGCTGCCCACCAGTTCCGTGGTCAACCGGTCCCAGAACTGGTCGGCGGTACGAATCCGGCCGTCGACGGTGACCCACAGGCATTCCCGTTCGGTACGGCTCGCCCACTGCGCGGCCAGCGTCGTCTTGCCGAAGCCGAACGGCGCATGGATCACCGTGAGGCGGCCGCCCGCCTGAAGTCGATCCCAGAGGCGGGGCCTGATGACCAGTCCGCCGAGAATCGACGGAATGCCTGTGACCAATGACAACGTGCCGCCCCCATGTCGCCCCCCGACGCTTCGTCGAATCTAGCAGTGAGAAACCGACCGCGACGGCGGTTCGACAAAAGAGCCCGCAGTCGATGGCCACCGGCCCGGTTTCGGTGCGGCGTCGTGAACTGCACCCTTCTTTCGGGCCGCCGAGCTGGCATGATCAGGTAATGGCCCGATCAACTCACATGGTGTCGCTGGGCTTCGGAAAATTCGCCCGGGCGGACCGGATCTATGCCCTGGAACCGCTGGTCGGCGAGGACCGCGGCGACGGTCGGCGTACCAAGGTGTGGGTGGAAGGGGTCGCCGACCCGATCATCGCCTCCCGGACCGAGGGGACCATCCTGCGCGACATGGGCCAGGAGGCTGCGGCCGTCGCCCCGACCGTCGACGAGGCGCTGGACCTGGCCCGCCGGCTTGCGGCGGCGGCCGAGGCCGGACGGGTCGACCTGAACGATCTCGGCCGGCGCGCCCGACGGCTGTTGGCCGCGACCACCGCCGGATCCGGCGAGGAGTAGGGCACCCGCAAGGCCAATGGATGATCTGTGACAGGGACGTCCCTGCCACAGATCATCCACTGGTGACCGCCGCGCGGACGGGCCGCTCAGATCAGCGTGGTCAGACCTTGATCAAGAGCCACCGTGGGTGTCCAGCCGAGCAGGCGGCGGGCGGCGGAGCTGTCGGCGGTGATGTGGCGTACGTCACCGAGGCGGTAGCGACCGGTGATCACCGGCGCCGGACCGTTCATGATCATTGCCATCCGGTCGGCGACCTCGCCGATGGTGACGACGCGGCCGGAGCCGATGTTCAGCGGGGTGAGGCCGGGCGGCAGCCCTGCTCGGACGGCTGAAACCGTCGCCGCGGCGACGTCGTCGACATGGATGAAGTCCCGTCGTTGGCCACCGTCCTCGAAGACGGTCGGCGCCTTGCCCGCGAGCAGCGCCGAACGGAAGATCGCGGCCACACCGGCGTAGGGCGTGTCATGCGGCAGCCCGGACCCGTACACGTTGTGGTAGCGCAGCGCCACGGCTGTCCCGCCGGTATCCCTGGCCCAGATCGCCGCCAACTGCTCCAGATGCACCTTGGTCGCGGCATAGACGTTCCGCGGATCGGCCGGGGTGTCCTCGCCGACCAGTTCGGGGACAAGATCATTTCCGCAGTCGGGGCAGCGTGGTTCGAAGCGTCCCGCGGCAAGATCGGACCGGCTTCGCGGCGGCACCGGGATGCTGCCGTGGACCGGGCAACGGGCACGGCCCTCCCCGTAGACGACCATGGACGAGGCCAACACGACCCGGCCGATCGATTCCTCCGCCGCGGTTCGAAGTACGGCAGCCGTACCGAGATCGTTGTCCCGGGCGTAGTCGTCCAGATCGGACAGGTCGACACCCAACCCGACCTTCGCAGCGAGATGGATGATCGCGTCACATCCGCGCAACGCCGCTCGCAGCCGCGGCACGTCGACGATGTCGTCGGCACGGTCCAGGGCACGATCGAACACCACAGCACGGTGCCCGGCCGCATCGAGCCGACGCAGCACCGCACCCCCGATGAACCCGGCTCCGCCGGTGACCAGGACCCTCATCCCGGATGGGCCGGCAACGCGACGTCGAAGCGGCAGCCGTCGTCGGTGTTGCGGACCGCGATCCGGCCCTGATGGGATTC
>Ga0164242_10000669_pt1 | contig 41276 bp, 37 predicted proteins | sample OricomgcompostMG_FD_108783 | JGI IMG/M metagenome (GOLD analysis project Ga0164242, IMG submission 108783) | Miracle-Growth compost microbial communities from Emeryville, California, USA - Original compost - Miracle growth compost (MG) ... | reverse complement strand
GTTCAAGCAGTCGTGGCTGTACACGGAGCTCTACAAGGCGCGCAACTTCAAGCAGTGGATGAGCAAGGGCCTGTACCTGGGCACGCTGATGGTGGGCATCGAGCAGAAGCTGCTGGGCGGCAAGGTGCCGTGGACGCTGCATCACCAGCATCGCGATCACGAGATGCTGCGTCCCGCGTCGCAGAGCAAGCCCATCGAGTATCCGAAGCCCGATGGCAAGCTCACGTTCGATCGTCTCTCTTCGGTGTTTATTTCGAACACGAATCACGAAGAGAATCAACCCGCGCATCTGACGCTGAAGGATGCGAGCGTGCCGGTCGGCATCAACCTGCAAAGGTATGCGGGCCCGGAGTCGCGCTTCTGCCCAGCGGGCGTCTACGAATTCGTGAGAGACGATTCAGACGAAGATCGCCTGCAGATCAACGCGCAAAACTGCGTGCACTGCAAAACCTGCGACATCAAGGACCCGACACAGAACATCGTATGGGTCACGCCCGAAGGCGGCGGCGGGCCGAACTATCCGAACATGTAGGATCGGAAGCGCGGACGCCGTCGTCGCCTCAGGTGGCGCGCATGCAGTCTGCAAGACATTGAGTTCGACCCTCAAGTCCGCCGTATGCCCGGCTCGGCACGCAAGCTGGCGACGGCCGGCGCCAACACCTCGATCAGTTCCGTCTTGCCGAAGCGCCGTTCGTGCATCCCGGACTCGACGTCGATCTTCCCCGCGTTGTGCGCGTCGTAAAGATCGGCGATCAACCGCGCATGGCGCTCGCTTAAGCCCGCACGCAGCAGCACGGGCGTCCACTGGTCGCGCGGCAGTTCGCGCGCGACCACCGCGCGGCCACTAATCCCGGCGAGCACGTCGGCGACATGCGTCGCACCGATACGCCTCGGACCCTCGATGCTCACGACGCGGGTGCCGTGTCCACGCGCTGCGTCGAGCAGCAACTCTGCCGAGGCGCTGCCGACGTCCTGTGCCGCGACTGTGGGAAAGCGCTTGTCCAGCGGATGGTGAAAGCTCGGCAGCACGCCCGAGGCTAGCGCCGCGGGAATCGTGCGGCGCCAGTTCTGCATATGTTCTGCAGACCGAAGCAAAATCACCGTGGCGGCGAGGGGCTTCAATTGGCGCTCGAGGTAATGATAAAGCTGCGTGATGCCGGTATTCGCGTCCAGTTCCGCGCCGTAGTCGGATAGCGCGAGCACGGTCTCGGGCGGGGCCGCGCGCAGCGCCTCGGTGGCGACGTCGATCGTCTTGCGCATCGTTGCCGCGGGATGCGCGTCGGCGACGGGCACGGGACACAGTATCTGCACCGCGTGCGCGCCGCGGATCGCCGCCGCAACCGACGCGCGATCGGCCAGATCCGCGAGCGCGACTTCGCAGCCGAGCGCGGCAAGGCGCGTGCCGTGACGCCTGTCGCGCACCACGGCGCGCACGGCGTGGCCCGCCTGGCGCAAGGCCGTGGCGGTTGCGAATCCGGCGTTACCCGATGCTCCGAAAATGACGTACATGTCGACTCCTGGTCGATGATGGGTTCGTCTCGATCGTAAAGGGGCCGGGACAGCGAAACGCGCAGGAAAAGCTCGTCGCGAGCAAATCTGGATGATGCATTCGAGGCGCGTTGCGCCGCGCGCGCGGAATCCACTAGACTGGCCGCTCGACGTTTTGCGCAACGGGCCGCACGGGCGGCGCGCCAAGGGGGATGCCATGAATGCAGTGCTGGAAGAGGCGATGGCGCCGGCGGCTGGGCGCGTCGCTCTCAAGAGCAGTGGTGCGTTGGGCTGGAGCGGCTTCGGCGCGCAAATGCTGGCCATTTCGGCGGGCCGGCATTGCATTCCCGGTACGGCCTGGCATCGTGTCGGCGTGCATTTCGGCGCGCCGGTGCGCGCGCAGTGCGTCTGCGACGGTCTGCGTCTCGCGCGCATCCAGGCAGAGGGCGATGCCGATGTCGTTCCCGCGGGACTCGACGGCGTTTGGACCGACGCCGCCGACTGCACCGTGCTGAGCATCCGTTTCGAGGACACGTTCGTGTGCACCATCGCCGGGCAGCTCGAGCGCAAGCCCGCCCGCGCAACGATCGAACCGCGCCTGCAACTGCGCGATGCGCGCTTGCAGCATCTCGCATGGGCACTGCGCGCCGAGCTCGAAGCAGGCGAGGCCTCGGACCCCCTGTACGCGCAAAGCATCGGCACGGCGATCGCGGTGCGCCTGCTCGATGCGGCCGAGCCGCTCGAAGCGCGCCGCGCGGTGCTCTCGCCGCGCCTCGCCGCACGCGTGATCGATTACATCGAGAGCCATCTCGACGGGCGTCTCGCGCTCGCGGAACTGGCGGCACTCGTCGAGCTGAGCGTGCCCCATTTCAAGGTGCTGTTTCGCGGGACGCTGGGCATGCCGGTGCACCAATACGTCGTGCGGCGCCGGGTGGAGCGCGCGAAGACGCTGCTATTGAAGAGCGGTCTCAATGCGACCCAGGTGGCGCTGGAAGTCGGTTTTGCGCATCAGAGCCATCTGGCGCACTGGATGAGCCGCGTGCTCGGCGTGACGCCGCGCGAGATCCTGCGCGCGAGGGACGCCAGACCCGTCAAGGCTTGCGCAGATTCGCCAGCGCACGCGCCACGCGATCGATGACCGTCGCCCAGTCGCCGGGCTCGGTCTGGCGAAACAGGCGCGCACGCGGGTACCACGGCGAGTCGTCCCGGTCGCGCAGCCAGCGCCAGCAGCCGTCGTGGCGCGAGAGTATCCACACGGGCTTGTCGAGCGCTCCGGCGAGGTGCGCCACCGATGTATCCACGGCGATGACCAGGTCGAGCGATTCGACGATTGCGGCGGTGTCGGCGAAATCGCGCACGTCGCCCATCGGGTCGAAGGGCCGCAGGTCGGCAGGCAAATCGTCGATCTGCGGCTGCGACGCGGCCCCTTTCTGCAGGCTCACGAAGCGCACGTCGGTGGACTGGGCAACGCGCAGCAAGGGCAGGTAGGCGCGCGCCGGCAAGGAGCGGCGCTGGTCGATCGCGTGCGCGCCACGGTCGTGGGCGCGCGGGTCGCCGGCCCACACGAGACCGACCTTGAAGCCGCCTGCGGGCAAGCGCGCGCGCCATTCGCGCGTCAAATGGGCCGGCGCGCGCAGATAGGGGGTGCGGCCCGGGATCGTCTCGAGGGTGGTGCCGGCATGCATGGGCAGGCTGAGCATCAGGCACCAGAAGTCGTGGCCGGGAATCGTGCTTTTCCCATCGAGCGGATAGACCGCGTCCACGCCTTCCAGGCTCTCGAACAAGCGGTGCAGCGCGGGCGGGCAGACGACCCCGATCCTCGCCACCCCGCGCGCCTTCAGCAAGGGCAGATAACGGCAGAATTGCAGCGAGTCGCCGTAACCCTGCTCCGGCCAGACGAGCAGCGATTTGCCCTCCAGCGACTCGCCGCGCCATTTCGGATAGGGCACCGGCGGCAGCGTTCCGTCGGCGGTGCCGGCGGACTCGTCGTAGCGCGCTTCGTAGATGCGCCAGCCTTCCTCGAAGATGCCCAGCGCGAGCAGGAGCATCGAAAGGTTGCCGCGCGCGACCGCGTAATCGGGGCGCAGCGACAGCGCCGCGCGATAGGCGGCAATGGCCTCGGCGCTGCGGTGTTGCCGGTTCAGCGCATTGCCCAGGTTGTTGTGCATCTCCGGCGCATGGGCGTCGATGGCCAGTGCGTGCCGGAAAGCCGCTTCCGCGTCCCGGGGGCGGCCGAGGTCCAGCAGGACGAGGCCGAGATTGTTATGGGCGAGCGCGTAGTCGGGTTGAATGCGGAGAATCTGCCGATATTGCGCTTCGGCATCGGCGAGACGCTTCATTTGCCACAGCAGCACGGCAAGATTGTTGCGGGCGGCCACGTAGTCCGGCGCGATGGACAGTGCGCGCCGCAACATGGCCTCCGCTTGCGTTGCGCGCTTTTGTTCGCGCAATACGAGGCTGAGATTGCTCAGTGCCGCTGGCCAATCCGGCTTGGCCGAAAGCGCCAGTTCGAACGTGTGCTGCGCTTGAGGCCATTGCCTGCGCTCGTAAAACCAGCAGCCGAGACGGTTGAGCGCCTCCGTCCGATCGACCGGGCGATGGCGCGCGGGTTGCCCCGCCGGCCCGTCTGGCTTTTCCCGGGTTGCGTGATCGAGTTCGTGAAGGCAGTGCGCGGCAAGCTCGATGGCCTGCCTGTGCGAGGGGGCGGCCTGGAGCAACTGATCGAGGCGCGCGAGCGCCTCGCCGTAATCTCCGGATGAGTAAAGCGATTGAGATGCCAGCCAGGATTCAGCGGTCCACATACTTTCACCTTCGTCTGTCATTTGGATCGCCTATCCTGCTACGTGTTGCTCACCTCTTGAACGCGATAATTCCTAAAATCCGGTCGCTGTACGCAAAAATTTACCCAATATGCATGGGCCGGATTTTGCGTCGATGCATTGCCTGCCCGGCAAAAGCGACTGCGCCACGACCCGCTTCACGCGAGCCGTGGCGCGGTCCGCCTGATTTCGCGACGCAAATTATTTGGCTACGGGCATGGTGAATTCCGCACCCTTTTCGGTGCTTTCCGGCCAGCGCTGCATGATCGACTTTTGCTTCGTGTAGAAGCGCACGCCTTCCTCGCCGTAGGCATGCATGTCGCCGAAGAGGCTGCGCTTCCAGCCGCCAAAGCCGTGCCATGCCATCGGCACCGGAATCGGCACGTTGATGCCCACCATGCCCACTTCGATCTGGCGGCCGAACTCGCGCGCCACGTTGCCGTCGCGCGTGAAGCAGGCCACGCCGTTGCCGAATTCGTGATCGTTGATCAGTTGCACGGCTTCGGCGAAGTCCTTCACGCGCACGCAGGCCAGCACCGGTCCGAAGATCTCTTCCTTGTAGATACGCATCTCGGGCGTGACGTGGTCGAACAGCGTGCCGCCGGTAAAGAAGCCGTTTTCGTGGCCCGGCACTTCGAGGCCGCGGCCGTCGACCACCAGCGTCGCGCCTTCTTCCACGCCGCTCGCGATATAGCCTTCGATGCGCTCCAGCGCCTGGCGCGTGACGATCGGGCCCATTTCCGCATCGCTTTCCATGCCGTTCTTCACGACGAGCTGGCGCGCGCGCTCGGCGAGCTTCGGCACGATCTTGTCGGCCACGTCGCCCACCAGCACCGCGACCGAGATCGCCATGCAGCGCTCGCCCGCCGAGCCGTAGCCCGCGCCGATCAGCGCATCGACGGTCTTGTCGAGGTCCGCGTCGGGCATCACGACCATGTGGTTCTTCGCGCCGCCCAGCGCCTGCACGCGCTTGCCGTGCTTGGCGCCCGTCTCGTAGATGTAGTTCGCGATCGGCGTGGAGCCCACGAAGCTCACGGCCTTGACGTCGCGGTGCGCGAGCAGCGCGTCGACGGCGATCTTGTCGCCCTGCACGACGTTGAGCACGCCGTCCGGCAGGCCCGCTTCCTTGAGCAGGCGCGCCATGAACAGCGCCGCCGAAGGATCGCGCTCGCTCGGCTTGAGCACGAAGGTGCAGCCCGCGGCCAGCGCGACCGGGAACATCCAGCACGGCACCATGCACGGGAAGTTGAACGGCGTGATGCCGGCCACCACGCCCAGCGGCTGGCGCACGGTCCAGTTGTCCATGCCGGTGGAGACCTGCTCCGTGTAGTCGCCCTTGAGAAGTTGCGGAATGCCGCAGGCGAATTCGATCACGTCGATGCCGCGTGCGACTTCGCCCTGGGCATCGGCGAAGACCTTGCCGTGCTCGGCCGTGATGATGGCCGCGAGTTCGTCCGCGTGGCGGTTCATCAGCTCGAGAAAGCGCAGCATGACGCGCGCGCGGCGGATGGGCGGCGTGTCGCGCCAGGCCGGGAACGCGGCTTTCGCGCTCGCCACGGCAGCGTCGACGTCGGCGGCTTCGCCCAGCACGAGGCGCCGCGCGACCGCGCCCGTGGCCGGATTGAACACCGCCTGGGTGCGCTCGCCCGTGCCGCGCTCGGTCTTGCCGCCAATGAAGTGGACTACGTCTGCGGTATCGGTATAGGCCTGCATTTCATCTCCTCGCCAGGTGGGTTGATGGCGGCCAGTGTACGAAGGCGCCGCCGCGCTGCAAAGACATCTGCGCTGAATTGATTGTTTTCAGCGGCGAACAATCGCGCAGCGAAACGATGAAAGATCGGGCGATCGGCCAGTTTGTATCGCCATGTATCTGCGGTCCGCACAGAAAAACGGGCTTGCAATAAAGCGGGGAGACGGAAACAAGCCAGATACGTTCGGGGATTCAAATACGTTCACGCAAGGTTGATTCACAACAGTGCGTTCGATTCAGGCGCATCACGACCTTTACCTTTGTCTTTGCCACTGGAGAAAATCATGACCCTCGTTCGTTCCCTCTTCGTCGCCGCCACCGTTGCCGCTGCCGCTGCGGTTCCCACGCTCTCGTTCGCCCAGACCGATCATGCGATCACCCGCGCCGAAGTCCGTGCGGAACTGGTTCAGCTTCAGCAGGCCGGCTATCGCCCGGCCAGCGACAACACGCAATATCCCGCGAACCTGCAAGCCGCGCTCGCGCGCATCGCCGACGGCCAGCAGGGCGCCACCACCGCCTATGGCGGCGCGCAGGACGGCAGTTCGGCCGCGGGCACGCGCGTGCCGCAAGCGCAGGCCGCGCGCACCCCCCAGGCTTTGGGCGCTCAGCCGGACGTGGTGGGGCTCGAGCCGATCTACGCCCACTCGTAATGATGGGCATATAGTCAGGAGAACGATAAAAAACGCGCGTGCCGAGAGGATCGTCGACACGCGCGTTCGCGCTGTGCGGGCGGCGCGCGGGTCGCCCGATGCTCCGCGCCTCGTTATGCGGCGCCGGAAAGTTTCTCGATCGACATGCCCAGTTCCTCGGCCATGCGCTCGACCAGCATCTGCAAGCGCGCGACCTCGTCGGCAAGGCGCTGCTGTTCGGCCTTGAGCGTTTCGTATTCGTCGGGGGGCACGCCGCCCGTCTCGCGTTCGCCGCCGTCCGCGCCGGCTGATGCGAATGCGCTCGCGCTCACCTCGCCGCACAGCAGGTGCGCCCAGCGGCTTTCGCGCGCGCCGCTCGCGCGCGGCAGCTTCACCACGAGCGGCGGCTCGCGTTCGGCGAGCTCGCTCAGAAACGCCTCGACCGACGACACGTCGGCGAAACCGTGCAGGCGCGCGGAATTCAGGCGCAACTCGGCGGCCGTTTGCGGGCCGCGCAGCATGAGCACGGTGAGCAGCGCAACGGCCTGCGCGGGCACGCCGAGCACGCGGTTCAGATTGTGCTCGAAACGCGGCACGCGGCTGCTGCTGCCTTCGAACACGAGACTCAGCAGCTTGAGATCTTCGATGGCGCTCAGCGCTTCAGCCTCGCTCACGCTCATGACCGGGGTGCGCGCGGTCTTCTGGTTGCACCCCGAGGTGAGCGCGTTCAGCGAGAGCGGATAGGTGTCCGGCACGGTGTGCTGCTTCTCGACCAGCACGCCGACAATGCGCGCTTCAAGCGGCGTGAGCGCACGCAGCGCGCGCGGCGCGGGAGCATCGGCAGGAGTGTTCATAAGGGGGCCGGCAGGGGAATTTTTTACGGGATTCGATGATACCTGCTCGGCTCGCGCTTGCGTATCGCCTGGGCTTGCGCGCGGCGGCGGCGCTGGCGCCGCGCGCGCTCGTCTTCCCGGCTCCGGACTCAAGCGCATGCGGCTTCGCCTGGGGGCATTTTGTTTCGTTTTGCAACGTCGGTTGCCCAGGTTTTTCGCCTGAAACCCGCTCTCCCGCTCATGCCGCGCGCTGCCGGGCAAATAGTCGGTAACAATCCTTATTGCACCGCAGCAAAATGATGCCTAAACTGAGCAGGTCTATCTTTGTATGACGTGCAATGCTTTCTAAAGGAGGGCGTGCCATCATGACGTCCGAAACGCCAACGCTGCACTCGTCCCCAAGGCTGCATGTCTTCGAGCAGGAAGGCGGCTGGCATTGGGGCATTACCATCCAGAGGCCCGCCGGCAGCGGCTTCAAGGTCATCGCATACAGCGAGACGCCGTTCGTGCACGAGACCGAAGCCCAGCGCGACGGGGATCGCGTACTCGGCTGTCTTCGCGAAGGCGCGCTCGCCGCTTTCGCATCGTAATTTCGCATCGTAAAAAGGGCCTGATTTTTCGGCGCCCGTGCGCTTTCATGCCACTGCGGTCAGGCTGCATTTTCGCCCCCCGCTGAACAAACTTTCTGCTCTACTCGGTTTTCTGCTCTGCAAGTCACGCAACCGGAAAAGGTATGACGATGATTACGCGAACCGAGACCGAGACGCAGCGCAAGCGCTACGCCATGTACCGCCTGCGCCTCGCGATGAAGCGGCTCATCGACGCCGACACCGCCGCCGAAACCCTCATGGCGCGGCGCTGGGTGGTCGCCTGGGGCGGCGCCGTAGGCGAGCGGCGTTTTTCGCCCATCTGGCACGGCAGCTTCGCTCACGGCGGCGCGACGCCTGCGCATTCCCGGAATGGCGCAGGGCGCGCGCAGTAACGCAGCCTCTTCCCCGCCCCGATTCCTCAGACGCGCCTCGGGCGCGCTTGCCCTGTGCGCGTAAAGCGCGTTTTGAAGCGCGCGTTGCCACGTCGGTCATCGACGCTTCACACACCGCGCATCATCATCGATACACCCACGGCAACGCCGGCGACTCCGATCATCTTCACGACACGCCCGTGACACGGCATGACGCGCTCGGCGGCGATGGCCGCCGTCACGGCAGCCATCGCATGCCCATTCATCACGCCGAGCGCGAGCAGCACGACCATCCAGTTGCCACAGCAACTGGCGCAATGCAGCCCAAGGCGCACGCCATGGCGCAGGGCAGAGCGCGCGAGACCCGGCGCGCGCCCTGCGCATCGACGCATGGCGTGGCAGCCGGCAAGCCGCCTCGTTTTCCATGACGTGAGCTGAAGCAGGCTGGCAAGCACGACGACGGCGCCCGCGGCGGCCGGCGCCGCGTGAGCGAGCGCCGGCACCCGGATCGCGATGGCGGCCAGCGCCGCGCATAGCGGAAATACGGCGCACCCGGCCAGCATCCAGATCGCGAAGTACGCTGCGCCAGTCAATATGTTTAGCAATCCACATCGAAAAGGCGATAACCCGCTCCACGCCGCGCGTTCGCGCCACAACATCGGCACGAGCGCCGGCAGCATCATCGCGGGCATCATGAGCGCCCACATGCAGACAAACGAAGCGGCGGCATGCCACCACGTCTGCCCGCACATCGGTGTCCATATTGCCGATATCGTCCAGTGCCCCGCCATCGGCGTGCCGCTCATCGTCGCCATGTACGCGTAGCGCCGCACCGTCGCGGCGGTGCTTGCCGCGAAGAGCAGCGCGGCCGCGCCGATCAGGACGGCGTTCGGCGCAAGGTGCCGGGATTCCGCACGTGCGCGCGTCGTGGCGGCACGGTTCATGGCCAGCCTCATCGGTCTCGCGATGGCAACGTGCTCAGCGCTGGACGTACTCGTCATGCCGCTTCCACCACACGCCCGTTTCGTTGCGGCCTCTGGGCGCGCGGTCGAGCCATTGGTACATGCTCCACAAGCCGTCGAGACCGCGTGCGTAGGTCGAATACGTGTGGTAGACCACGCCGTCTTCGCGCACGAATGCGCTCATGCCGGGGCGCTCGAGCGCATAGGTGGCGGCGTCGGTGCCGCAACTCGCCGCGAACTGGGCGACGGGCGCCGGCGGCGGCGCGACGTCCATCGCGTGGCCGCCGCGCACGTAGTTGTATTCGACGCTGCCTTCGCGCTGCTGCCCGGCCGTGAACGAGACGTTGAAGTCGAAGTTGAATGCGTTGCCGTGCGACGAAGCCCACGGGAAGGTCCACCCCATGCGCTGCCGGTAGGCCAGCAGCTTAGCGAGCGGCGCGCGCGACACCGCCATCAGCGTCACGTCGTGGTTCGCGAGATGGGCGGCGCTGCCGGCAAATCCATCGGCGAGCGCCGAGCACGACGGACAGCCCGCTGCGTAGTCGGGGCCGAACATGAAGTGATAGACGAGCAATTGCGAGCGTCCCGCGAAGAGGTCCGGCAGCGTGGCCGGGCCTCGTTCGGTCTCGAACGAATAGGTCTTGTCGACGCGCACCCATGGCAGGGTCTCGCGTTGCCGCGCCAGCGCGTCGCTGCGCCGGGTGAGCTCTTTCTCGGCTGCGAGCAGCTCGAGCCGCGCCGCGAGCCATTGCGTGCGTGTGCCAGTCGTGTGCGTTGCCATGCTTGCCTCCTGTGTGCGGGCGACCGCGTCAGTGGGTCAGGAACCGCTTGTTTGCCGTGGTAGATTAGGTCCGGGCTTCGCATGGGAGGGAGTGACAAGTGTGTCGGGATTCCGATGAGCATGGACTCGCTGATCACGGCGGCCGCGCACGCGCTCGCCGCGGGTGACCCGCTCGGCGCGCTGAATCGCGTCGCGTTGCGCGACGACCCGCCCGCGCTCGCGCTGCGCGGCATCGCCATGGCGCAGTTGGGCGACTTCGAGCGCGCGAAGGCGCTGTTGCGCCGCGCGGCGCGCGCTTTCGGCGCGAGAGAGGCGGTGGCCCGCGCGCGCTGCGTCGTCGCGCAAGCGGAAATCGCGCTGGCCTCGCGCGATCTCGGCTGGCCCGTGGCCACGCTCGATGCGGCGCGCCGCACGCTCGAAGCGCAGGGCGATCGCCTGAACGCCGCGCATGCGCGCTATCTGGAGATTCGCCGCCTGCTGCTGATCGGGCGGCTCGACGAGGCAGGGGACCTGCTCGCGCAGCTCGATCCCGCGCCGTTGCCGCCCGCATTGCGCGCGGCGCATGCGCTGATCGTCGCGGGGATCGCCATGCGACGCGTCCAGACGCAAGCGGCCCGCGACGCGCTCGCGGCCGCCGCGCATGCGGCGCGTCTCGCGGGCATCGCCGCGCTCCATGCCGAGGTCGAAAGCGCGGCGCAACTGCTCGAAGCGCCCGCGGCGCGCCTTGTGGCGCGCGGCGAGGCGCGCGCGTTGGTGCTCGAGGAAGTCGAAGCATTGCTGGCCTCGCAGGCGCTGGTCGTCGACGCGTGCCGTTACCTGGTGCGCGAACAGGCGGTGGCGGTGCCGCTCGCGCGGCGGCCGGTGCTGTTCGTGCTGGCGCGCGCGCTGGCCGAAGCGTGGCCCGGCGACGTGCCGCGCGACGCGCTCATCGAACGCGCCTTTCGCATGAAGCACGCCGACGACACGCATCGTGCGCGTTTGCGTGTCGAGATCGGGCGGCTGCGCAGCTTGCTGCGCGGCATCGCGGATATCGACGCGACGCAGCAGGGCTTCGCGCTCGCGCCCCGGCACGCGCGCGAGGTGGTCGTGCTGGCGCGGCCCGTCGAAGAAAAACACGCGGCGGTGCTCGCCTTGCTGGCGGACGGCGAGTCGTGGTCGAGCTCGGCCCTTGCGCTTGCGCTGGGCGCGAGTCAGCGCACCGTGCAGCGCGCGCTCGACGCGTTGGCGGCGGGGCGCAAGGCGCAGGCGTTCGGCCAGGGCCGCGCGCGCCGCTGGACCATGCCGCCCGCGCCCGGATTCGCGACAACCTTGTTACTCCCCGCATCGCTGCCGGGCGACCAGGATGACGGCATGAAGCATTCGAATGGGATTCGAGTGCATACGGAAAGGAGACGACCATGAAGCACGCCAAAGCCAGCATCCTTCGCGAATACGGCCCATTTCCCGGCGTCGAACGGGTGAACGGCGTCACCTACGACGGCAGCCGGCTCTGGTACGCGAGCGGCGACCGGCTGGCGGCCCTCGATCCGCAAAGCGGCGAGACGGTCTGCTCGCTCGCCGTGGCCGCGCATGCGGGCACGGCGTTCGACGGCCGGCACCTGTTTCAGATCGCCGAGGCGCAGATCCAGAAGATCGATCCGCAGACGGGCCGTGTGCTCGCGACCTTGCCGGCGCCCGGCAAAGGCGGCGATTCGGGGCTCGCATGGGCCGACGGCACGCTCTGGGTGGGCGAGTATCGCGAGCGCAAGATCCACCAGGTCGATCCGGAGACCGGCGAGATCCTGCGGACGATCGAAGCGAGCCGCTTCGTCACGGGGGTGACATGGGTGGACGGCGAGCTATGGCACGCCACCTGGGAAGGCGACGAGAGCGATCTGCGCCGCATCGATCCGAACACGGGCAAGGTGCTGGAGCGGCTCGACATGCCGCCGGGGACGGGCGTCTCCGGGCTGGAGTCGGACGGCGCCGGGCAATTCTTCTGCGGCGGCGGGGCCAGCGGAAAAATTCGCGCGGTGCGCCGGCCGAAGCGCGACGCCGCCCATCACGAGGACGACGAAACGGCCGCTTGAGCGGGGCCTGCTTGGATTCACCCCTCGCCGTGGCCGATTCCGGCCGCGCCGCGCTGCGGCGTGCGGCGTTTCAGGCGTGCCGGGCAGCGTGCCCGCTATCGCCCATTGGCCGCGCGTCGTCGTATTCCCGCGAGATGTCCTTGTTCGTGTAATCGCCCATTCGCCAGGCCGCCACGAGGCTCACGACGCCGCACACGAAAATATAGGCCGCGATGGCATAGCCGGTACGGTAGTAAGCGAAGAGTGCGGTGGCAATCAACGGCGCGGGACCGCCGGCAATCACGGAAGCCAGTTGATACCCGAGCGAGGCGCCGCTATAACGCAACCGCCCCGTGAACGATTCGGCGATCAACGCGGCCTGCGGTCCATAGAGCATCGAATGCGGCACCAGCGAGAGCACGACGGCGAGAAAAATCAGCGCCGGATTGCGCGTGTCGAGCAGTGCGAAGAAAGCGAAGCCGAACAGGCCGGCGCACGCGGCGCCGATCATATACATGCGCTTGCGTCCAATCAGATCGGACACGTGGCCGAACAGCGGAATGGTGAAGAATTCCAGCACCGCAGCGGCCAGCACGGCCGAGAGCATGAGGTCGCGCGAAGCGCCGAGCGTTTTCACGCCATAGGCGAAGACGAAGGCCGTGAAGATATAGAACGGCGCCTGTTCGGCCATGCGCGCGAATGCCGAAAGCAGAATGTCTTTCGGCTGGCGGCGGATGACTTCCATCGTCGGCGCTTTCTCGATCTTGTTTTCGGCGAGGAGCTTCGCGAAGATCGGTGTTTCGAGAATGCTCAGGCGGATATAGAGCCCGATGGCGACGAGAACGATGCTGAGAAAGAACGGCACGCGCCAGCCCCAGGTCATGAAACTACTGCCGGAGATCCGGCTGGTGGCCAGCACCACGAGGTTGGAAATGAATAACCCCGCCGGCACGCCGAATTGCGGCCAGGACGCGACCAGGCCGCGGTGCGAATTGGTGCGCGCCCATTCCATCGACATCAGGACCGAACCGCCCCATTCGCCGCCCACGCCCACGCCCTGAATGAAGCGCAGCACGGTGAGCATCACGGCGCCCCAGATGCCGATCGACGCATAGGTCGGAACAAAGCCCACGGCGAAGGTGGCAAGCCCCATCAGCAGCAGCGTGACGATCAGCGTGGCCTTGCGCCCGACGCGGTCGCCGTAGTGGCCGAAAATGGCCGCGCCGACCGGCCGCGCGATGAAGCCGACGGCGTAGATCAGAAACGCCTGCAGCGTGCCGACGAGCGGATCCGATTCAGGAAAATAAAGCTTCGCGAAGACGAGACCCGTGACAATGCTGTAGAGGAAGAAGTCGTACCACTCGATCGTGGTGCCGATCGTGCTGGCGATCACGGCGCGACGCAATTGGCGGTGCGCTTCCTGTTCCTCCAGGAAGAGCGCTTCCGATCGTTCGTCACTCATTTCGCACCCCCAAAAGTAAGGGTGATAGGGCCTGGCGAACTGGGGCGCGACGGGTGGATTCGAAAGGCAGGCGAACGCTCGCCGCGTGGCGAGCGCGATGACTTCATCGGCAGCGATGCGCGCAATACACGCTATGGTTCGCCAAGGGGATTCCACAATGATATATCACGTCTTGATGCATGGTGAATGCGAATTTCGCCTGGCAATGGAATCGAGTACGAATACTGATTCATGCACTTTTTTTGTTGCCGATTGCACTAGGACAATTATTGACCGCCCCGCTTTTGAGCGACCATGAGCGCTTACGGAGGAGCTCAACGAGATGGCGCGGGTGACGGTTTCAGGCAAATGGCACGACGCGGTGGGCGCCGCGCACGGCGCGGAGTCCAAATACAAGCGGCTGGTCAAAGCTATCGCGCTCGACATCGAAAGCGGCGCGCTCGCCTCGGGCGTGCGGCTCGCGCCGCAGCGCGAAGTCGCGGCCGAGCTCGGCATCAGCGTGCAGACGGTGACCAACGCCTACAAGGAGCTCGAAAGGCAGGGGCTGATCCGCTGCGAGGTCGGGCGCGGCAGCTTCGTGGCGGCGCGCGTGACGGAGGCCATGTCGAACTACATACTCGACACGGCGGAGCGCGAGATCGTCGACTTCTCGATCGCGCGCATCGTCCACACGCCCGAGCACGACGCGGCCTGGCGCGAGGTCTGCGCCACGCTCGCGACGCTCGAGGACCAGCCATGGATCCGCTCGTTCAGGCCCATTGCCGGCTTCGAGCATCATCGCCAGGCGGGGGCCGCGTGGCTCGCCGCGCTGAACATGCCGGTTGCTCCCGAGTCGCTCCTGATCACCAACGGCGCGGCCCAGGGCATCTTTCTCGCGCTCGCCTCCACGGTCGGCCCCGGCGACACGGTGCTGTGCGAAAGCCTCACGGACCATGGCGTGATTGGTCTCGCCAACGTGCTGGGGTTTACGCTCAAGGGGCTCGAAGTGGACGAGCACGGCATCCGGCCCGAGCATTTCGAGGAGATGTGCGACGGCGAGCGCGTGAGCGCGCTCGTCTGCACGCCGACTTTCAACAACCCCACGATGTCGGTGATGCCCGATTCGCGGCGGCGCACCATCGCGCGCATCGCGGAGCGCTACGGCGTCTACGTGATCGAGGACGATGTCTATGGCGCGCTGCCCGCGAAGACCTGCACGCCCATCGCGAGCCTGATTCCGGAGCTGGCGTTCTACAGCACGAGCATGACGAAGTCGGTGCTCACGGGACTGCGCACCGGCTATCTGGCGATGCCGCGCCGGCTCGCGTTGCGCGTCGAAAGCGTGCTGCGCGTGAGCAGCTGGATGGCGACCTCGCCGATCGCCGAGATCGCCACGCGCTGGATTGCGGACGGCACGGCGCGGCGGCTCGTGGAGCTGCAGCGCGAGCGGCTCGCGGTGCGCCAGGCGATGGTGCGCGAGACGCTCGGCGAATACGTGCTGGGCGCGCATCCGAATGCGTTATCGGCCTGGTTGCGCGTGCCCGATTATTGGCAGGCGGAGCGCGTGGTGCGCGAGTTGCGCAATCGGCAGATTGCCGTGACGTCGCCCGACCCGTTTCTCGTCGGCAGCACGCCGCGACCCAATGCGGTGCGGATTTGCCTCGGCGCCGAGGCCAGCGATGCGGCCTGCAAGAACGCGCTGAGGACGATTGCGGGTGTGTTCGAGCAGTATCCGCACGTGCATGATTTCAGTTGAGATGCGGCCGAAGCAAAGCCGCGCCGCAGCCGGGCGAAACCCCATGCGCGATACCCAGGGAAAGGCCTGGGCCGCGACTGGGCGCGGATTGTACCAGGACATTAGGAAGCCCGATTTGGAACATTAGACTGGTTCGCACTGCATCACTCACGGAATCTGCGTTCCATGTCACCGCTTACGCTTGCCGACGTCTATCGCGCCCGCCAGCGCCTCGCGGGGCGCGTCGCGCTCACGCCGCTCGTGCCTTCGCCGTCGCTCTCCGCGCACGCGAATGCGCCGGTCTATCTCAAGCTCGAAACCGTGCAGCCCACCGGCAGCTTCAAGCTGCGCGGCGCGACCAACGCCATCGCGCAACTCGCCGGGCAAGGCGCGACGCGCGTCGTCACCGCATCGACAGGCAACCACGGTCGTGCGCTCGCCTACGCTGCGCGCACGCTGGGTCTGGAGGCGGCCGTTTGCATGTCGTCGCTCGTGCCGCGCAACAAGGTCGACGCAGTGGCCGCGCTGGGCGCGCGCGTGGTGATCGCGGGCAAGAGCCAGGACGACGCGCAGGTCGCCGCGCAACGCCTCGTCCGCGAAGACGGCTACGTGTTCGTGCCGCCGTTCGACGACTTGAGCGTGATCGCGGGCCAGGCCACCATCGGCCTCGAAATTCTCGAAGCGCTGCCCGATGCGGCTACGCTCGTCGTGCCGCTTTCCGGCGGCGGGCTCTTTGGCGGCGTCGCATTTGCCGCGAAGCAGATCCGGCCGTCGCTTGCGGCTATCGGCGTGTCGATGAAGCGCGGCGCAGCCATGCACGCGAGCCTCGCGGCGGGGCGCCCGGTCGATGTTGAGGAAAGCGAAACATTGGCCGACTCGCTGGGCGGCGGCATCGGCATCGAGAATCGCCATACCTTCGCGCTGACGCGCCTGCTCGCCGACGACGTGGTCCTGCTCGACGAAGCGGCCATCGCGCGCGGCATTGTGCACGCCTATCGCGAGGAGCGGCTCGTGGTGGAAGGCGCGGGCGCCGTGGGCATGGCGGCGTTGCTCGAAGGGCGGGTCCCGCACGCGGCGCGCACGGCGGGCCCGATCGTCGTTGTCGTGAGCGGCGCGAATATCGACATGGCGCTGCACCGCCGCATCGTGACAGAGGACTGACATGCGTTCGAACCATCACGGCAATGCGCGCAACACCGCTGTTACGTTGCTGGACGAAGCGCAATTGCGCACGCTCGTCCCGCTCGATCTTGCCGCTGTCGATCAGGTGGAAGCGGCGTTCGCGTCGCTCGCGACCGAAGCCGTGGTCATGCCGCCGATCCTCAATATGGCCTTGCCTGAGCGCCACGGCGAGGTGGATGTGAAGACGGCGTATCTGCCGCGCTTCGAGCAGTTCGCCATCAAGATCAGCCCCGGCTTTTTCAACAATGCCGCGCTCGGCTTGCCGAGCCTGAATGGACTGATGCTCGCGCTTTCGGCGCAAACGGGTCTCACCGAGGCCGTGCTGCTCGACAACGGCTACCTCACCGCGATACGCACCGCCGCCGCGGGCGCGGTCGCGGCGCGCTGGCTCGCGCGCGCCGATGCGCGCAGCGTGGCTGTGATTGGCGCGGGCGAGCAGGCGCGCCTGCAACTCGACGCGCTCATGCTGGTGCGCAAGATCGAGCGCGTGAGCGTGTGGGCGCGCTGCGCCGCGCGCGCCGAAGCCTTCGCCGCCGAGGTGGAGCGCCGCCACGGCGCGCCGGTGCGCGTGGCGGATTCCGTGCGCGACGCGCTCGCGCAGTCCGACATCGCCGTCACGACCACACCCAGCCGCGAACCGCTCGTGAGCGCGAGCGACCTGCACGCGGGCCTGCACGTCACGGCAATGGGCTCGGACGCCGAGTACAAGAACGAGCTGGCGCCGTCGGTATTCGCGGCCGCGCGCTACGTGTGCGACCGCCTGCAGCAAACCCGCGCGCTCGGCGAGCTCGCCCATGCCATACGTGCGCGCGCCGTGTCCGCCGACGCGCGCTTCGACGAACTCGGCGAGATCGTCGCCGGGCGGCGCCCTGCGCGCACGCGCGACGACGAAATCACGATTTGCGATCTCACCGGAACCGGCGCGCAGGACACCGCGATCGCCGCGCTCGCGCTCGCGCGTGCCCGCGCGGCGGGAGCCGGAACGGTCTTTCACAACGCAGTGACGCTTTGAGAGGGGACGATGTCGGCAGTGAATGAAACGAGAGTGGAGGCGAGCACGGCGGCACCGCGCCTCGCATTCGAGCGCGGCGAGTACGAGGCGCGTATCGCGAAGACGCGCCAGGCGATGCAGCAGTCCGGCATCGACCTGTTGATCGTTACCGATCCCACCAACATGTACTGGCTCACGGGCTACGACGGCTGGTCGTTCTACGTGCACCAGTGCGTGCTGCTCGCCCAGCAGGGCGAGCCCGTGTGGTTCGGGCGCGGCCAGGACGCCAACGGCGCGAAACGCACGACCTTTCTCGCGCACGACCAGATTGTTGGTTATCCCGATCATTACGTGCAATCCGCCGAACGCCATCCGATGGACTATCTCGCGCGCGAAGTCATCATGGCGCGCGGGTGGGGCGAACTGCGCATCGGCGTCGAACTCGACAACTACTACTTCAGCGCCGCCGCATATGCCACGCTTCAGCGGCATCTTCCGGCTGCGCGCTGGGCCGACGCCACGGCGCTCGTGAACTGGCAGCGCGCCGTGAAGTCGGCGCGCGAGATCGAGTACATGCGCGTCGCGGCCCGCATCGTCGAAAAGATGCACGCGAGCATCGTGGAAGCCGTCGAGCCCGGCATGAAGAAGAGCGACCTGGTGGCGCGAATCTACGCGGCGGGCATTACCGGCGTGGGCGAGTACGGCGGCGACTATCCGGCCATCGTGCCGCTGTTGCCCACTGGCGCCGACGCGGCCGCGCCGCATCTCACCTGGGACGACTCCGCATTCGGCGCGAATGCGGGCACGTTCTTCGAGATCGCGGGCTGCTACCGGCGCTATCACTGCCCGCAGTCGCGCACCGTGTATCTCGGCAAGCCGCCGCAACATTTCCTCGATGCGGAAAAAGCCGTGCTCGACGGCATCGAAGCGGGACTCGCGGCCGCGAAGCCGGGCAATCGCTGCGAAGACATCGCCCACGCATTCTTCGCAGTGCTGCGCAAGTCGGGCATCGAAAAGAACAGCCGCTGCGGCTACCCGATCGGCGCGAGCTATCCGCCCGACTGGGGCGAGCGCACCATGAGCCTGCGCCCGGGCGACCGTACGGTGCTCGAACCCGGCATGACTTTCCATTTCATGCCGGGCCTGTGGCTCGACGATTGGGGCCTCGAAATCACCGAAAGCATTTTGATTACCGAAACCGGCGTGGAGACGTTCTGCAATACGCCGCGCAAACTGTTCGTAAAGGAGTAGGGGCGATGCGCGCGTCTCCCATCACCCCCACCATCGACCTCGATGCCGAGGGCGTGCAACACGGTTTTCTCAAGCTGCCTTATTCGCGCGACGACTCGGCGTGGGGCGCGATCATGATTCCGCTCACCGTGGTCCGGCGTGGCGACGGCCCGACCGTACTGCTCACGGGCGGCAATCACGGCGACGAATACGAAGGCCCGATCGCGCTCGCAAAACTCGCGGGCTCGCTCGCGGCCGCCGAGGTGAACGGTTGCGTGATGATCGTGCCGTATATGAACTATCCGGCGTTTCGCGCGGGACTGCGAACCTCGCCTGTCGATGCGGGCAATTTGAACCGCAGTTTTCCGGGCCGGCCCGACGGCACGGTGACGGAGAAGATCGCCGATTATTTTCAGCGTCATCTGCTCGCGCGCGCCGATTACGTGCTCGATATCCACGCGGGCGGGCGCACGCTCGACTTCGTGCCGTTCGCGGCCATTCACGTGCTGCCCGACGGCGCGCAGCAGGCGCGCTGCGAGCGGGCAATGCGCGCGTTCGGCGCACCGTATTCGATGCGCATGCTCGAGCTCGACAGCGTGGGCCTGTTCGACAGCGCCGTGGAGGAAGCGGGCAAGGTGTTCGTCTCGACCGAACTGGGCGGCGGCGGCACCTCGACGGCGGCGAGCGTGGCGATTGCGGATCGCGGCGTGCGCGGCTTTCTTGCCCATGCCGGCGTGATCGAGCGTAAAGCCAGCGATCGCAACCGGGCTTTGCGCGAAGGCGCGCCGCGCACGACCACGCTGCTCGACATGCCCGATGCGCGTTGCTACACCACGAGCGAGCATCGCGGCCTGCTGGAAATGTGCCGCGATCTCGGCGAGAGCGTGGAGGCCGGCGACGTGCTCGCGCGCGTGCACGACATCGACCGCACGGGCGCACGGCCCGTGGAATACGTGGCGCAGCGCAGCGGGCTGCTGGCGGCGCGCCATTTCCCGGGGCTCGTGCAGGCGGGCGACACCGTGGCCGTGGTCGCCGACGTGGTCGAGCGCAACCTGAGCGTCCCGGCATGAGCACGATGGGCGCGATCCGGCTCGACCGCTACGACCTCGCGATCCTGCGCATCCTCGAGCGCGATGGCCGCATCACCAAATCGAAGCTCGCCGAAGCGGTGAACCTGTCGATCTCGCCCGCGTGGGAGCGCGTGCGCAAGCTCGAGGAGAGCGGCGTGATTCGCGGCTATCGCGCGGACGTCGACTGGCCGGGCGCGGTCAAGGGCAGCCGCATCGTCGTGGAGGTGACGCTCTCGCGGCACACCGCGCCCGACATGCGGCGCTTCGAAGAGCGCATCAATGCCGCCGGCGAAGTGATGCAGTGCTATGCGACGGGCGGCGGCGTCGATTACGTGCTGCACGTGATGGCGCGCGATATCGATCACTATCAGCGCTTTATCGATGGCCTGCTCATGGAGGATCTCGGCATCGAGCGCTACTTCACCTACATCGTCACCAAGGTGGTGAAGTGCGCGCCGGCCCATGCGCCGGCGTGGCTGGACGGCGACGCTTGAGCGGCGCGTGAATTTTTCGCGTCGACGCACGCGAGGACAAAAAGAAGCGCAAAAACAAGGCGCCAAAACCAAAAATTCCACGAGCGCCTGCGCGACACAATGGACGCCATGACGTGCATATCGTCCAGATCGAAAAAGGAGGAGCAGACGACATGTTGCCCGGACACCCCATCCTGTTCAAATCGCTGTGCTACGTGGACGGCCGCTGGATTCACAGCGACAGCGCCGCCACCGTGGCGGTGCAGAACCCCGCCGATCAATCGGTGATCGGCCATGTGCCGATGCTCGAACGCACGCAGATCGTGGCCGCCGTCGACGCCGCGCAGCGCGCCTTCGAAACGTGGCGCTGGGTTCCGCAGCAGCAGCGCAGCGCCGCATTGCTGCGCTGGCACGCGCGAATCCTGCGTCATCAGGACGATCTTGCGGCGCTGCTTTCGCTCGAGCAGGGCAAGCCGCTCGCGGAATCGCAAGGCGAAATTCGCTATGCGGCGAGTTTCGTCGAATGGTTCGCGCATGAAGCCAAACGCCTCGCGGGGCGCACGATTCCCACGCATATCGACGGCGCGCATCTGGGCACCGTGATGGAGCCCGTGGGCGTGGCCGCGCTCATCACGCCGTGGAATTTCCCGGTTGCGATGATTACGCGCAAGGCCGCCGCCGCGATCGCGGCGGGCTGCGCGGCCATCGTGAAGCCCGCGCACGAGACGCCGTATTCGGCGCTCGCGCTCGCGCAGCTTGCCGAGGAAGCGGGCTTTCCCGCCGGCGTCTTCAACGTGGTGATCGGCGAGCCGCAGATGGCCATGGAAACGCTCGTGAGCGACACGCGCGTGCGCGCCGTGAGCTTCACCGGATCGACGCGCGTGGGCGCGCTCGTCACGCAGACGGCGGCGCGCGCGGGCATCAAGAAGGTTGCCCTCGAACTGGGCGGCAACGCGCCGTTCATCGTGACGGAAGACGCGGATCTCGACCAGGCCGTGAACGTGGCCGTGGCCGCGAAATTCCAGACCTCGGGCCAGGATTGTTGCGCGGCCAACCGTATTTTCGTGGCACGTGCGCGCTACGCAGCGTTCGTGGCGCGTTACGCGACGGCGGTGCGCGCGCTCAAGACCGGCCCCGCGTTCGAGGCGGGTGTGGAGGTCGGGCCGCTCATGCATCAGGCCGCGTTCGACAGCGCCGTCGAACGCGTGGCCGATGCGCGCGAGAAAGGCGCGCGCATCGTGGCGGGCGGCGCGGCGCATGCGCTGGGCGGCTGGTACTTCGAGCCCACCGTGATCGCGGACGCCGCGCCCGGCATGCGCGTCTACGACGAGGAAAATTTCGCGCCCATCTCGGCCGTCTGCGCGTTCGACACGCTCGACGAAGTCATCGCGAAGGCCAACGACACCGAGTACGGACTCGCGGCCTACGTGTGCGCGACGAACCTCAACACCATCTTCCAGCTCGTGCGCCGGCTCGACTTCGCGATGGTGTCAGTCAATGGCGTGAAGTTCACGGGCGCGCCCATCCCGTTCGGCGGCATGAAGGCCTCGGGTCTTGGCCGCGAAGGCGGCGCGGAGGGCTTCGAGCCGTTCGTGGAAACCAAATATTTTTGTCTTGGCAATCTCGGCCTGCCGCTCGCGGCCATGGCCTGAATGCCGTATCAGGAGCCATCATGACGCAAAACCTCGACGCACTGTTCCAGCAAGACCGCGCGCATTTCATGCACCCCTCCACGCACGCTTACGATCACGAAAGCGGTGCGCTGCCGGGCAAGATCGTGCGCGGCGCGCACGGCATCCGGATCGAAGACCATCAGGGCAAGCAGTACATCGACGCCTTCGCGGGCCTCTACTGCGTGAACATCGGCTATGGCCGTACCGAAGTGGCGGATGCCATGCATGCGCAGGCAAAGCGGCTCGCGTATTACCACACCTATGTGGGCCATTCGTCGGATGCCATCATCGAACTTTCGTCGCGCATCATCGACTGGTCGCCGGCCGGCATGAAGAAGGTGTACTACGGCATGTCGGGCTCGGACGCCAACGAAACCCAGGTCAAGATCGTCTGGTACTACAACAACGTGCTGGGACGGCCGAACAAGAAGAAGATCATCTCGCGCGAGCGCGGCTATCACGGCTCGGGCATCGTGACGGGCAGCCTCACGGGTCTGCCGAGCTTCCATCAACATTTCGATCTGCCAATCGATCGCGTGAAGCACACGATTTGCCCGCACTGGTATCGCAAGGCGCCGGCCGGAATGAACGAGGCGCAGTTCACCGCCTACTGCGTGGAAGAACTCGAAAAGCTGATCGCGCGCGAGGGCGCCGATACCATCGCGGCCTTCATCGCGGAACCCGTGATGGGCACGGGCGGCATCATCGAGCCTCCTGCCGGCTACTGGCCCGCGATCCAGGCCGTGCTCGAGAAGCACGACATTCTGCTGATCTCCGACGAGGTGGTGTGCGGCTTCGGCCGTCTGGGCTCGAAGATGGGGGCCCAGCACTACGGCATGCGGCCCGATCTCATCACGGTCGCCAAGGGGCTCACGAGTGCCTATGCGCCGCTTTCGGGCGTGATCGTGGGCGAGAAGGTCTGGGACGTGATCGCGCGCGGCTCGCAGGAGCATGGGCCGATGGGGCATGGCTGGACGTACTCGGGCCACCCGGTGTGCGCGGCGGCGGCGCTGGCCAATCTCGACATTCTCGAACGCGAGAACATCGTCGATAACGCCGCCCAGGTGGGCGCGTATTTCGGCACGAAGCTGCGCGAGGCGTTCGACGCCCATCCGCTGGTGGGCGAAGTGCGCAGCGTGGGCATGCTCGGCGCGCTCGAGTTCATGGCCGACAAGGCAGCGCGCAAGCCGTTCGATGCCGCGCTGAAGATCGGGCCGCAGGTGTCGGCGGCGGCGCTCAAGCGCGGCGTGATCGCGCGCGCGATGCCGCACGGCGATATCCTGGGTTTCGCGCCGCCGCTCGTGATGACGCGCGCGCAAGCCGACGAGATCGTCGGCATCGTGCGCGAGGCCGTGGATGAGGTGGCCGAGCGCAATCTGGTTGCCGCGGGTTGATGAGGTGAGCGCCGTGTCCGTCGATGGACGGGCACGCAGGGAACCGCCGTACGCCGATACGGCGGTTTTTTCGTCTTGCGATGGTTGGCGGAACAGCGTTCCTTAGGCTTCCTCTCCAACCTTGAATACCGCCACGAGTCGATCCAGTTCCGTGGCCTGCTGCTTCAAACTCTCCGCCGCCGCGGCGCTTTCCTCCACCAGCGCCGCGTTCTGCTGCGTCACCTGATCGAGCAACTGCACCGCATCGCCGATCTGGCCGATCCCGGCGCTCTGCTCCAAACTCGCCGAGGTGATCTCGCTCATCATGGTGCTCACGCTTTGCACCTGCGAGACCACGTCGTCCATGACCTTGCCCGCGTCGGCAACGAGGCGCGAACCCGCATTCACGGTCCCGGCGCTATGCTCGATCAGCGTCTTGATCTCGCGGGCGGCCTGCGCGCTGCGTTGCGCGAGATTGCGCACCTCGGACGCCACCACCGCGAAGCCGCGCCCCTGCTCGCCGGCGCGCGCGGCTTCCACCGCCGCGTTGAGCGCGAGAATGTTGGTTTGAAACGCGATGCTGTCGATCACCACGATGATCTCCGAGATCTTGCGCGACGCATCGCTGATCTGCTCCATCGTGCTCACCACCTGGCCGACCACTTCGCCGCCTTGCGCGGCGGCCGTGGAGGCGCGGCTCGCCATTTGCGCGGCCGTGTGCGCGGTGTCCGAATTGTTCTTCACGGCGGCCGTGATTTCCTCCATCGACGCCGCGGTGCGTTCGAGATTGCTGGCCTGCTCCTCGGTGCGCTGGCTCAGGTCCGCATTGCCCGTCGCGATCTGCGTGGAGCCAATGGCGATCGATGTCGACGAGGCCCGCACGCGGCGCACGAGCGTGTTCATCGACGCAACGAAGCGATTGAACGCGTCGGCGAGCTGCCCGATTTCGTCGGTGCTTTCGACTTTCATCTGGCGGGTGAGGTCGCCCTGGCCGCTCGCGATTTCCGCGAGCAGCGTGGCGGCGCGGCGCACCGGCGCGGCGATGGCGCGGCCCACCAGCACGATCACCGCGAGTGCGCCCGCCAGGCCCACGACGGCGGCGACGAGCGTCGCCGTGCGGATCGCGCGCTCGAACGGCCCGAGCATTTCGGCCTGGGGCACCTCGACCACCACGTAGGCATCGAGTTGCGGAACGAACGAGGTGGCGATGAATCGCGGCCCGCCCGGCGGCGTGTAGGTCATGAAGGCGTAGCGCTTGCCGGACAGCAGCGTGGCGGTCGCGTTGGCGGGCATGCCGGGCAAGTCTTTGAGGAAGTGCTTGCCGTCGACCAGCGCGGTGTCGCGGTGGATCATGATGGCCCCGTCCGGATGCACGAGATACGCAAATCCCGTCTCGCCGATCTTGTAGTTCGCGACGCCCGCGGCCAGCGCGTCCACGGAGAGCGCCATGGCCGCCACGCCGGTCGGGCCGTTGGCGCCCTCCACGCGCGCGTTGACGAACAGGGTGTAGGTGCCGAGGCTGATGTCGCGGTCCATGCTCACTTCATAGGGCTTGCCCGTGGCGAGAAAAGTCTGGAGCCACTGATCGTGCTCGCCCAGCTTGCGCTGCAGGCCGGCTTCGGTCAAATAGTTGCCGCTCTTGGTGGACGCCCATTGCACGCTGACCGCCTTTTGCTCCGCCTTCACGTTCTGCGCGAGGCGCATCCACGTGGCGGTGCCGGCGTCGGGTTCGCCATCGGCTTCCCATTGCTGGAGAAAGGGATCGGTCGCCATCGCGCGCGCCGCGGTGATCGGCCCGGCGAGCTGACGCTCGACGTCGGAGCGAATGCCGCTCACGGCCGTCGGCAACTCGTCTTGCACGACGCGCTCGCGCACCGTGTCGCCGATCAGCCAGATGCTCAACGCGCTCGAAATTCCAATGAAGATCAGCAAGCAGGTCGTCATGCTCAGAACCAGCTTGTTCCGAATGGAAAGTTTTCGCCAGATAGACATTGAAGTGCTCTCGACAACGTTTAAACAGGGGGTCCGTTCAGCGTTATCGGTCGATTCGGCGAGAACTTGATGGGCGCTGCCGTATACGCGGTATAGGGGAATCGAGCCGCATTAACGCGCGTTGCCGTCCTGGGCCTGCGCGTCCTTGAGCCGCTTGCGGTGCGCGGCCACCTTCGCCCGGTTGCCGCAGATCGCCATGCTGCACCAGCGCCGCGCATGGCCACGCGTGTGGTCCGCGAAGAGGAGCGTGCAGCGCGGGCTCTCGCAGGCCTTCACGTGCGTGAAGTCTTCCTCGCATACCAGTTTCGCCAACGCTTCGGCAATCGGCATCAATAAGGACTCCGGCGTTTTGTGCCGGCGTCTCGCGCGCAAGGCGAATGGCGGTTCGCCGCCGGAGGCGTTGACGACGAGCTCGCCGTAATGCGCGTCGCGTTCGAGCAAGCGGTTCAGCGGTTCGAGTTCGCGCAGGTCCGTTGCGCGCAACGGCTGGCCCTTGCGTTCGCGCACGAATGCCCTGAACCACTCGCGCAGCGTTCTCGCTTGTTCGGCAACGGCGTCGAAGTCGGCGGCGGCGAACTGCGCGCGCAATGCCGCCAGCGCTTCGCGCGGCACCATCTGCGCCTGCTCCAGCCAGTCGAGCAAGCCCGCCCCATCGCCGATCCAGTCGACGGGTTCATCCACCGGCGTGGCCACCGAATTCAGGAAGTCCAGGCCCGGCGCATCGGCCACGAAGAGGGCGGGCAGCCGTCGATAGTCCATTTCGTATGAGAAATCCGCGTTGACGATAAGGAAATCGTAACCACTAAAAAACGCCTTGACAAGTTACATGACTGGAGTAACCTCCAAATAATGATTTTAGAGGTTACTCTAGTCATCGCCGATAGCGGCGCCAGCCAACTTCATTCGCATTCCATAGCAATGGCTTGTGCCGATTCGCGTAACCGCATGGCTTCCCGTGGAGGAATTTCATGAGCACCATCGCCTTTCGTCATGCCGACGTGGACGGTTTCCGCGTTTTCTACCGCGAAGCCGGCCGCGCAGGCGCCCCGAAGCTCCTGCTGCTGCACGGCTTTCCGAGCGCGAGCCACATGTTTCGCGATCTGATTCCGCTGCTGGCCGGGCGTTTTCATATCGTCGCGCCGGACCTGCCGGGGTTCGGGCAGTCGGACATGCCGGCGCGCGAGCGTTTCACCTACAGCTTCGAGAACATCGCCACGGTCATCGGCCGTTTTACGGAAGTGATCGGCTTCGACCGCTTTGCCGTCTATGTCTTCGATTACGGCGCGCCAACCGGCTTCCGGCTCGCGCTCGAGCATCCCGAGCGGATCGCGGCGATCATTTCGCAGAACGGCAACGCCTATGAAGAAGGGCTGAGCGATGGCTGGAACCCGATTCGCGCGTACTGGCAGGATGCGTCGCCCGAGCATCGCGACGCGCTGCGCGCGATGCTCACGTACGAGACCACGGTCTGGCAATACACGCATGGCGTGACCGATACGGCGTCCATCTCGCCGGATGGCTACACGCTCGACGCGCATTATCTCGAGCGGCCGGGTGCGGGCGAGATTCAGCTCGATCTGTTTCGCGACTATCGGAACAACGTAGCGCTGTATCCGGCTTTTCAGGAATATTTCCGCACGCACCGGCCGCCGTTTCTCGCGGTGTGGGGCGAGCACGATCCGTTCTTTCTGCCTGCGGGCGCGCACGCGTTCAAGCGCGACATTCCGGAGGCCGTGGTGCGTTTCTTCGATACTGGCCATTTCGCGCTGGAGACGCACGCGGCGGAAATTGCCGAAGCCATTGCAGATTTTCTGATTCGCCGATAACTCGCGACGACGCAGTGGCGGGCGCCGTTTGCCGTCGCGAGCCTGATTCGGCGATTTACGAGGAGCATTACCATGATTAGCAGAGTTGCCATCGTCACGGGCGCGAGCCAGGGGATCGGACGCGCGACGGCCATTCGTCTCGCGCGGGACTTCGATGCGCTTGCGCTGGTCGCGCGCAGCCGCGAGTCCCTCGAAGAGACGGCCGCGGCGGTGAGCGAGGCGGGCGCGCAGGCGCTCGTCATCGACCTCGATGTTTCGCAGCCCGAAGCGGCGCCGCAGGTGGTCGCGCAGACGCTCGCCGCGTTTGGCCGGATCGACGCGCTGCTCAATATCGCGGGCGCGGTCCCGCAGATCGATCTCTTCGAGATGAGCGACGAAGCGTGGGAGCGCGGCCTCGCGTTGAAGCTGCACGGCGCGCGGCGCCTGACCATCGCGGCGTGGCCGTCGCTGAAGTCGAGCGGGGGCTCGGTGGTGCTGATGTCCGGTAACTCCGCGCTGTTTCTGAAGGCGCCCTATGCGGCGGTGGGCACCATCAACGCGGCCATCGTGGCGCTCGCCAAGGCGTTTTCGGATCGCGGCATTGCCGACGGCGTGCAGGTCAACAGCGTGCTGCCCGGCGCGGTGATGACGGGCCGCCGCCAGTCGTATCTGGAGCACTGGGCGCCGCTGCACAACATGAGCGTGGAAGAGGCGACGGCGCGCTTCCCTGCCGAAGCGGGCATCGCGCGCTATGGCACGCCGGAGGAAATCGCCGAACTCATGGCGTTCGTCGTTTCTCCCGCTGCGCACTGGATGACGGGCACGACGCTCAGGATGGACGGCGGCGAAGTGAAGTCGATCTGAGCCGGTCGCGCGGCGCGTTTTCCTGGCGTCGCAAAGGCCGCCCGCGCGTGGCACGCGCGACCTACACCACGGCGAGCTCGATGCGGTCCCGGCCCGCGCGCTTGGCGTCGTAGAGCATCTTGTCCGCGCGCAGATACATGTCCCATGGGCTCGCCTGCGTTTCGGGGCGGCCCGCGTCGTTGCCGCGCCACGCCACGCCGAAGCTGATCGTGAGCGCCCGGCCGGTCGTCTCGCGTTGCGGCAGCAGCAGCGCCTTCACCGCGCGCTGCATGCGCTTCACGATGCGCAGCGTCTCGGTTGCGGAGTTGGCGAAGAGCAGCACGCAGAACTCGTCGCCGCCCAGCCGGAACAACTGATCGTCTGCGTCGCGCAGGCACCGCGTGACCGCTCTCGCGACGGCGCGCAGGATCTGGTCGCCGGCGTTATGGCCATAGGTGTCGTTGAAGGTCTTGAAGTTGTCGATGTCGAATACGCAGAGCGCCGCGCCATGCCTGCGCTCGCGCAGGCGCGCGTCGCTCGCCAGCGCCGCTTCGAGATGGCGGCGGTTATACGCGCCCGTCAGCGAATCGGTAATCGATAGTTGCGCGAGCACCGAATTCTCGGCCTCCAGCTCGCGAATGCGCCGGATCAGGCGCAGCCGCTCGCTGCGTGCGAGCGCGTGCGACGGCTTGCGCATGGCGCGTGCCTTGCGGCTGCGCATGGGCGGGGAATGCGATCGGGCGCGCGCGACGTAGCTCGCGCGCCTTGGCAGGGCGTTGTTGTTGGACATGTGGTCTCGACATGTGGCGTTCAGCCTGTTTCGGCCATCCGGCCGGCCCGGTTGTCACAGCGAGGCCTTGGCGGACGATCCGTCTTTTATCTCATTATGTGTCGGGCGTTCGTCGGCTACTGTCAGACATTGTTAATTCTGCGCCGATGGGTGGGCGAGACCCGGCGGCGCTCCGCTCGCTGCGCCAGCTCACATCGGTATTTCCGAGGTGAGCTTGATTTTCTGCATCGGAATGTCGGTTTTCACGCTCTGCACGCCGGGAATGCGGGTGAGGTATTCCATCTGGAAGCGGCGGTACTCGTCGAGATCGGCGGCCACGATGCGCAGCAGGAAATCGCAGTCGCCGGCCATCAAATGGCATTCGACCACGTCGGGGAATTGGCGCACGGCCTCGGCGAAGCGGTCCACCGTCTGGGCATCCTGGCCCTTGAGCCAGACCCGCGCGAACACCGTCAGCGCCTTGCCGACCTTGGCCGGATTGAGCACGGCCACGTACTTCTCGATCACGCCCGCTTCCTCGAGCAGACGCACGCGCCGCAGGCACGGCGAGGGCGAGAGACCGACCTGCTGGGCGAGGTCGACATTCTGCAAACGGCCGTCACGTTGCAGCGCGTTGAGAATGCGCCGATCGATGGCATCGAGCTTGATTGGGTGTTCCATGTCGATTTTTTGCGAATCATTGGCATTGAATGCCAAATTCTCTTGTGCTGCTGGCGAGAACGCAACCCGATTCGAAGCCATTCGGCAGAAAATATCGCTCCTTTGCAGGAGTTTCAAAGTCAATGAGCAGTATCCCTGGTCAAGCCGCCCGTGCGCGGCAATCGTATGACGCGACGGAAGTCGCGCGCGGCATGCGCGCGGCGCTGCCCGTCATGATGGGCTTCATCCCGTTTGCGCTGGTGCTGGGCGCGCAGGCCACCCAAAAGGGCCTGAGCACGCTCGAAGTGCCGATGATGACGGGCATGAACTTCGGCGGCGGATCCGAATTCGCGGCGATCCGCCTGTGGACGTCGCCGCCGCATATCGCGCTGATCGTGGCGATGTCGTTTCTCGTCAATGCGCGCCATATCCTGATGGGCGCGGCGTTCGCGCCGTACCTGCAGCACGTGCCGCTGCGGCGCGCGCTGGCGTCGCTCTTCCTGATGTGCGACGAAAGCTGGGCAATGGCGATGGCCGACGCGAAAGCGCGCGGCGCGGATCGCATCAGCATGGCGTACTACCTGGGGGTCGCGGTCAATCTGTGGCTCACGTGGATTTCGTTCACGACGCTGGGCGCGGCGCTGGGCCCCGTGCTGGGCGACGTGCAGCAGTACGGCTTCGACATGGCGTTTACGGCCGTTTTTCTGGTGCTGCTCAAGGGCATGTGGAAGGGCGCGCGCGCGAGCCTGCCCTGGTTCGTGAGCCTCGCGGCGGCGGCCGTGACCTACCTCTTCGTGCCGGGCGCGTGGTATGTGGCGGCGGGCGCGTGCGCGGGGCTGGCGGCCGCCGTGCTGATGGAGCCGCGCGATGCTTGATTCCACGACGGCCGCGACAGTCGCCACCATCGTGCTGATGGCCGCCACGACCTACCTCACGCGCATTCTCGGCTACGTGGTGCTGCGCGATCGAACGCTGAGCCCGCGCATGCGCGCGGTGATGGAGAACGTGCCGGGCTGCGTGCTGATTTCGGTGATCGCGCCGGCCTTCGTGTCGCGTCATCCCGCGGATCTGCTCGCGCTGGCGATTACACTGTTTGCTGCGACGCGGTTCTCGCTGCTGCCGACGGTGATCGTCGGCGTGGCATCGGCGGGCATACTGCGGCATCTGATTGGATAAACCATCGAGAACTGAACGAGCATGAGCGAGACGCAAGCCACCACGCAGCACCGGCAGAACCCGCAGGACCACTGGATCGAGACCGCAACGGGCCGGCTGTTCGCCCGCAGCTGGGAGCCGGATGTTTCGCGGGCGCGCGCGCAGGACGGGGCGACGGAAGAGAAAAATGCGCGCGCGGGCCGTGCGCCGATCGTTCTGCTGCACGACTCGCTGGGCTGCGTCGCGCTGTGGGGCGCCTTTCCGCAGACGCTTGCGCGCGCAACCAACCGGCGCGTGATCGCCTACGATCGCGCCGGCTTCGGCGCTTCCGACGCGCGCACCGACCGGCTGGACACCGGCTTCGTGCGGGACGAGGCGCAGCGCTTCTTGCCGGCGCTGTGCGAGCAAATGGGAATCGAGCGCTTCGTCGCGTTCGGCCATAGCGTGGGCGGCGGCATGGCGATCGAGTGCGCCGCGCAGCACGCGCAGCGTTGCGTGGCGCTCGTGACCGAGGCGGCGCAGACCTTCGCGGAAGAGCGCACGCTGGCGGGTATCCGCGCGGCGCGCGAGCAGTTTCGCGATCCCGCGCAGTTCGCTCGCCTCGCGCGCTATCACGGGGAGAAGACGCAATGGGTGCTCGATGCGTGGATCGAAACATGGCTCTCGCCCGAGTTCGCCCACTGGTCGCTCGACGCGGTGCTGCCGCGCGTGCAGTGCGCCACGCTCGCGATCCACGGCAGCCTCGACGAGTACGGCACGCGGCGCCACCCGGAGACGATCGCGGCGCGCGTGAGCGGCCCCGCGCGCGCGGCGATCATGGAAGGCGTGCGCCACGTTCCGCACCGCGAGCAGGAAGCGCGGGTGGCGGCGATGGTGGCGGAATTCCTGCATGGCGTCGACGGCTGAAATTTTTTCGAGGAAGGCCTTCAAAAATCCGCAGCGAGTCGATACAATGCCGATCCTCTTGTTCAGGCGGCGACGTTGACTGGCCGCTTGTTCGCGATACGGGTTCCCATGTGTCCCGATCGCATTGCAATGCCGACGTGGTGAAATTGGTAGACACGCTATCTTGAGGGGGTAGTGGCGAAAGCTGTGCGAGTTCGAGTCTCGCCGTCGGCACCAAATCGATGCGCTGTTTGACGCGCTGATTGCCAGCGGCCCTGCGCACGATCCAGCACGATCCGCATCGTTCCGTACCGCAGCCGTCCGCTGCACGCTCCTTGCCGTTTTACCCACTGTATCCCGCGAGCCCGTCCCGCGTCGTCGACGATTAGGACTCTGGATCATTGCGTCCGCGCGCCGCGGAACTCGAGCGCATTTTCGCACGCTACCCCGAGCGAGGCTTTGCCCAGGCACGCGGCTTGCGCACGGCTGTCACGGCAGGACGGTGCGTTTCCATTTTCAGCGCGCGGGGACAACAGTGGGTGAAGGACCATCACGGGACGGTGCGCTCGTCGCCGACTATCTTGCGCGGCGCCGCGGGCTGATCATGCGTCGCTGGCTGCGCATGACCAGCCGGCATCTGCGTATCAGGCCCCTCAATCGCGAGGCCGCAGCAGGACTCGTTGACCAGCTCCCGTCGTTATTCGAGGAGCTGCGCGCGGCCCTGAGCGGTAACCCGGCATCGGACGGTATCAACGGCGCGGCCCTGCACGATGCGCGCGCGCACGCGCGCGAACGCTGGCGCCAGGGGTTTGCGCTCGACGAACTGTATCTCGAACTCGACCTGCTGCAGCGTTGCGTTCAGGCTTGCGTACGCGAATATTTCGCCGACGCGCCGTCGCGCGAGACGCAGGCGGAAATCCACGAGTGCATTGAAGAGTTCTTCAGCGCCGCGATCCGGGGCGCCATTGCGCAGTTCCAGGCCCAGCGCGATCGGCGCGTCAATGACGCGTTGATCGATCGCGACCGTGCGCTGGCCGCGCAGCAAAGAAGCGAGGAGCGCCTGCGCATGGCGGCCGACGCCGCGGGCCTGGGCATTTTCGAATGGGATCCGTCCACGGACGCCGCGGTCTGGGAAAACGACCGGATGTTCGAGATCACCGGGCAGCCGTGCGAACAGGGCCCGCTGTCCGCAGAGGCGTTTCTGGCGACGGTCGAGCACGCGGAAGACGCGGCGCGCCTGCGCGCGCTGCTGGAGGCCGCGAAGCAATCGTCCTCCGACCTTCACGCGGTGGCCGGCATCCGGAAAATGCAGTCCGGCGATCACTGCGTCGTCGAGATTTCGGGGCGCTTCATGGCGGATTCGAGCGGGCAGCGACAGGTGCTCGTCGGCACCATGGCCGACATCACCCGGCGAGCGGACGCCGAGAACGTGCTGCGCGAAGCCGACCGGCGCAAGGACGCTTTTCTCGCGACGCTGGCGCACGAACTTCGCAATCCGCTTGCGCCCATTCTCAATGCGGCCTATTTGTTGCGCCGCTCCACGGATTCCGAGAGCCAGATCGACTGGATACAGGGCGTGGTCGAACGCCATGCGAAACATCTGGCGCGTCTGATCGACGACCTGCTCGATCTCGCCCGCATCACGGCGGGCAAGGTCCGCCTGAGGACGGAGGCTTTCGACGTGCGCAACGCAATCGAAAGCGCGCTCGAAATGAATGCGCCTGCTGCGGCCGCGCACGGGCATCGGCTCGAAGTCAAGGGCATGGCCGGCGCGCCGCCGCTGGTGAATGGCGACCCCACGCGCATCGCCCAGGTCTTGTCGAATCTGCTCGACAACGCCGTCAAATACACGCCCGATGGCGGACATATCCTCGTTCTTTTGCAGCGCGCGCCGGGGCATGTTTCGATTGCCGTGCAGGACGACGGCATGGGCATGGACCCGGCCATCATCCCCGCCATGTTCGAAATGTTCGAGCAGGCGCCCGAGGCGAGCCGGGGCGGCAAGCGCGGGCTCGGTATCGGCCTTTCCGTGGCGCGCTCGCTGATGGCCATGCACGACGGGACCATCGAGGCAAGCAGCGCGGGGCCGGGGCAGGGCAGCCGCTTCGTTATCGACTTGCCGCTGTGCGACGGCCCGGGCGACCCGCCGCAGGCCCGGACCGCCGGAGCGGAGAGGGCCGCGAAGTCACGGCGTGTGCTGATCGTGGACGACAACCACGATGCGGCCGAGTCCCTTGCGCTGATATTCGACCGGCACGACGTGCGCGTTGCCGGCAGCGGCGCCGAGGCGCTGAAGATCGCGGCGGATTTCCAGCCCGACGTGGTCTTGCTGGATCTGGGCCTGCCCGATATGTCCGGGCTCGACGTCGCCGCCGGGATCGCCACCCGGACGGGCGCGAGGCGCCCGGTCCTGGTGGCCTTGACCGGCTACGGGCAACCCGAGGACAGGGAGCGCACGCGCGCGGCCGGTTTCGATCACCACTTCGTCAAACCGGCGTCGGTCGAGGAACTGCTGCGTGTCGTCGAGAACGCGTCGTGACCCGCTCGCGCGCGACCCCGGCAGTCCGGACGCCTACGCCGCCAGCTTCAGCGCCTGCGAGAAGTCCGCGATCAGGTCGTCGATATCCTCGATGCCCGCGGAGAGCCGCAGCATGCCGTCGGAGATGCCCATCGCCTTGCGCGTCTGTGCGCCGGCTTCGAAAAAGATCGTCGGCGCGACGGGAATGATGAGCGTGCGCGTGTCGCCGAGACCGGTCGCCTTGATCGGCAGCTCGAGCGCGTTGACGACGTCGATCATGCGTTCGGCGTCGAGCAATTCGAACGACAGCAGCCACGACGCGCCTTTGAACAGCGCCTGCGCGATTTCGTATTGAGGGTGGCTCTTCAGGCCAGGATAGAACACCTTGCCGACGGCTTCATGCCCTTCGAGAAACTGCGCGAGCGCGAGCGCGTTGTCGCTGCTTTGCTTCACGCGCAAGGCCAGCGTTTCCGCGCCCATCGCGATGGCGTGCGCCTGCTCGGACGACAGGGCCGCGCCCATGTCGCGCAGGCCCTTCTTGCGGATCTGCAAAAGCCCCTGATCCTTTCCCGCCGAACGCCGATACTCGTCGGCGATGTTCGGGTAAGCGCTCCAGTCGAACAGGCCCGTATCGGTCACCGCGCCGCCGAGCGCCGCGCCATGGCCCGCGATGGTCTTCGTCAACGAATTGATGACGAGGCTCGCGCCGACCGCCTTCGGCTTGAACAGGGCGGGCGAGGTGATCGTGTTGTCGACGACATAGGCGATGCCGCGCTCGCGGCACACCGCGCCGATACCTTGCAGGTCAGGAATCTGCGTGCCCGGATTCGCGATGGTTTCGACGAACACCATGCGCGTATTCGGCCGGATTGCGCTTTTCACGTTCTCGACGTCGCAGGCGTCGACGGTCGTGACTTCGACGCCGAGCGTGCGCAAGGTGCCGAACAGGCTGTTGGTGTTGCCGAACACGTAACGGCTCGATACGAGGTGATCGCCCGCGCGCAGCAGCGTGAGAAAGGTGGCCGTGATCGCGGCCATGCCGGTGCCGAAGCAGATCGTGCCGGCGCCTTCTTCGAGGCCCGTGATCTTGCGCTCGAGCGCGGCGGTCGTGGGCGTGCCCTGGCGCGCGTAATTGAATCCGCCCTTTTTCGTGCCCTGAAACACGCCGATCAGGTCTTCGACGCGCTCGAAACCGTATTGCACGGACGTATGAATCGGTTGGCGCACGCCGCCGTGCTCGGTGCCCGAGATTCTGTCGCCGTGAACGATGCCTGTGGTAAAGCCTTGCTTGCTCATGCCTTCTCCGTCTCTCAAGTCGCTCAAGTCGATTACATTCCGCCGATTATCGCCTGTAATCGGCTGCCCGCGAAATCCGGCTCACTCCGTGGACAAGCGCGCGCCAATCCGCGCGGCGGCGGCGCGAAGCTCCTCCAGATGACGGGCGGCCATTTCCTCCACCTTGAAGAGCCGCTCGAACCAGACGATGTTCACGCAGCCGGCAACGGCGCCATCGGGCGCGGCGATCGGCACCGCGAGCGCGGACAAGCCGTCGTTGTACTGCGCACGCGACTGGTCATACGAGCCGCCGAAGTTGCGCTCGCGCGAACCATAGCCGGCGCGGCGCGTTTCGTTGAGCAACTGCCGCACGTAGCGCCGATCGTGCGCGCGCTCGTCGCCGGGACGCTGGCCCGCGCGCAGCGCTTCGAGTAGGGACTCGCGCTCCTCGTCGGGGCAGAACGCCAGATACGCGCGCCCGACCGCCGAGCGCAGCATGTTGATCTCATAGCCGAGCTTGTCGCGGTTGACGACGAAGTACGAGCGCTTGCGGTTCGATTCGTATAGCGCCATGGTCGTGCCGCGCCGCACGGCGAGGTCCGATGGCCAGAGGATGTGGGCCTGCAACTGGTCCAGCTCCGTCACTGCGCATTCGATCAGATGATCCACGCGATCGAGGCGCCGCGCGCGCGCCTGCAGCGTATAGCTCGGACGAAAGAGGCCATCGGCCAGCCGCTGCCAGATCAGCCCCTGGCGCTCTAACGTCAGAAGAATGCGCAGCAGCGTGGCCTTGGCAATGCCGGTGCGCAGGTGCAGGTCGTGCAGGCTCGCGGCCTGCAGCTCCTGCAGGGTCTTGAGGGTGACGAGGCCTCGTTCGAGGGACTCGATGGTCTTGACTTTGGGGGACCACATAGCCGAATCCGTTGCGTTTCACCGAGTGAAATCTTCGCAGAAATCTCTGGGTCGCGCACCTGGGCTGTTCTACGCTTGGCCCCATCGAAAGGAGACAGCGATGGAGACAGTCAAGAACATTCTGTTCATCATGTGCGACCAGTTGCGCTGGGACTACCTGTCCTGCTATGGCCATCCGACGCTGCAAACGCCCCACATCGACGCGCTCGCGCGGCGCGGCGTGCGCTTCGATCGCGCCTACGTGCAAAGCCCGGTGTGCGGGCCGTCGCGCATGTCGTACTACACGGGCCGCTATGTGGCGAGCCATCGCGCGTACTGGAATTTCGTGCCGCTGCCCGTTGGCGAACTGACGCTGGGCGATTATCTGCGCACGCGCGGCATGCGCGTCGCGCTGGCGGGCAAGACGCACATGGTCGCCGACAAGGCGGGCATGCGGCGCCTCGGCATGAGCCACGCGTCGCCGGGCGCGGCGCTGGTGGAGGAGTGCGGCTTCGAGCCGTTCGATCGCGACGACGGCATCCACCCTGGCCTGTTCGGCGCTCGCGTTCAAACGCCGTACTGCGATTATCTGCGCAGCAAGGGCTACGAAGGCGACAATCCCTGGCACGACTATGCGAATTCGGCCGAAGGGACGAACGGCGAGATCCTGAGCGGCTGGAAGATGCGCCACGCGTCGAAGCCGGCGCGCGTTCGCGAGGAACACTCCGAAACGCCGTACATGATCGACCGCGCGATGACGTTCATCCGCGAGCAGGGCGACGCGCCCTGGTGCCTGCATCTGAGCCTCATCAAGCCGCACTGGCCCTACATGGCGCCCGCGCCCTACCACGACATGTATGGCCCCGAGGACGTGAAGCCCGCCGTGCGCGCAGTCGACGAGCGCGAACGCCCGCACCCGGTATTTGGCGCGTTCATGAAGCACGACGAAAGCGTGAGCTTCTCGCGCGACGAAGTGCGCGAGACGGTGATTCCCACCTACATGGGACTCGTGAAGCAGATCGACGATCACCTCGGCCGCCTGTTCGCATTCCTGCGCGAGACCGGCCGCGAGCAGGACACGATGATCGTGTTCGCGAGCGACCACGGCGACTACCTGGGCGACCACTGGCTCGGCGAAAAGGAGCTCTTTCACGATGCGTCGGCGCGCGTGCCGCTCATCGTCGTCGATCCGCGCCCCGAAGCCGACGCCACGCGCGGGACGCTCGAGCGCCGGCTCGTCGAAGCCATCGACCTGCTGCCCACGTTTCTCGACGCGGCTGGCGTGGAGGTGCCCGGCCATATCGTCGAGGGGCGTTCGCTGCAGCCGCTGCTGCACGGCGCCGCTAACGTGTCATGGCGCGATGCCGTCTTCAGCGAATTCGATTATTCGTTCCGTTCGCGCACGCGCACGCTGTTGGGCCGCGATCTCGACGGCTGCCGGTGCTTCATGGTGTTCGACGGTCGCTGGAAATACATCCATTACGAAGGCTTCGCGCCGCAGTTGTTCGATCTCGCGGCGGACCCCGGCGAGCTGAGCGACCTGGGCCGCGAGGCGCAGCACGCGGGCGTGCGCGCCGAGATGCACGAGCGCCTGTTCGACTGGCTGCGCCATCGAACCTTGAGGCAGACAGCGCCTGCGCGCTTCGTCGAGCGCTGGACGGAAGTGTCGGAGAAGGGCGGCATTCTGCTCGGCGACTGGTAGCGCTTCATACGGGGCGCCAGCCCCCGCGGCGGTCGAGCTGGCAACACGATTCGAACATGCAGGAGACACCATGTATCGCCTTGTCACAGCCCATCTCGTGGCGCTGGCGCTGGCGTTACCGGCCATGGCGCACGCCACCACGACGCTGGTCGTCAACGCCTTTTTGCCGCCGCAGCACATCTTCAACGTCGAAGTCATGAAGCCGTGGGCCGAGGACGTCGAACGCGTCACGCAAGGGCGCGTCAAGATCGTCTTTCCGCCCACCAGCATCGGCTCGCCCCAGCAGCAGTGGGACGTCGTGCGCAAACGTATCGTCGATGGCGCCTATATCTTCAACGGCCTCATCCAGAACAAGGCGAGCCTCGTGCAGCTCGCGCATCTGCCGCTTGGCTCGTCCTCTTCCGAAGGCATGTCGGTCGCGCTGTGGCGCACCTACGAGAAGTATTTCGCCGGGACCGGCCAGTATCGCGACGTCCATCTGCTCGCGCTCGTGGTGTTTCCGGCGGGCGAGATCTACAGCCTCAAGCAGCCCGTCACGTCGCTGGATGCGATCCGCGGCGTGAAATACTGGGCACTGCCAGGCGTTGCCTCGACGCTGATGGATCGCGGCGGCGCCGGCGTGGTCGCCACGCCCGCCGCGAAGATGAGCGAACTGGTGGCGGGCGGCACCGTGGACGGCTTCGCCGGCATTCCGGAAATGGATGCCGCGCGCTTCAACGTGGTCCGTTATGCGCGCTACGAGACCACCGTGCCCGGCGGCATCACCGCGCCCAGCTTTTCGCTCTTCGTGAACAAGCAGGTCTGGGCGTCGATCGCGCCGGCCGACCGCGCGGCCATCACGGCGCTCTCGGGCGAAGCGTTCGCGCACCGCATGGCCGTGATCGACGCGGCGAACCGGCAGGCGCGCGCACAAGCCGTGGCGAACGGGCTCAAGCTGATCGACCCGCCGCCTGCTTTCGTTGCGGGGCTGCGTGCGCTGGCGCAGCCGATGGACGCGCAATGGATCGCCCAGGCGGACCAACTGCGCGTGGATGGCGCGGCAGCCCTCGCTTACTACCGTGACGAAGCGAAGCAGGAGGCACGATGAGCCACGCGAATCCTTCCGCCGTATTGCACCCGTCCGGCGTGCGCGCCGATGGCGCAAGCCGTGGCCGCGAGCGTGGCGTCTCGCGCTGGCTGCGGCGCGTACTGGGCGCGGTGGTGGCGCTCGTGCTGCTCTCGATCATGGGGCTCACGTTCTGCGACGTGTTCATGCGCTACTGGTTCGCCTCGCCCATTCGCGGCGCATCCGAAATCGTGCGCTTCGGCATGGCGATCCTCATTTTCTCGGCGTTTCCGCTCGTCACGCTCGGCCAGCAGCACATCACCGTGAATCTGCTGCAGGGGCGCCTCGGGCGCGTGGGCCGTTGGCTGCAACACCTGTTCGTGCTGCTCGCAAGCCTCGCGGCGGTCGGCATCATGACCTGGCAACTCGCCAGCGACGGCGCTGACCTCGCGCGCAGCCGCATCACCACGACCGTGCTCGAGTGGCCGCTCGCGCCGCTCAGCGACTTCATGAGCGTACTCTCCGGCGTCACGCTGCTCGTGCTGCTCGCGCTCACATTCGATCATCTCGCCGCGCTCGGCCGCAAGGAGCTGCCATGACACTCGCGCTTTCCGGCTTCGTCGCCGTTCTGCTGTTCGCGTTCGTGGGCGTGCCGCTCGGCTTTGCGATGCTCGGCATCGGCGTGGCTTCCTTCGCGCTGATCCGCGGCTGGGAGCCCGCGCTCGCCATGGCCGGCATGACGATCGCGGACCTTGCCGCCAACGAGAACCTCTCGGTGCTGCCCATGTTCATCCTGATGGGCACGTTCATCTACAAGGCGGATCTCGCCGAGGAGCTCTACGACGCGGCTAACGCCTGGATCGGCCACTTCAAGGGCGGGCTCGCGCACGCCACGGTGCTGGCCTGCGCGGGCTTCGCCTCGATGTCGGGCAGCTCGATCGCCACGGCCGCCACCATGACCAGGGTCGCGATGCCGCCCATGCGCCGCCACCGCTATGCGGACAGCCTCGCCGCAGGCTGCGTGAGTTCGGGCGGCACGCTGGGCGCGCTGATCCCGCCGAGCTTTCCCTTGCTCATCTACGGAGTCCTGACCGATCAGGATATCGGCAAGCTCTTCGTCGCGGGCATCGGTCCGGGCCTGCTGCTGGGCGCGCTGTTCCTGCTGTCGATCTGGTGGACCGTGCGTCGCGATCCGGCCAAGGGCCCGCGCGGCGAACGCGCGGACTGGCCCACGCGGTTTCGCAAGCTCGGCAAGATCTGGGGCGTGCTCGCACTGTTCCTGATCGTGGTGGGCGGCCTCTATAGCGGCATCTTCACGGCGACCGAGGCATCGAGCGTGGGCGCGACGGGCGCGCTGGTGTTCGCGGGGCTGCGCCGCAAGCTCAGTTGGGCGCTGCTGTTCGAGTCGCTCGTGGAGGCGGGCAAGACCACCGCGATGATCTTCGCGATTGCCTTTGGCGGCATGGTGTTCGCCAACTTCATCACGCTTTCGGGCCTCACCGGCACGCTGGTTGCGTGGATTCACGCGCTGCATCTGCCGCTGCTCGGCGTGATTGCCGTCATCACCTGCATCTATATCGTGCTCGGCTCGCTCATGGAGGCGCTCGCGATGATGCTGCTCACCATTCCCGTGTTCGCGGCGGTCGTGCAGCCGCTTGGCGCGAACATGATCTGGTTCGGCATCTACGTGGCGATGATGATGGAGATCGGCATGATTCATCCGCCCGTGGGCATGAACGTGTTCATGGTGAAGACCATGTTGCCGGAAGTGTCGATTCGCACCATTTTTCGCGGTACCCTGCCGTTTCTCTGTGCGAATATTGTCGCGCTCGTGGTGGTGGTCCTCGTGCCGGGCATTGCGCTGGACCTGGTGAAGCTCATGCGCTGAGGTTCGCGCGTGCGGATTGCGCATTGCAACATCGGCGCGCGTTGCGATTATTTGCGAAAGGCGAATGCCGTAATCGCTGCGGAGCCGGTTGTTACGACCCCGTTGTGCGCCTAAAGTCGAAGCAACACCTTTCAAAAGCATGGAGACAGCCGTGACCGATTCGTCGTTCCATACCGTCTTCGGCTCGCTCGACGGCTACCGCAAGGGCGAGATCGAAATCACGAGCGGCAGCGCCAGCCATTACGTTTTTTCCAACGTGTTCGAAGTCGCTTCGAAGTCGGCGCCCTATGAGAAGGTCGTGGCCGGCAAGAACCTCGAATACGCGATCGAGGTGCTGCGCACCGAAGGGCAATCGGCCTGGTTCGCCTGCGCGCACGATGAGTTCGTTATCCTGATGGATGGCGAAGTG
>Ga0164242_10000668_pt1 | contig 41324 bp, 22 predicted proteins | sample OricomgcompostMG_FD_108783 | JGI IMG/M metagenome (GOLD analysis project Ga0164242, IMG submission 108783) | Miracle-Growth compost microbial communities from Emeryville, California, USA - Original compost - Miracle growth compost (MG) ... | reverse complement strand
TTCGGCGCCCGTCAGCTCGGCCAGTCGCTGGCCAATCCCTGCGGCCAGCTCATCATATTGCACGAAAGCATGGGAGGCCGCATCCATCGCCTTGCGGACCGACTCCCGCTCCAACGATCCTCCGATGATCGTATAGGTGCCCATGCAGTTGATCAACGGCTCTACGCCCAGGGAACGGAAGATTGATTCGTCGGCACGCCACTGCCCGTTGGCTTTTTGCGTCTCTCCACCCACATACAATACCGAGGGCGCATGGAAGACGACTTCTTCCGCCGCGGCTTCGCCGGCACTTGCCACTCCGCCAGCCACCGCCGCATTTGCGGACAAAGCCTCCTTGTTCGCTTTCTCAGACCCCAACCATGCCGATCCCGGCACCATCTGCTGCAGCATACCTCCGGTAATCGGCAATGCCGCCAGACCCTTGATCACTTCTCTGCGTTTCATCATTTATTGTTTTTTTTGATTGCATAATACGGCGTGCCGCGCATCGTCCTTACGGGTTTTGTCCCTTCCCGCGGACCTAAGTCCTACCAGCCGTCTAACTGTACCAGGTTCGGGTTAGTGTCGATTTCTTCCTGGGGAAGCGGAAGATACCTATCTCTGTCGGTATATCCATTGGGTCCCAGGTATTTCTGTGCCAATCCCCACCGCCTGAGGTCATTGTAGCGATGATATTCAAAAGCCAGTTCCACTCTTCTCTCATGGACAATGGCATCGAACATCTTCTGTTTGGTATCGGTCTGGGCTACCGTAAGCTTAGGCATGCCTACGCTTGGCCGCTGCCGGACCTCGTTGACTGCATCACGGGCCTTGTCCCGTAAATCCAGTTCATTGGCCGCTTCAGCGTACATCAACAACACGTCTGCATAGCGTATGACCGGAAAATTAGTCCCTCCGTTATTGGTCAACAGGATAGGCACCATGCCTTTTCTCAAGTTATATCCCGTAATCGACCACGCTTTGTCATACTTGGCTAAAGCCGGATCATTCAAATGCGGCGCAAATGGATCGCCGTCCCGGAAAACCGTATAAAATAACCGGGGATCTTTGCCATTGATGGCTGTCGGACCGTTATAGTCTTCGAAAGCATCGACAATACTTTGGGTGGGCAGATCATTGCCTACTCCTCCCGGCTCACCCTGAGGCAGGTTATAGGCATCCCTCAATGTTTGCACATCTCCTGATCCCACCTGCTTATACTGCACTTCAAAAATAGATTCTTCGTCATTTTCATGATTGCGGTTGATAATGTCGTCAAAGTTATCGTCCAGTGCATAGGTTCCGGAACTAATCACAGTCCCCAGCCACTTCTCGGCGTTTTCATAGTCTTTATCATACAAATATACTTTTCCTAGCAGTGCTTGTGCAGCTCCTTTCGTCGCTCTTCCGACATCCGCTCCCGAATAGGATACCGGCAACACCGCAATGGCGTCTTCCAGATCCTGGATCATGACGGCGTAGATGTCTTTGATGGGAGATTTTGCGATGAGTGCATCATCCGGAGTCTCAAAGGGCTGCGTAAACAAGGGCACTTCTCCCCACAGGGTGGTTAAATGCCAGTAATACAACGCCCTTAAAAACTTAGCTTCTGCCAGGATCCGATTCTTTAATCCCGCATCCATATCAATATCGGGTACCTTTTGCAGCACCAGATTGGAACGATACACCCCTTCATACAGCCTGGAATAGATCGTCATCAAGATATCATCAGATGCCACGTAGGAAAAAGTAGTGAATTCCGAACCATTGGTGTTGGAAAGAATGGCGTCACCCGAAGCTCCGGTAAAAATTTTGGAAAAGTAGTTTCCATACAAATCATCGGACATCAGCGTGGTGTAGGCGGCATTAATGGCAGCCACAGCCCGTTCTGATGAATTATAAAACCCGTCTTCCGGGAGGGCATCCGGGGGTGTCTTCACCAGGAAATCCTTTTTGCAGCTGCTCATGGAAACAACCAGCAGACTAAGCAGTAATATATATAAGCTATATTTTTTCATCGTATATGCGTTTTATGGTCGTTGAATTAAAAACCTACCTGGACACCGAACTGCAATACTTTAGGCAGGGGGTAGGAACCGTTGTCCACACCAATGGATAAGGGGTCACCCGACACCTCATCATAACCTGCTCCTCCGCGTACATCCGGATTATAGCCGGAATACTTGGTGAGGGTGAACAGATTTTGCGCATTGATGTAAAACCGGAGATTGCGGATTCCTATCCGGCTGGTCAGCTGGTCGGGAATCGTATACCCCAGTTGCATATTCTCAAGCCTCAGGTAGGAGGCATCTTCCAGAAAACGCGTAGAAGAACGCGTGTTGTCGTTGGGATTATCCCGCACAGCCCGCGGTATGGAATTGGAGGTGCCTTTGCCGTGCCACCGGTTCAGCACTTCGATCCGTTGGTTGTGCTCTCCGTTCACACTTTCCAGAAAGGCCAGCTGGCTGTTATACACTTCTCTGCCCTGGACGCCATGGAGTGAAACCCCCAGATCAAAGCCCACGAATTTGATGTTTGCTGAAACACCATACACAAAATCGGGAAAGGGACTTCCCAGGATGACCCGGTCGTTGGCGTCTACAATTCCGTTTCCATCAACATCCTTAAATTTCACATCGCCCGGTTCGGCTCTCGGCTGAGTTGCATGCGAAGCGATATCGGACGCATCCTGGAAGATTCCTTCCGCGATATAGCCATAGTAGCTGGATATCGGCAATCCGATTGCCGTGTAGGTATAAGCCCCGTAGAAATAGGCATTCTCTACCCGGTTGATGATGGAAGATTCGCCGCCCAAAGAGGTGACCTTATTCTTCACAGTGGAAATGTTTCCGGAAATCTGGTAAGAAAAGTTGTTGCTTACCGTCTTGGTATAGGTGGCCGCAAATTCAAAACCGGTATTTTTCATGCCGGCTGCATTCTGGTAAGGGCCGTTGTCCCGCTGTATTCCTGTCGCCGCCGATATCGGCACGCGCAGCAGAATGTCTTTGGTATTTTTGATAAAATAATCTGCGGAGATGGCCAGCTGATCATTAAACATACTCAGATCAAAACCTATGTCAGATTGCACGGTGGTTTCCCACTTCAGCGCAGGATTACCCAGTTCGGTAGGTGCCGCGGCGGGCGCAATGTCATCACCGAGAATATACCTCGGGGTGGTCGATACGGTGGTCTGGTTCACATAGTTACCGATATCCTGGTTCCCCAGTTTTCCCCAGCTTGCCCTGATTTTTAACTGGGTGATCGGTTTAATATCCTTCATAAAGTTCTCCCGGCTCATCAGCCATCCCAGGGCGAGGGACGGGAAGTTTCCGTAGCGATTCTGCTTCCCGAACCGCGAAGAACCATCCCGCCGGAAAGTTCCGGTAAAAAGATACTTATCATAGAAAGTCAGGTTGGCCCTTGTGAAATAGGAACGCAGCGAATACTCGCTCTTGTTACCTCCTACGTTAAAAGTACCGGTTCCTGCGTCAATAACCTGCAGCTCGTTACTGGGGAATTCCTGGATACTTCCCGAAAGCCTGGTCTGCACATCGGTCTCCTGAGAAACACCTCCCAGTAAGGACATCGACAGCACATTACCAAACTTCTTATCATAGGTAAGAATATTCTGCAACAAGGTGTGCGCTGCCTTGGTATCCCGGTTGCTTAAGCTCGCAATACGGTTAGTACGGTTGCCCGCCTCGAAGGTTGGGGTAAAGGCCTTCTGTTCGTCGAGGTGCGCATTTAAACCGTAACTTACTTTATCCTTCAATCCCGGGATAAATTCGTATTCGGCGTAGAAGTTGGCAATGACCCGGTTGGCATAATCATATACCCGCCTCATGTCCCGGCGTTCAATAATGTTGTCCCGGTTATTAATGCCGGTCTCTTTCGGATTGGGACCATCGTAGCCTCCTTCATTGTCCGGATTATATACACGCATGGTGGGAGAGGCTCCCAGCAAATAAGTAAAGGCCAGGTTATTTCCCTGATGCCTGTTCAGGCCTTTGGTCCGGCTCAGGCTGATCATCTCTCCTACCGTCAATTTCTTGCTGACGTTGAACCGGGTGTTGATGCTGGCGGAGTACCGCTTCAAATAGTTAAACACCATGATTCCGTCCTGGGAAAGATAATTTCCGGTAATGGCATAAATGGCCTTATCCGATCCGCCGGAAATGGAGACATTATGGTTGGTCATCGGGGCAGTACGATAGGCTTCCTTCTGCCAGTCGGTACTATGCTTTAAGTTTTCCGGATCGTTATAGGCCGGTTCCAGGGGATATCCCGAGGCTACCGAACTTTCATTGACGACGTCCGCATATTGCTGAGAGTTCAGCATGGGGATGAAATCAGTGAAAGACTGAATGCCCACATATCCGTTATAATCCAGCCTCATATCCCCCCGCTGCCCGGTTTTGGTCGTGATCAGCACCACGCCGTTCGAGGCACGGGATCCATATATGGCCGCCGCAGAGGCATCCTTGAGCACTTCCAGGGACTGAATATTGTTCGGGTTAATGGTGGACATATCCTGGGCCTTCATCGGTATACCGTCCACCACATAGAGCGGATCGGCATTTCCAAATGTCCCGATACCTCTGATCTGCACTTGCATGGGTGCGCCGGGTTCTCCGGAATTGTAATGCACCTGCACCCCCGCGATTTTACCCTGGAGCGCCTGCTCCACATTGGAAATGGCCTGGCCCTGGATATCCTTGGTGTCCAAAGAAGAGATGGAACCCGTCAGATCACTTTTCTTCTGCGTTCCGTATCCGACCACCACTACCTGAGAGTGTGCAGAAATACTGTTCTCCAGGGTCACATCCACCCGGGCTCTCCCTTGCACAGGCACTTCCTGGCTTACATAACCCACGTAGGAAAACACCAGTGTTCCGTTGCCGTCCGGGATTGTCAGAGAATAACTGCCGTTCGCCGATGTCACGGTACCTACCGAAGTACTGCCTTTCAGCGTGACGCTCACGCCGATAAGCGGGCTTCCATTCTGATCAGTGACAGTTCCACTCACCGGAAGTGGAGCAAGATTGGTCAATCGAACATCACCCTTCGCATAGGCATTCACCAAGCCCAGCGTGGTGAATAGCAATGCAATTAAACTCATTCGAAGGGCAGGTGCCAACGTATCCCGGCGAATACTTTGGCAAACAGAAAGTTGTCTTTCTCTCATGCGAAAAAAATTAATGGTTAAATAATCTCCATGCGCTCCCCTTGATGCAGGGAGCACACGGATGTTTGCTTTTCCTGGTCTTTACCGTGGAACCAGCACTACCTGTGGAAAAGGCGTATTGCATGCCGTCAATACGACCTTTTTTGACCCGTAAATCGATAGCGCCCTGGCCCGCGATTTCAATAATATTCCCGTATTCAGGGATCAGTACTGATCCGCATGTATTCCAAACATAGCATGCTGACCCGAATGGTTACACCGGAGGTTCTCTGCGGGCGGATTCCCGCATGCACTGAATCCTGGATTTTTACCACGGACCGTAAGGCACGAAAATCCAATCGTCCGCGAGCACCTTACTTATGGGTATCCCACCACAGAGGGGTGGCTGCATTATCCGGTCCATCCAGCAAAGCCTTAGCGGCTTCCACTGCGGGTCCATTTTTATCCTTATCAAAGTCGAGGAAGGGAATTCTTCTGATTAATTTGTCCTTTGGCACATCGGGATTATCGGAATGAATAAGCGGGTACCGCTTCGGATATCCGGACCGCCTTACTTCCGCCCATGCCTCAAAGCCGTCGGGGAATAAAGCGAGCCACTTTTGGGTAAGAATCTGTTCCCGCTGTTCAGCGGGATCCGAAGAAAACTTCACAGGGATGTCGGTCAATGCCGGCGTATTGAAATATCCGCCCGGAGCTACCGGCAGACTTGTATTATTGATGTAGTTATTGATGGTGTTCATGTCGGTTACTCCCCAAGTCCGCAAGGACATTTCAATGCCTTTGTTATAGAGATCTTTCGCCGTACCACCCATATTCCATCCGTTCAATGCCCCTTCTGCCCTCAGAAAATAGGCTTCTGCCGAGTACATCACCGACATGGGTGTACTAAACATCGCATCATTCCCCAAACGGGCACTGACGTTAGAATTGTGTTCGTAATCATTTTCAGGAATGGTCTGCTCTGCCGGAACCATCCCATTTCTGATCCCGTCATAGAGTCCCGTGGCCACCGCCGGTTGAAAATATTTACTCATTCGCGGATCATTATAGCCCTTCAAAAGACTTTCCATAGATGCGCTCATCCGAAACTCATTCCAGGCAGTAATACGGCCCAGTCCATTGTAATTATTCGGTGCGGCGACTTTCAGATAAGCATCCTGGCTGACATCTGTCATGACGCCGTCTGCCACTGCCGCCTCCGCTTCAGATTTGGCCTTATCGGGTTCTATCATGGAAATCCTCAGGGCCAACCTTAAACGCAGCGTATTGGCAAAGGCAAGCCATTTGGCATTATCTCCGTCGTAGATCATGTCCTTATCTCCATAGGATGGCACATTTAAATTATTCTTAAGGTCACTGGCCGCCTCGGTCAGTTCCTTAAAGAAATCATAATACACATCTCTTTGCGAATCATACGGGATCACAATACTGTCCGACCCAATATGTGAATAAGGAATAGGACCGTAGTAATCGGTCGTCCGGTGCAACACAAACACCTTCCAAATACGCGCTATGGCGTTCAAAGTAACGGTCTCCGGAGTAGTAGTTTCGTTGATGATGGTCACCAAAGAAGGCAAAGTAGCCACGTAGGTATCATACCATTGATACCGGACCCATTGCTGAACGATATTATAACGATCTGAAGAAAACGCGGTTTGTGTGGAGGCAAAATACTGCGCGTAGTCGTCCGCGAAGAGGTTCTGAGATTGTTGATAGTCTACGCCATTGTCGTCCCCGGTATTCATCCCCGCATACAAGGCGGTCGGAAATAAGCTCTTTACATCCAGTGGCGTTAAAGAGGTTAATTTCGTGGGGTCGACATTTCGGGTATCGAATGACTTGGTACAGCCCCCCAACAAACCACCCAGGGCCAAAATCGAGTAAACATATATTCTATAGCGTAAAAAAATATTATATTTCATACCTCAGATTTTATAGATAAAATTGTCCGTATAAGCTCAATAAGGATAGGGTCAGAAGGTAAGTCTCAGATTAAATCCAAAGTTCCGAGTGGAAGGCATCGCACCGTATTCCAGCCCTCCCCCATTGAGGCCCAAGGTAATCTCCGGATCAATAGGTGCATCTCTTTTAAAGAAGAACAGATTCCTTCCCACCAGAGAGATTGTCGCTCCTTTAATGAAATGGGTCCGGTTTAAAAAGTTCGTCGGCAGCGTGTAACTCAGCGTTAACTCCCGCAACCTGATGTTGGTGGCCGAATAAGCGTACAGGCCGCCTGTCGGATAACGGTCTCCTATCATACTCCAGTATTTCTGGGCGGAGATAGACTGGGTGTTTTTCTTCCCGTCTTCCGTGTAGGCATCCAGCACCAGGCCGTTTTCCCGTCCTTCCAGAGACCGTTTTGAATGGCCATCCGCATCAATTAGCGCCTGGGTACCGGCAATGATATAACCGCCGTCCCTGTAGTCAATAAGAAAACTTAACACCAGGTTCTTGTAGGAGAAGGTATTATTGAACCCGAGCATGAAGTCCGGATTATAGTTCCCTAAAAAGACCGTCCTGTCTGCGGTAAGTATGGGTGCTCCGGTATTATCCACCAGCCGCCGTCCCAAAGAATCCCTGACCCAGTCTTTCACATACATGTCCCCAAAGCTGCCTCCCACTACCGCTCTGATCTGGGATTCGCGGTCGTCCACTAAAATCACCGACGAAATGGTAGGCGTTAAACGCACGACCTTATTGCGGTTCGAGGAGAAGTTCACTGTAGCATCCCAGGAAAAATTTGTGGCTTTTATCGGCGTGAAGTTCACCACCAGTTCCACCCCACTATTGCGGATCAAGCCGGCATTGATATACTTCTGATTAAATAAGGAAGCAGAGGGTGCCCCGATAAGTAAAAGCTGGTTCTTCGTCCTGGTATCGTAGTATGTCACATTAAATCCGAACCGGTTTTGGAAGAAACTCCAATCCAGACCAACTTCAAATGAACTGGTCAATTCAGGCTTATAATTGCCTAACGACTGGATAGTCGGGGTAATAATCTGTCCTCCGGCCCCAGCCTCATAGTAGTTCCGGTCCAGATATTCGGTCCCGCCGTATCCTGAATTAGCCATCGAGATGCGCGCCTTCCCATAGGTGACCCAGGAAGGAAGCTTCACCATCTCGGAGATAATCCCGGAAAGGCCTACAGAAGGATAGAAATACGACTGCTTTCCTTTCGGCAAGGCGGAAGACCAGTCATTACGGGCCGTGGCATCCAGATACAGAAAACCCTTATAGGCAACGGTAGCCGTAGCATATAAAGAGCGTACCAAGGGGTCCTCGCCGTATGAATTATCCACATACGGACTCTTGGCGTTACTCATGAAAAAGAAGTTTGGTTTATACAAACCATTGGCGTTTCCTGAGACAGACTTATAGTTGCCTGTCTGTACGGATGCTCCTGCATTTACTGAAAGATTCAGGTCCTTCGTAACATCTCGTTCAAATGAGATAAGTCCATCCAAATTAGTGCCCTGACTTCTGGAAGTACCGTAGTTATAGTCGGAACCCACTAAGCTAAAGTAGTTGTCGGCCCATATTTTGTTGTTTGATTCTCCAATCGTTTTATCAATGCTTCCTCTGACTTGCACACTTAACCAATCGGTAAATGCGTATTTGGCTAAAAATATTCCCATGAAGCGATCATGATCCTCGTAATAGGAGACCCGGTTCAGCGCCCAATAGGGATTCAGCAAAATTGAAGATCCCGGCTTCCAGTAGCTTTGGCGCTCGGCTCCCGTCGAATCAATATAAGAGTATTTCTTCATTTCATTGGTGGGAATGGATGTGGGAGAACGGTATATGGAAGGAAGGGCGTAGGTACCTCCTTCACCCGGCCTCAACCGATTGTTGATCTCCTCATACACATAGCTCACCTTGGTATACAGGGAAAGTTTGGGTGTAATGTTTGAAGTTATTTTAAGGTCCACATTATGGCGGGTTAAATCACTATTTCTCATGATCCCAAGCTGTCTGGTATTGCCATAAGCAAAGTAAGCTTGCACCTTATCGGTACCTCCGCTGACACTCAGGGTATTGGTAAGGGTTTTTCCTATTCTGAAAAAATCCTTCAGACGATCCGGCTGCCCTTTGAGGGGCACCTGATCTCCATTCCACAGGGTGACCATCTGGCCCTCTGCTTTTGGCCCCCAACTGTGTTCGGAATTCGGCACATACACGCCACCATCGCCCTGTCCGTATTCATATTGCAATTCGGGCAATACTGCCGCCTGGTCAAAGGTCAGTCCACCACTGTAGTTCACCACCATAGGTCCGGCGCTTCCACTTTTGGTCGTAATAATGATGGCGCCATTTTGTCCCCGGCTTCCGTATAATGCAGCCGCCGAAGCACCCTTCAGCACCGTCATGCTTTTGATGTCATCGGTATTTAACATGCCGATGCTGCCGCTTAACGGTACACCATCAATAATATATAAGGGCTGGTTATTGCCCGTAATAGAACGGTTCCCCCGCATCAATACTTTCGAATCACCACCCAAGCCATTGGCGTTTTTGGTGATGGTCACGCCCGCTACTTTTCCCTGCAGCGCGTTGACGACGTTTACCTCTTTGGCTTTATTTATTTCCTCTCCATCCACGGATTTGACCGCATAGGTCAGCGATTCTTCTTTTCGGGTAATACCCAGCGCGGTCACCACCACCTGAGTCAGCGCAGCCACGCTGTTATCCAGGGTGACGTCCAACTTATTCTGGTTATTGATGGGGACCTCCTTGGTGGTATAGCCAATAAATGAAAATACCAATGTGCCTGTTCCGTCGGCAGCCTCAATGGAATAATTACCCGAGGCGTCGGTGACAGTTCCGGTGGTCGTCCCCTTCAAACTGACCGTGACCCCGGGAAGCGCCTGGCCTTGCGGATCACGGACCGTACCTGTAACGGTAATATTCGGTGCCTCCTCACGGTTGAACGTGGTTTGCCACGACACCGGCCTGCCAATTTCTTCTCGTTGCAATAAGATAAACCGATTCTTGATTACATAAGAGAGTGGCTTGCCGTTGGTGACAAAATCCATGACATCCCGGACGTTGGCATGCACGAAGTGTACGTCCACGCGTTGCTGGTCATCGAGGATACTGTTGTTATAAAATATAATAAATCCCGTTTGTTGATGCACGGTCTTAAAGACCTGTGCAATCGTCATATTTTTGCCTTGAATATTGACCGACAAGGAATCCTGCATCGCATAGGCCTTCGCCTGGAAAAGGACGCATAACAAGAGGACGGTACTGCAAAATCGGATGTAAAAACGGGTAACAGAATGGGTAGACTGTCTTAGCTCCATATGAAGTTATTTAAACCGATGAACGACTGACTCTTAGAAATGAGACAACCGGAAAGAGAAAACGGGTGAAGAGGTACAAGAATTCTTATCAGGGAAAGAAAGCAAGGCCGGTAGACCTTTGCCCTCCCCTGTGATCCCGGGATATGTTCCCTCGAAATCAGACCCGAAGTGGCTTTCGCTGAGAAATAAGCGGTTCCGCAGGCGCGGCGCTCCGAGGGATTATCGTGATATGGTGGTTATGCAACTGGTAGTCAACCGGTAGCAAAGCTACCCGGATCAAAAAAGTAGCTGACCTCGTTGTCGCAGACCCCGATTCTTCCACGCAAAGTCTGGTCTGCGGCAAACACAACTCATTGAATCATTCGCCTTTAGAAAAACCATGGTACCCGCACGGCAGCCCTCATCAGGGTTTATCGGATGCCCCGAGGCATTCACTCCCTGCTGCTGCATACTTTGTCTAAGTCTTTTGTGATGGGGGTCGCAGTCGCCGCCCCGGCTTTTAGGTCTTTCTCCTCGTCGGCCCAAACCCTTTTTCAGCCTCTGTCTTTATCCGCCAATCCTTGTATATACAATATTGCTAGGACACAAATATGGTTCCAGGATTAGCGTACCTGGATTCATTGTTGCGCATAGTCGGGTAATTTGAACAACGGCATGCTCAGCCCGTTGAGATCGTACACGATCCTTCCCGCCCGTATGGTGAGTTCGGCCTCCAACTTTTGGGTGCCCATAATCTTGGTATTCCGCACATCCTCAAACCCAAAGTGGCCTTGCCTAAGATTGAATACGGCGACATCAGCCACGGCACCTATCGAAAGATTTCCCAGATCCTCTCGGTGGATTTCCTTGGCCGGATTCATGGTGGTGAGTTTGATGACCGTTTGCAAATTAAAACCCAAGGCCATAAACTTAGACATGACATTCAAAAGATCTTTCATGGCGCCGTTCTTGCTATTTTTATTCCAGTCGGTGCTGATCGAGTTAGGCATGAATCCTTGCTTCAGCGCAGGAATAGCCTGGGCAAAAGTGAAAGCACCTCCGCCGTGACCTACGTCAAAAATGATTCCCCGTTTCTGAGCGGCAAATACAAAAGGCTTGACCTTACCGGTGCGGTCATCGACAATCGTTTCACGCGTGCGGAATCCATTGGCAAAACAATGGGTAAAGATATCACCTGGTCTCAGATGCTTCATAAACAACTCTTCTATGGACAGTGGAGGCGTATGCTCGCCAAAGTCCACCATGACGGGAACACCAGCCATCTCCCCGGCCTGGACTGCCCGGTCCACGGGGATAAAGTCATCGCCGGTATAATGCGCTACCTTCACTCCGATGATATAGGGCTTATGGATCTTGATGGCCAAAGCGGTCAATCTTGCATCCATATCTGCCGTATTTTGTTCATAGGGTTCTCTGCCCAGAAAGCCGGATCCTACTATATTGATCCATGCCAGGACCCGGGTTTTGGAATGATCAATAGTAAATTTTTTAAACTTTTCGAATGACTTCCACCCCGAGCTTCCGGCGTCTATAGTGGTCGTGATACCACAGCGCAGGGTAAATCCGTCGGGAAAAGGATCTCCTATCCTATAGTCTGAAATGATCGGGAAATGATGAGCATGCATGTCAATGAGCCCCGGAGTCACGTATAAGCCTGACACATCGATCACCTTTTTTGCGCCGCTGGCTGAAATATTCGGCGCCACATTCAAGATCTTACCATCTGCAATGGCCACATCCATCAGCGTATCAATATTGTTTTTGGGATCGATCACATGTCCCCCTTTTAACAAAAGATCGATCTGCTGGGCGGGCAGGTCATAACACAAAAAAAGCAGGGTGGGGAGCAAAAAAAATGCAAGCTTGAGACTTTTCTTCATCCGTGTTCCAAGATATGTCATCGTATGTCTGTTTTATTGCGTAAATAATCAGATTCCATCGGCTGGATATGATCTGGATGCCTAGTAGCCTTCTTTTCATCCTATTCTGTTGCGGCTTAATTAACCGCTCATGTGGTTTTTGTCACAGGGATAAGCCTGATCAACAGTCCCGTGTCTTCGGTCATCAGATACAGGAAATGGTCAGGCCCGAACTCCACCTCCCTCACGCGGCCTATGTCCTCCAGAAGCCTTTCATCGCGAAGCACGTGATTGCCGTCCATGACACACCGGTTTAGCATCCTTTGCACCAGTGAGCCGACGAACAGATCTCCATCCCATCCGGGATAACGGTCCCCATACACAAAAGCCATTCCGCCCGGCGCCAGCGAGGGGATCCAGTAATGTACAGGAGATTCCATTCCCGCCCGCGCCGTATCCTTGGAAATAATAGTCCCATCATAATTTCGACTGAAAGTGACCAAGGGCCATCCGTAATTCCCTCCAGGCTTCAGCAGGTTTAACTCACACCCTCCCATTTCCCCGTGTTCATCTTCCCAGATTTGTCCGGTATGCGCATCATAGAACAACCCTTCGGGCTGCCTGTGTCCGTAGGTATAAATCTCCGGCCTCGCGCCGGCCTTGTGCACAAAAGGATTGTCCACGGGAATGCTGCCATCCATATTTAAGCGGATGACCTTCCCTGAGGGATTAGACAGATCCTGCACGGTTTTCCATCTGTGCCTGTCATCTATGGTACGCTGGCCTACCGTAAGGTACACATGTCCTTTCTGATCCAGCGCAATTTTACTTCCATACCAAAAGCCGCCTTCTTTGAAGGGCCCTGCTTTATACAAGATCGTATCATCGGTAAGCCGACTGCCATCCAGGCGACCCCGCATCAGCACGGTATACCCTCCTTCCTTTTTGGTGGGTTCTATGTAATAGGACAGGTAAAGATATCCATTGCTGGAAAATCCGGGGTCCAGTTGGACGTCCCGAAGTCCGGTCGGCACTTGGCCCCCTACAGGGCTGGTCTGCAGTATCCCCTGTTTCACCCGCAGCAATTTGCCCGAGCGTTCCGCGATCAATACCGAGCTGTCGGGCAAAAACGCCATGCTCCATGGCATGGTTAATCCGGAGACTACCGTATCGACCATAAATGCCTGCGCATCGGACTTCACTACATTGGAAGGCTTGGCCGGCAGGGGAAAATAGGGGCTTGTCCACTGCGGATTAATGGCATAATCCCCAGCAGGCACAGTATGGTCCAGAGTGATCACACTGTCGTCCATTTTTGAAAACTGTCGGATATAGACAATAAGATGCCAGCGTTCCCTTGTCGATAAAGTTTGGCCATAGGCAGGCATATCCCCATGCCCTTCCGTCAATTTCCAGAATAAAGCGCCGTCACTCTGACTCATGACTGCTTTGTCGTGAAAGTTGGCGGGTTTCACCTGGAAAGTCATCCCAGGAGCACCATCTCCCCTGCCGGATCTGCCGTGACAAGATATGCAATAACTGTTAAACAGCGTTTTTCCCATGGCCAGGGACTCATAGCTGGGTTTATAGGGCTGCTTCAGGGTATCCGCCCATTCGGGAGCGGTCCATCCCTGATCGCCTTTCGGCTTGAAAACACCCAAACGGCTCGTCACCGCCCAGGCCACCGCCGCTAGAGCTATGACGATTACCGCGTATTTTATGATTTTTCTCATGACTTCTTTATTAGCCTGCCGGGACAACGAATCCCATCAAAATAGTCTTACAGGGCATTTACTGAAACACGATTTTTCCAAAATATTGGGGCATATGAAATGTGGGTTTGGGATCAGTAATAGGCGCCCACGTCATGTGGTGAGGATTGGTATTGTTTTCGGCGATCTTGCAGAAATTTCCTCTCCAGACCACACCAGGCGCAGGACGGGTAAGGTGTGCATATTTAGCCAGCATCGCCAATGGAATGCTGTATTCTATCGTCCAGGTGACCGGATCTTTGATTTCCGGATCTACAATGGAGGGCAAAGTATGGGCCACTGTGATCTGCCGTATATCCTCCACGGTAGGCTTATTCTTGGAGGTGGTACGGTAACCCAGCAATGCCGTACCTCCGCAATTTACCTCCAAATTAAAATAATTCCGGGGACGGCTGCTATCGGGAGCGAAGAAAAATTCCACGGCCGCATCATGCCAGACAGGCCCGTTCAATTCATCGGTAAGGCATCGCACATAACGGTCATGGACATTGAATATTACATACACATTGGCATCGTCATACATCATTTTCACTTCTACCCGTGGATGAAACGCAGGCACATCCCGGATAAAATGCTCCACCCTCGCGGGGCGCACTTTTCTCCATGCCGGTTTGTCCCAACGGGCATCCATCACCAGGGGATGCCTCGCTCTGGGGGCATGGTATACGGGCAATTCGGTTTCTCCTCCGGGAGAGGGAGCGGGAGCATGTTGAAAACTGGCGCAAAGGGAAAAAACGGCCAGCAAGATGAAAGTGGGTTTCATAAACATAATGGCAAAGACGCCCGTTCTTTTATCGTGAATGGGGGGAATTGCACCATAATTCCGTTTTTCGATTTTAACTGTTTATTGCCTTGAATTTTTAAGCCATCCTTGGAGGTGAAGCCGGATCGGTCTTTCCCCTGCCGGTAATTTACCTAATCCGAGCATGATGCATTAAGCCGGTCGCTGCGCCATGAATGGATTCGCCTGTTCGGTCAATTAGTATCCCACCACAGCGGTGTGGTGGCTTTATCCGGCCCTCCCAGCAACGACACTGCCGCCTCCACGGCAGGACCATTGCGATCTTTGTCATATTCGAGGAATACGATCCGTCTTACAAATTGACTGGCCGGCACATCAGGATTGTCTGAATGGATGACGTGATATCGCTTGGGATAGCCCGATCTCCTGACCTCGGCCCAAGCCTCCTGGCCGTCGGGAAACAAGGCGAGCCACTTTTGGGTGCCGATCTGCTCGCGTTGCACCGCAGGATCATTAGAAAACTTCACCGGAATATCGGTCAGCGCCGGCGTATTAAAATAGCCCCCCGGTGCTATAGGCAGACTGGTTCCGTTAATGTAGTTATCGATGACGGTCTGATTGGTGATCCCGTTGGTACGCATAGACATCTCAATTCCCTTGGCATATAGTTCCGCGGCTGTTCCGCCCATATTCCATCCGTTGACCGCGCCTTCGGCGCGAAGAAAGTAAGCTTCTCCGGAGCGGATCACAGCCATAGGTTCTGTGTTCATACCCACCGGAGTAAACCGATCACTCACGTTGGAGGCATTGTTATAGCTGTTTTCGGGCAACACCTGTTCGGCGGGAATCATCCCATTGCGTAATCCCCGATACTGTCCATCGGTGACGGCAGGCTGAAAATAAGAACTTAACCTGGGATCCTGATACCCTTTTAACAGACTCTCCATGGTAGCGCTCATCCTGAATTCATTCCACGAGGAAATATATCCCAGTGGATTAGGCCGCTCAGGGGACACTTTCATGTAAGCGTCATCGCTGACATCGGTCATCACGCCCGCAGCTACGGCAGCCTCCGCTTCCGTCTTCGCCTTTGCCGGATCCACTTCTGAAATACGCATGGCCAAACGCAATCTCAGCGTATTGGCAAATTTCAACCAAAGGCTGTTGTCCCCCGAATAGATCAGATCCTGGTCTCCATAGGAAGGCCTGGTCAGATCTTCCTGCAGATCAGCAGCCGCTTCGGTGAGCTCCTTGAAAAAATCATAGTAAATATCCTTCTGGGGATCGTATGGAATGGATTTTTCCGCCGATCCGATCTGAAAATAGGGAATCGGCCCGTAATAATCCGTCACGCGGTCCAAAATAAACACCTTCCATATCCTGGCAATGGCATTTAAGGCCTTGGTGTCATCTGTTTTTGTGTTTTTTATGATGGTCAGCAGGGAGGGCATGGTAAAGACATAGGCTCTTATCCAATGGTTTTGGAGTCTGGATTGCGTCAGGTCAAAACGATCTGACGCAAAAGCAGTCTGGGTGACCGCATAATATTGGGCGTACATGTCAGCAAATGCGTTGACTCCCCGTTGAAACTGCGTGCCTCCTCCCAGCGCCAGGCCCTGCCATTCTGCATTGGAGAAAAGGCCTTTCACATCCGTAGGGGTTAACGAAGTGAGTCTTGTCGGATCCGTATTTCTGTCAATAAACTTCTTTGTACAACCACTAAATATGGATGCGGACAGCAATATCATACTTGCTATGACTTTGCGATATGTCCATGGAATACTTTTCATATACTAATAATTTGGCATTATTAATAAACGCTGATCAAAACGCGATCCTGAGATTTACGCCCAACGTGCGGGTAAAGGGAAGGGCGGTGACTTCCTCTCCTCCCCGGCCCTGTACAATGTCGGGATCAAAGGGGGCGGACCTCTTAAAGAAAAAGAGATTCCTCCCCACCACGGCTATTTTCGCCGACTGGATGAAATTTACCCTTTGGAATATTTTTTTAGGCAGGGTGTAATCCAGACTTATTTCGCGCAGTCTGAGATTGGTGGCTGAATAAGCATATTCTTCCCCGGCAGGTTTTCTGTCCCCGATAGAGCTAAAGTACTCCTGGGAAGAAATCACCTTAGTATTTTTTGCTCCATCGACTGTGACGGCATCCAGGGTAATTCCGTTTTCCCGGCCTTCCAGGGACCTCTTGGAGTGACCATCGGCATCCAGCAAGGCCTGGGTGCCCCCAATAATGGTACCGCCATTGCGATATTCAATAAGAAAACTCAAGGCTAAATTTGAATAAGTAAATGTATTGTACATGCCCATAGTATAGTTTGGATTAAAATTTCCGGCATACACCGTCTTACCCTGTGTTAACAAGGGGCGCCCCATATCATCCACCAGCTTATTGCCGTCTTCATCCCTTTGCCATCCTTTTACGTACAAGGTTCCATAACTCTTCCCTGTTTCAACTTTAGTCGTGAGCACGTCGTCATCCTGAATAATGACAGAGCTCATTTCCTCCGTAAGCCGGATGACTTTGTTGTTGTTGTTGGCATAGTTGATCGATCCGTCCCAGGAGAATTTTCCTGCCCGGATGGGGGAATAGTTCAATACCATTTCCACCCCGCTATTCTGGATCAATCCTGCATTAATATACTTCTGATCATAGGTCGACGCGGCGGGCGCTCCTATCAGCAGCAGCTGATTCTTGGTTTGCGTCCTGTAAAAAGTCAGGTCGATCCCTAACCGGTTATCAAAAAACCGCCAGTCAAGTCCCAATTCCAGCGAAGTGGTGAGCTCGGGCTTGTAGTTGCCGATAGATTGAATGGTGGGCGTCACAATCAGCCCCCCTGTCTCCACGGAATAATATTCCTGCACCAAATACGCATTTCCGCCGTAGCCGGAATTGGCCATAGAAGCCCTGACCTTCCCGTAGGTAACCCAGGTAGGTAATTTTAGCATGTCTGACACGATGGCCGTAATCCCCGCGGAAGGATAAAAAATGGACCATCTTCCCTGAGGAAGCGCAGACGACCAGTCATTTCGGGCTGTCACATCAAGAAAAAGAAAATTCTTATACCCGAGAGTGGCTTCTGCAAATAATGCTTGTACCTGCGGGGAGCGGCTGATTGTATTGGAGATCAGCGGCGCCTTGGCATTTTCCATGAAAAAAAAGTTGTCCTTATTCAGCCCGTTGGCCGAAGCGGACACAGAAGCGCTCTGGCTTCCCTGCACAGACCCTCCCACATTGCCTGACAGGTTAAAGTTTTCTGACAGATCGTGCTTAAAGGTCGCCAGCATGTCGATATAGGATTGTAGTTCATCATTGGTGGATAGGTCATAATCAGAGCCCACCAGACTAAAGTAGGAATCGGAATAAATCTTATGATCGCCTTTACCGAAGGATTTGGTAATGCTGGCCCGTGCCATGACGTCCAACCAGCTGGTAAAGCTGTATTTTGCAGAGAACAGCCCAAACAACTGATTATTCTTATCTGTGGAAAGATCCCGGTACATATAAAAATAGGGATTCCCGATGATCGAAGAACCAGGCTTCCAGTAGCTCTGTTTAAGATTTCCTTCCTCATCTGTATACTCGTAGTCCTTCATCTGATCTAACGGAATGGAGGTCGGAGCACGAAAGATCGATGTGATGGCATAATCGTTAGGGCGATTATTGATGTCTTCATGGATATAAGTAGCTTTCGCATCAAAAGAAAGCTTAGAGGATATGGTGTTGCTGATCCGCAGATTAAACATGTGCCTGGTCAGGTTATTATTCCTCATGATTCCCTGCGCTTCAATATTGCCATAGGAAAAATAGGTTTGCATCCGCTCGGTACCTCCTGTCAGGCTAATGGAATTATTTAAAGTCATGCCCGTCCGGAAAAAATTTTTCATCCGGTCGGGCTGGCCGGACAAGGCCACGCTGTTTCCGTTCCAGAGCGTCACCATTTGTCCATCGGCTTTAGGCCCCCAGCTATGCTCGGAATTCGCTACATAAAGGCCCGCATCCCCCTGGCCGTAATCAAACTGCAGGTCTTCAAAAAGTTCTGCCTGCTCAAAAGAAATCCCTCCGTTATAGGTCACAGATATCTTTCCTGACACCCCCTTTTTCGTCGTGATAATAATCGCGCCATTTTGTCCCGCACTCCCATAAAGGGCAGCGGCAGAAGCGCCTTTCAACACCGTAATGCTCTCTATGTTATCCCCATCTTCCAGTCCTATGCTGCTGGGGACACCATCGGTAATATATAACGGTGCGTTATTTCCGGTGATAGAGCGGTTACCGCGCAACAGCACTGTCGAACCACTTCCCGGACCATCCGGACTCCTGGTAATGGTCAGTCCCGCCACACGGCCCTGCAGTGAATTAACCATCTCTACGTCTTTGGTCTTACTCACGTCTTCTCCTTGTACAGTCTGAGTCGCGTAAGTGAGCGCCTTGGATTCTCTTTTAATACCCAAAGCGGTGACCACCACCTGGCTGATCGCCGACACGCTGGCTCCCAGAACCACATTGAGGTCCGTTTGGCTATTGATAGGTACCTCTTTGGTTTCAAATCCTATATAGGAAAACACCAAGGTACCCTGGGTATCCGGCGATTGAATGGAATAGTGGCCACTGGCGTCTGTGACGGTTCCCGTGGTAGTACCTTTCAACAGCACGCTCACGCCGGGGAGCGCCTGCCCTTGTTCATCATGCACACTGCCCGTAATTACGGTGTCTGGCATGGCTATCTTAGCCAGCAAAGAGGGCTGCAATGCCGCCGACACCGGATGCTGCGCTTTCTTTAAGAGAATAAACCGATCTCTGATCACGTAAGAAAGCTCTTTGCCCTTGGTCAGGAAATCCATCACCTCTTTTATGTCGGCATTGATGAAATCCATGTCCAAGCGCTCCTGGTCATCCAAGATGCTGTTGCTATAAAAAACGATATACCCCGTTTGCTGATGCAGGACTTTAAAAATCTCCGCAATGGTCATATTCTTTCCCTGAATGTTGACCGACAAAGAATCCTGAGCGGTGTAAGTTTTTGCCTGTAAGGAGGTACACAATAGCAGAGTAGCTATGCAGGACCAGATTAACGACCGGGCTGCGACCCGAATAGATTGACCTAAATCCATATAAAGATGTTTAAATCGGTGAACAACTGGTTCCTGAGGTAGGACAAAACAAAAATCTGAATGGGTGAAACGGGGTGCACGCATGCGGCGTGCAAAACGTGATTAACAGGTCCCTTCGCAGTAAGGATCATCACCCAAAAAAATAGTTGAAAATGTGTGTCAGAATCTCTGGCAGGATTACCCGGCATACCCTCCGCATCATTTATTCATCGTCCGGTATCATCCGTTCTATTTGATTATCAATACATCACAGCCATGACACCGAATGAGCTATCCTCCGGATTAAACACACCACGCAGCAGCCGCCTTTACCAAAAAGTCTGCAAACCGAATGCGCATAAGCCGGGATTTCGGTGTTTCAAGACATGTGAGACAAAATTTCCTTGGCCTCTATATTCTTATGCAAATCACCTTCATTTTCTGTTTCGGATATTTCTTGGGCGGTATCACTTCGCAGGCCTGATCGTCTTTAAACGATCTGTCTCTACAAAGATGATTTGTGTGATTTCTGTCTGTGATTGTCCCGTGGCATCTATCCTTTTGCCGATACTCCCGGTTCGCCTTCATAGGGGTATGGGAAGGACCTGCCAAAAGAATATACCTGCCCGAAAATACATTCCCTATACCGGTCATGACGGCACTGTGGGTCACCCCACGGCAGGCAGGTGAAACAGCAAGTCCAGTCCCTGTGGCAGTCGGGGTGTCATTTTTGGACGGAATCTTGCCGGGGTGTAATCGGGGGTAAATTATGGCACTTGATGACGCGCCAAATGGTCGAGGCTGATATCTTTATGTTATAGGAGCGGAGAAGATGCTGGCTAATCTTTTGTGGTCCAAAATGGAATTCTCTTCGTATCGACACGATCAGTTCCACTAATTCCTCGCTAATTTTCTGCTTCGCGAAGACTTTAGGTCTTTTGGAATACCCTTCGGGCCATACCTGACCAAATTTCCTAAATTTGGTCAGCCATCTGTATGAGGTAGATCTGGGAATACCAGCCTTGAGAGCTGCCTGCCGGACCGAACCGGTCTCTTCGTATCGCTTGACCCATTCCTCCCAAGCCTTTACTTGCCTTGTTTTTGTATCCATAGCAGGGAAAGTTAAAGGGTAATGACATTATCGTTAGGTACGTCTCTTCACAGCAGTCAGATAAAGTTTGCGTAAGAAAACCAGGTTTCTAAGAAAGTAACGATGCTGTCGGATTATAGAAAATATAGCGAACGTCTTTGCATTCCTCGAAAGAAAATGCGACCGAAGAGGATATGCCATCCCCTTCAATAATTAAGAGAGAGTCCGCTAAAACGCCTTGTTATTCAAATTGAAAAACACCAAAACTATCGAGCTCATGGAAATTACCATGGGTGGTTCTCCAAGACCAATTTGCTTCACCTTTGTCGTAATCGACCCGGTATAAATTGGCCCTCCATCGTGTGCCAGACACGGGAGGCACCGAATTCAGGAGCCCCAATACGTTATAGGGCACAAAAACCTCCGCAGTCCAGCTGGATATTTCATCTCCCTGGGCATCGTTCCTCTTTTGCACACTGACCATATGCTTTGTTCCCGGCGTCTGTCCATAATGAAATGGTATCCACGCGAAATATCCTTCGGGACCCGCTCCGAGCAAAAGCGGCAACTCGTAATTCAGCGGAGATATTTCATACTCGAAATAATTTCGCTCACGCTCATCAGGCCAAAGGAAAAATTCCACCACATCTTCCTTCCATAAATCCAGAAGGTTTTCCTTCATGGTGGCCGTCAGGTGATCATCCTGGCAGAAAAACAGAAAATAAATTCCCTTATCCGAATAGAGCACCTTAGCCTTGGTCGAATACGTGGAGTTGTTTTCCCCCTGCGGATGTAGCTCGATCCAGTCTGCTCGCTTCCAATTGTCAGCGCTTCCATCTCCGGATAATGCAAAATCAGCGGTTTTATGGATAAGCAGGGCCTCTCCCGGATTCGCCACGCGATTGGCGATGATTTGCGGGAAGAAAAGCAGGTTTAACAGATAGCTGATGCTATAAAACAGTACCATAGTTTCCAAACTGAGCCTCTGTGAGGCGGATAAGAATAGCAGATGAGTCGTACTTGCCGAATGCCTATTGCATCGTATATAATTTTGCGGAGATCCCATTGAGATCCCACACGATCCTTCCGGCCCGCACGGTCATTTCGGTCTGCAACTTGCGGTTCCCCGTGATTTTGTTGTTACCCGCATCGACAAAACCAAAGTTTCCCTGTTGTATGCTCAACACGGCGATATCCGCTACGCTCCCTTTGCTGAGATTACCCAAATCCGGTCTTTTAATGGACTGGGCGGACAGCCAGGAAGCACGCAATATGATATCGTTAAGGCTCATGCCCATGGTGAGGTACTTGGACATCACATTGAGCATATTTTTCATGCCGGCGTTCATGCTGAAACGATGCAGATCGGTACCAAATGAATTGGGTGCCAGCCCCTGCTTAAAGGCAGGAATTGCCTGGCTAAACCAAAAACCGGCTCCTCCATGGCCCACGTCGAACAAAATGCCTCTCTGCTTGGCTTTCAGCACAAAGGGACGCAATTTGCCCTGCTCGTCGACCACCGGCATGCGTTCCTTAATGTCTTCATAAGCATGGGTCATGATATCCCCCGGACGCATGTGGTTCAATTGGTCCTGAAGAGAGAGTTCGGGAAGATGACATTCCACAAAAAGAGGCCGGTCAGCCATCTTTGCCGTTCTTTCTGCTGCATCAAACGGCGTCCATGAACTGCCACTATAATGCCCGATACACGTTCCTACGATAATATCCGGGTATTTCTTAATCGTGGCAAGGGCCATTTGCTCACTCATATTATTGGTATCCTGCTCAGCCGGTGCTCCGATCATCCCCGAGCCAAATATGTTCAGGAACGCAAGGATCCGGGTCTTCGAGGTTTCTATCACCTGCTTTTTGAATTGTGGGAAATTTCTCCACCCTGACGTACCGGCATCCACGACGGTAGTAACCCCTGACCGGAATGTGAAATCGTCGGGAGACACACTGGATACTCCGTCTGCAAATGTGTTGGCTTTGCTTCCGACAAACACGTGGGTATGAATATTAATCAACCCCGGAGTGACGTAAAATCCGGTAGCATCCACAACTTTCTTGGCCTGGGACGCGTCGATATTGGGGGCTACCATGGCAATTTTGCCGTCCGCCACCGCTACGTCCATGACTCCGTCTATATGATTTTTGGGATCAATGACGTGGCCATTCTTTATAAGAAGGCTGTATTCCTGACCTTGGCACACGCGCGCAGAAAATGATAGCATCAACGCTACTACGACGGTCAGAGGGATCATGGAAATCGTCCAATTGGGCTTGGTCCTGATGCAGGGCCGTATGACTTCACTGTCTTTCATAACATAACAAATTTTTGACGTGAAAAATGAGTCCTTTAATCTGCCGTACTCCCACCATCACTGCCCACTTCCCTCTTTCTCTATCGATAGGTATCCGGCTTGGTGTACAATGGCGTGCTGATACCGTTCAGGTCCCAGACCACACGACCTGCCCGCACGGTTAACTCGGCTACCAGCTTTTCGTGGCCTTTCAGGGTCTTCCGCTTGACATCGACAAATCCGAAATCTCCCTTCTGCAGGTTAAATACCGTCACATCAGCCACCGATCCCACACTCAGGGTTCCCAGGTCGGGACGGTGGATTACCTGTGCCGGATTCCAGGTAGAACGCAGAATTACTTCCTGAAGAGGCAAACCCAGGGCAAGGAATTTGGACATGACATTGGACATGTCCTTCATGCCCGCATTCATGCTTTCCGTATGCAGGTCCGTGCTGATCGTGGTGGGGCGAAATCCCTGTTCTATTGCAGGCACCGCCTGTACCCAGGAAAAAGCTCCGCCTCCATGGCCGACATCAAAAACAATTCCCCGCTTCTGGGCCTCAAATACAAATGGCTTGACCACTCCCGTCACATCGTCCACAATGGATTCGCGGTTCCTTGGCCCGGAAGAAAAGGTGTGGGTAAAGATATCTCCCGGACGAAGGTGTACCATAAACAGATCCCGGATGGAGTTCGGCGGATGGTGCTCTCCGAAGTCCACGATCACCGGCACGTCAGCCAGCTTGCCTGCAGCCACCGCACTGTCCACCTGGGTGAAAGTTCCCCAGTAGTGGGCCGCTTTGATCCCTACAAGAATGTCGGGATACAAACGCTTGATCATATATGCGGTCATTACCGGATTCATGTCAGTGACGTCCTGTTCCTCGTACCTTCCATACATTCCCGTCCCCACGATATTTAAAAACGCCAGGATTCGTGTTTGCGAATGATCTATGGTCTGCTTCTTGAATTGGCGGAAGTTTCTCCATCCTGATGATCCCGCATCCACGATCGTGGTTACTCCAGAGCGGAAGGAAAAAGCATCCGGCTGCACCCCATGTAGTCCGTTGGCCAGGTAGGAATCAGTATCCGTGCCATAAAACACATGGGCATGCATGTCAATAATGCCCGGCGTGACGTATAAACCGGTGACATCTACTACCCTCTTGGCACTGCTGGCCGGTATATTGTCCGACACCGCGGAAATCTTCCCGTCCGTAATGGCCACATCCTTTTGGGAATCTATCCCATTTTTGGGATCAATCACATGCCCACCTTTCAATAACAGATCCACTTGCTGGGCATTGAGCCGGTGCAAAGACCCAAGGCCAATGATCGCAAGGAAACATGCCGCGAACAGATATTTCCTTCGGATTATGTCACATTTAAAACGCATAAAAGAGGTTTAACGAAGAGTTTAACAATAAATACAGAAAAATAATTAAAAATCACGAGGTTCGCATCCTATCCGTCCAGTTTAGTTCACCAAAACCCGGGATGACTCCAAGAGTGGAAAAACACTTCATCATCCCGGGACAGCGCAATACCAACCAGTATTTACTTGGTTGGCTTCACCACTTTTGCTCTGATTGCGGCTACTTCCGAAGGAGTAACCGTTTGGTTATTATGATTAAATCTTCTGCGGATATAGGTGACAATGGAAGCCACCGCCTGATCATCCAACAGCGTAGCGTGGGCAGGCATTAAACCATTATAGGTTTTCCCGTTAATCACCACCTCGCCGTTAAGACCATTCAAAATTATCGATACCAAAGCCGTATTATCTCCATTGACGATAGGCGATCCGGCCAGCGGAGGATACCGGTTGTTATCTCCTTTCCCGTCTCTTTGGTGACAGCTTGCACAATAGGTGTTATACACAATACTTCCTTCCAAGGCACTGCCTTTATCCATCCTATCTTGGATGCTATCCGGCCTTTTAATATAGGTTCGGGTATTCTTTCTGATCTCCATATCGGCCAGATCCGCTGTTCCGAACTGCGCTTTGTCTCCTTTATACATCACCCGCCAGATCTTCCCTTTATTTGAGTCTGTAATATACAGCGATCCGTCCGGTCCCTCGGCCAGTCCCATGGGCCGGTGAACAGCGTCACTGGTATTGACTACGGTGTCTATTCCGGCAAATCCGTCAGCAAACACCTCGTATTGTCCGGTGGGTGCGCCGTTTTCGAAAGGCACAAAGCACACAATATATCCTGCCTGGGGATAGGGTGACCGGTCGGTAGATCCGTGAAAAGCGATAAACACACCCTTTTTATACCGGGCAGGGAACTGATCGCCGTGGTAAAACAACAGGTCCATGGGAGCCCAATGTCCCGGAAAACCCATGATCGGTTCATCGAATTCTGCGGCTCTGCCCACGATCTGGCCATCTCCGCCATATCCGGGTTGCAATACGTTTTTGCGCTGGATCTGATCATAATAGGCGTATGGCCACCCAAAGTTGGCCCCGTCGGTAACCTTGATCAAACTTTCTGCAGGCAGCACAGCACCCTGCCAGCTCGAATAACGCTTGGGATAAATGGTATGGAAATTATCAATGCCATTAACCACCGCATAAAGCCCTTTCAGCTCAGGGTCCCATGTCATCCCCACGATACTCCGCAAACCTGTCGCATATTTATAGCCGTCACTTTGCGTCTGATTCAGTTTATTGGCATCAAAGCGCCAAATACCGCCATGGTTTTCCAATTCGGGACAGGGGTCCAGGCCTACTCCTCCGGGAGCTCCTGTGGGGCCATATAGGGTGATGTCCTGGCAGGCATCGCTGGGCGATCCAAAAGGCACATACATATGACCTTGGTCATCAAAAGCCACCGGCTTGGTCGTGTGCCAATTTCGGACGGCGTGGGGATCCTCGTCGGTGAGTACCACTTCAGTCTTCTCTTCGGGCACGAGTTTGCCAGGAGTCAATTTGGTGCGCAACACCTGAGTGACCGTACTGGTATAGAGATACCCGTTATGAATGGTCATCCCTACAGCAGACCCACCCACATCCGTATAATCTCCGAAATACGCGATGGTGTCTGCCTTCCCATCATTATTGGTATCCCTGAGTCCGACTGTACCCCCTTTGCCGTTCATGGCATCATTGTAAGTCAGCTTGACATAAATGTCCCCGTTATCATTCACGGCGATATGACGGGCCCTGCCCACGCTGTCTGCCACCACTACAGCCTCAAATCCCTTAGGCAAAAATAATCCTCCGTTGTCCGGGTCTCCCGGCGGCAGCGACCGGGAGGCATTGTTTTTACATCCCACAAAAGAAAACCCCACCAGCAGGATGAACATCGAGTACAACGACACCCTTTTTAAAGGGGATTCCCCTTTAATTTGAATCCAATTCATTAGTATATAGATTAGATTTTATTCGTCTAAGAACCTGAAAAACTTTTTAGAAAAACGCTTTCGTATAATCCTGCATCCACTTAGGTGGCCAGGGGTGGTCCTCCCGGAATGATGATCGGTTCATGCCTGATGGCTCCTCCGGAACGTTTGGCGGTAAACTTGGCCGTGCCGTATTCCACCATGTAAATAGATCCGGTAATCGTGTCTCCGGATACAGTTCCCGAATAGGTGAAAGAGACATGATCGCCGGGAATGGACGTCCTGCCCTGTACCTTGATGTTGTTCCCTTCAATCGAACCGGCTAAATCCCAGGTGGAAAGCTCTCCCTGATGTGTTCCCTGCAGCCAGTTTCCTTTTTGCTCTATAAACCAACGGTAGGGGCTCTTGCTGGAATAGAACTGAATATCCACATCCCACCGGCCACTGAGGTCCACAGCGGGAGCCTGCATTTGCGTCGGCTTGGGGTTGCGCTTCTGGGAAAGGACTCCAAACAACCGGTCTGCCACCACCTTATCCTCCCCCGGTTGCATCTGCCCGGCAGTAATGCGGATTGTCGTTGCACCACTTGCACGGTCATCTCCGAAAGCCAGGGCGATCCTGGGCTTATTTCTGCCTACTTCCTCGGCTACTTCCTCCCCGGTGATGTGTAACTGATTGGGGTCCCAACTGATCACCAGCATGGGACTGTTGTTGGACAAGCCCCGGGGATTCCTGACCTCAGCCTTCACCCCGTTGACCCGGGTTACACTCTTGGACACCGTGTCCAGATAAGACAACCATTTAGTCCATTGGCCTTTGTGATCAAAAGTTTTCCAGGTTTCTATGGCAGCCAGGGCTCCGATCATTTCTTCGCGGCCCACCTTATTGTCGCGCCCTGGACCGTGGTGCGGAGCACTGGAATACCAGGCAGCCTGGACCAGGGATTTAGGGCCAAACAACAGCCCGGAACACTGTGGACCACAGAATGCCTTCCCGCCGCTGTACGCCACCATGGTCGCTCCCCGCTGCAAATGCACAATGGGAATCGTCAGGTCTTCTGCCGCCGCATCCACCAGCACCGGCACGTTATGGGGTTTGGCCATGCGTACAATATTTTCCACCGACAACGGCTGCCCCGTCGCAGAAGATCCGCCCGCCGTCACATAAATCATTGCCGTACGCCGGTTCAGCGCAGCTTCCATCTCTTCGGGAGTATCTACATTAATGACCTTGACCCCTACATTACGGATGGCATGATCATAGACGTTCCGGGAATGCGTGGGGATTATCACCTCGGTTTTTTCCAGGCCTGTCAAATACGGCACACGGATGAGTTTTTCAGGGTTTCCGCCGGCCACACAAGCTAAAGTGGCCTGCTTCAGGCATGAGGCGCAGCCTGCCGATACCATTCCCCATTCCGCTCCGGTCAACTCAGCCAACCTCTGGCCTATTCCTGCGGCTAACTCATCATACTGGACGAAACCATGCGAAGCGGAATCCATGGCTGAGCGGATGGAAGGATGTTCCAGGGATCCTCCGATAATGGTGAAGGTACCCATGCAGTTAATCAAAGGTTCTACACCCAGTGATCTGAACACGTCTTCTCCGGCAGCCAGGGAGCCTGCAGATTTTGCAGCTTCAGCCCCCGCATACAATACCGATGGTGCGTGATACTCTACTTCTGACATGGCTAAAGCCTCCCCAGCCTCCATGCCGCTGGTGGCCGCGTCGCTTGCAGCGGCTTCACCGGCTCGTTTTACCTCAGGGGGATCCGCAAAAGCGCCTCCCGGTAAAAATACGCGATTGACCATGCTTCCCGTGATGGGAATGGCGGCCAACCCTTTAATTGCATCTCTTCGTTTCATAGACTTTATTATTTTATGATTTTATTTGGTAAGATGATTATACTTCTGGTTCGCGCCATCGCAAACGAGTAGTCGGTTTCACACATCTCTTTATTGTCGAGTCCCTCCAGTGGCCCATCACCTTTCGCCAGCCCGGTTATTTCACATCCCACCATAGTCTGGTGGCCGCATTATCGGGTCCTTTTAATAATGCTTCAGCAGCTTTCACTGCCTCTCCATTTCGGTCTCTGTCATAATCTATGAAAGGAATTCTCCGGATCATGGAATCAGGCGGCAGGTCAGGATTGTCAGAATGAATCAACGGATACATCTTCGGATAACCCGATCTCCGTATGGAGGCCCAGGCTTCTTCTCCATCCGGAAACAATGCAATCCATTTTTGGGTCTGAATCTGTTCCCGTTCTTCTTCCGGATCGGCGGAAAATTTGATCGGAATGTCCGTTAAGGCCGGGGTATTAAAATAACCACCTGGAGCGATAGGCACATTCATGCTATGAATATACTTGTCAATAGTGGCAGCATCAGTAATTCCCCAGGTCCGTAATGACATTTCAATTCCCTTTTCATAAAACTCTTTGGCTGTTCCACCCATATTCCAGCCGTTCAATGCCCCTTCCGCCCTCAGGAAATACGCTTCGGCGGTGTACATCACGGTAACCGGCGTGGTGGACATGCTCTCGGGAAGAAGCCGCACGCTGGGCTGAGAATTATTATCCGGGCTGTTTTCGTCCGCTGAAATCTCGGCGACGTCCATGCCGTTTCGCACCCCGTCATATTTTCCTGTATTTACCGCAGGCTGCCAGTATTTGCTTAACCGGGGATCCTCATAACCCACCAGCACGCTTTCCATGGTAGCACTCATTCTAAATTCATTCCATCCTGACTGCCGGCAAAATCCGTTATAATCCACTCCGGAAACCTTCAGATAAGCGTCGTCGCTTAAGTCGGTCAACACCCCTCCCTGCACGGCAGTTTCTGCCTCCTGCTTCGCCTTTGCCGGATCGACGTCAGAAATGCGCAACGCCAATCGCAAACGCAAAGTATTGGCAAACTTCAGCCACCTGCTGTTGTCTCCGTCGTATATTAAGTCGCTTGCCCCGTAAGCAGGCTGGCTTATATTATCCTTCAATACCTGCGTGGCTTCGTCTAATTCTTTAAACAGGTCATCGTATATGTCCTTTTGGGAATCATAAGGCACCACGACACTGTCCACACCAATATGAAAATAAGGGACGGGACCATAGTAATCCGTGGCCCGGTGCATCACAAATACTTTCCATATCCGTGCGATCGCATTGAGGGCCATGGTCTCCGGCTTGTCTGTGGCATTGAGAATGGCCATCAGAGGAGGCAATGCCTTGATGTAGGTAGCGATCCATTGTTCCTGGATCCAGGATTGTTCAATATTATACCGGTCAGTGGGATCAAATGTAGCTGTGATGGCGGAATATTGCGCGTACAGGTCGGAGGCAAATCCTTCGGCATACTGATATTCTGCCGATCCGTTTCCCGAGTACATGGCCATATATTCCGCATTGGTAAACAAACCCCGTACATCACCGGGGTCCAAGGAGGTAAGCCGGGTAGGGTCTGTATTGATCTTTTCATACTTTTTGGTACAACTGTTAAAGCCAGCCATGTACAATAAAGCAAGAAAGCATGTAAGTCGTATGGAAGAAAAAACCCGTTGTTTCATTTCAGAGAAATTTTACTCTAATGGCAAATGGACGTTATTAACAGATACTTTTTCAAAAAGATAACCGGAGGTTAATCCCCAGATCCCGCGTGGAAGGCAACGCGCAGTATTCAAGACCTCCTCCGTCTACTCCCCGGGTGACTTCCGGATCAATAGGCGCATCTCTTTGAATAAAAAACAGATTCCTTCCCACTACAGATATTTCGGCTTGTTTGATAAACTTGATCCTGCTCAACATGGACTGAGGAAGACTATATCCCACGGTCAGTTCTCTCAGTCTGGTATTGGTAGATGAATAGCTGTAAAATCCTGCCGCGGGATACCGGCCTCCTATCAAGCCAAAGTATTTCTGGGGAGAGACACTTTGTGTATTCTTCTTGCCGTCCCGGGTGTAGCCATCCAATACGATGCCTCCCTCACGCCCTTGCAGGGATGCCTTAGAATGTCCGTATTGATCAATTAATGCCTGGGTTCCGGCGATCACCGTCCCGCCTTGTCTATGATCGATTAAAAAGCTTAAGGTGAAATTTTTATACCGGAAACTGTTAGATACCCCCAACATAAAATCAGGGTTGTAGTTCCCTATAAATTGGTCCAGCCCGTCAGTCAGTATCGGCATGCCGTCACTGCCGACCAAATGCCTTCCCAGGGAATCCTTTGCCCATCCTTTCACATACATGTCTCCGTAACTTCCCCCTTTATCCGCTTTGATCAGATATACGTTATCTCCATCGGAGATCACTATGGAACTGATCGTGGGCGTTAACCGAACGATCTTATTTCTGTTTTTGGAAAAATTCACGCCAATGTCCCAGGAAAAATTCTCACTACGCACCGGGGTCGCATTCATCACCACCTCAATCCCTTTGTTTTGAATCAGACCCGCATTAATATACTTCTGCTGAAACAGCGTACCGGGAGGCGGACCAATCAGCAACAGCTGGTTTTTGGTCTTGGTATTATAATAGGTAAAATTAAAGCCGAGTCTGCTGTCGAAGAACTGCCAGTCCAGCCCCACTTCAAATGAGTTCGTGATTTCAGGCTTATAAGTGCCGATGGATTGGATGGAAGGCGTAATGACCGCGCCTCCCGAGCCTACCGAATAGTAGTTACGGTCCAGATATTCCTGCCCGCCATAACCGGCATTGGCCAGCGATATTCTAAACTTTCCGTAAGACACCCACGACGGCAGGTGAAGCATTTCTGAAACGATACCCGACAAGCCGATCGAGGGATAGAAATAGGACTGATTTTCTTTGGGCAAGGCCGACGACCAGTCGTTTCGGGCGGTCACATCCAGATACAGATATCTTTTGTAGGCAAAAGTTGCCGTACCGTACAAAGACTGTACCTGGGGATTCCTGCCATTGGAGTTAGTGACATAGGGGCTTTTCGCATTGCTCATGAAAAAGAAATTGGGCTTAAATAAGCCGTTAGCGCTTCCCGATACGTCTTTGTAGTTACCTTGCTGGACGGCTACACCAATGTTTCCCGTTAAATTGATATTCCTCGTCAAGTCGCGATTAAACGACAGTAAGGCATCTAAATTAACCGACTGATGCCTGCTGTCCCCATAATCATAATCCGAACCTACCTGACTAAAGTAGCTGTCCGCATAGACCTTGTGGTCGTCATTTTGAATGGTTTTGTCGATACTGCCCCGTACTTGTATGTTCAGCCAATCGGTAAAATCATACTTTGCGGTAAACAGCCCGATGATCCGATCGCTTTGCTGATAATAAAGCACGCGATTTAACGCCCAGTAGGGATTCAGCAACACCGAAGATCCGGGAAGCCAATAGCTCTGCCGCTCAGTGCCTGTATTATCGATATAGGAATATTTTTGCATTTCTCCCAGGGGAATGGACGTCGGAGCACAAAAAATAGAGGGCAGTGCATAGGTACCTCCGTCGCCGGGTCTTACCCGGTTGTTGACGTCCTCGTAAATATAGGTCAGCTTGGTGAGCAGCGATAATTTCGGAGAAATATAACTATTGATTTTTAAATCGACATTATGCCGGGTAAGATCGTTATTGCGCATAATACCCTGAGCCAGCGTATTTCCGTAGGAAAAATACACTTGCACTTTATCGGTACCACCCGTTACGCTCAGGGTGTTGGTGAGCGTCTTGGCGGTTCTGAAAAAATTTTTTAACCGGTCGGGCTGACCTTTCAGCGGCACTTCGTCGCCGTTCCACAGTTTCACCATTTGACCTTCTGCCTTCGGACCCCATCCGTGTTCCGAATTGGCACTATAAACCCCTGCATCTCCCTGGCCGTATTCATACTGCAATTCCGGCAAGACCAGCGCTTGATTCATAGTAAGGCCGCCCGAATAATTTACCGAAATCTCTCCCGCCTTTCCTTTCTTGGTCGTGATGATAATGGCACCATTTTGGCCCTGGCTTCCGTATAAAGCCGCGGCAGACGCCCCTTTCAACACAGTCACACTCTCAATATTGTCTGAATTCAACATCCCTACATTTCCAGCCAGGGGGACGCCGTCAATTACAAATAAAGGTTGGCTGTTGCCCATCAGGGACCGGTTTCCCCGGATCAGCACTTTTGAATCACTTCCGGGTCCCGTAGCATTTTTCGTAATGGTCACGCCTGCTACTTTTCCCTGAAGGGTATTGATAAAGTTAGTTTCCTTGGCCTTGTTGAGCTTGTCTCCGCTCACGTCCTGCACCGCATAATTCAGGGATTCGACGGACCGCTTAATACCCAATGCCGTGACGACGACCTGAGTGAGCGCCGATACGCTGCTACCCAACGTCACATCCAGCGCGGTATGATGATTTATCGGCACCTCCTGGGTGGCAAATCCCACATAGGAGAAAACCAATGTACCCTGCGTATTGGGAGATTCTATGGAGTAGTTACCCTGGACGTCCGTCACTGTACCTGTGGTAGTGCCTTTGAGTACCACACTCACCCCGGGAAGGGGTTGGCCTTGATCGTCATGTACATTTCCCGTAATGGTGGTATCCGGAGCCACAGCGGTTTGCAATCCGCTCTGTCCCATCGGGGATATCGAGGCTGCCGCCTTCTGCAGAAGGATAAAACGATTCTTAATGACATAAGAGAGCTGTCTGCCTTTGGTAAGAAAATCCAACACTTTTCTCAAATCTGCATGCACAAAATTCATATCCAACCGCTCCTGATCATCAATAATTCCGTTGTTGTAGAATACAATATATCCCGTTTGCTGATGCAGTGCCTTAAAGATCTGGGCGATCGTCATATTCTTTCCTTGAATATCGACCGATAAAGAGTCTTGCCTGGAGGAAGCCGCGGCCTGCGAAAATATATAGAGCAGCAGGGCAACTGTAAAGCATCTAATGAAGAAACGGGCAATACAGGACATAGATTGCCTTGAATACATAATGGTTAGAGTTAAAATAGTTGAAAAGCTTGTTCTTGTGCTAAGACAGCCCGAAAGAGAAATCGGGTGAACAGCCGGTGGAATTAGGAGGCTCCGCAAATCCGCCGGCGGACCAAAATATACTCCGCTGATTTACAGCGCGCAACACCAAACCCTCCCCCAAGGCCGACGGGGACAGTCCTACACAAGCCCCCCTTGAGAAATACAGGCTATTCAGGCAAGCTTAAATGAATTTCCTTCCCGCCGTTGGCATAGCGGACCTGGATGTTGGAAGTCAGCGTAAGGTTATCCAGGAACTCCTTGAGATTCTTTTCCTTGATCATAGCCCCGGAAAAGCGGCTGGCAGCAGCTCTCGGGTCATCAAAGATTAAACTGTCCCCGTACCACCGGCTGATCACAGGACCGATCGAACTCAGGGCAGCATGTTCAAAGTAGTATACGCCGCTCATCCATGAGAGCACATTGTTGGCATCAAAACTATGCACCGCAAAACCCGCATGGGGTGAAAACACCGCTTCGTAACCCGGTTTCAACAGTACCTGGTCCTTCCCCTGAGCAGATTCCGCGCGCACGGCCCCTTCCACCAACGATGTTTTTACTTCGAAACTGTCGTAGGTATTGACGTTGAAGGAGGTGCCCAATACTTTTATGTCCGTTAATGGGGTGTGCACCACAAAAGGACGGCTATCGTCCTTAGCCACCTGGAAAAACGCTTCTCCGTTGAGCCAGACTTCTCTTTTATCCGCCGCAAAAGTAAAGGCAAATTTCAGGGCAGTCATTGAATTCAGCGACACCTCTGTACCATCTGATAAAGTAATGGTATAAGATAAGGTAGCCGGAACCACCAATGTATTCAAAGTATGGCTCACCTCGTTATTCAACGCTTTGTAGCTAAGGCTTCCATGCCCCAACTGCAGTTGCACATTACCTATGGGAGAAATCGTATTTAACGATTGGTCAGACAAATTCACCGCCTGATGGCCTCCTACCAGGAGCTTCACCCCCGTCTCACTGGGCTGGTTTGTCGCGACGACAGACTCTGGAGTAGTGCGATAGTGAAAGAAAATCGCGGCCATAATAAGAGGGACCATAAAAGAAGCAGCGATGGCCATCCGACGCATATTGGCAGACCACCGGTCCCTTCGTTTACGGGCAATGCGTTCGCTGACCTGCTGCCAGGCCCGCTCTTCATCGATCATTCCCGATGCGTTCAGGCTAACCGTGGCCTTTGCATGACGGATTCCCTCCCAGCGTTCCCGGGCCGCGCGGTCATGGGCAATTACCTCATCCAGGAAGCGATTATCCGCCTCCGTAATGACGCCGGAAAGCCGTTCCATCATTAACTGTTCAATATGCATTTCTTCATTTGTCATCGGATCCCACTAATTTAGACAATCTGGAATAGGGTTTAGGTGAATCATAAGAATGAGGAAAGTTTGTCTCGCAGGACCTGAAGGGCAAGTCTTAGATGTGTTTTGACGGAATTGACGCTCACTCCCATTTCGTCAGCAGCTTCCTGATACTTCTTATTTTCCATGTACACCAGGGTAAAAGCGCGGAGCCTTTGAGCAGGAAATTCCTGGAGTACATTTCTTAGCTTATGAGTTAGTTCTTTTTGCTCTACCCAAGAGGTAGGTTCTTTCTTTTTTAACCGGTATTCCTTATAGTTTTCTTGATTTTGCCGGATCACCTTGTGTTTACGTATCTCATTGATACACTTATTCCTGACGGCCCGGTACAGGTAAGACTTAAGGGACTGGTCGATCTGGCGGTAGAGCTTCTTGTCCCAGATCTGGATAAACAGTTCCTGCACCAGATCTTCCGCTTCGGCCTGGTCAGAAAGCAGCAACGCCGCCTGAAAACACAGTAGCTTATAATACTTCTTAAAAAAGATCTCATAGGCTTCCAGAGAATCCTTTTTTAACAAAGCAAGAAGTTCGACATCGTCAAGTTCATGCATGGTATGACCGACTTAACATAAACAAATCTAATACTAAGATAAAAAATGTTTGTACGCTTTAATAGAAATATGAAAAATGTTTGGCCGACCGCCTCAGCCCGCAAATTTCACCTTCGCTATCGGCATTTCATGGGCTGTTTTCTCTCGCAAAACAACAATAATCCACATCCCAGGGCCCATGGATCCCGAGTTTCCCCACGGTTGGTAATCAAAGGAGTTGAACTACACTCGCTCTCCTTTATGGCACTCGCCGGATTCCCGACGAGATTTTAAGGTCTCATATCGATAGGTAATATGGCAATTTCCCGAGGTCTGATATCCCAAAGGCACAAGATTTTGGGTTTTATGACCTATTGATCAGAAACAATATTACAATCAAAATCTGGATAATGTCCTTATATTCCTGCAACTTTCCTTTAAGCACCCGCAAAGCCTTGGCTACGTGTTTTTCCACCGTATTCACCGAAATATTCATGCTCGTGGCGATCTGCTTATAGGAAAGGTTCTCAAAACGACTTAACAAAAAAGCCCGACGACATTGCGGGGAAAGCGTCCCGATGACCCGGTGAATCCGGGCTTCGGCATCCCGGGCATACAAAGACTCCAGGCTTTGGATTTCTTCCCGTTCCCGGGAAAGCTGGCGGATCTTATCGGCATACAGCGCCCGGGTGGATTCCTGGCGCAGTTCATGAAGAATCTTATTGCGTAAAGTAGCGTACAGATAGGCCTTCACGTTTCCATGCACGTCCAGCGAAGCCGATTTTACCCACAAGTTGACGAACACATCCTGTACCACCTCTTCCACCAAAGGCGTGGAAGGAATACGCTTATATGCCTTTAAACAAAGAAGTTTGTAGTAGCGCTCATAGAGCGCCTCCAGGGCCTGTTCATTTCCCTGTTTTATAAAAGACAATAATTGTTGGTCACTATGGTGTACAAAATCTAGAATGGCAAACTTATTTTTTCGTGAAGTTAAAAATTTTTTAATTCAATATGGCGGTAATTTCTTTTTCGCGCAATTTCTATTAAGAACGCCTCTTCAATCTTATGACAGAAAGAGAATTAACTGAGTTAATTGGAAAATATCTTTCCGGTACAGCCAGTGAAGAAGAAATTAATCAGATCAATGATTGGTATGAAAACTTCGACCACTCTTCATTGGAATTTCTGGAGGGAAATCCCTCAAAGCTCAGTAGATCCACGATGCGGAGTCTGAGGGCGGTATGGGAAAAGATTGCAAACATTGAGGCGAGCAAGCGCGAGTCGTCTGAACAACGCCCTCCCGGGAAATTGCGAAAATGGCGAAAATGGAGGGGAAGGCAGTGGGCCGTCGCAGCGGCCATAGTGGTAGTTCTTTCTTTTTCATGGATCGTGTTTCTTCAGCTTCGCAAGCACGAGGCAAACCAGGAAGCTTTGGCCGCGGGAAATATGGCACGCGATATTCCCCCCGGAGGAAGCAAAGCAGTGTTGACGCTGGCGAATGGGCAAAAAATTGTCCTGGATTCTGCGGGTAACGGCCTGGTATCCATGCAAGGAAACACCAAAATCATGAAACTGGACAGCGGTCGATTGTCCTACAGGGTGCCCGGCGGCCGACACGCCAAAGTGCTCTATAATACCATTGCCACTCCCAAAGGCGGGCAATACCAGATTTGGTTACCGGATGGCAGCAAAGTCTGGCTGAATGCGGCATCATCAATCCGGTTTCCCACGGCTTTTTCCGGCAAATCAAGGGAAGTTCAGATCAAAGGCGAAGCTTACTTTGAAATAGCCAAGGATCCGAAAAGGCCATTTCGGATTGCCATCATTACCCATTCGGGAGTAGAAGGAGAAGTAGAGGTACTGGGGACGCATTTTAACATCATGGCTTATGATAATGAGCCGTTTATAAAAACTACGCTGGTCAATGGGAGTGTGAAAGTAATCAAAGGCAATCATTCCCAGATTCTGAGTCCGGGAGAACAGGCCCGGCTTAATAATCGCGAGGACAGCGATGACAGGATCCGGCTTGTGAAGGGGGTGAATGTATTTCAGGAAGTGGCCTGGAAGGATAACATTTTCTGTTTTGAAGGAGCCGATGTGCAGGCCGTCATGCGCCAGCTTTCTCTGTGGTATAACGTACAAATAGACATACAGGGCAATGTCCCCGACCATTTTACCGGTACGATCCCTCGTAACGTTTCAGTATCCAAAGTATTTGAGGTGCTCCAAAAGACAGGCAGCATCCATTATAAAATCCATGATCAAAAAATAACCGTATATCCTTAAAAACCAATCTATCATGAGCCCATAGCTACTTCGTATTAGCAAAACACCGGAAGCGGTCGCACGCCTCCGGTGAAAAAGCTAAATACTAAACAATCCGCTTGACAGACTATTTTTTACTTAACTCAATTACAAAGGTATGTATTTGACTGCTCTTTTCAAAGCCTGGAGGAGGTCGTGGTTCCGTGTACACAAAATAGCGCTGGTTATGCAATTAACAAGTGTCCTACTGCTTGCATTCTCCCTGCAGGTCAGTGCGGTAGGTTATGCACAAAAGGTTACTATCTCGGAAAAAGACGCCTCACTCAAGAAAGTATTTAGGGAAATCAGAAAGCAGACGGGATACTTTTTCATCTACACCAATGAACTGATTCAGCGTGCCGCCCCGGTCACCATTCACGTCAAGGATGCCAATGTACAGGAAGTGCTGAACATTTGCTTTTCCAATCAGCCACTCTCCTATACCATTGACGACCGCATCATTATCGTAAAACCCAGACCTATAATAGGCCCCAAGCCTCAGGCTCCGCCACCTCCTGACATCACCATCACCCCCGAAAGACAAATCAATGGAGTGGTCTCCGACTCGACCACCGGCAACCCCTTGGCCGGCGTGACCATTCAGGTAAAAGGAGGTTCTTCGGGTACAGTCACTGACGGGCAAGGCCGCTTCGTATTGGTCGTTCCCGACGACGCTACCCTGGTGGTCTCTTATCTCGGTTATAACGGAAAAGAAGTGGCCGTAGGTTCGAGAAACATCATCCGTGTGGCTTTGGCTGCAGCGACCACAGGACTTAATCAACTGGTGGTTGTCGGCTACGGGACACAAAAAAGAAGCGACGTGACGGGATCCATCGTGTCGGTAAATGCCTCGCAGATCAAAGACGAACCTGCTCTTCAGGTGGGACAGGCGCTTCAGGGAAAAGTTCCCGGTCTTCAGATCTCTCAAAATTCGGGAGCACCCGGCTCCGGAATTTTGATCCGTGTGCGTGGCTCGGGCACCGTCAATAATTCAGAACCGCTGTATGTGGTGGATGGCAATCCCACTGTCGATCCGATTGACCTGGCTCCCGATCAGATCGAAAGCATACAAGTGTTAAAGAGCGCAAGTGCCGCAGCCATTTATGGAGCTCAGGGTGCCAACGGCGTAGTGCTCATCACCACCAAGCAAGGCAGGGCAGGAAAAACCCAATTTAATGTAAACGTATCTCAGGGCTGGCAGCAAATGCAAAGGAAATTTCCAGTCACCAACGCCTGGCAATACGCCACCCTCTATAATGAAGGACTGGTGAACGGTGGGGAAGCCCCGATCTTTGATGATCCTAAATCTTTAGGAGTGGGCACGGACTGGCAAGACCAGGTATTCCAGGTCGCCCCCATGTCCAAGGTGTCCATGTCGGTGAACGGTGGCAGTGAGACCAGCCGCTTTTTTATGTCTGCCGGCTACATCGACCAGGAGGGAATCATCAAGGGATCTTCCTTTAACCGCCTTAATTTCAGGGTCAACTCCTCCCACGATATCACACCGCATATCACCATCGGAGAGAACCTCTCGGCCAGTTTTGCTAAATACAACCAAATATCGGAGTTCAACTTTGGCTCCATCCTGGGAAACACCTTAACAGCCAATCCCACCATACCGGTAAAAATGCCAGACGGCGGCTGGGGGTACTCGGAGACTTCTTTGAATTCCAGCAATCCGCTGGCGTCCATCTCCTTTACCCATAACAACACCAAACGACCCGTATTGAATGGTAACATCTATGCCAATATCACTTTTTTGAAGAATTTTGTGTTCCATTCGCAGGCCAATATAAATCTGGGCTATTCGGCGAACTCTAACTTCTCCCCCGCCTACCACATCTCTACCAGGAATTACCGAGATATTGCCTCGTTAACCGAAACCACAAATCGCTTTAAGGATTACAGTTGGGTCAATACCCTGACTTATACCAAAGCGTTCGGAGTACATCATCTCAGTATCCTGGCAGGAACTACCACCCAGGAATCCCACCTGGAAAGGGTAAGTGCTCATGGCGAAGGATTGCCGTTAAACGCGACGGACAACCCCAACCTGCGTTATCTGGATCTGAATACCAGTGGTAACTCAGTTTCAGGAAACGCAGGGGAATGGGGGTTGCTTTCCTTCCTGGGTCGTGTGAACTACGACTATAAGGGAAAGTATTTCAGTACGATCAATTTCCGCGCGGATGGCTCTTCGAAGTTTGGTGAGAATAATAAATTCGGCTATTTCCCTTCTTTTTCACTCGGATGGAAACTTTCTGAAGAAAACTTTATGAAAGGTGCGGGATGGATCAACAACCTGATGCTCCGCGGCGGATGGGGATCCTTGGGCAACCAGAGCTCTTTGCCCAACTACGCCTATGCCAACCTGGTGACCGCCAATATCAACTATGTCTTTGGTGATCCCCAGCAGGTCATCCGCGGCAAAGCGCCCACCGGCGCGGGAAATCCAAATTTGCGGTGGGAAGCTACCAAAGAAACGGATCTTGGTCTTGACTTCAATGGGTTCAATGGCAAGCTCTCTGCTTCCGTAGACTGGTATCATAAAACCACGGATGGTTTGCTGCTTCAGATACCCCTGGTCGGCTATGCCGGGATTGAAGAATCCCCCTACGTCAATGGGGGTGAAATCCTCAACCAGGGTTTTGAATTTATGGCCGGGTATCAAAATACCACCCCTGGCGGATTCGGCTATGATATTTCGGCCAACATTGCTTTCAACAAAAACAAAGTGATGAACCTCAGCAACGGAGGCACCGCGCTCAATCAATTCATCAGCTTCGTGGGTTTGATCAATGTAACCCAGGTAGGAAGTCCCATCGCCTCTTTCTGGGGATGGAAAACCGATGGAATCTTCCAGACTCAGGAAGAAGTCAACAAACATGCCTTCCAGAGTTCGGGGACTGCACCAGGTGATATCCGTTTTGTAGACCTCAACGGAGACGGTACGGTCAACGCCAATGACCAGACCGTTATCGGCAACCCCTGGCCGAAATTCACTTATGGATTCAATACCAACTTCTCTTATAAAAACTTTGATCTCAGAATGCAATTTCAGGGTACCTATGGCAACGACATCTTCATGGCTTATAAATTCCGGATGGACGGTGCCAATTTCTTCAATTACTCCAAAGACGTATGGGATCATCGCTGGACCGGGCCAGGAACAAGCAATTCGTATCCCCGGTTGACCACCAGTGATCCGAACAATAACCTGCGGTCTTCGGACTACTATATCAAAGACGGCTCATACCTCAGGTTGAAAAATTTCCAACTAGGATATAGGGTTCCCCAGAGCCTGGTCCATGTGAGGAGCCTGCGGGTATATGTCCAGATCCACAATGCGTTGACCTTCACCAAATATCCGGGGCTTGATCCGGAAATCGGGACCAACCGGGACAACAATCCTTTATACATCGGAATCGATGAGACCAACTA
>Ga0164242_10000667_pt1 | contig 41361 bp, 33 predicted proteins | sample OricomgcompostMG_FD_108783 | JGI IMG/M metagenome (GOLD analysis project Ga0164242, IMG submission 108783) | Miracle-Growth compost microbial communities from Emeryville, California, USA - Original compost - Miracle growth compost (MG) ... | reverse complement strand
GTGGATCCAGTTCAGGAGCTCTTTTGCGAGATGCCCCTGCGCCTTCGGATCATGCTTCACGGCATGTGCCAGGTCTTCAATGACTGCTCCACGACGGCGCATGTTAAGTGCCTCGTAGACTGCCTTTGGGTAGGCCTCTGGAGCGGATGGGCGGGCAACGATATCAACGGTTACGATTTCGAAATCCGAAACCTCACCACGATCATTTACGTTACCAGATCCACGAGATGAAACACCAAGTTTCACACCGTTCTCCAGAAGGGTCTTAACAATATTACCCATTGGGGTAGGGAGGATCTTGAGCTTACCCATACCATTAGGGCCGTCCATGTACATCTCGGTGATCATATGAGACACACGATCGATGTTAATGTTCAGCTCTTCTGGATGGTCAGCTTCACCAAGAACGCTTTCACCCCTACGCAGAGTTTCATTGATGCTTTCTACCGCCATTCGAATTTCGTTGACTGGGTAGACGCGCTGGTTATGATTCTTGACTCCACCCTGAACAAAGATACCACGCATGAACAAGTCCTTCGACTTGCCATCAGGTCCTTGCTCGCCGGCTTCAACGACGCACCTGGCCTCGTCAAAGTTCATCCTTTCGGTGAGAATCAATGCCATGATTACTTCCTCTTGAAGTCCGAACCGCGAAGATCAGCAGCACCGCCGCCGATTGGGCTCTTTGGGCTATCCGAACCGAAACCGTCCTTGCTGTTCAGCTTGGCTGACTTGTCGCCTTCCTTGCTGACCTTGGTGCGGCCATCAGTGCTCTTCTTAACCTGGTTCTTCAGGAGTGGCTTTGCCTTAACCTCTGGAGCGGCTTCACGATCGTAGCCGACATGGTCTTCGGAGTGAATCTCAACAGCTTCACCACCGACACGGCCATCAGCATCGTGCTCAGGAAGTGGGCTCTTGTCATTACCGGTAAACTTCTTACCGTCAGCGCCAATTTCCTTACCGTCAACTAGGTCAGTTGCCTTGACTGGCTCTAGATTCCAGCTCTCTTCAAGATCTGCGAAATCGTCCTCAGACTCGGTAACTTCTTCAGCATCCTCGTCTTCGCCATCCGCATCATCACCCTCTGCGTCTGCCGACTCAAATGCCAGACTCTCATCCGTCACATCGTCAGTATCCATGCCGACTGGCTCAGCAACGTCGTCGCCATCCATATCGTCCATGTCAGCTACTGGCTCTTCATCAGCGCCAGCACCAGTGATTTCTGCGAATTCAGCCTTAAGGCGTGCCATCACTGCCTCTAGGTCTTCAATGGTATCGCCTAGTGCTACCTCGGCGTCGACTTCTTCAGGCGATTCAATCTCGGCACCTGGCTCGAGATCGGCGTCTGTGTCATCACCATCAACATCGTCTGTGGCTACTTCGTCAGCATCGGCTTCAACTTCATCGTCGCCTTCAGCTTCGCTGTAGAACTCCTCAGACTTAATTGCTTCCTGGTCATCCTCGATGTCCTGGGAAAGCGAATTGTCCTCTGCCATGAGATCCGCGTTGACCTTCTTCGAAGTTTCAACAAACCACTCATGCAGAAGGCCAGTAGCCTCGGTTTGCTCCTCATTGATGAGCATCTCGAGAACCTTACTCAGGTCTACCGTCTTCATAGGTTGCTCTCCTTGTTCTTTTGAACATCGCCGGGCTCTGTTCACGCTGTATTTAACCAGAAGTTCTTCTTGATAGTCAGAAACGGGTCAAAAGGCGCGATTTTGAATCAAACGACGTCAAATGTTAGAAGGGTGGGGAGATGATTCTCCCCACCCTCTCCAGTCTCTTATTTCTTGAGACCCTTTGCGCCCTTGCCGCTAATTGGCGACTGGGTATTCACCGAACCATCCATCTTGTTTAGGAGAGCACCCTTTTGGGCACTAACCTTCTTCGGATCGTCCTTGGAATTCTGAACGTGATGCTTTACTGGAGCATCCTTAACCGCTGGAGCCTTCTCAAGATCGTAACCCTTATGGTCATCTGACTTGATTTCAACGGGTTCACCACCCTGGCGGCTATCAGCTTTGTGATGTGGAACAGTATCCTTGGTATTTACGGGTAGCTTACCCTCTTCACCAACAGCCGCGCCTTCAACATTCTGAAGCTTATCTGAAACAGTCTCTAGACCCGCGAAAGCTTCATTGAGTTCTGCGATGAGATCAGCTTCTAAGGTTGGTTGTGTTGCTTCCTGTGTATTAGTGTAATCCTCATCAGACTCTTCGACATCATCGTCTTCAGAATCTTCACCACCCCAGGATAGATCAGGGGTGTCAACGGAATATTTGTCTCTATTGGCGTTCAACCACTGGTCAAATGCCCCACCATCATAGTCATCTTCATCATCCGGTTCAAAGTCATTCAGGATACCAGCAGGGGCGGCCTGTGTTGGAGGGCTAAATCTCCCCATCTCCTCCGGAGTGATGATACGGGCTAGATCACCAGCTACCGCATCATAACGGCCACCCTCGTAATATTCTTGGTTCAATTGAATGAACTTCTGGGCATCATTATCAGACTGAAAAGCCCAAACTTCATCATAACCGTCATTCGGATCTCTAAGTAGAACCAAAGTATCAGAATTGGCCTCGTTGATTGTTTCCTCATCAACAGCCTGGCCGCTTAGTCTTGCTTGAACTGCTTTGCCTTGATCAACAAACCACTCGTGTAGAGCAGCCTGCGCATCTTCCACGTTATCGCTATTCAGCGATTCCATGATATCCATAAGATTGATTTTCATATTGTCTCCTTCGCGAAAGGGAGGAATGGTCAAAGCCACTCGTATTCATGTTATCTATTTACCCAGACCATCCTATTTGACATAACGGTTCAGTCTGCTAGGTTAGGCAAGGAAGGAGTTCATTATGGTTATGATCAATAGCGACCTGGCTAAGGGTGTGAAGTTATTCTTAGAGGCAGGAGATCGAGGGTTTCTGGATCTCTTGATGGGGTTGGATCGAAACAATATTGAGGGCCAAGCCGTTGTGAGATACCTCATCCAACTCAAGCACTGGCCCTTCACACCAAACAGCGGCTTCTCGGAAGCATTGGATCATCTATTCGCCGAATATCCTGAGCGGGCCAAACGCGATCCATCGGAATATCAAGCGGTGACATTCTCGCTGATCAAGGATGCTTTCGACTATGAATGCGTCGTAGTGGTTCCAACACCACGACCAGAAGGTGTGGCCGAGAAGAAACCTAAGAAACCAACCCGCAAGCCAAAGCCAGTAATGGAATCAGAGGTGGTGCCTGACTCTGATATTGATACTACCGGTGCTAGTGATCGTCTGAAACGAGTTATAGGTATTCAAAGAGGTGGTTGATTCCACCAGCCTAATACCTTTAGAATATAGTGGTGTGCGTAAGGAATACCAGATGAGTATGAATACCGATAAGATCAAAGCCATTGTGGCTCAGGCTAAGGCTGTTACCAGGGGAGAAGACAATCCGGAAGCTATTGCGGAGGTAATGGTTAGAGATATGGGTAAATCACCCACTTTCGCAGTCGCGATTTACCAACACCTTAAAGATTCTGGTTTTGATCTCATGACCCTCACAGGGCAAGAAGCACAAGCATTCAAAGCCAAATTTGAATCGAGAATCGAAAAGTTAGATGAGTCTGAGCTTTCTCAGATTAAGAAGATCTCTGATAAGCTCTTTGCTTAAGACTCTTCCTCATCTCCACCATTACCATACATGATACCAAGGAGCTCTTGCTTCTTGACCATCTCTAGGTTCTTGGTAGAGCGGATCTTCTTGAGCCTATTGATCATCTTCAGAGTCAGCTTAGGCTTTCTATCATCACCAAGTGAGAGATGATCGAACTTATCTTCACCGGGATCAAAGCGGTTGGTCTGGATGTCTTTCTCATCCTTAACCTGCTGAACGTCTTCAGTGACGATTTCCTTATAGCGCATTATCTTCACCCCCACCTTCATCAGTTCCAGTATCACCCTCATCCCCGGAGATTGGGCTAGCCGTACCAGAATCCATATCGCTATCTGGCTCTTCTCCACCCTCCAGATCATCACCCATATCAAGTTCATCCTGTGGTCTTACACCAACGGCATCTAGACCTGCTGGAGCACCACCTGCGAAACTATCATCGGCTTTGGTATTCTTGGTAAGATCACGATTCTCTTCACGCCACATGCGCTCATTCTCATTGATCTCTTCCTCAGACATACCCAAGTAGTTGATCATCAAATAGCGCTTACTGAAGTGTTTCATTTCAGCTAGTGGCTGGTAGATGTTGATAGCAGCGGAATCGCGCTCCATCTTGGCATACACGCCAAAGTTCTCAGGCTCGTTAAAGCTCAACTCGAAGAGCGAACTGTCAATGTTGTAACCACGACGACGCACAAACAGCTTGAACTCATCATCAAACACATTACAGATCAGGTTCTGGAGACGTTTACAATACTGAGCAAAGCGGAACTCCTGGATATAGGCTGTTCCTACCCGACCATCATTAAAGCTCTGAACTCCGTCATCTGGACCAGTTGGTAGATAGGACGATGGAACACGCAAACCACGCATCAGCTTGTTATTCCAGAACCTCAAGTCGTCAATTTGACCTAGATTCTCACCAGCAGGTAAAGTCTCGACTCGGCTTCCACGGCCTTCTGCGCTTTGTGCGAAGAAGAAGTCTTCCATGATCGACATAGGGTTATAGGTCGCATCAGTGATGTTACCACCGCCCCCAGTTCTGCTGGGGAAACGACGCTGGTGAATCTCATTCTTGACCTTCTCCAGATAACCACCAACCTTATGGAGGGGCATACTACCAACATCGACATAGAAGACACGACGTTCTGGAGCACGCTGGATTCGATAGATGATGATTGCTTCTTCAAGCAGGCCCTTTTCACGCCACACCTTGTAGACGCTCTCCAGGATTGATGTTCCGAAGGGCCAATTGGCATCGAGACCTTCACTTAGTGAAAGATGAACCACATGAGTTGCCTCAATAGCAGTCATGCTCTGATCGCCCTCGAAACGACTTCCACTAGATTTCCCATGACCCCAACGCTTAGTGTCTCGGCTAGGATACTGGAAGACCATCTGGCTCGTGCCACCAGTCAGGTTTTGACCATATGTATCAGGGGCTGTAGCCGTGAAACTCTCTAGATTTACGTCTAGATCACTGAAGATGTAAGCTTCAATTGACTTACCCTCTGCTTCATTGACTAGGATCTTCTCCACTTTGGCTGGATCAACCCAATACCAACGTAGGGTTTCAGGATCTCGAATGAAGAACTGATCACCATATTTGATCGTATTGCGGAACATGCGCCAGATGCGCTTCTTGAAATCATTGACCTTACTCCACTGCATTAGGCAGGTCTTAAGAATCTCAACCTCAGTATCGCTGGCTTCCTTACGGTATTTGATCTCGAAGACCTCATCAGTTTTCGAGTCTTTCTGAGTGCTGAAATCGGCGATCGTATCTAGGGCCGCATTGACTTCGGCATCATTATCCATGTCATCATACTGACCATAACGGTCAATACGCATAGGTGAGCCTTCATAGATCTCAGGCAGGGGAGAGGAATAGTTCGCACTTGAACCACCCGATGATGGATCGATAAGATCACGATTTCGGGCCAGTTGCTTCTTCAGCATCTGGTTTACTGGAACGACTTGAACGTGCTTCTTATAAGACATCTGGATCCTTATCGGATGAATTCCAGATATTTAGCTTATACGGAATTGTCCATAATGGCCTTGGTATTCTTGTTTCCATCCTCGAGGAGGCGATGAGTGCGATCATTTGCTCTCCGCATCATGACAATCTCTTCTCTCATGATCTCGAGTTGCTTATCTGAGTTATCCTTAAGGCCCTTAAGTATATTGGTCGCTCGCTCACTGGCTTCCATGATTCGCTGGTTCATTTGCTCTGGTGTAAGAACCCCAGGGCCTTGACGACCGGTAGCATCAGCTGATTTCGTGGCAGGATTAGGTTTGGTTTGTTTACCCTGCGTTGCCTTCTTGTTGGCAGCATCGGTTTGTGGTGTGTCATCAGCACCAAGGAGCCAATCACCCAGCTTATCCCCGGCCATATATCCACCGGCACCACCAACAAACTCACCACCCATACCGGCAGTCAAGAGACCACCACCAATAGCACCAAGGGCACCGCCACCAATACGAAGACCTGATTTCGCAAGATTCTTAAGTGACAGATCTTTCTGACCAGTCAGGTAACCAAAACTCTCAAATAGGCTACCGATCAGAGCATTGCGCTTTAGGCCGGCGGCTGCCGTTCCTAGAACTGCTTTACCCGCTCCGCTTTCTGCCGCACCCTCTACAGCACCACCAGCTCTACCCAGCCAGCGACTGATGAGGCTTCCGCCTCCACTCTTCGCGGCACCCGCAACACCAGCTTCAGCAGCAGCCGCTCCACCACCGCCTTTTGCTAGATTCAAAAGGATGCCTGGTAGTTTGAATGCCTTGAATGCCAAGGATAAAACAGTTGCCGCTCCGCTAACAGCAGAAAGACCAGCTGTAGCCGCTAGAGCAGCCACACCAAATGTTGACATAATAGCTGGATAACCCTGAAGCTTGGTTATGAACTGGATAAGAGAGTCACCAGCTTTGATGATCTTCTGCATGAACGCATACATCTCTGGGCCGAACTCGGCCTTCAAGCTGTTATGTAGGGTATCAAATGACGTCGCCACAGCACTGGCGGCAGTTCGCATTGCTTCTTCAGCGTTTAGTTCAGCAACATCACCTTTATCATTCAATTGATCTACTGGGCCATTCTTCAGATTCGCAGCATTTATCCTAAATGCGTTACCAGCAGTAAATCCAGCATCACCCAGACCTCCTAATTGAGCTCGGAGTCTTTCATTAGCAACATCATGGGTTTTGCTGTAATCCTGAAACATCTTTGATACTGCTTCCTGCGTCATAGGATGTTTGCTATTAGCAGCATCAGCGATCTTCTGGAACATCTTGAAGATCTCAGGGTTCTTGGATAGGAAGTCTTTATTATCACCGGTAACTACGCCGGTTTCAGTCAATTGTTTGAAAGCACTTTCAGCCTGATCACCACCGATATTTTTGATTATGGTGCCAGTTCCTATAAGGTCATTCTTTTGATCAGGATTGAGACCCATAGTGTTTAAGAAGGTTGCCCAATTAGCATCAGCCAATTGAGCCTTCCTAGCATCACGGGCTTCCTTCTGGGTCTGACCCAAGATAGTGGCAGTGGTTTTAGAACTCTTTACTAAGCTCTCAATACCACTAACCATTTGATCCTGGCTGAGCTTCCTGATGGTCCCCTGCTTCTGCTGGATCTCCAAATAATCTTGGATTACATCCTGTCGCTGGGCAAAACTCATTCCCATGTTGCCAATGGAATTGGTTGCTTTGGTTAGATTACCAGTCAACTGAGCATAGGATGAACCACCCAGGATACGGGCACCCGATCTCTGATCCTTTAGAGCATCAGCCAACTCAGTAACCGACATATGAGCCTGATTGACCACATTGGTCATCTCAGTCATATTCTTAATCTGACCGCCACCCGAGTTGATCACATCCCTAAATGCGTCAATGCGGGTTTGTAGCGCCCCTAGACCTTTCTTGGTAGCACCGGTACCTACAGCGGCAAGCGAACCGCTCTTAAGGGCGCTAGTCCAACTAGTAAGCCTGAAAGTCGCCTTATCCAAGTTCCTAGTAAACTGACTAAGGGCTGTCTCTCTTTTCTTACTAGCATTACGTTGAGATCTGGCCGATTGCTTTAGTGAATCTGTAATATCACCAGTGGCATTACCTAATTCTTGCTGCTTTCGGCGGATAAAGGTCTGACCATCATCACCAGTAGAAGATGATTTAGGTTGACGACTATCTCCTTGGATAGCCTTTAGGGGCTGCTGGGCCTTCCAAGAATCCCAAAACTTCCTAATGAAAGCGTCAGTATCCTTGCTTCCACTTGTCGTAGAAGCCTTCTTCATTTCTTTGGCTTGGCGATCCAGAAGTTGGCGGATCTTTTCGAGCTCGTCAAGACTCAGCTTATCACCCGCAGTCTTATCAAGACGATCCTGAAGGTTTTCAAACAGCGATTTCAACTGCTCAAAAGTAAAGTCAGACATGGCCATCCTCTATAGCTCTGAGTATTTATAGGGTGATTATCTGGGTAGATAATGGAGCGGTAAATATGCGTATAGAATAGGAGTTCATATGGATACCACCAATCCACTATCCCAGTATTGTCGATCAGCTACAGTTCATCAGGCTCTACCAACTGGTGGTCAATTCTTCGAAGAAGGTGAAATTGATCTAGCACTGAACGGAGAGGTGGCAGTTCTTCCTATGACTGCCAGTGACGAAATCATCCTCAAGAATCCAGATGCGCTACTAAATGGTGAGGCTCTAGAACGACTCTTCAAATCATGCGTTCCAGCAATCAAGAACCCCCGTCATATCAGCGTACCCGATATGGATGTGTTACTCCTGGCAATCAAACTGGCTAGCTATGGTGATAACCTGGAAGTCAATGTCACTTGCCCAGAATGTGAGAATGAGTTCTCGACTGAAACGAGCATCAGGGGTCTACTCAGTAGTATCGTTCCAGTGAAGGATGAAGATACGGTTCTCAGAGTCAATGACACCATGGTTATTGAACTCAAACCCTATGACTTTGAGAGCAAGACCATTCTGGATATTAAGACCTTCCAGGAGACCAAAGCACTCCAGTATCTCACAGATAGTGAGCTGACAGAGGATGAACGGCAATCGAAATTCAATTCGGCCTTCGAACGCATGGCTGAATTGAATTTGGATCTCCTGAGTCATTGTATCCGATCCATCACAGTCCCAGAGAGTAAGGTAACTGATATCAAGTATATCGGTGAATTCATCAAGAATACTGATAGAGCGACGATTCAGAAGGTCACCGAGAAGTTGAAGAACCTCAGTGAGTCTGGAATCCCTAAAACCTTAGAAGTGGAATGCCCGAAGGAAGAATGTAAACATAAATGGGCCGCCGGTATGATCTTCGATGCTTCGCGTTTTTTCGAATAAGGCTCTTGGGTCTATCGGCTGAAGATATCCCAGTATTCCTTCAGTCATATATCGAAGACGCAAGGGCCTTAGAGAAACAACTTATCCAGATCAGCTTCTACATGCGTGGTGGGGCACCACTGGATCAGGCTTTTGCCATGACACCTAGACAGCGAAAGTATGCTCTGGAACTCATTGAGGAAAACATCGAACGCACCAATAAGACTGGTGTGATGATGCACTAGAGAGCACCATATTCCAGGTATATGCCAGCTAGATTGGAATCACGAAGTACATGGCGAAACTCAAGATCAAGTCCCTCCGAGATCTCTTGGAATTGTTTGAACAGGTCGGCCAACATCTGATCATTGACCTTCCAAACTCGACTAACCTGGTTGATGACCAACTGGCTGTCGCCGATAAAGACACATTGCTTAATGCCATTGTCTTTGGCCCAAAGAACAGCCCAGATGAGAGCTGACCATTCAGCAATATTGTTGGTACCCTGGCCTAGATCCTTGATAGTATGGGCTCTAGCTTTCTGACCATCCTGGCAAACTACAATACAAGCACTCATACGACCAGGGTTGGGCGCACAACCGCCATCAAAATAGATCTCCATCACACTATCGCCTGAAGTTTATGCGTAATCTCACTGATAACCATTCTGGCATCTGATCGATTCTCAAATCCAAGATAGGCATCACAATCGCTGGTGAGAATCTCTACCGGTGTCTTACCATAGGCCAGGGCACTAGGATTGTATTCATAGAACCAGATGAATTCACCATCCATAAGAGGCGTGAGGCTTTGGATGAAACTGATCAATGAGTCGATATCACCAGACCATCGAATAGCTTTTACTTGCTCGCAGATGTGAGATAAGTTGGAGAAGCCTTGGCGAGTTATGATGATATCTAGCCATTCCTTCTGCTTGATCGACAGAAAGGGCATCTCTTCAAGAAACTCATTGGTCATGTGTTGAATGAATTTCTTCTCCCTATGGGTAGAAGCTTTCACTAAAGGCATGAGATGTGATGATAGGTGAGCAGCTTCAGTGCGACTGAACTTCCATCCAATGAACTCTTCCTGATTGAACTTCTGACGCATAGATCACCTATTGCCCATTATAGCAGTATTTATCTAGTGGCTAACTGATCAGCGAGAGAGAAGAAGTTCAGTCAAATAGATGATCAGAGGAAGGTTTAAAATCTCTTCGAACGACGACTAAGCGATAGTAATAGGTATTTCTGTCAGATCTCTGAGAGCGGCTATTCCTTACGAATTTCGTACGAAATCTTCACGATTCTTTGCGAAAGTTCTCTTTGAACTCATTGATTCTGAACGGCTTGGTAGGAGAACTAATTGGATTAAAAGGCGAAGCAGACCTGAAATGGCGCAGCCGGAATGAACGAACTTGTGAGTGAAGTGACGACTTGCTGTAGGTAGGAAGCAACGGATCTTTACTCCCCCTCACTGAAATAACATTCAATAAGGGGGAGTAGGGTCTTGCTGTTAGAGGTTGTCGCAAGATCTTGAAACTAACACTGATATTACTATCAGCGCCGGGGTCATCCTGTCGGCTTTTCAGTTAGGAACTCTGGAATATGGCGGTAGCGTGATCCACACCTTTCAAGTAGCATGGGTCGCTTGCGAGGTTCCCAGTCATGGGTTTTCCCTCGCTTCCTACGAAGAACCAGAGCTTAAGGGGAAAGTCTGTTTTACACCCCTAAGTTGCTTCTCGGATCACCACCAGCGTTTTCTCCACTGGCTTTGTTTATACTGGTGTGTCGCAGGGTAATACCCATACCTACTAATGTAGGACCCAGTTCGCTCCTAGCAGCTACCATCCCGTCAGTCGTCCGGGCGAAGTTTCTTTAGAATCTAGGCTGTTGAGCTAATATGGTCCGGGTTGGAGCCTGATGCTCGTCCCGGACTCATTTGATTATATTAGGTGTCTGTGGGGCTAGGTATGAGCTATAAAGTAGAATCTACGGGTAGGTCCCTTTGGCCTATTTAGCACGTAGACATTATCCGCCTGGATAATGCGATTCAGCTACATCTGATCGATCTTTCTGGTTAGTATCTCCGCTTCATTGCTGCGAAGATCTTACCAGTCTTGGGTGCGTCAACATCCTGGTATTTGATCATATATACATTCTGGTTATACTTGATGTCAACAACCCAAGGTGTATTGGGCATAGGTTCCAAACCAGGTTGTTGATGAAGGATGATCATATTCCAATGATTGTTGTGCTCGAGATCATGTCCCTGAACCACTAGAGGGTTATCACTATATGGGGTGTAGATCTCAGTCAGCTCTCGGTCTTCATAATAGTAGACCGCATTCAGAGCATTACGTGGAATCTGTAGGTGCCGCTTAGTCGTTAGATCCTGCTTAACCAACAGATCGATTGGCTTGGAATAGAGATCTTCGCCACCTAGGGTTTCATCATTTCGCTTCACGAGCTTTGCTGCTTGATCCTTGTAGAATTCAAGCATTTGGTTAGCCATATTGCGCCGCACCAATGGATGAATTAGGGCCTGAGTAGTGGCGATGCTCATGATGTTAAACATACGATCATCAAGGAACCGTTCACCCTTTGAATCTCGGCCAACTAGCATCTTGCGATGTGGTTCAAGATCCTTTGGAAGTTGAACGTCGTTAGGTGCCTTCTCATAGGCCTTTAGATTGTGGCCTCCTTGGGCCAAAGTTGACCAAAGGTTCTCCCAATCCTTGTGGAGGGCTAGAAGGGTCTCGGGGAAGGCCCTCGCTCTAGGCCCAAGCCCTTCAATGAGGGCGTTATAGTAGTGGAGCTCTTGCTTCATGAATTCTTTGAAGCGTGTCTTATCACTGGGCGATACATCAACCATTAGTGATAGATCCTGATAACGCCGGCCTGATGTCATATTGAACTCCTTTATCCAGAGCTACGATGCGTTCATTGCCCTCTAGGAGTCAATTTCAAAACTTGGTAAATAGGGCGAAGGGTTAACCAGGAGTTTAATGTGACATCGAAGGCTAAGGCGAAGGGCAATTCATGGGAACGCGAGATCTGCGTTTTTCTTGGTGAGACCCTGGGTGGCAACTTTCAGCGCGTTCCAAACAGTGGAGCCTATATGGGTGGCAAGAACGTCTTCCGTAAGGAGTTCCTCAGTGACACCCAACAGCGAGCAGCTAAGGGTGACATCATTCCACCAGATGATCTACCATATCTGAACCTTGAGGCTAAGAATTATGGTGATATCGCGTTCCACCAGATCATTGACGGCCAGTGTAAACAGCTTGATAACTGGATTGATCAGACTGAGGAACCAGCTGATGCTAATGATTTCTCACTAACGATCTTCAAGATCACACGCAAAGGCTCCTGGGTAGCATTCAAAGCTGAATTTCTGCCTCAGTTGGATCTGACTGGCTTGAGTTATGTGACCTATCGGAAGGCCTTTGGAACTCCTGAAGCTTGCGATTATATCATTGTGAGTCATGAAGACTTCTTCAAGCAGAACAAGGGTGCGGTGCGTAAACTTGGTGGTTCTGAAGATTGATTTCATCCTAAGCTAGGATGTAGATAGAGACTTCCTAAACTCCTGGAGATCCTATGAGTCGCCTGTCTCTCAAGACATTGAAGTTGAAGAAGCTACCTTATGGTAGGTTCACTTATCAGGTCTTACTCGGTCGGAATATCCATAATATCGTTCAATGTGAAAGCAACGCAGGTGAAATTGAGAAGATGCGTGATCTCCTCCGTAATACCTGTGTGGGGCATTACCGTTTGGATTATGAACTCAATTGGAGGAGCAAACGTGTCTATACCCATCTGTATCTTTCGAATCCGATGGATCTAGCACTAATCAAATTGGTTCACTCGGATAAGATCCACAAGATCTACAAGATCAAACTTCTAGACGCCTGATCAATTTGATCTGGTGGTCAAAATGAACTCGTAGCTTATAGGCTACTTCTAAATCAGAGGTGGAGATCATCCCACCTCTACCTGACCAATTAGTAAGGTTTAGCTGACTGAGCCAGTCTCCAGCATTCCATGCTTGCTGTGCTGATTTAAACTCAATCTGGTATCCTGGATTATTCTTGGTCTTCCGGGTCTCGAACTTCATCAAGTGGGGTATCCGTGTGCTGTTCCACCCGGTCGAACAGCTTGTTAAAGGCCTCGTGATCCTGAAGCTTCCACATGATCAGGGGTCCAGAGCTCTTCAAGTAGAGCTCGACCTCGCCCGACCTTGGATGATCCTGTAGGATCCAGTCCACGTCCTCTTCGCCAATCTCTCGACGCAGCCTTTTTGCTAGGCGCGAACGTTCCGAGATTCGAGTAATCACGTCCTGTGTGCCTGCGAGAACCGCCCGGATGTTAAAGCCTGAAAAGATCGTCTTGGCATCCCAATCGGCTTCATACCGATTGACCTTTTGAATCTCAAGCCTATTGCCGCTCATCGCGCACTCCGTATTTAACCTTCTATGAATCTAGCACAGGATCAGTCTGAGTCAACCAAATAGAGTTTGTGATGAAGGTGGAAGAGGATGGCATGTTGTTTGGTGCGACAACGCAAAGCGTAATCGGGTGGGTTAGGACCATTCCGTATCATCACAATGTGCCAATCCACACCATGGATACCAATAAATGCTTCACACCATAGCTGGAACTTGGTCCGAAAACGCGCGGTCCTATGTGCCCAGCTGAGCATCTTGCGATGTTTCGGTCGAGGAATGATCAGATCAAACATCAGACCCACGTCAATTTGAACAACATGGCCATATTGGAATCCTCAAGGCCTACATGCCAAAAACCATGCTTGATCTCGCTCCAAACGAGCTGATAACTGTCAGTTCGTGATGTGAGCCATTCATGTACATCATCCCTGATCACCCAGCCACCGCCATACCCTGGTCGCTGACCACTGGCATGTTGCTCATCAATCATCAGACCTTTGATAGCGTAACCGGCATCATAGGAATCTATAGCTACCCAGATCATAACCAAGTTAACTTGAACAACATTGCGTCCTTAGGATCTCTGAAACAAGCAAAGGCACCAAACGTAAGGCCATCACCTTCCATTATCGAACGCTCATACTTGATGGTCCAACGCCAGGTTCCAGCACTACGCTTATAGTCAATAGGCCCTAACCGATCTATAAGCCACTGTCTGATCTCTTTGCCATTCGGATCGCAGAAATTCTGCCCAAACAGGCGCTCATCGTGATAGGGTAGGAAAAGTTCTACAGCCCAACCGCTCATAGCCAGGTCAGCTTAAAGAGCATTGCGTCTGTGGGGTCAACAAACATGATGGATGTCTCACCTTCATCAGTGAAATGATCCCACCACCAACGCTCAGGAGCATTACCCACATGAGTGTTGAGCCATTCTCTACATTCAGGAGTGAGATCAAAGGAGAAGCCTGAGAAGAAACCTATACCTTGTCGTCGCCAGGTCCAAACATCACTAGATAGAGTTTTGGGCAGGGTCATCCACAAACATTCCACAACTCGCCTTGACATCAAAGCCAACGCGGGGCACAATCCTAGACTTCGAGTTGCCGAAAGCCTCAGCCAAATAGTCGAAGTTTCTCTGGATGATCTCTTCGCTGGGTTCTTGACCCTGGGCTGGGCTGTAGGGGTTATACCGCACAAGGTTGAACTTCACCTTAAGACCGCGGAATAAGATTGCCATGATGATCTCCTCGAGTGTTTCGAGGTCGTCATTTTCACCTTCGATGAAAGCCCAGTGGAGAGTTACCAATTCTCCAGTCTTCTGTTGCCATTCAGTTAGCTTCCAAAGAGCCTTATGGGGATCCATGGCCCTGGGTAGCCACCTTTTTCTAAATTCAGATCTGAGGCTATAGAGTGAATAATAGAGTTGTGCTCCAGTGTCTCCAAACACCTCATAGAGCGTTCGATCTGATACTTCTTCTGGCATGATGGTACTGATGTTGTATTTTGCTACCAAGGCATGTTGCTCTGCTAAGCTCTGTAAGGGTCTCTGAACGTCATGCCATGCGTTTAGCACGCTAGGGTTAGCCAAGGGTTCTCCACGTGCCATGAAGTTGTAATTCACCCTTAGGGCATCATCGAATTGACGGTAATGGCGGAAAACATCCAAGGCTTGCTGCTCATAGTCAGCAGGGCTAGCCGGCTCCATCATTGTCTGTCTGGTCTGTGTAAGATGACAGAAACGGCAAGCCTTATTACAACCACTATGGCTGCTCAGATAGGTGATGAAATAGTCTTGCTCACGCCTGACATACCGAGACTCAAACGCCCCACCCAAAGGGTGAGGCGTTACAAAGTTCACACTGGCATCCTCATTGCTGTAAAGGATCTCAGTCATTCTGCTCAGTATCCGTGATATAGGTGGTGAAATTGTTCTCGTATTGAACCAATAGCACCCTTGGTACCCTTGACGTCAATTCATCTTTGTGGCTGATGAGGAAGATATTCTTACCACGATCCCTGGCATTCTTCTTGAGGATCTCTAGGGCCAGGTCCATACCCTTACTATCCATGCCAGCATCTACCAGTTCGTCAATCAGGATCAAATTCATTGGCTTATTCATTGTCTCCCAGACATCACGGAATGCCCATGCGAGAGCCAACACTACTCGGTTCTGCTCACCATTACTCAACTGTGCGAAGTCATACTCGCGTCCTAGTCGAGTAATCTCAACGGATAGATCACTTTGGAAGACTACCTCATGTGGAAGCTGGATCTTATCCAGGTATGAATTGAGTCGCACATTCAGGTAGCTGAGGTTTTGATCGATGATCTTCTTCCTAATGAATGATGTCTTATCGGTCAGCAATTTGAGTAGGAAGTCCTGGTGTTCCTTCAACCTCACCAATTCGTTCAGGTAATCATAGGAGATGTCTTGAAGGCCTGAAGTGCTCAGGTTGGCTATCTGGTCAACAAATGGATTATCTTGAGCTGATTCACGCTGTTGATCAGCTTCCAATTTATCAAGTGTATGGCGATGGTTCATCGCCTGCTCAATATTTGGATAGGAGACCTGTGGCCTTTCACCTAACTCATTGAGTTCTCCAATAGCTTTCTCGAGATCGCCTGCTACAGCAAAGAGTTCTTCCTGAACCTGGCTACGCTCTTCTTCAAAGTGCTTACGCTGGGCTACTAGATCAGCAAGAATCTCCTGGTGCTTATCATCATGAACGTCTTGGCCACATGTATGACATTTCTTCTCATTAGCCGTCTCCAGTTGTGAATCAAGACGCTGGATGGAAGACTCAGCTGAATTATAGGTCTTCTCCACGCGAGAAGCATCGCGTTCAAACCTCATCACTTCTTGTGAAATACGGTTGAATTCCGTTAGGAGACGTTGGTTATTGATCTCCGTCTCAATGTCAATTTCTTTGAGTTGATCAATAGCCATCTGGAGTTTCTCCAATTTCTTGGCGTGCTCCTTATCCCAGATGGTTCCTTTGAACTTGAGATCATTGATCGTCTTCTGGATACGATCATTGTTATCAATTAGGATCTTGATCCTAAGCTCTTCACCTTTGATCTCATCCTTAATCTCTTTGACCAAGACTTTGAGCTGCTCTGCTTTGCTCGATAGCTGGGTAATACCTAGGAGCTCTTCAATAACCACCCTCTGGTCCTTGGCATTCATCTCCAGGAAGGGTGTAGTCTTACTGTGAAGGGCGACAATGTGTTTGAAGAGTGTATGCGAGCAACCGATAGTCTTCTCGATTTCTTCCTGGGTGATCTTGCTCTCTCCATGAGCTTCATTATCACCATCCTGTGTCACCAAACCATCATTGACATAGAAGCGAAGAAAGTTCGGTTTGCGACCTCGTTCGATGCGATAGCTCTTGTTACCAATGTCAAAATCCAAAGATACTGACATCTGCTTCTGGTTGATCTTGTTGATCAGGTTATCCTTGCGGATCTGCGTCAACGCTTCACCATATAGCGCATAACAAATGGCCTGGGCCAGTGTCGTCTTACCCACGCCGTTGCGTGAGCCACCACTACCCTGATCCACATTCTCACCAAGAATCAAAGTGAGGCCATGTTCATCCAATTGAACTGCCTGAGTCGTATTACCAACACTGAGGAAGTTCTTCATCGTTATCGTGCGGATCTTTATCATTTTGCTTTTCCCGCTGAAGTGAGAAACTTTAGTGGCCTTGCTAAGGTGTTGTTGACCTGATCAATTACACCCTTACTCCTAGCATCAATTATCTCACCTTCGAAGTTGATGCCGGTAGCCAATTTGGTCATAACTGGATCTATGGCTAGAGTTTTGTCAGTAAAGACGTAGAAACCATGAGCCATCATCAATATGGCATATTCTACATTCTGATCGCCCAGAATGTCACGAATGCCCTTAACCGTTTTCATAAAATCCGCACTAGTCATCTTCTGGTTGTTCTTCACAAACCAGTAGGCATGACAAACCTGCGTGACATCCTGGCTCATCATTAACATATCAAGCTGCCAAGGTTCGAATACCATCAAGCAAGCCCTCGGTAGATCTCAATCAATAGGTTCTTATCAACCGTTAGACTGTCGATGGCGTTAAGCCCTTCAATGACTATCTGGTCAACTGATCGGAAGATCACATCCTCACCAAATGACTGCTCATCATCCGATTTGGTACCTGGCAAGACATCAATCTTACGTGGGCTGAAATGTGCGTTGAATGTCTCTTTGATGAATTGGGCTTCATCATAGTTGATCGCCACGTCCGTGGTAATGCGGGCATAGGTGAGCTCATCAATCAGAGTAGTTGGATTCTCCAACAAATCTGTCATTTTGAAGGTGCGATACTTTGGAGCACCAGGCCATGCTTTGAATTCGGGTTCCTTCCCCCATTCCAACAGCATCATACCACGATCATCATCCCACGCATCAGCAAAGTTATGGGGGAAAGGGTTGCCCAGGTAGCAGATTTTGTTCTTGGCCTGACGTTTATGAAAATGGCCGCTGAATGCCCAATAGGTCACATCATCAAAATGGCTAGCGTTCAGACCACCATGATCTGGCATTTCAACCATCGCATTCATCATGAAGTGCGGTAGTTCAAAATGGCCAAACATGTAGTCTGACTTCTTCGCCAGTTTCTGGATCTGCTTGTAATCATTTCCCACAAGCCATGGGCAGAATGTCACTCCACCAACTGTCAGAAAGTCGTTGATGATGGTGATGTTTTTGAGGTTTCTACCAATGGCGATACTGGATATCTCACGTTTCTCCTTATAGTAGAGATCGTGATTACCAGGAATGAAGTAGAAGTTATCAAACTCGTTGGCTAGTCGCTCCATATTGCTGAGCGAATAGTTGAGAGTTGATACATGGATGGCATGACGATTATCATGCCAATCTCCGGTGAAGATGATCGTATCAGCACCAAATGATTTGGCCTGATCAATAAACCACTTTACGAATGACTCACAATCTTGATTATGCTGGCGGTCGTTGTTCTTCTTACCGAAATGAATATCGGTAAAAACTGCCGCCTTCTGAAAGAGCTGATTGCTCATATGGTCTCCTAGTTTGCTCTGATCGTAGATACCTGGTTACCCAGATGTCACTATTCAGGCTGACTTCTTAGGAGCCCCTCTTCGCACTACCTTCTTCTGCTCAGGCACTTCACCATTCGCAATAGCCCGCTGTGCTAGCGAATTATCAATCTGCCGGGTCATACTAGGTGTGACACCATTCATGACTAGGAGGTCATCTCGAATATTCTGGTTACGCTTCTCAAGATTCAACACGCGAGTGAAAGCGTTACTGACAGTCACGGTGTAATAGGCGAATGGGTTGTCAGAACGAGATTCATTGAACTGTAGACCCATGAGACTCAACTGGAGCAATGCCTGCGATTTCATCTCCTCCAGGTAGGTGTAACCTCTCCAATTGCCACGCTGACCATATCGCTCAACTAGTTTCATAAACATGAGGGCGAGGCGATTGGTAATCTTACCATGATCCTGTGAAAAGACGCCATTATCCAAAGCATCCTTCCAATGTGAACGACCTACCTCTGTGATCTGATCATCCAGAATAGCAAAATGCTTGAATGGGGGAAAGTTCAGGCGAACGTGATGATCGGCAACACTCTTTGGATTCTTGACCCGACCTTCTTCCAATGGAATATGATCATGAGTCATTACTCGGAAGACGAGGCTTTCTAGGGGAATACTATCTGGATCGATGTCATCGATTTTGATCTGATGATTCTTATAGCCCTGATCCTTGAGTGCCTGCTTTTGGGCCTGAATCATCTTCTTGGCTTTGATAGCTCTGGTTTGCGCAATAAGATCATCGTCGATAGCTTCAACGGATTCCGCAATCGCGTCGTAATTCTCATAAGCCTTGTCGATGAAATAGCTGTAGGAATTCTTGGACTTGTGGATCTCACTTAGGAGTTCCTTATTGGTGAGGTAGTTCACTTTTGGTGGTAGAGCCATTCCGGGGGCCGCTCCTTTTTGTTCTGTTCTTAGCGGTTTCTATATTGTGCCCCACATAGGTAGTACGCTATTGGTTAGCACTTAGTTGTTTTAACGGATCGTCACCTGAATGTCACTATTGGTGTGACTTCTTGAATCTATAGATCCAAATAGTAGTGGTTAATGGAGCGGTAAATATGGCTGGAGGCCAGAATAATCAGGTAGCTCTTATGGTTGGTCGGCTAAATCCTCCAACTAGAGGTCATGGTATTCTGATCAGTAGGCTCAGGGAGATTGCTTTGCGTCTTGGTGCTCGCCCCATCCTATACATTGTGGATGGTGAGAAGAGCAGCAAGGATAAAACAAAGAACCCTTTGACTGCTGAGCAGCGTCTAGCACTCACCAGGAAGCTCTATCCTGGTATTATGGTTGATGTTGTATCATCGGCCTATGAAGCTTTAGAGGTTTTGGATCTACAAGGGTTGAAACCAAAGGCTTGGATTGCTGGTTCGGATCGTGCTTCCAACTACCGCAAGCTCGTGGCTAGCGAAAAACTAGATTGCGAGGTGTTTGAGGTGGATCGTGAGGCCGGTGAAGCAGATGGTATTTCGGCTACTGCGGCGCGCCAAGCGGCTCTAGATGGTAATATGGTTGAGTTTGCTCACCACATGCCAGAACTCTCACATACTGATCTTGCGGATATTGCTAGAATGATTCGCGAGGCTACTGATGGCAGTCACCAAGGAACAAGTTAATAACGCTGAATCTACTTGGGAATATCATAAGCAAACTCTTGCCAATATGCAGAGTCTGGTTGATTCCGATAACCAGGATATTCTTGATCTACAACAGCAATATCAAGACATTCAAGATCAGATCAATAACACGCCGTCTGGCACAAACACTGATCAATTATACGCAGAACTGAACCAAACGACTAATTTGATCTTTCAGGCCAAAAGTAGCCGAGACCAACACACGATAGATGCTACTAATTATCAACAGCAATACGTGGATCCCTCGTATAATGACTTCGAGAACTTACAATCACAATATGCTGTTGATGAATCCTCACCGATTAATGCCACAACACAGAACCCAATTCAACCTGTAAGTAGTGGTTCTGGTCAATCAACAATTACTACTGTTTCTGTTCCAGCGAGTCAGTATGCTCAGGATAACTTGGATTCCAGCAACGCCTCACTCGTAAATACCAATACTCCGGTGCCCTTAACCAGAGATACTCAAGTAACTGGTGATCTATTGGTTGCGGCAAACCAATCAGTTGTGAATGCCCAGGCATCGCTAGATGGCGCTCTTGAAAACTTCGGCTACGATAGTCCAGAATATGCTTCAGCTAAGGCTGATCTAATAGACGCTCAAACCAGCTATGAATCTGCTAGGGATGATTTTGAGGATTCATTGGGCCAATCAGACCAGGCGGTTGCTAATGATCTCTTGAATACTGATATCAATCCAGAAGTAGATCCAGTGACTTCGTTGGATCTAACAGATGAGAATAATCAACTTAATGCGGCCCTAGGCACCACGCCGTCAAGTGACGCGCCGCCTGATGGCACATCACCTGACATTACAGTAACTGGTCACAAGATAGATGTGAGAGTTCGCCTTCGACCCAAAGAGCGGAATGGTACAACCTATCCTTTCTTCGGTGATAAGGATAGCGTTCTCTACATGCTCAATGAGACTAATGGAGCGTTCTTCCCCTACACGCCTACCATTACCTTACAGCACAAAGTTAATTATAGCCAAATGACGCCGACCCACGCGAATACTGACTATTACACCTACACCAACACACCAGCGGTACAGATCCAGATAGAAGGCCAATTCAGCGCACAGAACCTCGATGAAGCAAGGTACACGCTTGCGTGTATGCATTTCTTCCGCAGCGCCACCAAGATGCATTTTGGTGAATATGAAAGGCAACAAGGCACGGCAGGTCTTCCACCACCACCTTTGGTTCTAAGTGGTTATGGTGAGTTCATGTTTAATGAACTCACTGTCATTCTCACCGATTTCTCCATGAATCTTCCAAATAACGTGAATTACTTGGAGGTAACTATGAGTGATGGCACTCTCGCATGGGTTCCTAGTCTGACTACTATGACTGTCAATTGTGTAGTTCAGCAGACGCCGAAACAACAGAAAGAAGAATTTAACCTGGCTGACTTTGTGAATGGTAAAATGTTTGGTCATGGCTCAGCAACTAGTGGAGCCGCAGATAAGGGGTGGATCTAAATGAGTATAGTCAAATATGGCCCAACAAGCCCCTATTACACAACCCAGCAGACCAGTTGGTTTCTGAGTAATCTATCATACCGATCTATCCCCCGAGATAGTACGGATATCTTCATTCCGGCTCTTGCTAGTAAGTATGAGAATCGACCTGATCTCTTATCATATGACCAATACAACACACCCAATTATTGGTGGATCTTCATGATCCTAAACCCTAATGTGATCAAAGATCCTATCTATGATATGAAGACTGGAATGAGTCTCTACATTCCAACTTTGAATCGTCTTTCAACACTTTCGAAGGCTTCCTAATGCCAATTCTTCTTCCTAATCTAGCAGAGAACCTGGTTAAGAAGGTCACGGATTTAGTAGCTTCACCCTCAGAGGATGAGGATCTTGGTGGTAAGACTACCAGTAGTTCTGGAAGCAAAGACCCAAACGCCAAGCCTTCAGATCAACCTTCACCCAAACAAGATCCTGGTGTTATCCGAGATGGTGACGGTACAGGGGAGGATGTACTCAATAAAATAGGATTTGAACCAGTACCGAATCCTATGAGTGAAGTGTTTCAACCATCTTATCATTTCTCCTTCTATCTTGATAGTGAGTTCCCCCAGGAGCAGGGTAAGGGTAATGAATTTGTGATTGCTGAAACTGGTTTGACTGGTATGAATATCCAGGATGTAACTATTGATTCTGTAATCGGCCCTAACATTCGTACCAAAAATGCTCTAACAACTAACGTGACTATCAGGATTTATGAACCTTATGGAGCAATGCTTCCAGATCTTCTATACCAAGCTGCTGTCACCAAACAGATTTACAACTACCTTAAGGCACCTTGGTTTCTTAAGCTAAAGCTGTGGGGCTATGATGAAGATGGCCACATGGCTAAAATTGGTGATAATTGGATTTGGCAGCTAACCCTTGTTGATATTCAATCTGATATCAATGAAACAGGATCTATGCACACTATTACAGCCGTTCCATTAAATGAGACGGCTCTGGATAACCAATATGGTATTCTACCAAGTACCGCTAATGCGACAGGCAATACTGTTGGAGAGGCACTTAAGAATGTCATCACCGCTATGAATAACGATGTGCCAAGAAAGTACGGTAAGACGGCTGTTCCTTTCATTGAATATGCGGTTGAAGCTAGAGACTATCCTTTTGATACGAAAGTAGGAATCAAGAATCCATTTGATCATCCACTCACATCAAGTGTTCCTACGGTCGCAAACCAGGGTTCTGATCCAACTTATGGAACTCAAGGTGGTCAGTTTAGTTCTGGTACTGACTTTCCTGCTATTGTTGATATGGTTTTGGCTCATTGCCACACAGCTATCAGAATGGCCAGACTTTCTCGTGAATTGCCACCTACTGTGGGTGACGATGATGAAAAAGAAATTAGAGATGTCATGTCAATCATGCATTGTGTTGATTCGAAGGTGGAATACAAAGACTACAATCCAGTCCAGGGCAATTATAGTAGAAAGATCACCTACATTATCAGACCCTACCCAACTCTACGCCTCTTGACGTCAATGGGTCTAGCTAAGAACTTTGATAAGAATGCCAAATTGAATAAGCAAAAGGCATCATTCGCTATCCAACAGGCATTCCTTCGCAAGGAATATGATTACATCTTCACTGGTATGAATACTGAAGTGTTGAAGTTCGATATCAGTATCAACTTCAACTGGGCAGTATCCGTGCCAAGAGTTCAGGGTAAACTCACCTTCACTGGAACTCCAGCTCAGATAGACCCTTCCAAAGATGCGGCAACTCAGAGTCAAGATGTATCGAGTTCGTATGATGATTTAGTGAGCACAAGGAAGGCCCTAGATGATTTCAACGCAGAATATGACCAACCTGGACAAACTCTGACAGCTGATCAGCAAGCTCAAAAGGCTAAACTACAAGCCGACTATGATGCTGCGAATAAAAAGAATGAGCAGCTATCAACAATAGCCGGCAAGAGTGAAGACGCAGCGAAAGCCGCCATTCCACCAAGAAAATTACCACCAGGTCAAAATGGTGCTATCCTCGATGGTGAAGATCTTGTTTATGAGAATACCCAAAATCCGAACTACCAAGGTGCTGATCAGGGTAGTCAAAGCTTCATGCCTATTACAATTACTCAAGATTCTGGTAATCCAGGTGCTCGAGCGACTACTGGCACTAGTAATGATAATGATCCATATAAGACAGTCTACGGTACTCTGTTGAATCAGCTCTATGGAACAATGGATACTAATCTCCAAGCCATAGAACTTCAGATTAAAGGTGATCCTTATTGGCTAGGCCCTGGTAACTCTGGTGAACCATTCGATTCACCAAGTACTGATGATAGGATTAATCAGTACAATGGCGAGCACATGTTTGTTTTCAAATTCAAACTACCCCAGGGTTACGACAATGCGACAGGAACTGTTTCGCTTCCTGCCGATCAGAATCCTAACTCGTCATCCAATGCGGCCCCGGCCACCGGTTCGGGGGATAATGCCAATACATCAAAGGGTAGTGGCGGCAACAGTGATATCTTCACTGGATTCTACGCTTGTAATATGGTAACCAATAGATTCTCCGGTGGCCAGTTCACGCAGGATATCAGCGCATACCGCATTCCTGGTTGGAGTTTTGAAGATATTATCGAAGGGCGAACGTCAAGTGTTGATGAAAGTCCTACACTTACCAATAGTCCGGCATCGAGTGGGCCTCAAACGACGGGCCAATCCAAAGGCACCCCTCAACCGACATCTCAGGCTAACAACAAACTATCACCCTATGGTCAGGCCAATGTTCCATTCTCCGATGTTAAGGCGAAGATTCAGGCAGCGGAAGGAACACCACATCTGGGTGGTTATAATACTTTGGTCTATAACACCAGTCCTACCAACAATGCTGCGGGTCTTACCCAACAGGATCTCACCAGCATGACCATGGGTCAAGTGTATAACTATCAGAAAACCGTAATGATTCCTGCGACTAAGGGATTTGACGGTAATCAGTCTTCCTCTGCGGTCGGTGCTTATCAATTTGTAAGCGGAACCCTGGCTGAGAATGCTCGAGATGTCTATGGTAATGATTGGCAGAATGTGACATTTAGCCCAGCAACCCAAGATGCCTTGGCAGAGAATCTTTGGAATAAGGTCCGAGGTAACCCAACACAATTATCACAAACTTGGGCGGCCTTTGGTGCTACCTCGATTAAGGAATAACAATGTCTAGTCGTAGCTTTGGTCGTTCATTTCGTACCCCACGTGGATATCAACAGGATCCAGGTGGCCGCATCAATCTACTCAATCAGGTCTATCTGGGCTTTGTTAAGAATAACAAGGATGCCTTCAAACTTGGTCGACTTCAGGTTTGGATACCTGAATTAAGTTCAAACCCAGACGATGAACTTTCATGGCTTACCGTTCAGTATTGCTCGCCTTTTGCTGGTGCGACCAACCCCAAGGATAACACCAAGCAGGGTAAGAAACTCGCCGATACCCAACAATCATATGGCTGGTGGGCTGTTCCGCCCGATCTCGAAAATGAAGTAGTGGTCATGTTCATCAATGGTGACCCCAATAGGGGCATCTATATTGGTGGCCTCTACCAGAGCTTCATGAATCATATGGTGCCTGGCATTCCGACCAATAACTCATACGATCCAGGCGTTGATGGGGCCAACCCACCAGTCGCTGAATATAATCGTTGGGATCCGAACGTCCCCAATTCTGATAATCACACCCGCGCTCGCTTCGATCCCCTACATGAGGGTCTACAAGCCCAAGGCCTCTATGAGGATACCAGCAGGGGTCCGACTGATGCTGGTGCTCGTCGTGACGAGATAAGCAAAGTTTACGGCTTCAAGAGCCCAGGTGGTCATCAGCTGGTGTTTGATGATGGTGATGATTCATCGATACGTATTCGCACCAAGACCGGTGCTCAAATCTATATCAATGATGCTACTGGTTACGTCTACCTCATATCTGGTAATGGTAACAGTTGGCTCGAGGTTAGCGACGATGGAATTGATGCCTATTCCGCAAAGAGTATCAGTCTGAGGAGTCAGGGTGATTTGAATTTCCATGCTGATGGTCAGATCAATATGAATGCCATCAAATCATGGAATGCTTATGGGGCTGGTGGTGGTTCCATGCAATTCGGTAAGAATCTAGAAGTTCTTACTGGCGCGGCTTGTAACATCAGTGCTGCCGGTGATATGAATCTATTGAGCAAGGGTGCGGCCAATGTCACCGCTAGTGGCAACGCTAGTATCCAGGCTGGTGGAACGGCAGCCGTGGAATCAGGAGGAGTCTTCGGTATAACGGCAGGCGGCAATCTATTCCTCAAAGGAGCACAGATCCAACAGAATGGTGGTAATGGTCCAAAACCAACTAAGGCCACTGAAGCACAAGGTCCAAAACCTACACGCCTAGCTGATCGCGAACTCAACCCAAGCTCTGGATACCCTGATAGTAGCACCATGAGTATTTGTTCCAGGATGCCTACTCATGAACCATATAATGGTCATCCTGGAACCAAGAGCCCAGCAGCAAGCATGGCTAGTGGATCAGGAACATCTAGCAGTGATAGCGGTGCTGAAGGAACTGACAGTGTGGAGGAAGAAGGCCAGGGTGGTGAAGTTGATGATACCCAGCCAGCTGTAATTCCGGATGATGGCACCAAGTTTTGTTGCCCAGTTACTGGTATTGGTGGCTCACCCTTTGGTTATCGTATCCATCCAGTGCTCAAGGTTAAGAAGATGCATACCGGTGTTGATATTCGTCATACACCGGTCGGAACACCTATCTATGCCAGTAAGGCAGGAACAGTAACCTTTGCTGGAACAAAGGGTGGTTATGGTAACTGTACGATTATCGATCATGGGAATGGAATTAGTACGCTATATGCTCACCAGAGTGCTATCCTGGTAAGCAAGGGTCAGAAGGTCGCCCAGATGGCGCAAATTGGTAAGGTGGGAGCCACGGGTAGAGTCACTGGTCCACACCTCCACTTTGAGGTGCGTCAGGGTGGATCACCCATCAACCCAGCACAGGTAATACCCTTTGCTACCGGTAAGGCTATGAAGGCAGGAGATCAGAAACAATAAGAGGCATGTGCCTCTTATTGATTTGGAATGCCTTTAATGGGATTCATACCCCGACATTCGCGCATCATGTTGATAAACATAGCACCTTGCTCAATCGCATCATCAATTGCCACATGAGTGTGTGGAAGATCATCGAACCAGTGCTTTGGCATAGTGCGCTTGCTACACGATTGAAAATGTCGACCAAGGATAGCCCAGGCATAACTCTTAACATCGACGGCTCGGCTGAAGCTAAATGGGTTATTACCTAGGTATTTCACACAGTAGTAGTCGATCCATTTGAAATCGTAGACCGCTGGATAACCGACAAAAATTGGCTGACCTGGTAGTGATTTTAGCCATGCTTCATACCGAGCCATAGCTACTGCTGGATCTTGAATGTTTTGACGTGTTGCTCGATAGGCTCGTCGATTGGCTTCACTCTCATTCCAGAACCTCATGGTATCCTCACAAGGTTCAGCACCTTCGAGCAACTCCAAATTGGCCTCAAACGTGCCTACAAGGTTCTTCTCGACATCGAAGGCTGCCGTAGCGAAACTGAGCATACTAGAAAGACCAGGACACTTGCCATCGGCCTCAATGTCAGTCATACAATAGATTTCTGGTTTACCACCCATACGTTCATTTCTCGACCGATTGACACGGTTCTCAATCTTGTGGTTTGGAATTGCGCTTCTCTTTGCGAGCAGCCGCTCTCTTGGCCGCCCGGATCTCTTCTGGATCATCGTGCCATTTTAGATTGAGCTCATCGGGACTCTTAAGCTCAGGCACCTTCAGAGTTCTCTTCCCCCTGGATCCTCTAACGATGACCGGATGAGTTACTACCTTGGAGATGCTCTCGAATTTCTCGCGATCCGCAACAGCTTTGGGATCGTCATCAACCTCTGGATTATCCATATTGCTACTTTGGACTACCTACTACCTGAATGTCAATATGTGGCTTTCTGGTTATCTATGCGGTTTATAAGGGCTATAAATACGCATACATTGGAGGGTAGAATGGCTCAGCGCAGACTATTCATTGGTTTCAGTACTCAAGATATGACAGGCAAGCGCGGCTGGTCGGTAAGTGATATCGACCTGGTTAAGCGTGATCTGCTCAATGAATTCATGACCCGAAAGGGTGAGCGTCTGATGCTGCCTACCTTCGGAACCATTATCTGGGATCTGCTTTTTGAACCATTTACTGATTCAACCAAAGCAGCCGTTGTTGATGATGTGACTCGGATTGTGGGTCATGATCCTAGGGTTCAACTCCAAAGCACCAACGTATCTACATCTATCCATGGAATCATGGTAGCCATTGAACTCAAGTATGTGCCCTTCGACGTTGTTGGCACTTTTTCGCTAGAGTTTGATCGCCGTTCTCTTGAGAGGATTTAAGAATGGCCCAAAGCCAACGCCAAAGTGAACTCTTCGCCGGTAATGACTGGTTGGCTGCCTATCGTGCGTTTACTGAGGTCAACCTTAACGCCTTTGACTTCAACACGATCCGTCAAGCTATGGTGGATTACATTCGTCGTAACTACCCCGAGGATTTCAACGATTGGATTGAATCATCGGAATTCGTGGCGATCATTGATCTGCTATCCTACCTGGGTCAGAGTCTGGCCTTCAGGATGGATATCAACGCACGTGAAAACTTCCTCGATGTGGCAAGACGTCGTGAATCCATTCTCCGCCTGGCCCGTTCACTCTCCTACAACGCAAAGCGCAACTATCCGGCGCGTGGTCTTGCGAAATTGAATGAGATTCGCACCACGCATGACGTTTATGATTCCACGGGTAAGAACCTCAACAATATCGCCATCCGTTGGGATGATCCAAACAATGCTGATTGGTTTGAGCAGTGGATTCTGGTTCTGAATGCTAGCCTTATTTCGACTAATCCTTTCGGTGTTCCTCTGAAGACTGAGAACCTGGATGGTATCGAGACTCAGCTCTATCGGTTCAACAACATTCCAACCACTGCTGGTAACTTTCCATTCAGCACTATCGTGAATAACCAGACCTATAGTTTCGATGTATGTAACGCTGACTTCAATGCTACCTATGGTTTCGTAGAGCAGACACCCAATCCAAGTGCTCCGTTCCATATCATCTACAGGTCAGATGGCAACGGTAATAGTTCGGTCAATACTGGGTTCTTTGTTTACTTCAAACAGGGCACCCTAGAGAAGCAGGATTTTGGTATCACTGAACCTATTGAGAATAGGACGATCTCCATTGCGGTCAACAACATCAATGAGACTGATGTATGGGTTCAGAGTGTTGATGATCTTGGATCAGTTCTATCGGATGGTGATTGGACCCGCGTTGGATATGTTCCAACCGATGACATCACAAAGATCCTACTCACAACTGAGAATGTTACCTATAACAATATCGATCCAGAGATCCAATCAATCTACCAGGTGACAACCCAGGAGAATGATCAACTTTCTTTGAGGTTTGGAGACGGTCGTTTCGGTAAATCACCAGTCGGTAATCTACGAGTATGGTATCGAGTTTCTTCCGGTGAGAACCTCACGATCCGCCCAGAAGACATGCAGGGTGTGGCAATCAGTGTTCCGTTCTACGCACCCAACAATGCTCAGAAGCGTATCAGCCTAAGTTTCAATCTACAGGAATCAGTAAACAACGGCGTTCCTGCGGAGACCAATACTGAAATCCGTCGTCGAGCATCGCGAGTCTACGGTACTCAGGGTCGTATGGTCAGCGGTTCTGATTACAATGAGCTACCTGTACAAACAAATCTCGCAGTCAAGTTGAAAGCGGTGAACCGAGTTTATTCGGGTCAAAGCCGTTACATTGATCTCAATGATCCAACAGGCAATTACCAGAATACCAATGTCTTCGCTGATGATGGTGCGTTCTATTTGGATGAATCATCCGAATCAATTGAGGTCAGTCATCTAACTGCTACCACTGAGGAGATTATGAATACCTACCTCAGCGATGCCGCGGCGAGTATTCCCCTGAGGGACTTCTTCTCCAATTACCTGTATCGTCAGTTACCAGATGACCGTATTGATATCACCAACAACTATACGGTTGAATATGATCTTACGAGTCAGGTTCATCGGGCAGTTGAGGAGAACTTGGATCTAAATCGAACCTTTGCTCTCGGCTTCAACAATGATCCTACTAAGGGTTGGTATGTGCTTCAGAGTAGTGAAGTAGATCCTGATCTCACGGCCCAGTATGAGGTTGATGAGAACGGCATGGGACCTCATAGCTGGCTCATCTATTGCGAATACAACAGCAACTTCTGGAGAATCACTTCTCGCGGTCTCTATTACGTATTTGAGTCTGAACGTGATTGTAAGTTCTATTTCGTATCTGAATACAAATCCATTGATCCAAATACGGGTCAGGCCGGTTCTGATACCATTTCTATCCTCAAAGCACCTAACAATTTCAAGGGGCTGCGTCTTTATCAGGATACCACCCTACAAACTCCTTTGAGCACCGATCTGGTTCTTAAGTTGGAGGATGCCTTCCTCTACCCTGATGGTTTTCAGGATCCTAGTAAGGTCAAAGTCCGCTTCAATGATCGGAATGGTGATGATATTCCAGACGTGCCTTATACCTACAAGGTTCTTAAGAATATCAACCCTGATCAGAATGCGATTGTTCATCTCCAGACCTTTGACACATCGGGTTATCCAATCGATGAACTCATCACCCGTTTGGAGTATGACGCAGTCAATAATGCGTTCACAACGCAACTCCTACCTGGTGATTATGGCTATTTTGAGAAACTGAATGGTCAGATCCGAACTGTTGACATTTACATGGGTCAGGCCGATCATCTGATACCGGTAATTGATTCATCCGATCGCATAGCAACTGATTTAGTGGTCAATTACTACCCAGTGAGTTACACGGTTGGTAATCAGCAATTCAGTGTTCGAGAGGGCGTGAATGATCTGATCTATAGGTGGAAACACTTCGCACCATCCAATCATCGTATTGATCCAGCAATCAGCAATATCATTGACATCTTCGTTCTCACCCGAGAATACAATGACGCAATGACGAGTTGGCGCAATGCTGGTTCGGATCTTTCGACAATGCCTAAACCACCTAGCGAGCTCACTCTGAGAACCACATTCAGTGGTCTTGAAGATTTCAAGATGTTCAGTGATGAGATCATCTGGCGACCAGTGAAGTTCAAATTGCTGTTTGGTCAATCAGCCGCACCAGAATACCAGGCTAAGTTCAAGGTAGTTCCATTAGCTGGAACGAGCCTAAGTGATGGTGAGATTAAGAGCCAGATGATCACGGCCATACGAGATTTCTTCGAGGTAAGTAATTGGGATTTCGGTGAGACGTTCTACTTCTCTGAACTTAGCGCCTACATTCATAGGCAGATGAGTACCGCAATATCGAGCGTAGAAATTGTTCCAGTTCTTGACGACAGTTATTTTGGTAATTTGAGAGAGATTCGATCCAATCCAGATGAATTGTTCTTCACGACGGCACAGGTCAGCGACATTGACATCATTACGGCTAACACGCCGACGACTCTCAGGATTAGGTAATGGCCAACAAGACCAACCGTAACCCCTTCGCATTTACACCCGTACTTCTGGACCAGGAAGTTCATGAAAAGCGTCGTGTGATCAAACAGCTTCCGGCTGTTCATCAGACTGAAACGCTTCAGAAGTTCTTCGGTGCCAGTGCGGATAACCTTTTCGATCCAGGCAAGGGTAAACCCATTAATGGCTATGTGGGTCAGAAACCGCTTTGGTATGATCCTGACCAGGATTACTACCTAGAAGAGTCGACTAGCGATCGCACCTTCTACCAGCTTGAAGCAAGCATGGTTAGTAAGAATACAGAAGGTCAACTTACAGACCTTCTACCCTATCCTGATCTGATTAATCAACTGCGATTCCAGGGGGCTCTGGTAAACAACCACAATAGGCTGTTTAGCCAAGATTACTACACTTGGTGCCCACCGATTAATCTGGATAAGATAGTCAACTTTCGTCAGTATGTCTGGCTTCCGCTAAGTGATATACCTGATGATCAGGCATTCAAGGCAGCTATTCCTGTCTATGGCCCAACAAGCACTGTAATCAGCACGGGTCAGACTAACATCTATGACCTTCCTGGTTATGGTTCAACTGATCCTGATTTGGCTCAATATTACCAGCTTGGTGATGTGACCAATAGCAATGTCATTGCTCTAGTTGATGGCCAACCCAAGAGCGTCACGATCGTTGGTCAGACGGTTAAATTCGCGCAAAAACCCGCTACTGATGCTGTGGTTCAGATTAGCGTATTCAGTGACCTAATGAATAATGCTGTTGGTCTAACATCGGCTAATCCTAAGGCTTTTGGTGGTGTTTCGCTTTCAAGTGGTATGCGTATCAGCATCCAATTGGATAACAACACCGACTACACTAAGAATGATGTATGGATCGTTGAGGGTGTGGGTCAGAGCATCTACTTGATCAAAGAGACGGTTGGTGGAACTATCGAACCAGACTACATGGTAGTAGCCCGTGGTTCGAAGAATGAGAATGAATGGTCAACTTGTAATCGTTGGTTCCATGCTTCAACACTATCAGGGAATCTAGATCCAGATTTCGTTCTTGCGCATCGTGCGAACCGTCCAATCATTGAGTTCAATAGTGAGCTTGAGCTCTACAATTACGGAACCATTCGTCGTCTACCCGTTGATATCGTGGTCGAGTCTATTGAAGACCTCAATGCGGCTCTGAACCTGACACCACAGAGTGTAACTCTGGATGGTATAACGATCACAACCCAGGGCACCAATAAGATCACAGTTTATGCGACCAATCCTGATACTGGATTGGCTTATGGTAATGTTGAATCTATTCGCCTGATGGTTCGCAATACTGTCAATGATCTACTGAATGACAACATCTTTGTTCTAGTCAATCAGGGTAACGCCCTCAAGTTGATTCTTGAGACTGATGGTGCTGATCCAAGTGGTAACAGTGTATTCGGAGAGGTGTTTAGGGTTCGATTGGGTACCTACCAGGGCAAGAATCTTCATTGGGATGGTAGTAATTGGGTTCTAGCTCAGCAAAAGACTTCGGTGAATCAGGCTCCGCTTTTTGAACTCTATGACCTAAACGGCTTGAGCCTCAAAGATACTGGTGCCTATCCAAACAGCACTTTCCAGGGAAGCAAGATCTTCAATTATCAGGTTGATGATACTGGGACGAGAATTGCTGATGCTATTCTTGGTATTCCATTGGTTTACGATAACCAGGGCCAGATCCTATTTGAGAACTTCATCAGCACGCAGATCTATCAGTATGTCGTGGGTGGTAAGTTCCTTGATATTGAGGGTTTCTACTTCCACAGTGATGATGGCAATCTGAGCAATGATTGGTATAAGGCCGCTCAGAAGACTCGTCAGTTCATGGTTGACCGCTATGTTAGCGATGGCTCAACCAAACTATTCAAGATGAGCCAGCCAGCAGATGAACTGACAGTTACGATTGGTCGGGTTGGAACCAACAAGTCATTCCAGAGTATTGAACTGGTTGAAGATGAGGATTTCATCCGAGTTGGTCAGAATATCATGATCTTTGATGTTACTAATGGTGATATCATTGAGATCCGATCCTTCAATCCTTTAAATCCACCCTCAGATGCTACTGGTCATTATGAGGTGCCTTTGAACCTACAGGCCAACCCAGACAATGAGCAGGTTAGCCTTCTGACTAAGGGTGACTTCTATGATCACTTCTCGGAGATCATCAAGAGCCAGGTCGGGTTCAGTGGTGCGGAATACGCCAACAACAATTACCGTGATACAGCTAAGGCTACCAACCTTGGTACTCACATCATTCAGCACTCGGCTGGCCTACTGAAGACTATGCTACTGGCTGGTTCGAACCAGTTGGATATCACAACTGCCATCCGTTATTCGGATTCTGAGTATTCGAAATTCAAGGCTAAGTTCCTCCAGAAGGTATTGGATTATGTGATCAATAGTCGCCTATCTGGTTCAGCATCCTATGATGTCTGGATTGATACGGCTTTGGATGAGATCAATAAGGGCAAAACCAAGAGCTTCGCATTCTACCTATCTGGTATGGCCAGGAATGCGACCAACTCATTGCCAACATTCATCCCCGCTACACCGAGTTATCTTGGTGTGTATCCCCTCTATCAGCCACAGAGCCTTCAAGATAGCGTTCTAACTACTGATGGAACCATGGTTGATGTCTGGTTTGTGCGTGGTCATGATGGAGCAATTTCTCAGATTGAAGACTCGACGGTTGCTTCTATCTACTTGGCTCTTGAGCAGCGTATCTTTGATAGCGTTCCAGCCGCCATTCGCAATCGTGAACGCCCTATCGTTGACTTTGGAACAGCATATGGTGATCAGTATCGTACCAATGATTACTCTTATGATGAATGGCTTCAGATCCTTCGCCCATCTTTCGAGCGTTGGACGGTAGCTTACCGTCAGGATTATAGGGCTAACGATCAGACCAACACATACGATCCTTGGACCTGGAACTGGGGTTCACAAGGAGTTCCTGGTCATTGGCGTGGTATCTATGAGAAATTCTTTGGGACCCAAAGACCTGATATGACACCATGGGAGAGTCTTGGTTTCACCATTCAGCCGGATTGGTGGCAGGCTCGTTATGGTGCGGCCCCCTATACTAGTGATAACTTGGTTCTTTGGAACGATCTTGAGGCTGGTTACATCCATCAGGGTGATCGCCAAGGTATCAATACGGCTTGGGCACGCCCAGGCCTATCAGAGCATATTCCAGTAGATGGTCAGGGACGACTACGTCATCCTGGCCCAAGGAACCTTCAGGCTTTCACTGCGGTTCCACAGACGACATTGACCTTCCGACCTGATCCGCAGGCCTATGATTCACCAGAGGATTTCGAGGCGGCGATGACTGCTTTTGAATATGATCCTCAGAGCTTCCAAACAGCTTGGACCCAGGTGAATGATCAATCGGAACCAAAGGCCTATCACATCGATGATGTGGTGGTTATGAATGACCTGATTTACATCTGCCGCCAATCACATTCCGCAACGCAGAGTTTTGAGGATGATACCAATACAACTATCAGCGATCCATCGAAGTGCTTCGCTTATGATTTAAGCCTAGGACGTTGGCAGGTCAGCGATATCGTATTGGGATGTGGCATTTGTTCCGCAGTTCCTCTTCCAACTGATCGTATCGCAGAATGGAACTGGGGAGACTTGAGCCCAGTTGAGCAGACCTGGCGTCGTAGTTCTGCTTATGGTTTTGCTGTCGCGACTGCTTCATATCTCATGAAGCCTGCCGCGTTTATTGAGCTTGGTTGGAACACCAAGGATCTTGCCCTGTATTTCACTGGAACTCCTAATGAGCAATACATGGATCAGGATACCATGGGTCGACCACGCCATGCTTCACTCCAGGTTCATGGTGAAGTTCTAGATGACTTCTCACTGGTCACTAAGGTCGGTATCCAACAATGGGTGAGTGATTACCTTGCCAGCAGCAACACTAGTGTGAATACGATCCTGGCTGATAAGGTTAGAGGACTAGGAACCCAGTTGAGCTACAAAGCTGCTGGATTCACAGACTCTTCAACGCTGGTGGTGGTCAGTGATGCGTTTGGTCGAGTGCCAGGGGAAGATGTGAGCGTAAACCTCTATCGTTCACCAAGCATCCGCGAAGAAGTCTACAGTGGTGTGGCGATATCCTGGACTGGTAAGGGATATGAGATCTATGGCTATGACGCCTTGAATCCATATTTCAGTATCATTCCTGGCAACCCCTATGGCAACAAGACATCCGTTGGTAGTGGCGCGGCTAGTGCGGCAGTTCCTGGATGGAGGCCAAACACCTACTATAGTGTGAATATCACAGTGAAGTATGGGGATAACTTCTACCGTGCGTTGAAGACCCATACCAGCTCTGCTTATTTTGATGAAGATCAACCCAACTATTGGACGCAAGTTGCTCGCCCTCAATATGCTGATGGAGCACGTCTTGTTTGGGCCCTAGAGAGTGAAATCGATCCACAGGTCGAGCAGGTATCCTATGGAACAATCCTCAAGACACCCCAGGACGTAGCCGATTTTCTTAATGGTTATGAGCGTTACCTCAAGAGCCGGGGATGGTCGTTCAGTGATCTAGGAACAGACAATGTCTCAGTTCAGGATTGGAAGGATGCGTGCGGTTCATTCATCCTATGGTCTCAAAATGAGAACCGTGTAGTTAGCGATTATATCGCCCTCAGCCCAAGCAGCCGCCTGGTTAGGTTCTCTTCTGATCAAGGAGCTATTCAGCCTATTGAGCAGATTGTGAATGGTCTGTACGCGATTGTAGATCAGAACGGTCAACCTATTGATAACCGTAAGACTCATGTAGTGCGCAGTGATGGTGAACTCACTGTTAGTTGTGATCTAAACAGCAAGGGTATCTTCGGGTTGCGACTCTACGTGAGTGAATATGAGCATGTCTTGGTATTCAATAACCAGACGATCTTCGGTGACACGATCTACAATCCACTGCTCAATATCCACCAGCCCCGCCTGCGTATTCAAGGTTTCAAAACCATGGCTTGGCAGGGTCGTATTGATGCTCCAGGCTTCATTGTTACTGGTGATACACTCACACCAAACTTTGAGAGGGCCGCTGATGACTTCCGTAGGTTCTTCGCATCTGAATCCATGGAGAATAAGACTCTACAGGATCGTGCGCGTGCGAACTTTGGCTATGAAGAGAAGGATTACCTAGATAACCTGCTCTTGACACCAACTAACCAATTTGAGTTCTATCAGGGTATGATTCAGCAGAAGGGTAGCCCAACCTCTATGCGTCGTCTCCTGCGTTCCAACTTCATCCGTAATAACAAGGGCCTACAGCTCTTCGAGGAATGGGCATTCCGAGTTGGTGATTATGGTGGCCAGGAAGTCAGCCCAAGTCTTGACATCCAGATCCGTCAAAGTGAATTCAAACACAACCCACAGTTGATCAGCTTTGGTCAAACCGAGACTGGCACGAGTGTTACGGTTAGCCCCGGAACAATCCAGGTTGTGGATTACACTGATAGCAATGGTCTCCTTGAAACCTTTGATACCCGCTGGCAGTGGCGCCCTGACATGAATAAGATCACCTGGCCGGTGCGTGATTATGGCCAGGGCGATATCATGCCAACTGCTGGCTATGTGAAATTAGATGAAGTTCGCTTCACGGTTCCAACCAAGGAAGCATTCACAACGCTCTACAATGACCAACTCGCGACTGATCAGCCTCTTAAGGATCGTGACCGTGTGTGGGTTTATGGTATCGGTGAAGACTCGCTCGATGATTGGATGACCTACAAGTTCAATGACACTGGCTATGAAGTAATTGATTTTAAGGCTCCGGCGTTTGATGGTCAATCGGTGGTGGCGGTTCTTAACAATAACCTCAACGCTGGTGGAACACAGGGCTTCTACTTGAACCAAATCAATACTGAAGAGCAGTTGATCCTAACCAATCTGACTGGTAGCGATATCAGCGATAGGAACAATTACGTTCCTAAGTTCACTGGTTCATTCACTCTCGATCTTACCAATGCTAGTGCTTCCTATGTTCCTCTGATCACTATGTTGGCTGATCCTCATATGGTAGTTGATCAGATTATCGTAGATGTGACTGAGAAGTTCGCTGATGGTTCTACATTGGTTATTGGTCATGAGAACCAGAATGACTACTTTGTACAGGAACGCCAAGAGACTCCTAGAACCATCTATCCAACCAATTACTCCAGTGAAACAGTCTTGGTTCAGACTCCTGACACTCACTATGTTGGTTCAACCACTCCAACTGCTGATATCACCCTAGTTAGAGTTGGTGTAATGGCCAATGTATGTGGTGAGACTGTAGTTGATTGGGTATGGGTCAGTAACGGAACTACCACTCAAGGAAGCACTACCTTCCTACGACCATCCGATTACTCACCTGACAATACTGATGGCACCTACCAGCAGGTTATTCAGGTTCCAGTCACACCGGGTCAGTCAACCACTGGCACGTTGACTGTCAATATGAATGGCCAACAGACTGATCAACAAGTCATTACGGTCGTACCAAGCAGCCAGTCAGGCCTCAACTTTGTCGATCTAACGACTCCTGGAACCTATCCATTCACATTCAACCAAGATGTGAATGACATTGGTGCTCAGTATATGGCCGCCATGCTCTCGAATACTGGCGCTATAGGCAAGGTATCAATTACTGTCACCTACCATTACACCAAGGGTTTTGAACTGACCACATTGACTGATGGTCAGTTGGTTGGAATCTCAACTAGTAAGGATGGTGGAACAGCAGGCCTCTATACTTGGATTCATACCCGTTATGGAACCTTTGATGATATTCCTAAGACAGCGGCCATCTGGGATAATGGTGATGTCGTTGAGGTTGATGATCGTAATGGATTGTGGGCTGTCTATCAGTATAACAATGGCTGGTCTGATGATCCTATCCGTATCCAGACCAGGAAGATCAACAGTGATCTACTGACCAATGCTGCTATCTATGATTCTACCAATAATGAACTCAAGATGGTGCTCCAGCTCTACGATCCAGCCAAGGGTTACATTCCTGGATCAGCTGATCGTGAGCTTGAATTCAAGCTAGTCAATGATCCAGCGAATTATGATGAATCAACGACTGTCTGGGGTAAGGAACAAGTCGGTCAGCTTTGGTGGGATCAGAGCGCAGTTCGCTATCTGGATTATGAGATTGAAGATGATCTTGCGAGCCATGGTGTGAATTACCGCTGGAAGAATTGGGGTCGTGTCGCTCCGGGTTCGACCATTGACATTTACGAGTGGGTCAGAAGCCCGGTTCCACCAAGCGGCTGGTCTGATTATGTCACCAGCCAGGCTAATCTGAAGATTGATAACAAGCCAACTGGCACGGTTACTGATGCGGCAAATGTTCCATTCATCCACGCAACTGAATGGAATGATGATTTGAATGCCGATGAGGTGGTCTACTACTTCTGGGTTCTCAATCCAACAGTCACTCCTTTGCGACCTGATCGTCAACTTTCGGCACAACAGGTCAGCAACATTATCAGCAACCCATCGGCTCAGGATATTCCATTCTTTGCGGTTGTTGATACCAACAAGGTTATCGTTGGTGGTATCAAACAGTATCTGAATGAGCAAGACACCGTTCTGAAGGTCAAATGGAACTTGGATGCTGAGATCCACAATAATCATCATAAGCAGTGGATCATTCTACGCGAAGCTGACGAGCGAAATACGATTGACGATCCACTATGGAATAAGATGCGCGATTCGCTAGTTGGTTGGGATGCCACTCAAGCTAGTATTCCAGATGAGCGTCTTCCAAAGGCCCAACAGATTGGAGCCCTGGTTCGCCCACGCCAATCCTGGTTCCCCGCCGATGCCTCACCTAGTGGTGGCCAGAGGCCTAGCCGCGCTGCTCGTGCGGCGTTTGTTGACATCCTCAACAATGTATTGGCATCCGCTCCATTCATTGATCAATGGTATGACTATGATACTCTATTCAACACGGGTGAGGCTCAGCCATCTAGTGACCTCTATGTGACCACTGCTCTCGATCTTGTGGATCTGAAGACGCTCCTTCCTGCGGCTCGCAACATGGTCAATCCTGGAGAATGTGTATTCATCGAAAACACAGCCGAGATTGGCGGTTTCTGGACCCTTTGGCAGCTTGTCGAGAATAACGGCGTGCGTTCCTTCATCCTTAAGGATCTCCAGAAGTGGAGAATGATGGAAGGTGAACTTTGGAATCTAGTTGATTGGTATGACAGTGGTTGGTCAGCCAAGGATTTCCCCAACTATCGCTTCTCCACAACTGCTGATCGTGATGCTGCTGGTAACCTAGATGTGACCTTACTCAAGGGAACCTTGGTTCAGATTGATCACACCGATACCGATGATCGCTGGACCTGGGATGTCTACACTAGCACCACCAAGTATCAGGTGGCCAAGCACAATGCCACGATGGCACTCTCAGATGTCTTCTATGATGATTCTCGCGTAGAGTTTGGGCCCAAAGAAGTCACAGCACTCCTGGCTCAGAATATCACACCTGATCAGATCCAAACGGTTGCTGATCTGATCAACAATCGTGATGGCAGTCGTGAAATTGAGTTCATCCTCAATACACTGAGGACTGAATTCATCGATACCATTCAGAAGAATACGATCTTCTTCAGCATGGTTAAGAGTGCGTTCCATCAGAGCAAGATGATCGATTGGGCATTCAAGACATCGTTCCTCTACTTGGGTGGCTATGCGGAAGAGCTAACCCAGAGCCCAGTAGCGTTCAAGGATCAGATTGATAATGTGATCAGCTACCTAGATGAGGTTAAGCCATACCATGTGAAGATTCGCGAATATGTGCGTCGTCTTTCATACGGGCCAGACGTTGCGAATCTAGCAATGACCGACTTTGATAAGCCAGTATATCCTGATGGTAAGACCAACCGCATTCTAGATGTCACCAACGCGGCAGATCAACAGATCCTATCTCTGAATCGCCCTTGGAAGGATTGGTATGAGAACTACCAGAACCCTATCAAGGATCTCTCCGATTGGGACACAACATGGAATGGCGTTCGCCGTATCAAGGTAGGTGTTAAACTGGATCGTGTCTCTTGTGGAACGGTCAAAGGTTGGGATACCAGCCCATGGGATCCATCACTCTTAGTCTATAGCCAATTGAGCAATTCTAACAGATCTTTGAGCCAACTGACAGCCCAGTATAGGTCTGGAACTACCGACGGAAGCGCCAATTATTACAATGACCAAGCAGTAGAAACCATTGAGGACCGTAACTACTTGGTTCGCAATGGAATAGTAACACCTGATCGCCCAGGAACGATTGTTACGGTTTTGGCTGACACCAGTCACTATATGTGGTCTGGTTCCGATTGGCTTGAATTCGAATCTGTGGGATGGGATCAAGACCCTGACATGGGTATGGCAAGCCGTATTGGTAATTACCGCCCACTACCTGGTATGACCCGTGCTGATGACGACAACCTGATTGAGGGTTGTAGTTTTGATGGCACGATCATCACCAGCACGTTCCAAGATGGAATCTGGGATTTCTTCGAATGGGATTCAACTGGTCTTTCGGCTGAAATTGCTACTCGGACGGGTGTTGATCTAGATGGTGTGGACGGTAATACAACCGAGGCAGATGAAGCTGACCCCTCGAATATCAAGGTTGATGGCAATCGTTTCTCGCAACCCAGTGTTGATGGTGGCCGCCCTCGAGAGCTGGTCAATATTCGAGGTATTGAGAGTGTGATCATCAACTTCAAGCTGGATACCAATGCTCCAGTTAACCAGAGGAACTTGGTCAATGCCAAGGGAGATGTGGAGATCATCATTCCAGGTAATGAAACCATGACATTCAACACATGGGATCAGGTTAACTCTATGGTGTCAGTGAGCGTCAACAATTGGGTAGAGGATGCGCAGGGCTATACTCCGCTTCATGACCCTCAGAACCCTTCTACGGGCTTTATACGGGATGTTGTGG